>Ga0181532_10005675_pt1 | contig 10540 bp, 3 predicted proteins | sample PEATcosm2014_Bin_33_FD_119768 | JGI IMG/M metagenome (GOLD analysis project Ga0181532, IMG submission 119768) | Peatland microbial communities from MTU Mesocosm Facility, Houghton, MI, USA - PEATcosm2014_Bin11_30_metaG | ecosystem: Environmental > Terrestrial > Soil > Wetlands > Peat | place... | reverse complement strand
GGAATTGACGGAGCGCCTGGCCCGCGGCCTCGTGCAGGCGGGCTTCCCGGTCGATGCCGCGAGCGAGAAATACCCGGGCCGCCATCCGCTCAACATCTGCAACCGCGGAGCGCGGGGCAAGGGCGCGCAGCTCGAGGTCACCTACGATCTGCGCCGGAGCGGGTCGCGCGCGGCGATCGCCCGCGCGGTGCGCCGCGCGATCGAGGAGTACGCGGGCGCCGCTAAAATTTGCCGATCGTGTTGATGAAAAATCCCTGGCGTCGATAATTAAGGTCGGTCAAATTGTCTGAATAATTGGTGAAGTTGTAGCCGGCGCCGATTTTCAAATTATTCCCCATGTGCCGATAGGCGCCGAGCAGCGCCCCGCTGCGCTCATCATTGGTTTCGTGGATCGTGAGGCGGCGCAGCTCGAGCATGCCGTCCCATTCGCGCACCACGAGCACGTCGGCGCGTGCGATCCACAACTGTGCTTCGCTCGCGAACCAATTGCCCACGGTTTCGGTCGGCTTCAGGTCGCCATTGCGAATCGCGTACTTGAACCCCAGCGACAGCCAGCTGGTCGTCTGATACATGGTGTCGATGTCGGCGACGCGGCTCTGCTGGGCGTAATCGACGGTATTGCCGATGGAGCTGACCTGTGCGGCCGACGGCTGGTCGTCGAATATCGTGAATTTGAACAGCGTGTTCCAGCGATCGTTCGTCACTGGCCGCCACGCGGCGCCGAAAATGATTTCATGGTACTCCGCGTTCAGCGTCGAGCCCACGGCGCCCTCGGTTTGCGACCAATTCAATTTGCCGAACAGGCGCCAATCCTGATCGAGCTGGTAGGAGAGGCTGTTGCGTGTGAGCACCGTGTGCGAAGCGCCGGTAGCCGCAGTGGTGGCGCCGTTCGCCAGCACGGTCGTGCCGCCTGCGGCAGCCGCGGCGCCGGCCGGCGCCGGGGTGAGGCTTCCCGCAGCCGGTGCGTCGGCGGCCGCGCCCGCGGCCGCCGAGGTGGTGCCGCCGATCTCCGATGCCGGGTTGACGGTCGAGTCGTCGTTGCGGTACTCGAGCGCACCGCCGTACTTGATCCGGTCCTTCGAGTACTGCAGCGTGGCGCCGACAGCGGTCAGCAGGACGTCACCGGCGAGCGGATCGGAGATCGTGCCGTGCTCGAACTTCAATCCGTAAGTCCATTGCTTGTTGGGTGTGAAATCCACGCCGTAGGCGCGCGTCAGGCTGTCCGGTCCTGAGCCGGTCTGCATCCGTTCCTCGCCGTACAGGCTGGTGGCGTCGCTGTAGCGGTAGCGGGTGCCGGTGGTCAGCGTGCCGGCGCGGCCGTCGTTCAGCGCATCGGGTTGATCGGCTGCCAGTGTGTAGTTCACGTACACGTTGCTGCGGTCATCGATGCGATAGTCGGTCGATAACTTGCCGCCGAATCCCAAGCCGCCGTCGGAGGCCTCCGCTCCGACTCGCGCAGCGTTGGAGATCTGGTAGTTGCCGCCCACGCCCGCGCGGTCGTTGTCGGGCATGGTTTCGGTGTGCAGGGTGGTGTCCTGAACGAATCCATACACATCCCACGGCGGCCGGGCGGGCGCAGGAGTGGCGGCGGCGGCGGCCCCCGCATTTGCGCTTTTGTCCGGTCCCATCGGCGTGCCCGGCAACGCGCCGCCGACCGGTAGGACTTTGCCGGGGCTGGGCTGATAGCCGACCGTCACCGCCACGTCGGTGCGCCGTCCGTTCTCGGACAGGGTGGGGCTCGCATTGGGGATGACGTTCTCACGGTCATCGACGCGGGTACCGACGGCCACCCGCCAGTGGTCGTCGAGCCTGTGCTCGACGCCGAGCTCGCCGCTGGTCACGCTCTGTGCTCCGGAATCAGTGCTGTCGAACTTGCCGGCAATCTGGGTCGCCGCGTCGAGCGGCACACTGACCGAGGCGCCATCCTGGTGCACCGCCATGCCCGGTGTGAGCTGACCCGGACCCGAGAAGTTGGCGCCGCGATCCTCATAGTAGGCGCTGATGCGCCCCTTCAGAGTGTCGGTCACTTCCGCAAGGTCGACGGCGGTTTCGACGCGCTCGGCGCTCGCCGGGCTGCCGTTGGTGGCCACCGGGTTGAAGGACAGTCCGCCGGTGATGGACGTGAGGGTGGGGCTGCCGACGCCGTTCGAATACGCATATTCGGACTTGATGTAGGTGCCTGCCTGGTAGCGGTAGGTGCCGTTGACGCCGCGCAGATCCTGCTCCTCGCCCGGGTCTCCCTGATGGAAGTCCGAAATTCCAAGTTCCAGGTGATCTGTGAACCACTCGCTCGCGTGACCGCCCGCGGAAAGCGAACTCACCCCGGAGAAGTCCGGCACATATTCGTACGTCACCACGAGGTACACCGGATCGCCGTCGAGCTGGCTCGAGTGCACCAGCGTCTGCACGCTATCGGTGGCCGCCAGCGGGCTGTGCAGCAGAATGCGTCCTTGCAGATAATTGATGTCGTAGTCCTGAGCCGGCACCAGTTGCGTCACGGACAGCACCAGACCGGAATCGCGGTCGCGGACCTGTACCCAGAGCTGTTCGGAGCCGACCGAGATGTCCTGGTTTTGTAAGTAGTAGAGCGAGCCGCCGGTGCCGCGGAACTCCTGCCGCGAGGCGAGTGTGCCGGGTTCGGCCCAGAAGGCATCCACCGAGCGCTGCTTCTCGCCGAAGGAGGTGGTCTCGGCCGAGCGATAACGCAGATCCAAGCCATAGAGCGTGCGCGTGTATTGAATGAAGTCGGTGCCGGTGAGGCGGCTCTGAAAATCGCCCCACAGGATCGCGTCATCGCCCTTTTCGAGGCGCACGTAGAACTTGCCGGACGTCGGCGCATCCTGCACCGTGGTACTGTCGTCGCCGTACACCGGGTAGTAGCGGTCGGGATCAATCCGCCGCAGCAGGTACTCGGGATCCTTGCTGGCAAAGTTGCTGAACAGATCCTTGACCGGCTGCTCTTGCGTATCGGCGGCGGCCGTCAACAGCCATTGCCCCTTGACCAGGCCCTTGTAATAGAAGGCGAGCTCGCCGTTCACGAAGTCGCGGTGAGAGAGATTTGGATCGCCCGTCACCAAGTCGATCGGACCGCTGACGCTGCCGGCGCCCGCGGTGAGGTCGGCCAGGCCGACGAAGAACGCATCATCGGTCGCGATGGTGAGATTGCGCGAGAACTCGAGTCCTTCACCTCGCTCGTTCAAGATGTTGACGGTCACCTGCTGCGGACCGCCCGGCAGAATCTGCCGCGCGACGAAGTGATGATCGTCGTCCACCGGGACAGGCATGCCGAGCACCACGACGGTGTCGCCTGGCGGAACATGGCTGCCGCTCACGGTCACCGCGCCGCCGTGCACGGCTATGTTGCTCATGACCAGCGTGTTGTCGCCGTAAGCCGCGCGTTCGATGTCGCGCGCCAATTGGGCGGAGGCCGGGGTCACCACCGGCGCAGTATTCGAAAGATCGAGACGCCGCGGCTTGGTTTCGTCGAAATGGCCGTCATGTCCGTAGACCCGAAGCACGTAGGTCACATAGTGCGGCGTGGCGAGCGCCGCCGTGAAATGCAGCAGCGGATCGTGGAACGGGGGCGGAACCCATTCGGCCGAACCGCCCACGCGCACCGGAATGACGGCGATCGGCCTTTGCTGAACGCTTTGATCCGCTGCGAACAGCCGCACTTCTGCGTGCGCGATGTAGTGCGAATAGTTCGAATACGTGGTGAAGCGCACCGGCTTGCCGACCACGCCGAGCTGTGGGATGGCGATGGCGTTGAGGAAGGGCTTCTGCTCGAGCGGATCGTAGCGGACTTGAATGTCGGCGCGCGCCAGCGCCACGTCGGCACAACGCTGCCGATCCGCTTCGTTGGCGCCTTCGCGGCGGTCGAGCGGAACGCCGTCCACCGTGATCCGCAGGGGTGCGAGCTGATCCGCCGCATCGCCGACACAGCTCGAGACGGCGGCGAGCGTCGGGGGCGGGGCCGCAGGGGGCGCTGCCGCGGCCGCCGGAGCCGCTTGTTCCACCCACACCGAAATCTCGGCGCGCCGGTTGCGCGCCCGTCCGGCCGCGGCGCGGTTGTCCGCGATTGGCTGGCTCGCGCCGAAGCCGCGAATCGCGAAGGCGTCTTCGGGCAAATCGAGCGCGGTCTTAAGGTACTGAACGACGCGCGCGGCGCGCGCCTCGGACAGGCGTTGATTGGTGCCAAAGTGCGCGCGTGCGGCGCGCACCAGGCGCTGCGAGTCGGTGTGCGCGGTCACCAGCACGCGACGCGGATGCGTGCCGCGCAGCGCCGCCGCGAAGACATCGAGTTTGGCCCGAGCGTCGGCGGTGAGCTGATCGCTGCCGGAGGCGAAGTTGGCTTGCTGCGTCGAATCGATGAGCTGCAGCGTCTTGCTCGGCGGTTGCTGGGGCACCGCCGCGGCCGCTGCGACCCAGCGCTTCACCAGCGCATCGGAGGGAGGGGCATCGGGCCGCGCGCGCTCCGTGTTCGGCGGCGCATCGCCGGCGGGTTCCTGCGTGCAGGAAAGGGTGTCGGCAACCAGCCGCTGGCACTTGGCGGGAGCGGGACTCTGCGTCCACCCGCTGCACGGCAGGGCGATGCAGAGCAGCCCTGCGATCGGCAGGGCGGCGCTGCGCCACCAGGCGCCGAGGGTGCTCACGGACTCGCTCCCGCGGCATCAGGAGCGTGCGGGAGCCGTACGATGTCCTCTTCCATGCGCAGCGGAAAGCGGCAGTTTTTGGCTTTCCAGAGCGCAGTGACCGCGCTCTTCAAGACTTGCATGTGCTCACCCACTAGGGCGTCGGACTCGCTTCCCGCTTGGTAGGCGAGGCGCACGATGGACGCCTGATCCTTGAGGGATTCGACCAGGGCGTCGAGGCGCTCGGTGACCGAGGCGCGCAGCGCGCCGTCCTCGTAGGCGGCAGCATTCACCTCGATGCGCACCACGTGATGGATGGTGGCGCCGAAGTTAAGCTTGGACACCTTGCCCGCGGTCAGGCGCACCGTTTCCGGATTATCCGTGGTCAGCCGATAGCCCGACGGCAGCGTTCGTTCGTCGACCTTGACCACGAAATTCGAGCCAGAGTCCGCGTTCGGAATCACCGGACACGCAATGTGGTAGCGTCCCTGCGCATCGGTGGTCACCAGCAATCCCTGCGCGGTGACCAGGCGAACTCCGGCGATTCCCTTTTCGCCCGCATCCTGCACGCCGTTCGCGTTGGCGTCGTCGAACACCTTGCCGATCAGATCGGGACAGTCGAAGGTCGGATCGCCGACGATGCGCACCGTGGCGCTCGCAACGTTGGAGATCAGCTGATGCGTGAGCCCGTTGTAGGCCGTCGCTTGATTGACGTAGTCGCTCGCGCCGACGCCGGCTCCGATGGTGAGCACCAGCGTGAAGGTCTTGGTCTCGCCAGGCGCAAAACTCAAGCGGCTCCAGGTGAGCTCGCGACCGTTGACCGTCGGATCGAGCCGCTTTCCGTTGATCGAGCCGCTGCCCGTGCGAAACCTGAATCCCGGCGGCATCAGATCCGTGAGCGTGGCGCTGACGATCGGCGTGTTCCGCGGGTTCCTGGCGGTGATGGTGTAGGGGACCGACTGTCCGGCTGACACGTTGACCAGCGGCGTGGTCTTGCTCAGCACCAGTGCGCCGTCGGCGCTCGAGCGGACCAAGCCGAAATTGACGACGTCCGCGGTGCCGCCGAGCGTGACGGCGACCGGCGATGGCGTATCGCTCAGATACCCTGGCGAGGCAACCACCGCCACCGAGTAGTGACCCGTGGACGGGCCGGTGAAGTTGTACACGCCGGCGGCGTTGGTCACCGCGCTGGCAACGACCCGTGTGCCCTCGAGCAGCTGCACCGTAGCGCCGGCGAGGACGGTGTCGCCGGAATCGAAAACCCCATCCTGATTGTTGTCGATGAATACCGTGCCCATGAGCGAGGCGGCGGCACCGGTGATGGTGACCGTGGCGCCGTTATCGCCGGGATCCGAAATGCTGGTGGTCGTGCCGATCGAGGCGTGTACCGTGGAAGTGCCCGACAGAGGCTGCGTGTAGCTCACGCTGATCGGGCCGATGCTCGCGCCGCTCGCTAACGTGGTCGGCATGCCGGTCAGGGTGATGACGCCGGTGGCGGGAACGTAGCTGTAGGCCGCGCCCGCGGGCAGCCCGCTGAGCGTCGGCGGCGTGGTGAGACCGGGGGCGACTTCGAGGCTGAAAGTGGTGCCGCTCGCCATGCTCGGCCCGCTGTTGGTGTAGCGCACCGTGCCGGCGACCGGCTGTCCGGCATTCGCATGCGCCGGGAAAGTCAGTCTCGTCGCCACGTCGGCGACGGCGATGCCGGTGATGGTGACCGCGGCGGAGTTGTTGACGGTGTTGGGGTCGAGAGTCGTGCTGCTGATCGCCGCGCTGACGGTGGAAGTGGCGGACCCCGGCTGGGTGTAGCTCACGCTGATCGGGCTCAACGAAGCGCCGGCCGCCAGCGTGCTCGGCATGCCGGCCAGGCTGATGATGCCGGTGGCGGGCACGTAGCTGTAGGTTGCGCCCGCGGGCAGACCAGTGAGCGTCGGCAGCGCGGCGAGATTGGCAGCGAGAGTGAGGCTGAACGTGGTCCCGCTCGCAGTGCTCGGCCCATTGTTGGTGTAGAGCACGGTACCTGCGACCGGCTGTCCGGCATTCGCGTGCGCTGGGAAAGTCAATTTGACCCCGACATCCGCGACCGCCGCTCCGGCAATCGTCACGGCCGCACGGTTGTTGGCGGGATTCGGATCGGTGGTCGTGCTACTGATCGATGCGCTGACGGTGGAGGTCGCGGACCCCGGCTGGGTGTAGCTCACGCTGATCGGTCCGACGCTCGCGCCGTTTGCCAAGGTGGCGGGCATGCCGGTCAGGGTGATGACGCCGGTGGCGGGAACGTAGCTGTAAGTCGCACCCGCGGGCAGGCCGCTGAGCGCGGGCGGCGCAGTGAGATCGGCGGCGACGGTGAGGCTGAACACCGTGCTGCTCGCAGTGCCCGGTCCATTGTTGGTGTAGAGCACGGTGCCCGCGACTGTCTGCCCGGCGTTGACGGTCGACGGGAAAGTGAGGCTCGTCGCGACGTCGGCGAAGGAAGACCCGCTGATCACGGCGGTGGCGCTGTTGTTGGCGGGATTCGGATCGGTGGTCGTGCTGTTGATGCTCGCGGTCACCGTCGAGGTGCCGGACGGGGGCTGCGTGTAGCTCACGCTGATCGGTCCGAGGCTCGCGCCGCTCGCCAGCGTGGCCGGCATGCCGGCCAGGGTGATGACGCCGGTGGCGGGAACGTAGCTGTAGGTCGCGCCCGCGGGCAGACCGCCGAGTGTCGGCGGCGCGGCGAGATTGGCGGCCACGGTGAGGCTGAACGTGGTGCCGCTCGCGGTGCTCGGCCCATTGCTGGTGTAGAGCACCGTGCCCGCGACCGGCTGCCCGGCGTTGACGCTCGCCGGAAAATTAACTTTCGCGGCGACATCGGCAAGCATCGCTCCGCCGATGGTGAGGGTCGCGCTGTTGTTGGCGGGATTCGGATCGGTGGTCGTGCTATTGATCGATGCGCTGACGGTGGAGGTCGCAGAGGCCGGCTGCGTGTAGCTCACGCCGATCGGGCCGAGGCTCGCGCCGCTCGCCAGGGTGGCCGGCATCCCGATCAGGGTGATGACGCCGGTGGCGGGAACGTAGCCGTAGGTCGCGCCCGCGGGCAGGCCGCTGAGCGTCGGCGGCGCGGCGAGATTGGCAGTGAGAGTGAGGCTGAACGTGGTCCCGCTCGCAGTGCTCGGCCCATTGTTGGTGTAGAGCACGGTACCCGCGACCGGCTGACCGGCGTTCACGCTCGCCGGGAAAGTGAGCGCGACCGCGACATCCGCCGCCGGCGTGACCGTCGTCGCGGCGGTCGAGGTCGGCGTGGGATTGCTGTTGATGACTCCGGGCGGCGCGCCGATCGAAGCCAGGTTGGTGATGTTGCCGACGCCCGCGGTACCGCTCACGACGAAGCTGACGGTGCCGCCATTAGGCAGCGTCGGGATGGCAATGCCGGTGCCCTGCAGATTGGCAATCGTCATTTGCGCGTTCGAGGGACACACGGCGCCGCCGGCAGCGGCCGTGCACACGACGCTGGTGGCGGTGAAATTGGCGACCGCGGGATCTTGCACGAGCGCGCCGGAGGCGCCGAGCGGACCCTGGTCGCTGACCGTGAGCGTGTACTTGACCGCGCCGCCCGCGCTGACGGTCGCCGGTCCGGTCTTCGCAACGCTCAAGTTGGCGCGATTGGCGGTGTCGGTGAACACGCAATTGATCGCATCGCCGTAGTGCAGCGTGGGAAATGTGTACGTGCTGACGACCTGATTGCTGGGCAGCGCTGTCGAGGACGTGCCGGTGGTTTGGTTGGTGCAGGTCAGAGACACGGCATAGTCGGTGACCGGACTGACGCTGCCCGCCGCCGGCACTTCGGTGACGACGAACGGATAGCCCGCGGCGATGGTCGCGAGGCTGGCAATGGGGAACGGGCCGGCGCCATTGCCCGTGCTCGTTCCCGAGGCGAGTGTCGTGCCGCCCGGAGTCTTGATGCTGTAGGTGAATTGATCGGCGGCATTGGCGCGCGCGCCGTTGAACTGGGCGGTCACGGCGACCGAGGCATAGCGGACGGCGAACAGGGCGCCTTGCAGCCCGCCGCCGACCAGCGTTGCCGAGACGACAGTCGGATTGTTGAAGGAGGCAAATGCGAAGGCGCCGACATTGCCGGCCACACCGGTCTCGGTCACCGTCGCGCTGCCCAGCCCCGAGACCGCGGGGTAGTTGGCGCCGAAGGGGATCTGCGCGACCTGTGCCCACGGTCCACCATTGGTGGTGAACTGCAGCGATTCGCCCTGGTTGGTCGATTCGCCGTCGGCGGCGATGATGGCGTAGGTGGCGATTGCGCCGCTGCCGGGAGGCGGGGTAATGGTGATGTTGTTGAGAACGACGTTCACCGTCGACCCGTTCTGCGGTTCATAGAGAACCGGATTACCGGGAATTCCGTTGAAGCCGGTATGGCCGATGGCCGCGCCGGTCCAGGACGGCACGACATGGGCATTGAGAGCCGGGCTCAAGCCGTTCGTGGTGACGTTCAGTGTCAGGCTCAGCATCGAGCCGTCGGGCAGGGTGAAATTGAAGGGCTGACCGCCGGCCTGAGCCTGCGCATCCGAATAGCCGGAAAAGTCCAGCCAACAATAATTTTGATAGTCGCTGGGAGCGGCGCCTTGGCTCGTTGCGGGCGCGCAAGTGTTGGCCTGCGCGGGGCGCGCCAGGGCCATGATGAGCACACTCAGCAGACCGAGCGCACGGACACCAGCGCGCATGCGGCCCTGACCAGTTGACCGTGCCGTGAACATGTCGGGAAATTTACATATTGCAACCGCTGCTCTTTGTGCAGTCGCTCGCAAAAGCTTGATGCAACGGGGGTTTTCTGCCCTGAATACCCTAAAAGCGAGAATCAGGTCCGGTTCGGCAGGCTACCGGCTACGGCTGGCGGGACTTTGCCGAACTCAGCCCGCGTCGAGGTCAGCCGCCATGCGGCGCGGTTTGGCGCCGTACAGCTGCCGCCCGATCCGATACGCCTTGCTCTGCAGCGCCTTGCGCCGGCGCGCGAGCCGGCCGATCAGCTCCGCCACTGCGTCATTTTGGCTGGCGGCGTACGGCCCCCTGGCGTAGTGAAAAATCTTGCCGCCGAGCAGCGCGAGGTCATGGTCCTCGCCCAGGCGCTCCGCCAAGCGGCTGGATCTTTTACAGCTCTCGGCCAAGCGTTTCGGGCGGAGCGGCAGGACGATTTCAAGCTGGTTGGCAAGATACTTCGTTTGCTTGCGCCATTCATGCAGGGACTCATCGGTGGGCCTCTTTCGCACCTGTGCAAAGGCCTTGCGGCCCGATTCATACGCGCGCCTGACGCCCGTGCCGAGCGACGCTCGATCGAGCCGCGCTCGCGGCACGCCTTGCAGCCGGCGCTTGACCGCGACCAATGACGCCGCGGCCGCGGCCACGTCCTTGTGCAGCAAGCGCTGCCGTACGGCGCGCCGCTCTTGCCGCAACACACGCGAAAGCTGCCGCACGAAGTCCTGCTTTTGCCCGGCCTGTGCCGCCGGATCCACTCGACGCAGCGTTGTCAGCAGCACATTGGCATCGCGTACGGTGGTCAAAGGCCGAGCCGCATCCCTCATGCAGAGATTTTCCCGCCGGTAGGCCTCCTCGCCGATGCATTCGCGCAGCAGCCGCAGCGTTGCGCGCGCGCGCTTCAGATCCAGCCGCACTTCGTGAACCGTATGATCAGTGAGATTGGGACGCTTCAGTCCCGTGATGGCTTTTTCGAGCTGCGCGAGCAGAATCCGCATCACCGTGCGCATCGGCGCATCGGCGGAAGGGAATCGTGTCCGCATCTTCCTTCCTTTCGCTCGCGCCTAGGGTGCGAGATTGTAGCTCAACAACAGTCGGCTCCACGCGGGCACGGTGCGGAGCGGGCCCGCACCTCGCCGGCCGCACCTCGCCGGCCGCACCTCGCCGGCCGC
>Ga0181532_10005674_pt1 | contig 10540 bp, 6 predicted proteins | sample PEATcosm2014_Bin_33_FD_119768 | JGI IMG/M metagenome (GOLD analysis project Ga0181532, IMG submission 119768) | Peatland microbial communities from MTU Mesocosm Facility, Houghton, MI, USA - PEATcosm2014_Bin11_30_metaG | ecosystem: Environmental > Terrestrial > Soil > Wetlands > Peat | place... | reverse complement strand
TCCGGAGGTAGCCCGCGAGCTTTGCCAGAGGGCGGGCAGCAAAGCCTACCTTGCGGGAGCGATTGGCAGTCTGGCCAGCGAATACGTGCTGGGATTAAAGGCGGTGAATTGCCAGAACGGGGACAGGCTGGCCGTGGAGCAGGTAACAGCGGCGTCCAAAGAGAAGGTACTCGACGCGCTGGGCGAGGCGGCATCCAAGATGCGTGGCGAATTGGGCGAATCGCTGGCCACGGTGCAGAAGTTTGATGTTCCACTGGAACAGGCCACCACGTCTTCGCTGGAAGCTCTGAAGGCGTACAGCCTCGGAAGAAAGGCTGGGGAGAAAAACTCCGCCGCCGCTCTGCCTTACGATCAACGCGCCATCGAGATTGATCCGAATTTTGCTATGGGCTATCTGGAACTCGGCATCGACTACTGGAGTCTCGGCGAGCTGGGGCGGGCCAGCGAATACTTCAACAAGGCATTTCAGTTGCGAGAACATGCCAGCGAACGGGAAAAGCTCGTGATCAAAGCCAACTACTATCATGGGGTCACCGGGGAACTGGATAAAGCGGCGCGGACGTTTCAGGAGGAGATCGAGATCTATCCGCGGGAAGATGCAGCGTACGTCGATTTCGGTGTAGTGTACGCTGCCCAGGGGCAGTACGAGAAAGCCGCGGAGATCACCAGGCAAGCCGCACAACTTGCACCGGATGCCGTAAGCGCGTACGAGAATCTCGCCAACTACGCACTTGCCTTGCAACGCTTTGACGATGCGCCGCAGATCATTCACAAAGCGCAGGCGAGAAATGGGGATGATTATCTGCTCCACAATGCTCTCTACGCTCTCGCCTTTCTCGGGGCGGACCCGGCCGCGATGACGGAACAGCAAAGCTGGTTTGCCGGCCGGCCCGAATATGCGAACGTGGGACTGGCGATCGCCTCCGACACCGAAGCTTACCGTGGCCACCTTGCCAAAGCACGGGAACTGACCAAGCGGGCGGTGGAGTCCGCAGTACGGGCAGACAGCAAGGAAAACGGAGCAGTCTATTTGGCGAATGCCGCTCTGCAACAGGCGGCTTACGGCGATGCCGCGGACGCCCGGCAGAAAGCGGCAGAGGCTTTGAAGCTTGCTGCGAGTCCGGGCGCGGAGAGCGAAGCGGCGCTTGCATTTGCCATGGCGGGCGATACGGCGCGGGCCGAATCCTTGGCCCAAGACCTAGGGAAACGCTTTCCGCTGGATACCCAGATGCAATCGCTTTGGCTGCCTGCGATTCAGGCGCAAGTTGCACTGTACAGAAAGAACCCGGCTTCCACCTTGCTCCCCTCGCAAGCTGTGCCCCCGATCGAGTTGAGTCAAATTCCGTTCGTCATGAATATTTCCTGCCTGTATCACGTGTACATACGCGGGGAAGCGTACCTGGCGGCCGGACAGGGCAGTCCGGCTGCCGCCGAGTTTCAGAAGATTCTCGATCACAGCGGTATTGTCTGGAACTGCTGGACGGGGGCGTTGGCGCATTTGGGGGTAGCTCGAGCCAATGCCCTGGAGACGAGCACCGCGCAAGGGGCGGAGGCCGATGCCGCCCGCGTCCGGGCGCTCGCGGCCTACAAAGATTTCCTCACACTCTGGAAAGACGCCGACCCCGACATCCCCATCCTGAAACAAGCGAAGGTGGAGTATGCGAAGCTGCAGTAGTGATTCTAAACGCACGCACGTCGCCGCAATCACTTTGCTGCTGCTGTTCCTGCTGGCGAGTTGCTTTGCTTCCGCGCTGGTGCGCCGCAAGGTCATCATCAACGAGGATTGCTCGGGTCCCGGCGGCAGCAACATGCAAACCCTGCTCGTAATGATCCAGTCGCCGCAGGTGGAAGTGCTTGGGATCACGGTGGTCAGTGGAGACCAGTGGCGCGACGAAGAGGTGGCGCATACGCTCCGCTTGCTCGAAATCGTTGGGCGCACCGACATACCCGTGGTGCCCGGCGCAGCGTTTCCGCTCGTGCGGCGCCGCGAGGACGCGCAGCTGTGGCAGGAGCGTTACGGAAAAGTGGCCTATGCCGGCGCCTGGGATGATCGTTGGTGGCACGAGCCTTTTGTCGTTCCCGCGCTGCCAGAGGGCCAGCCCGCAACGAAGCCGGCGGAAGAAGATGCCGCCCATTTTCTGATTCGAATGGTGCGCAAGTATCCGCACGAAGTCACGATCCACGAGGGCGGCCCTATGACTAACCTGGCGCTGGCCATTGCGCTCGATCCGCAATTCACCGAACTGGCCAAGGAATTGGTTTTCATGGGTGGAAGCATTGGACCGCAAACTGACAACGCGGAGTTCGTCAACAATCCGCGTCACGAGTTCAATTTCTGGTTTGATCCGGAAGCTGCGAAGGTTGTATTGCGTGCGCCGTGGAAGAAGATCGTCTGCACACCCGTCGATATCTCGATCAAGACGCGGCTAACGCCCGCGATGATCGAGCAAATCGGCAAAGCCGCAACTCCGCTGGCCCGCTATGTTGTGAGCTTTTACCAGTCGTTTCCGGGCGCCGATATTATGTGGGACGAGCTCGCCGCCATCGCCTGGCTTGATCCGTCGATTATTATGAAACGAGAGACACGCTACATGAGCGTGGATCTCGACCAGGGAGCCGGTTACGGAAATACGCTGACTTGGTCGGAGTCTGATAAGCCGGCTCTGACGCTGCAGCCGGTGGAGATCCAGGTGGACTTGGACAAGGAAAAGTTTTACCGGATGTTCATCGCGCTGATGAGCGCTGCTACACCGGCGCGCTGATTTCTTTGGGGAATCCGCGACGACTGTCGCCGCTTGCTGGGAGCGTGTTTCTTAGCTTGGATGGAAAATGCCCCTGCGGCTGACGTTCTGAGTTCACACGCCATCGTTATCATTATCGTTGTCATTCGCTCGCGGCGGATTGGGCTCTTGCGAGAGAAACCTCACGACGTGCTGGAAGCTGCGGCAGCGCCGACATCAGACGGCGCGTGTAAGGGTGGGTGGGCGCGGTGAAGATCTGTTCGGTCGGGCCGCACTCGACGATCTGGCCTTCGTGCAGGATGGCGATGCGGTGGCAAATGCCGGCGACCGACGGCAGATCGTGCGAGATGTAGAGGATCGACATACCGATCTCGCGATTCAGCCGAGCGAACAATTCCAGAATTTCGGATTGCGTGATCACGTCGAGCGCGCTGGTGGCTTCATCGGCGATCAGGAGCGCGGGACGGTGCATGATGGCCATGGCGATCAGCACGCGTTGCGCCTGGCCGACGCTCAGTTGAGAAGCATATTTGCGCAGAAAATCTTCGTCGCCGTCATGCTTATCCTTATTATTCTTATCGCTGTGCTTGTCGCTCGGCAGGCTGACGCTTTGCAATGCGGACTGGATGGCGTGGTCGCAATCTTCGCTGGTGGCGTTGCGGTCGCTGTGTGCACGCCAGGCCTCCCTTAGTTGCGTGCGAATTCGGAGCGCAGGATTGAGCGAAGCCAGGGGACTCTGCAGCACCAAGCTCAGGGAGCGTCCGCGCAAGCTGCGCAATTCCCCCTCGCGCATGGCGAGCAGATCGGCGCCCTCGAAAAAAATGTTGCCTTGTACGCTGGCGCGCTGGCGGCCGAGTAATCCGAGGATGGCGAGCGCGAGCGTGCTCTTGCCGGATCCGCTTTGACCGACTAAACCGACTACTTCGCCTCTTGCGATTTCGAGCGAGATTCCGCGGAGCACTGGAGCTTTGCCGGGATAGCACACGGTCACCTGTGCGGAGAGCAGGTTTCGGGAAGCGTCCGGCATTTTCGGCGTCATAAATTTCAACTCGGTTATCGGCTCGCGCGCGTGCTTGCGTTCAGAGTGAGGCGCTCGGCGTTCCAGAACGTCTGCGGGCTGAGGATTCCGGGGTTTGCGCCTTCGACCGCGGCGGAGACAGCGGATAGCGCATTCTGATTGACCAGATAAATAAACGGCGCCTGTTCGGCGACGATTTCCTGCACCCGATCGAAACTTTCTTTGCGCTTCTTCGGGTCGGCGGTGGAGGATTGCGCGCGCATCAAGCGGTCAATCTCCGCTTCCCATACGGTTTCCGGGGACTTCTGCTGCGGGTTCCAGGCGTGATCTTCGGCCGAACTCAGCCAGATGTTCATCTGTCCGTTGGGATCGAGGTCGACATTGCGGAAGCCGAGCATCGCGGCTTCGTAATTGAATTTCTGCGAAATGCGCTCGATGAGCGAGGGGAAGTCGAGCGTGACCACGTTGACCTTGATGCCGAGCTTGCCGAGATCCTCTTGCACCATCACGGCCATGCGCTCTCTGGGCTTGCTGCCCGCGTTGGTGACGATGGAAAACTCCACCGGGTTGCCGCCCTTATCGAATAGGGCTCCGTTTTGCAGGTGGAAGCCATCGGCTTGCAGGCGCTGGAGTGCGCCGTCTGGACGATAGGGTTCGGCTTTGAGCTTGCTGTTGAACCAGAATTTGTTGGCGGGCGAAACCGGGCCGACGGCGGGTTGGGCGTGACCATTGAAGACCACACGACTCAGGTCGTCGCGGTTGATGGCCTGAGAAATCGCGCGCCGGAAATTGGCGGAGCGGAACCAGGCGCGCTTGTACTCGGGGATGGGAGCGCTGGCGACCTGGTTGAACCACATGAAATCGGAATCGAGCGAAGCTCCAGCATCGTGCGCAAGACCCGGCGAACTGGCGGCTAGGCGGTCGAAGTAGTCGCTGTCCAGGACGTTGATCAGGTCAAGTTCGCCGCGCTTGAAGCGCAGCATTTCCACGTCGCGATTCGATTGGATGTCGAGCCGGATGGAATCGAGATAGGGCAAGCGGCGTCCCCGGGAATCCTTTTTCCAGTAGTTGGGATTGCGGGTCAGGAGCACGCTCGATCCTGCTTTGTATTCCGCAACCATAAATGGCCCGAGCACGGCCGCTTCCCTCTTTGGATTTGTAGAATGCGCCGACATGATGGCAACCTGATCGAAAAGGCGATCGAGTCCAGCAATCGGTGCGGGAAACGTGATGGCGATCTGGTCCGGCGCAATGATTGTTGTGTTGACCGCGCCGCTGCCGGAGCGGAATGCGTCTCCGGTGGAGGAGTGGAGCGCGGGATCCATCAGCCGTTGCATGGTGAAGGCAACGTCCTCGGAGGAAAATGGGGTGCCGTCGGAAAACGTAATGCCGGGGCGGAGCTTGAAAGTGATCTGCTTGCCGTCTTGCGATACCTTCCACGATTCCGCCAGTTCGGGTTCGAGGTCTTGCGTGTGGCGATTGACGCGCACCAGCACACCACCCGTCAGATAGCGGATCGAAAGAGAGGAATCGTCATCGACCAGAAGCGGATCGAAAGTCTTCGGCTCGGAGCGCAGGCAAAAGCGCAGTTCGCCGCCACTTTGCGCGAAGACGGAGCCGGAGACCACGACCAGCGAAAGAAGAGCGCTATAAAGAAAAAGCCGCAGAAATCCACGGCGGCCGGTCGTTGTGATCATCGTGCTCGTGCTCATGCCGGTACCTCATCATTCGAGAAGAGCATCTGAAACGACGTCAAGACAACGATGAGGAGCACTAAAGGCACCAGCCGCCACGGTTCTTCGCGGAATGAAATCAGGCCTTCCAGTTCGCGCAGAAGGCTTCCCCAGGAAGGCAGCGGTTCGGCAACGCCGAGGCCGAGAATGCCGAGGTTTGCTTCGCTCAGAATAAAGACCGGAATCGATATCCAGAATTGCGCATAGAGAACCGGCTTCAGGTTGGGCAGGACGTGGATCAGGAAGAGTCGCGGGCCGCGCAAGCCCGAGGCGCGCGCCTGCAAGACAAAATCGGAGTTACGCAAAGCACCGGCGCTAGTCGAAAGCACGCGAGCCGAGGCGGCCCAGCCGAGCAGCCCGAGGATGAGAAACGTAATCAGAACCGAGACCGGCGGAGAAACGTTCAGCGGTAAAAGCGCACGAACTGTGATCAGCAGGAAGAGCCAGGGCAGAGAAAGAAAAAGGTCGGTAAAACCTCTGGCGAGACGCAGCCAGATTCCTCCCAAGTATCCTGCGAGTCCGCCGACCAGCGCGGCCAATGCGGTAGAGACCAGAGCCGCGGCGGGTGCAAGCAGGAGTGAGATGCGCGTTCCGTAAAGCACGCGCGCGAAGCGGTCGCGGCCGATTTCGTCGGTGCCGAGCAGGTGCTGGCGCGACGGAGGAGCGTTGGGGGCTTCGCGAAACTGTTTGGCGTATCCGGCAGGGGCCAGCCAATTGGCGGCGAGCGACACCGCGCACACGGCGATGACCACGACACACGCCAGTTTGCGGGCTCGGTTCATAGGGCGTTTACGATTGCCGAGCTTGGCTCGGCGGACGGACGAATGCGTCCGTCGCTACGCAATATGTAGATCATTACATCGGCCCCGGAGTTTGCCAGCAAGGTTACTAGAGTAACCAGCACGGTGAGGTTCACGAGCAGGGGTAGATCTCTCGAAAGCGCGGCCTGCCAGGCGAGTTGACCGATGCCAGGCAGTCCACATAAGGCTTCGACGGGAATGCTTGCGCCGAGGGCGATGCTGACGGTGATGCCGGCGAGAGCGATCATCTGCGGACCGGCGACGGGAAGCACATGGCAGGCCAGGATGCGAGCTTCGCCGAGTCCGCGGGCCCGGGCGGCGGTGATGTGCGGCAAAGCGTAGGCCTTGGCGAGCAGGTTGCGCGAATAGCGGTAAATCTTGGGGAACACGATCAGAGCGATGGCGAGGTATCCGGGAGCATTGAGGATCACCGAAAGCAAGGCCAGCACCGCTGCGGGAATGCAGAGGAAGGCGCCGCTGACGGAGGTCCCGAGAATCTCAAAAGCCGGGGCACGCCAGAGGCAGGCGGTGAAGGCGAGAATCGAAGCCAGCAGCCACGCCAGCAAAAGGCCAATGCCAGCCACGCGCACGGTGACGGGCCAGCGCTCGCGCAGAAGAGTTTGCACGGGTTGGCCGAGAGCGTGAGAGGTGCCGAGATCGCCGTGCACTGCTCCACGGAGATAGCCCGCGTAAAAGCCGAGAATGTTGTGTTCCCCGGCGCGCGACTGCCGTAAGGCGCGCAGACTTTCTGCATTCAGGCTGGGATCGAGTTCGCGTTCGTCGGCATCGAAGCCGGGAGCCAGGCGGACCAGCGTGGCCGAAAGCAGTCCGCCCAGCAAGACGAGCGCGGCGATGGCCCCAAGGTGCTGGGCGATTTTCGAGAGCAGCATCTTCCACGACAGCATTTCCCGGATGGTAGTTCAGTATGTGGAGAATCAACTACTTACCGAGGTAACCGCAGATGCGGAAGGTAGCAGTCGGCAGCGCGAGATGAAAAGCTCATGCCGGCGCCGCTCTGGAGTATGGGTGAGGTGGTTACTTCGGTGTATAGGTCAGTACTGAACCATCGTCGATTTGAGTGGGGTTGTGGCAGCATCATGGAGAGTGCGCGTATGTAATTGCCTGTAGTCAACATGTGAAGTTAGTGGACACGGTGGTCGCATCGCAAAAGTGACACTCCTCTTTAGCCAACGCAAAAGAAATGTCAACTTCGTCGAAGACCGCGCCAGCGGAAAGTGCGCAGAAATCTGTGACTGAGAGCCGAGCTTGCGATAGCTCCGCCCGGTCGGGCGAGTCCAGTCTTCAAAACGCACTTCAACAACACGCTCTTCAACCCGGCATTCTGGACCAGTTGCAGGATGCGGTCTTCACCACTGACCTGAGTGGAATTATCACCGGCTGCAACCGGGGCGTGGGTCGATACGGCTTTGCGCCGAAGGAACTGGTTGGGCGGAAGATCGCCGATTTCTATGGCATCAAGCAGCAGGCGTTTCTCGACAGCGGGGCAATTGCTACGGTTCTCGAGAAAGGGCGGTTCGAGGGCGAGCTGCGCTGCCGCACCAAGTCGGGCCAGAACGTCGATGTTCACCTTTGTTTGACGCTGCTGCGCGATTCGAACGCGGCTCCTGCAGCCATTTTGGGTTTCTCGATTGAGATGAAGGAGAAGAAGCTTCGGGAGAGTGCATCTTCGCCGACGCAAGCCATAGCCGCTGCGGTCTCTTTGGCGCGGCGTGAAATCGGCGGCACACAGTTTCTGATTGCCAGCCCGATCATGCATAAGTTCATGGGCATGGTGGATCGCGTGGCCGGACACACCGAGACCGTGCTCGTGACCGGCGAGACTGGGACCGGCAAAGAGTTAGTTGCGCGCACTATCCACCTTTCCTCGCATCGGCACAAACATGCAATGGTGGATATCAACTGTGCCGCCCTGCCCGAGCATCTGGTGGAGAGTGAATTGTTCGGCTACGAGAAGGGAGCGTTTAGTGGCGCTGATTCCTCGAAGCCCGGATTATTTGAACTGGCTGACAAGAGCACGATTTTTCTTGACGAAATTGGCGAACTGCAGCCGCAAATCCAGGTGAAACTGCTGCGTGTTCTCGACGGCGCGCCGTATTACCGTTTGGGTGGAAATCGAAAAATCATCGTCGACGTGCGGGTGGTTGTCGCCACCAACCAGGATCTTGAGCTGGCGGTAAAAGAAGGGCGCTTCCGCAAGGATCTTTTCCACCGCCTGAGCCAATTCCATTTGCGCGTTCCGCCATTGCGCGAGCGTTCCGAAGATATTGCCGCGCTGGCCCGTCATTTTCTGTCGCTGAAAGCGCCGAATAAAGTTTTTACTGGAGACGCGCTGGCGGCCCTGCAGGCCCATCCTTGGCCGGGCAACATCCGCGAACTGAGGAATCTGGTCGCAAAACTCGCGATGGCTACAGAGGACCGGCAGATTACGGGTACCGAAGTTGCAGCCGGGTTGTGTGGGGAAACCACGGCCTCAATCCAAGCCAGCGGCGCGGTGCCGCTCGGTAACCTGGAAAATATGGAAGAGCAGATGATCATTCGCGCTCTGGAGCAAAGCGGCGGGCATCGCGCCCAGGCCGCCGACCAGCTGGGAATTTCCCGCCGTACGCTCAGCCGCAAATTGCGTGAGTATGACATTGACGTGCCTTCGGGCGATGGCTCGGCAAAGCTCGGTATCATCCTGGGGGATCAGCAGAAATTCTTCCGCGCGAAAGTCAACCTGTCCGTAACCCTGAGGAATGCGCACGGCAAGGAATTGCAGGTGCAGGCGCTCAATCTGAGCACGGGAGGCATGGGGCTCGATGTGGTGAGCGATGCGAACGGGTTTACCGGGTTGGTCGACGTCAGTTTCCTGTTGCCGGAGAGCGAGGTCGTCATTCAGGCGAAAGGCCGGTTGGTGTGGTCCGATGCTGGAGGCAGGGCTGGCTTGCGATTTGTGGTGGTCGAGCCCGCCCTGTTCGAGCAACTGCAACATTGGACGAATCGGAAAATGAAGGATGAAGGGTGGGAGATTCCGTCCTGAGCTACGGCGAAGGTTGGAAGTTTCCGGTGCCTGTTATCGAATGAATTTCAGTGAATATTCCCTTGTTTCTGCGCTTGGGAATTGCAGCCCGTCCCTGGGGAGGAGCGGTCCGAGATGAAAACTCGCCCTCAATCCTGGAGGGGCATGAGCGCGGCGCCACGCTTTTATATTGCCGTGGTGGTGCTCTGTGGGTTGACCGTCCTGACCTATTCGGTCATGCACGGCAGGAGCGAGAATCCATATAAATTTTTCTGTTACCTGGTAATTGCGCTGGCGGCCTCGCGGCTCAAGGTGAAATTGCCCGGCATCACCGGGACGATGTCGGTCAACTTTCTGTTTCTGCTGCTGGGTGTGCTGGAGCTGAGCTTGTCGGAAGCCATGGTGATGGGCTGCGCGGCGGTGGCCGTGCAGTGCTTCGACCGCCACCGTCCGGTTCCGATTCAAGTCGCCTTCAACGTCTGCTCGACCGCACTGGCCATCGCGGTGACCTTTGCCACGTATCGCTACGCGTTGTCGCATCGCGCGGTTGGTAAACCCGCGGTATTGCTGTTTCTGGCGGCGTCGGTTTATTTCGTGGCTAATACGCTTCCGGTGGCAGCCGTTATCTCATTGACGGAGAAAAGGTCGCTGCGCAAGATCTGGTCAGAGTGCTACTTCTGGAGCTTCCCTTACTACCTGGTGGGTGCGGGCGTGGCCGGCATGATGAGCTGGCTGCACGGCTTTACCGACTGGCAGACATCGTTGTTGACGCTGCCGGTGGTCTACCTGATCTACCGTTCCTACCGCCTTTATCTCGGCAAACTGGAAGATGAGAAGCGGCATGTGGAAGAGATGGCCGACTTGCATCTGCGCACCATCGAGGCGCTAGCGCTGGCCATCGAGGCCAAGGATCAGACGACACACGACCACTTGCAGAGAGTTCGCGTGTATGCGGTTGAAGTGGCGAGGGAACTCAAGATTGACCGGGAAGGCATGGATGCGCTGCAAGCCGCAGCTTTGTTGCATGATATCGGCAAGCTGGCGGTTCCGGAGCATATCGTCTCGAAACCGGGGCGCCTGACGCCGGAAGAGTTCGAGAAGATGAGGATTCATCCGCTGGTGGGCGCGGAAATTCTGGAACGGGTGCGCTTTCCCTACCCGGTCGTGCCCATCGTACGGGCGCACCACGAAAAGTACGACGGGACGGGGTATCCGCTGGGGTTGAAGGG
>Ga0181532_10005672_pt1 | contig 10543 bp, 11 predicted proteins | sample PEATcosm2014_Bin_33_FD_119768 | JGI IMG/M metagenome (GOLD analysis project Ga0181532, IMG submission 119768) | Peatland microbial communities from MTU Mesocosm Facility, Houghton, MI, USA - PEATcosm2014_Bin11_30_metaG | ecosystem: Environmental > Terrestrial > Soil > Wetlands > Peat | place... | reverse complement strand
TCGCGTTTTTGGGCCGGCCGACCAGTGTATGGGCGCGGCTTTCGCAACTGGGCAGCCATTTCGAGAACGGCGATACGATGTCGATCACCCTGGGGTTTGAAGGCGGCGCCACCGCGATCCTGGGCGCGGTGCTGGCGACGCCATTCATGGGGCGGCTTGCGCTATTGGGATCGAAGGGCTGGATGGAAATTCGCGACCGCAGCCATCCGCAGAATTCGATGGGATGGGATGTCATCAGCGTGCGCCGGGATGAAACGTCGGTGAGCGCTTTCTATCCGCCGCATGCGGCGGTGCGCGACAACCTCGAAGCCTTCGGCCGCGCCGCGCTGGGAGAGGCGCCCTACCCGGTCACCCCCGGTGAAATGCTGTCGAACGTGCGCAGCTTCGAGGCGATCCAGCGCTCGGTCAAAAGCGGCGGCATCGAGAAGATCTGAGGATCGCCGTCTTTTGTTGTGACGCGTTTTCCTTACGCCAACCGGTACCCACCCCGGATCAGGTCCGGGGCAGATTTTCGCTCGAAAACGCTCTATACGACCGCTTTCACCGGAGATTGAGCAACGCCGGCAGCGTTTCCAAAGACCCGCTCGAAGCCGGCCAGAAACGCATCGACGGCGTCGCTGATCATCTGCTCCTTGTTTTCGAGCACCGGCGATTCGTAGATGTATTTGCGGACGCCGTAATAAAAAATTCCGCTGTGAAATACCCAGGCCATCTCAAGTTCGGCAGCCGTCGGCTTGCTTTGCACGGGCAGCCCGGCTTCATGCCGGCACTCCCTGATGATACGCGAAAGAATCTTGTCACGGACCACGCCGACATACCATCGATTGATCTCAAGCCCCTTCAGGCCCGAATAGAGATAGATGCGAATCCATTTGCGGCTGTAGATCACGTTGGTATAGGTGAGGTAGAATTCCTGCAGCCGGTCGCGGATCGGCCGCGAGCGGTCGGTGAGCAGCTTCTCCCAGCCGGTATCGAGCGGCTCGAGATAGACCGTGCGATAGACTTCCTTGATCAGATCGTCCTTGCTTGGAAAATAGCGGTACAATAGCGGCTGGGTTACCCCTAACCGCCGCGCCAGGGCGCGTGTTCCGCCGCCAAATCCCTCTTCCGAGAAGAATTCGGTCGCCTTGGCGACGAATTCCCGTCTGCGATCTTCGGGGGACAAGCGTTTCTGCTTGGCGCGGACGCGCTTGGGCGGTGTTTTCCTGGTCATGACTTCGCAGCCGCCGGAGTATCGTCGGCCCCGAGAAATCTCCCGTAACCGCCCCGGGCAAACAGCAGCTGTTCTTGCCGGTTGTAGGCGTAGGCCTCGACCGCGCCCAGAAAGATGACGTGGTCGCCGCCGTAATACCGGCTGGCGGCGCGGCATTCAAAATGGGCGACGCTGCCGGCGAGAAGCGGCGCGCTGCCGAGGCCCGGTGTCCATGCCACGCCGGCAAACTTATCCGTCGAAGGCTTCGCGAACTGGCTCGCCAGCGCCTGCTGCGATTCGCTGAGCACATTGACCGCGAAATGGCTCGCGTTCTGGAAGATCGGCAAACCTTGCGAAAACTTCCCCAGGCTCCAGAGCACGAGCGGCGGATTAAGCGACACCGAGGCGAACGAATTACAGGTCAGCCCGTAAGGCTTTCCATCGGCCGTCACCGCCGTAATGATGGTGACGCCGGTCGCGTAAGTGCCGAGCGCGTTGCGAAAATCCCTGGGATCGATGGCCGAGCTGCCGCTCGCCAGTTCGTTGGCGGGGTCGGGCTCGGTCGGGTGCTTGGGCGCGTCGCTCATCCTGTTTCGCCTCAAAGCGTCAGGTTTTCGGACGGCAGGCCGAGCGCGACGCGCCCGTAATTGGTGCCGGCCGCATCAAAATTGAACGCGATGTGCGAATTGATCGCGTGGGCATCGCGAAACTGCCGCTGCAGGGCTCCAGACGTGTACAGACCTCGCGCGCCACTCGCCGCAAAAAGCAGCGACACAGCTTCAGTGCACAGATTGACGGAATAAGCGCCATCGCGCCGCGTTCTGGTCTTGGCCGCGGTATCCGGAACATAGCCGCGCCTAGCGTCGGCCATCGCCGCGATACATGTCGAGCGCATGATCAGGCGCGCGGCGTCGATCTTGGAAGAAGCTTCGGCGATCTTGATCTGCGTGCTCTGGAGGTCCCCGAGTTTGGCGCGGTCATAGGTTGACGCGCGATGCCGCGAGAGATCGACATAGTCGTCGAGACAGGCCTGGGCGTTTCCGAGCGCGACGCCGGACAGCACGTAAGGAAATAACGAGAATACCGGCAGCGCATAAAGCGCGTTCGGATTGACCGCGCTGCCGGGCGTCGGACCACCGGCGAGATCGTTTACCGCAACCGTCATCGTTTCGGTAACAAACGCCTCATCGACCTCGACGTCATTCGATCCCGTTCCCCGCAATCCGGTCGCATACCAGGTATCCTTGATCCTGTAGTCGCTCTTGTTGAGCAGGAAGAGGCGGTACTCGATGCCGTCGGCCTCATCGTCCGATGACACCACGCTTGCCAGCATATTCCATTCGCAGGAGTCCACCCCCGACGAGAACGGCCAGCTGCCCCGCAGCACGTAGCCGCCGTCGACCTTCCTGGCGCGGCCGGCGGGAAATATGAAGGAGGAGGCAATCAGGCAATTGGGGTCCTTGCCCCAGATCAGATCCTGAGCCCGCTGGTCGAACATGCCCAGCATCCAGTGATGGCTTGAAAGATTGGCCAGGTTCCACGCCACCGACGCGTCGGCCTGCCCGATCGCATCGGCGCAATCGACCAGCGCGACGTAATCAAGCTCGGAGCCGCCGACGCGCTTGGGCTGCACAATCCTGAACAGGCCGTTCTCGTGCAAATCGCGTTCGGTCTCCGGCGGCAGCCGCCGCAATTCCTCCGTTCGGGAAGCACGATCGCGCAGGCGCGGAATCAGCGCCCTGGCACGGCTAACCATGGTCGCATAGATGCGATCATCGGCATCCTGTCCCGAGGGCGGACTCGAATTTGGCTTCAGACCGGTACCTGTCATGTGGCGGTCCTCGCTATCACGCCCGGCCTGCGGCCTTCAGATGCGGCCGATCAAGATACAGCGAGGCGGCCAGGCCCTCCTCGTTCTGTTCGGCGAATTCGGCCAACAACTTCATCTCCGGAATTCGCGAGCGATCGAGCGTTCCGACGTCGGGCCAGTCGATCTCGATCAGATTTCCGGAAGGATCCCGCAGATACATCTGGACGCAGCCATCTGGAAGCTCGTTCACCGGATTGCGAAACGTCGCCGAATCCAGCGCACCCATTGCTTTAGCCGCATCATAGGCCGCATGGAAGTCGTCGACGTCCACCGCGAAGTGCTGGTAGACCGGAACATGATCTTCCAGCTCGAAGATATGCAATTGCAGGTCGCCGCAGCGCAGATATTTCGTCTTGAAGCCAAAATTGTAGCTCGGGATGGTCTGCATGCCCAACACGGTCTCGTAGAACTTCACCGATTCCGCGAGGTTCTTCGTGCCGACCGAAAGATGGTTGAAGCCCGTAACTTTCATCCCTCGCCCTCCCTTTCGATAAGCAGTCCGCGCCGCACCGCGACGAAAGCTGCTTGACCGGCCGACCATTTGACGATTGTTTATCGCCCGATCACTAATTAAGGCGCGGCCCGCGTTGCCCGTCAATCGAATTCGACAGGGGAAACGAACTCGCATGGACAAGACTGTTGGAATCATCGGCCTTGGCATCATGGGCGGCGCCATCGCCATTAACCTTGTCGATCGCGGCTGGCGCGTGATCGGCTTCGACACCGATGCCGCCAAACGCGCCGAACTTGCGGCAGCCAAGGTCGTCATCGCCGACAGCGTGGAACAAGTCGCACGCGACGTGCCTGTCATCATGACGAGTCTGCCCACCCCCGCCGCGGTCGAGAGCGTGGCCAAAGCCATCGCCAATTCCGGCCAGCCGCCCCGGATTGTGATCGAACTCTCCACCCTCACGCTGGCCGACAAGCTCCGTTTCGAAACCATCCTTGAACAAGCCGGCCACATCGCGCTGGATTGCCCGCTGAGCGGAACCGGCGCGCAGGCCAGGATGCGCGATCTGATTGTCTATGCCAGCGGCGACAGCAATGCCATCGCCCGTTGTGCGGGATTGTTTGCCGACTTCGCCAAGCAGAGCGCCGATCTCGGCGTGTTCGGCAATGGCAGCCGGATGAAATTCGTCGCCAATCATCTGGTCGCCATCCACAACGTCGCCACCGCGGAAGCGATGATCCTGGCCGAACGCGCCGGGCTCGACCCGAAGAAGGTCGTCGAGATGGTCGGTCCGGGCGCCGGCGGCTCGCGCATGTTCCAGATGCGCGCGCCGATGATGGTCGAGCGCAGCTACGAACCGGCGACCATGAAGGTTTCGACCTGGAAAAAGGACATGGCGATCATCGCCGAGTTCGCCGACGATGTCGGCTGCGCAACCCCTTTGTTCACGCTGACGCAGCCGGTCTACACCGAAGCGATGGCAATGGGACTGGGTGACCAGGACACCGCGGCGGTGTTTGAAGTGTTGAAAAAGCAGATCGTCACCGCCCCCAAAACAGGCACCTCAAAACAGGTCAAATAGCGCAATGGGTTTGCCGATACTGCACTGCATCAAACCGCCTTTGCCGGACATCCGCCATCCGGAACGACCGAAAGGGCCCGCAACCGGGTCGACAGCGTGGTTATCACTTGATCATTTATGGCTTCCGTTCGATAAATCGTTCGATCAATGAAAAAACGAAGAATTGATATTCGGCTGAAACGCCTTGGGAGGATCCATGACGGTATCGCGACGCCAATTTGTCTCCAGTGTTGCCGGCGCGGGGATCGCCAGCGTGGCGGCTCCCAACCTTGTTTTTGCACAGAACAGCGGTCCGATCCGCATCGGCCTGCTGGCGGCCAAGACCGGGCCGCTCGCTTCCGGCGGCATCGACATGGAACTTGCCCTGACGATGTTTTTGAAGGAGCGCGATAACACGCTCGCTGGCCGCAAAGTTGAATTGATCGTAGCCGACACCGCCGGCGTTCCCGCCACCGCGCGCACCAAGGCGCAGGAGCTGATCGAGAAGAACGCCGTCCATTGCATGATCGGTCCGCTCGCAGCCTTCGAGGCGCTGGCGATTGCCGACTACCTCACCGAAAAGGAAGTGCCGACGCTCGGCGTCGCCGCGGCGGAGGACATGACGCAGCGGCATCCGAGCCCGTGGTTTGTCCGACTGACGTCAACCTCGGCGCAATGCGCCTACCCGCTGGCCGACTACTCCGCCAACGAGCTGAAATACAAAAAGATCGTCACCATCGCCGATGATTTTGCCTACGGCCATGAAATGTGCGCCGGCTTCCAGCGCGCCTTCGAGGACAATGGCGGCCAGATCGTTCAGAAAATCTTCACCCCGCTGGCAACGCCCGACTACGGCAGCTACGTTGCCCAGGTAAAAAACGCGGACGCGATCTTCCTCGGCACCGCCGGCTCCAATGGATTTCGCTTCCTGCGCCAGTTCATCGAATACGGCCTCAAGGACAAGATGGCCGTCATCGGCGGCATGACCGCGCTCGATGAATCCGTGCTTCGCAACATGGGCGATGAGGCGCTGGGAATCCTGACCACGAGCTGGTATTCGGCGGAACTCGACAACCCGCTCAACAAGGCCTTCGCGCCGGCGTTCCGCAAGCAGTTCAAATACGACCCCGGCTACTATGCCGGCTCTACCTACGTCTCCGGCGAGGTTCTGGAAGCCGCGCTGAAGACCATCAAAGCCAACGCGGAGGACAAGAAGGGGCTGATGGCGGCGATCCGCAGCAATAACGTGCAGACCGTGCGCGGCCTCGTCAAATTCGATGAATTCGGCAATGTGATCGGCGACGTCTATATCCGCAAGGTTACACGGAGCGATGGGCGGCTGGTCAATTCCGTCGTCAAGACCTATCCGGATGTCAGCCAGTTCTGGACCTATGACAAGACCGCGTTCCTGAAGAACCCGGTCTATTCGCGCGATTACCCGCCGGCCAAGAACCTGGAGCAATAGCTTTGCCTGAGTTGCGGGCCGACAATCCCGCAATGCTTCGAACAAGATCGGCAGCCGATGCAATTTTGGATTATCCAGGGTCTTAACAGCCTGTCGCTTGGTGGCCTGTTGTTTCTGCTGTCGTCGGGCTTCTCGCTGATCTTCGGCCTGATGCGGCTGGCCAACCTGACGCACGGCGCGTTCTTCATGCTTGGAACCTATTTTGGCGCGACGGCCCTGCGCGCCTATAGTGGCCTGAATATCTGGGTCACCGCGCTGGGCGCAGGGTTTGCGGTTGCGGCGATCGGCGGCTTGTTCGAACGGCTGGTGCTGACCCGGCTGAAGACCAACCCGCTCGGACAGGTGCTGGTGACACTCGGCATGTCCTTCATCATTTCCGACGCCTGCCTGGTGTTATGGGGAGGCGACTCCATCCCGGTGCCGACACCGCACAATCTGCAAGCGCCGACGCGCGTCCTGGGTTTCGTGTTTCCGACCTACCGGCTGGTGCTGGTGGGATGCGCCATCGCTGCTGCGATCGCGCTGTACTTCCTGATGGAGCGGACGCGGCTGGGCGCGATGATCCGCGCCGGGGTCGATGACCGGCAGATGGCGCGCGCGGTCGGCATCCCGGTCTCCAACCTGTTTACGATCGTGTTTTGCCTCGGCGCCGGCATCGCCGGCGCCGGTGGTGTGCTGGGCGGGCCCATCCTCTCCGCCTATCCCGGGCTTGACGCCGACATGCTGCCGCTGGCGCTGATCGTGGTCATCCTCGGCGGCATCGGCAGCCTGCTTGGCGCGTTCGTCGGCAGTTTCATCATCGGATTCATCTATACATTCGGCACCGCGCTGTTTCCGGAGCTGGCCTACATCATCCTGTTCCTGCCCATGATCGTCGTCATCGCATTCCGCCCTCAGGGTCTGTTCGGGCGCGTCGGCGCATGAAGTGGATTGCTGCCGCCTTGCTCGCCGGGTTGCTGCTCCTGCTGCCGTTGTTCGCAGGCGATTTCTACATCAACCTCGCCAGCCAGATCCTGATCGCGGCGATCTTCGCGCTCAGCCTCAATTTGCTGGTGGGTTTTGGCGGAATGACCTCGCTTGGACACGCCTCCTATCTCGGCGTCGCCGCCTATATTTCCGCACTGCTGACAAGCCGGTACGGATTTGGACATGGCGCGGCCGCGATCATCTCGATCGCAGGTACGATTGCGACGGCGGCCTTTTTCGGTATCATCGCGCTGCGCGCGACCGGCCTCGGCTTCCTCATGATCACGCTGGCGCTGTCGCAGGTGCTGTGGGGACTTGCCTATCGCATGTCCGACGTGACCAACGGCGATAATGGCATTGCGGGCCTCACGCGGCCGATGCCGTTTGACATTTCACTCGACGGCGCCGCCGCGTTCTACTGGTTCGCCCTCATTGTGGCGTCGATCGCATTCCTGATGATGGCGGTTTTCGTGTCATCGTCGTTCGGCTCCTCGCTGAAGGGGGTGCGCGACCAGCCGCGCCGGATGGCCGCGCTCGGCTTCAATCCCTGGATGATCCGCTGGATCACCTTCATCTATGCTGGCTTTTGGGGCGGCGTCTCTGGATTGCTCTATGTCTATTACAACAAATACATTCACCCGACCTCGCTTTCGACCACGAGCTCGGCCGAAGCGCTGCTCGGCGTGATCGCCGGCGGATCGGGCACCCTCGGCGGACCGGTCGTCGGCGCCACGCTGGTGCTGTTGTTGAAGAACTACGCCTCGGCCTATATCGAACGCTGGAACATGCTTCTCGGCCTGGTGTTCCTGTTCATCGTCCTTGTGATGCCGACCGGGATCGTTCCGGGCTTGAGCAAATTGATGGCCCGTTTGCGGAGGGGATCGCGATGACCCCGCTGACGTCAGACTATGCGCTTGAGATCGTCGACCTCAACAAGGCCTTCGGCGGTCTTAAGGTTACGCAAAGCGTGTCGCTCGCGATCCGGCAGGGCGAACGCCGCCTGATCATCGGCCCAAACGGCGCCGGCAAGACCACACTGTTCAACCAGATCTCAGGCGACATGCGGCCGAATTCCGGACAGATCAGGCTGTTCGGCGCCGATGTGACGAAATTTGCGCCCTACAAGCGCGCGCATCTGGGGCTGTCGCGCACCTATCAGATCATCACGTTGTTTACCGGTGACACGCTCCAGCACAATGTCACGCTTGGCCTGCTCGGCCTGCTGCCGTCGCGCTGGCAGATGTGGCGGCCATTGTCGTTTTACGGCGATCTCGCGGGTGAAGCCCGCCGCACCCTCGATACGGTCGGGCTTCTGCACCTGGCCGACCATCCGGTGTCGGAGATCGCCTATGGCGAGAAGCGCCGGGTTGAGCTCGCGATGGCGCTGGCGCAAAAGCCGCGGATGCTGCTGCTGGACGAGCCGCTGGCGGGTCTTTCCAATACCGAAAGGTCGACGGTGAAATCGCTGATCGCCTCGATCCCCCGGGAGACCGCCGTGATCATGATCGAGCATGACATGGATACCGCACTGGACCTCGCGGAAACCGTAACGCTGCTTAACTACGGCCGCGTCATTGTCGATGGTGAACGCGATGTGGTGATCGCGGACGAGCGAACGCGTGAGGTTTATCTTGGCAGCTGAGGCACTCAGTCTGGCGAACGTGCACGCCTTTTATGGCGACAGCCATATCCTGCATGGCGTGGGCTTTTCGTTGCAGGCAGGCGGCGTGCTGGCGTTGCTCGGGCGCAATGGCGCGGGCAAGACGACCTGCATTTCGACCATCGTCGGCTTCCTGAAACCGAAGGAAGGCGAAATCCGCCTGTTTGGCGAGCCGATCGGAGGGCTCAGCCCCGAACGCATTTCGCGCCTCGGCATCGGTCTGGTTCCACAGGGACGCCGGATCTTTCCCTCGCTCACGGTTCGGGAAAACCTGATCGTGGCGCAGCAGCGTGAACGCAGCACCGAAAAGCCGTGGAATGTCGAGCGGATCTACGAGTTGTTTCCAAGGTTGCGCGAACGCCACGCCCAATTCGCCGGCACGCTCTCCGGCGGCGAGCAGCAGATGCTGGCGATCGGCCGCGCCCTGATGGGCAATCCGCGGGTGCTCTTGCTCGACGAGCCGTCGGAAGGTCTTGCCCCCCTGATCGTCGCCGAGGTCGGCCGCACCATCAAGCGGCTGAAGCAGGAGGGACAGTCCATTGTCCTCGTCGAACAAAACCGCCAACTGGCGCTGGATGTTGCGGATCAGGCGGTCATCCTCAACACCGGACGCTGCGTATTCGCCGGCAACGCCAGCGAGCTCTTGAACAACGACGGCCTGATCACGCAAAATCTTGGCGTCTTCCACGCCCATTAGGCTAAACAATCCACCCGTGAGGTCAAAACAATGAAAATCGGCGTATGCGGAACTGGACGAATGGGATCATCGATCGCGCAGCGATTGATGTCGGTCGGACATGAAGTCGGCGTCTGGAATCGCGATTCCACCAAGACCAAACCGCTGGTCGATTCCGGCGCAAAGCTGTTCGCATCTCCCGCAGAACTCGCGGAAGGCTGCGAGGTCGTCATCGCCATGCTGCTGAACGACGCCGCGACGGAGGCAGTGTACCGCGGCCCCAACGGCCTCCTGAAAGCGAAGCTCGCCGGTAGGCTCGTCATCGACATGAGCACGGTTCGCCCGGACACGATGATATCGGTCGGCACTGCGGTGGCGCAGCTGGGCGCTGCCTTTGTCGAATGCCCCGTCGGCGGAAGCAAGGTTCCCGCGCGGGAAGGCAAGCTGTTCGGTCTGGTCGGAGGCGCGAATGCCGATGTCGCGCGGGCCATGCCGCTGCTCGAGCAGCTATGCCGCCGTATCGAACATGTCGGGCCACTCGGCGCCGGCGCGACCATGAAGCTTGCCGTGAATCTGCCGCTGCTGGTCTACTGGCAGGCGCTCGGCGAGGCGCTCACCATCTGCAAGCCGCTCAATCTTCCACCGGACCGGCTGATCGATATCCTGTCCGACACCGCCGGCGCGCCTGCCGCCATGAAAGGGCGCGGCGCCATCATCGCAAAGGTCTTGGGCGGCGCGCCGCTCGGAGAGACCGCCTTCGGCATCACGGCCGCGAAGAAGGACCTGGCCACCGCCGTGCAATTCGCTGCTTCAATTCATGCCGAGCTTCCGGTTGCCTCAAGCGCGCTTGCTTGCTTTGAGGAAGCCGAAGCTGCAGGTCTTGGCGAGGCCGATGCAACCACGGTTTCCGTTCGCTGGACCCAGCGTCCGGCGTCCAAATCCTAAAATCACCCACTTCGTGATCATGCCCCGAACAACCCCACGCAACAGCAGAGAAACTTCAATGATCGATCGCAAGAACCGCTATGGCCGCACCGCCGCTCGCACCCACGACGCCGACGGCCTCGCCCGGCGTCCGTCCTCCACCACGATCGACATCCACGCCCACATCGTCGTGCCGCAGGCCGCCAAGCTCGCGCAACCGCATGTCGATCTTGCCCGCGTTCCGCTGGCGCATTTTGCCGATGCCGCCACCAGGGAAAT
>Ga0181532_10005666_pt1 | contig 10547 bp, 12 predicted proteins | sample PEATcosm2014_Bin_33_FD_119768 | JGI IMG/M metagenome (GOLD analysis project Ga0181532, IMG submission 119768) | Peatland microbial communities from MTU Mesocosm Facility, Houghton, MI, USA - PEATcosm2014_Bin11_30_metaG | ecosystem: Environmental > Terrestrial > Soil > Wetlands > Peat | place... | reverse complement strand
CGCCCAGCGCATGCCGAAGCTCGACTTCGACGACATCTACTACTACATCAAGCCGACCGGCGGGCAGGTGGACAAGTGGGAGGACCTGCCGGACGCCATCAAGAACACGTACGAGAAGCTGGGCATCCCCGAGGCGGAGCGCAAGTACCTCTCGGGTGTCACGGCGCAGTACGAGTCCGAGGTCGTGTTCCACCGCAACCGCGAGGACCTCGAGGCGCAGGGCGTCCTGTTCTGCGACATGGACACGGCCGTGCGCGAGTACCCCGAGCTCGTGCGCAAGTGGTTCGGCAAGATCATCCCGCCGAACGACAACAAGTTCTCCGCCCTCAACTCCGCGGTGTGGTCCGGAGGGTCGTTCATCTACGTGCCGCCCGGCGTGAAGGTCGACATGCCGCTGCAGGCCTACTTCCGGATCAACGCGGAGAACATGGGCCAGTTCGAGCGGACGCTCATCATCGCCGACGAGGGATCGCAGGTGCACTACATCGAGGGCTGCTCCGCCCCGGTGTACTCCACCGACTCGTTGCACTCGGCCGTGGTCGAGCTGGTCGCGCTGGCCGGCTCGCGCATCACGTACACGACCATCCAGAACTGGTCGACCAACGTCTACAACCTGGTGACCAAGCGGGCCCGCGCCGATGCCGAGGCCCATGTCGAGTGGATCGACGGGAACATCGGCTCGCGCCTGACCATGAAGTACCCCTCGGTCTACCTGATGGGGCCGAAGGCGAGCGGCGAGGTCCTCTCGGTCGCCTACGCCGGCGCGGGCCAGCACCAGGACGCCGGCGCCAAGATGTTCCACATCGCCCCCGAGACCACGTCGACCATCGTCTCGAAGTCGATCTCCAAGGACGGCGGCATCACGACCTACCGCGGCAAGGTCCACGTCGACCCGCAGGCGCGCGGCGCCAAGTCCTTCGTGCGCTGCGACGCACTCCTCCTCGACGACCACTCCACCTCCGAGACGAAGCCCTACATGGAGGTGGGCGAGCGCGACGCCCGGATCGGGCACGAGGCCACCGTCTCGAAGGTCGGCGACGACCAGCTCTTCTACCTGATGAGCCGGGGACTGTCCGAGCAGCAGGCCATGAGCATGATCGTGAACGGCTCCATCGAGCCCGTGACCCGCACGCTGCCCATGGAGTACGCGGTGGAGTGGAGCCGACTCATTGAGCTGCAGATGGAAGGCTCGGTCGGCTGATCTCACGCAACCCGGTCTGCAGCGTGGCACCATAGAACCGTGCCGATGCGCGAGGAATGCACCCACTTCCAGAGCCGGACGTACGCGTCGGGCGAGGCGGCGCGCTTCTGCGTGCTCGACCTGGCCCCCGAGGCCCCGTGGCGTTGCCCGGAGAACTGCCCGTCGTACCACCGTCGCATGGCCGACGTGGGCTGGGTCCACGGCAGCCTGGTGGAGCCTGCGATCGAAGAGGAGCCGGGCGGCGGCGGGCCCGAGGTGGTCGAGCTCCTCGAATCGGCCGAGGACATCATCAACGACGTCGCCCCCGATGTGCTCGAGGAGGTGCGGGCCGAGGACGCCAGGCGGGAGCGCTCCGCCAACCGCTGGTGGCGCCGGAAGAGCTGACGCGCGCCCGGCGCTCGACTCAGCGCCCGGTGAACTTCGGCGGGCGCTTCTCCATGAAGGCCGTGACGGCCTCGACGAGGTCCTCGGAGGCCAGCATCCCGGCGTTCCAGGTGGCGACGTAGTCCAGGCCCTCGGCGACCGTCCGCCCCTCGTTGGCGGCCAGGACGGCCTTGGTGCCCTGCACGGCGATGGGGGAGTTGGCGGCGATCTCCGCCGCCAGCGAGCGGGCTGCCTTGTGCACGCCGTCGGTGTCGGCCGCGACATCGTTCACCAGGCCGATCTCCTTGGCCCGCTCCGCGCTGATGTCCTTGCCGGTCAAGGCCAGCTCCGCCACGTGCCCGGCGCCGATGATCGCCGGCAGCCGCTGCAGGCTGCCCAGGTCGGCCACGATCGCCATCTTGGCCTCGCGTACCGAGAAGACCGCGTCGGCAGAGGCGAGGCGGATGTCGCAGGCCGCGATGAGGTCCACGCCGCCGCCGATGCAGTAGCCGTGGACGGCGGCGATGACGGGCTTGGGGCAGCGCGCCACCGCCGTGATGGCGTCCTGCAGCCGGAGCACCTCGGTGCGGCCGGCACGGGCCCGGGCGGCCGGGGAGGCCGCTGCGCCCCCGTCCGACATGCCGCCGGCCAGCTGGCCACCCATCGTCTTGAGGTCGAGCCCGACGCAGAAGTGCGGGCCCCTGGCGGCAATGACGACGGCGCGCAGCGCGGCGTCGCCGGCCAGCACGTCCATGGCGCGGGGCAGGTCCCGCCACAGGTCCGCGCCCATGGCGTTGCGTGCCTCGGGGCGGTCGAGCCACAGGGTGGCCACCTCCCCGTCCGGCTCGATCGTGAGCACCGGCGACTCGAACCGTGCGGTCTCTTCCATGCCGCCCACGCTAACCGCCCTGCTGGATGCCCAGGTCGGGGCCACTAGAGTGCATGGGCCGCATTCGCATTCCGAGAGAGGTTCGACCCTGCACACGTTCAGCGCCGAGGCATCCGCGGGCTTGGCCGGACCGGGCTGGCTCCGTGAGCGCCGCGCCGCCGGCTACGAGGCCTTCGCGTCGACCCCGCTGCCCTCGGAGAGCGAGGAAGTCTGGCGCTATTCCCCGATCGACCGCCTCGCCCTCGACGAGTTCGGGCCCGAGCTCGGCGACGGCCCCGCGCCCGCCGGCGAGGAGCTGCAGGCCGCCGTCGAAGCCGCGCTCGGTTCGGTGGCGGGCAGCGTCCTCGTGCACAACGGGCGCGCCGGCACCTTCGTCGCCGGGCCCGCTGCCACTGGCCTCTCCTTCGGGCGGGCCGAGGACGTGGCGGCATCACCCGACATGCTCGGCTCGGTGCAGCACGGCGGCGATGCCCTCGTCCGCCTGAACGACGCGTTCGCGCCCGACCCGGTGTTCGTCGACGTGCCGGCGGGCGTCGCCGTCGACGGGCCGGTCCTGCTCGTCCACTGGTGCGACCCGGGCGCGGCCACCTTCCCCCGTCTCAGCGTGCGTGCCGGTGAGGGCGCCGCAGTGGCGGTCGTCGAGGTCTTCGCCGGCGCGCCGGGGCCGGACCGTTCGCTGATCGTGCCCGTCACGGAGCTGTCGGCCGCGGCGGGCGCCTCGCTGTCGTACGTGTCGCTGCAGATCCTCGGCGGGGCGGCATGGTCGATCGCCCGCCTCGTGGCGCGGGGTGACGGCGGGTCGGCGGTGCGCACCTTCACGGTCGGCCTCGGCGGTTCCTATGACCGTGTGCGGACCGACGTGTCGGTGGAGGGGAAGAACGCCCGCAGCGAGATCCTGTCGGCCTACCTCGGTGACGGGTCCCAGGTGCACGACATCCGGACCCTGCAGGACCACGCCGCGCCGCGGACGACCAGCGAGCTTCTCTGCCAGGGTGCCGTCGCCGACCGGTCGCGCTCGGTCTACAGCGGGCTGATACGCGTCCACCGGGGCGCCGTCCGCAGCGACGCCCGGCAGACCAACCACAACCTCGTCCTCGACGAGGGCGCGCACGCCGACTCGGTGCCCAACCTCGACATCCTCGAGAACGACGTGAAGTGCTCCCACGCGTCGACGGTCGGCCCCATCGACGAGGACCAGCGCTACTACATCGAGTCGCGCGGGGTGGCACCCGAGGTCGCCGAGGGGCTCATCGTGCGGGGCTTCTTCGACGCCATCATCGAGCGGGGGCCCATTCCCGCGGTGACCCCGCTCCTCGAGCGTGAGGTGCACGACCGCCTCGAGGTCGCGCTCGGTGACCGGCGGGTGGTCGCCGGTGTCTGAGACGGTGGCGCTCTGCACGACCGACGAGCTGGTGTCCGGTCAGGCGAGGCGGTTCGACGTGGACGGGCACCGGATCGCGCTGGTGCGGATCGGCGACGCGTTCTTCGCCCTGGACGACGAGTGCAGCCACGAGGACTTCTCGCTGTCCGAGGGGGAGGTGTGGGTCGACGAGTGCGAGATCGAGTGCCCCCGGCACGGCAGCACCTTCGACCTGGTGACGGGGCAGCCCTGCTCGCTCCCGGCCACCCAGCCCGTCGCCGTCTACGGGGTCGAGGTCGACGGCGGCACGGTGTCGGTGGTGCTGCCGTGAGCGCCGAGCACGTCTTGGAGGTCAGGGACCTGCACGCGTCGGCCGGGGGACGGGAGGTGCTGCACGGCATCGACCTCACGGTGCGCAGCGGGGAGGTCCACGTGATCATGGGCCCGAACGGCTCGGGCAAGAGCACGCTCGCCCACGCGCTCATGGGCCGGCCCGGCACCGAGGTGACCGAGGGTTCCATCGCAATGGACGGGCGGGAGCTCGCCGGGCTGCCGGCGTGGCAGCGGGCCCGCGCCGGGCTCTTCCTCGCCCTGCAGCACCCGGTGGAGGTGCCGGGCGTGAGCCTCACCTCGCTGCTGGCCGCGGCGACGTCGGGTGACGCCGTGCCCGCGTCGGGCGCGCTGGCGGACCGCATGGTGGACGAGGCGAAGGAGGTCGGTCTCGACGAGAAGCTCCTGCGCCGGCCCCTCAACGTCGACCTGTCGGGCGGCGAGATGAAGCGGACCGAGATGGTCCAGCTCGGCGTGCTCCGCCCCTCCATCTGCGTCCTCGACGAGGTCGACTCGGGGCTCGACGTCGACGCGCTGGGCGAGGTGGCGCGCATGCTCCAGCGCGCCACGACCGAGTGGGGGGTGGGCATCCTCGCCATCACGCACTTCAACCGCTTCCTGGTGCAGCTCGAGGCGGACCTGGTGCACGTCATGGTGGGCGGGCGCATCGTGGCGACGGGCGACGCGGACCTGGCGTTGCAGCTCGAGCGGACCGGCTACGCCGGCTACGGGGACGATCGCTGAGAGCGCGCTGAGCGTTCTGCGGGGCGCTCCACCCCTGCACAGCCGCCGCCTCATCCCAAAGTCGCACCGACAGACCCCCCAAGGTCGCAGCCCGCTGCCCCCAATTGCGTGACCCCGCTTGGTACCGTGAATCGTCATGGCGAACGGTCGTCCAACGGGCGACGGGTCGGACCGCTCCCCCAGGAGGCATCGCGGCCAGGCCGCGAACCAGGAGGGGCTGTCCGCGCTCGGTCGCCAGATGCGTGGCGGGACCGACGCCGGGAACGTCGCCAACGAGTCCGGGCTGCGGTCCCTGGGCGACCGCATCGACGCCTCGCGCTCCACGCGCCGGGGGAAGCGGCGCAGCGGGAAGCCGAAGTGGAGTGCAGGCAAGAAGACGGTGGTGGCGCTGCTGGGGGCGATCGTGGTGCTGGTGGCGACCGTCGGAGCCGGGTACGGCTACCTGTGGTACCGATACGACCAGATCAGCAAGATCCACATCAGCGCCGAGGTGGCGGCAGCGAGCGGGGCGCCGTTCACCATCCTCGTCATAGGTTCGGACAGCCGTGTCGGCGAGTCCGCCGCGGCCGCGCAGGCGTTCGGCTCGGCCTCGGAGGTCACCGGGCAGCGCAGCGACGTCGTGCAGCTGTGGCGGGTGACGCCGTCGACCAAGCAGATCCAGATCGTCTCCATCCCGCGCGACACCGTCGTGTCCATGCTCGCGCCGGACTCGTCGCAGTTCGGCACGTACAACCGGATCAACGCCTCCTACGACTCCGGCGCCAACCAGTTGGTGAAGACCATCACCGCCAACTTCGGCATCCCGATCAACCACGTCGTCCAGGTCGACTTCTCCGGCTTCCAGGACGCCGTCAATGCGCTGGGCGGCATCTACCTCGACTTCCCCTACCCGGCCAAGGACTCGTACTCGGGCCTCGACATCACGACGCCCGGGTGCCAGCTGCTCAACGGCGCCCAGGCGTTGGCCGTGGCGCGCGCCCGCCACTACGAGTACTACGCCGACGGCTACTGGCAGTACGACGGGACGAGCGACTTCGGGCGGATCCAGCGCCAGGACGTCTTCATCAAGGCCCTCATGAGCGCGGCCAAGTCGAAGGTGAACCCGCTCACGGTCAACTCGTTCATCGGGTCCATCCACGAGGGGATCCAGATCGACGACGGCTTCGGCTTCAACGAGCTGATCGGGCTCGCCCTGACCTATCACTCGTTCGACCCCACCAGCCTGGGGGGGCTGACTCTGCCCACGGTCGCGGCCAACGGCTTCGGCGACCTGGGCGACGTCCTGACCGTGGACCAGCCCGCTGCTCAGCAGATGCTGGTGAGCATCTTCGGCTCCAGCCTCGTCACGCCGACCAACCCGCCTCCCGACGCCGCCGGCGACCCCAACCCGCCGCCGCCCGTGACGGCCCCTCCGGCCGCCGCCGCTCCGGCCACGCCGGCGACGGGCGCCAGCACCGCACCGACCGCCCCCCCACCGCCGTCGTTCAACCCGACCACCTGCAGCCCCGCCTAGCGACGGGGGGTCGCTACCGCTCCCTTACCGGGCTCGCGCAGAGTGCGGGCATGGCAGACCCTCGACCCCACGGTGTTCCGGCCCGCCGCCAACCCCTTCGCCACCTCGGTCCTCGCCGGTCGCGTCACCGAGACCAGGGGCTTCTGGGTCCTGGTCGCGGCCGTGGCGCCGTTCACCGTCGTCCTCCCCGCGATCCTGGTGGCGGTGGCCCTGACCAGCCCGGCGACCGGCCCCGGCGCGGACACGTCGCAGCCGGCCCAGTTGATCTGGGCGGGGTTCCTCGCGGCCGCCGGGGCGGTGCTCGCCCTGACCGTCTGTCCATCCCGGACGACGCTCAGCGGACGCGGCATCAGGCGCCGGTGGGGCTGGCGGACCGTCGAGGTCCCGTGGGGGCATACGCGGGGCGACGGCCCGGGGTGTGGGTCCTGCGCGCCGGCGAGGCGCCGCTGCGGGTCCCCACGATCGTCCCGCTGGTGCCCGAGGTGACCGCGGTCGAGCGCTCCCTGCGGTCGTGGACGCAGAGGCAGTCGGTCGGCAACGCGGGCCACGGGGGCGGCTGACGCAGCGGGTGCGCCGGCCCGGTCAGGAGGCCTCGACGGCCACCTCGTCGAGCCCCTGGGCGAGGGCGTTCCAGCTGAGGGTGGCGCACTTGATGCGCACCGGGAACTTCACGACACCTTGCAACGCTGCCAGCTCGCCCAGCTTGTCGAGGTCGATCTCCTCTGGCTCGTCGGCGCCGTCCCCGTCGTGCTCCAGGGACGCCTCGTGGATCGACATCATCCCCTTGAAGGTGCTGATCAGCTGGCGCACCTCGCCGACCGGCCTGCCCTTGACGGCGGCCGACATGAGCGAGGCGGAGGACTGGCTGATGGAGCAGCCCGAACCGGCGATCTTGAGGTCGGCCAGCGTGCCGTCCTCGACCACCATGGAGAGCACCACCTCGTCGCCGCACAGCGGGTTGAAGCCCTCCACACGATGGGCGGGGGGCGAGTCCAGCTCGCCCCGGTTCCTCGGCGAGCGGTAGTGATCGAGGATGATCTCGCGGTACAGCTCTTCGAGGTCGGCCATCAGCCGAACAATCTACCGGCTTCCAGCAATCCCTCGATCAGCACCTCGATGTCGTGCTCGTCGCTGAACAGGGACAACGACGCTCGTGCCGTGGCCTGCACGCCCAGCTTGCGCATCAGGGGCTTGGCGCAGTGGTGGCCCGGCCGCACGCAGACGCCGAATTGGTCGAGCACCTGGGCGAGGTCGTGCGCGTGCACGCCCCGGTAGGCCAGTGACAGCACGCCGCCGCGGTCGGGTCCGGCCGGGGGGCCGAAGATGCGGCAGTCGGACCCGAGCTTCTCGTCCAGGCGGGCCAGCGCGTACTCGGTCAGCGCCAGCTCGTGGGCGCGGATGCGGTCCATCCCGATGTCGCTCAGGTACTCGATCGCCGCGGTGAGCCCCACCGCCTCGGCGATGGGCGGGGTGCCCGCCTCGAAGCGGGCCGGCGGCGGCGCCGGCCGGAAGGAGTCGAGCTTCACGTCGAGGATCATCCCGCCGCCGCCGAGGAAGGGCCCCATGCCCTCGAGCAGCGCGGCGCGGGCCCACAGGACCCCGAGGCCGGTCGGCCCCATCGTCTTGTGGGCCGAGAAGGCGAGGAAGTCGGCCCCGAGCGCGGTGACGTCGACCGGCGCGTGCGGGACGAGCTGCGCCCCGTCGGCGACCACGAGCGCCCCGGCGCGGTGCGCGACCTCGGCCACCTGTGCCAGCGGAGGGATCGTGCCGAGGACGTTGGACATGGCCGTGATGCCGACGAGCTTGACCCCGTCGACCAGCGCGTCGAGATCGTCGAGCACGAGGCGCCCGCCGCCGTCGATCGGGATGTAGCGGATGTCGAGCCCGCCGATCTCCTCGGAGAGGATCATCCAGGGGACGATGTTGGCGTGGTGCTCCATCTCGGTCAGGAGGATGGCGTCGCCGGCCCGCAGGTTGGCCCGGCCCCAGCTGTGCGCCACCAGGTTGAGCGACTCGGTCGTGTTCTTGGTGAAGACGATCTCGTGGGCGGGGTCCGGCGCGCCGATGAAGCGTCCCGCCACCACCCGGGCCCGCTCGTACAGGGCGGTGGCCTCCTCGGCCGTCGCGTAGACGCCGCGGTGGACGTTGGCGTGCGTCGTCTCGTAGTAGCGCGTCATGGCGTCGATCACGGACCGCGGCTGGAGCGCAGAGGCGGCGGCGTCGAGATACACGATCGGCTTGCCGTTCACCACGCGCGACAGCAGGGGGAAGTCCTTGCGCAGGGCCTCGACGTTGAGCGGGGCCGCGCCGGCGCCTGCAGGGGAAGGGGGCGGCGTCACCGCCACGCCTCGTAGCCCTCGGCCTCGACCCGGGCGGCGAGCTCGGGACCGCCGTCGGCGACGATGCGCCCGCCGACGAGGAGGTGGACGACGTCGGGGACGAGCTCCTCGAGCAGGCGCTGGTAGTGGGTGATGGCGAGCACGCCGAGCTCGGGGCGCGCCTCGCGCACGGCCCGCACGCCGCGCCCGACGACGCGCAGCGCATCGATGTCGAGGCCCGAGTCCGTCTCGTCGAGCACGGCCACGAGCGGCTGGAGGAGCGCCATCTGCAGGATCTCGTTGCGCTTCTTCTCGCCGCCGCTGAAGCCCTGGTTCAGGTGGCGGCTGGCGAACGACGTGTCCATGCCGAGACGCTCCATCCACTCGGTCATGAGCACGCGGACCTCGAGGACGGACACCTCCTCACCGGTGCGCGCCGCCATGGCCTGGCGCAGGAACGAGGCCACCGACACACCCTCGATCGACTCGGGGTACTGGAAGGCGAGGAAGATGCCGGCCTTGGCCCGCACGTCGGTCGGCCAGCCGGTGACGTCCTCGCCGTTGAGCAGGATGGCGCCGGAGGTCACCGTGTAGGCCGGGTGCCCGAGCAGCGCGCCGGCCAGCGTCGACTTCCCGGCGCCGTTGGGGCCCATGAGGGCGTGGATCTCGCCGGCGCCCACGGTGAGGTCGACGCCGCGCAGGATGGCGCCGTCCTCGGCGGACACGTTGAGGTCCCGGACCTCGAGCAGCGGGGGGGTCATCGGCATCACTAAAAGCTTACCGTTTTAGTCAGATTTCCGGAACAAGCCGCAGCACCCGCCCCACCGGACCTTCCTCCGGCGGCCCTCACCAGCCCCGGTCCACCCATTCTTCGAGGTGGGGGGACTCGTTCCCTACGGTGGTGGAGGTGCCGTGGCCGGGCAGAACGAGGGTGTCGGGATCGAAGCGGGCGAAGATCCGGCGGTCTATGGACTCAATAATGGTGGGGAAGTCGCCGCCCTCGAACGAGGTATTGCCCGGGCCGCCCGGAAAGAGCGTGTCGCCGGTGAACAGCAGGTTCGTGCCCTCGACGGTGAAGCAGATGGAGCCCGGCGTGTGGCCCGGCGTGGCGAGGGTCTTGATGCGCAGGTCGCCCACGCTGAGCGTCTCGTCGTCGTCCAGGATGAGGTCGTAACTGGGTAGCATGCCCGCGTCGGCGCTGGTCACGGCCACCGAGATGCCAGCGTCGCGCACGGCGGGCACGGCCTGGATGTGGTCCCAGTGCCCGTGGGTCTCGACCACCTGGGTCACACCCAGCTGCTGGCAGATCTCGAGGAGGGCCTCGTGCTCGTTGGCCGCGTCCACCAGCATGGCGTCCCCCGTGCGGCGGCAACGGAGGATGTACACGTTGTTGTCCATCGGGCCCACCACGATCTGGTGGACCTCGGCCACCGCGTCACTCCAGATTTTCTCCAGCTGTCCCATGACCCCAGCGTGGCACAGCCGGCAGAGGATGTGGTCGCCGAGGCCCCTGGTCTGGTAGACACCGCATGTCAGCAAGTAACACACCGCCGGCTGGGCTGCCGGGGGGACAGGCAGAGGAGCCTTGGCATGAATTTCGCCTTCAGTGACGAGCAGGAGGAGTTGCGCACGGCCGTGCGCCGGTTCCTGGCCGAGAAGTCGCCCGAGACCGAGGTGCGCCGCCTGATGGACACCACCGAGGGTTACGACCCCGCGGTGTGGACCCAGATGGCCGACCAGCTGGGTCTGCAGTCGCTCACCATCCCCGAGGAGTTCGGCGGCTCGGGCTTCACGTACGTGGAGCTGCTCGTCGTGCTCGAGGAGATGGG
>Ga0181532_10005664_pt1 | contig 10549 bp, 5 predicted proteins | sample PEATcosm2014_Bin_33_FD_119768 | JGI IMG/M metagenome (GOLD analysis project Ga0181532, IMG submission 119768) | Peatland microbial communities from MTU Mesocosm Facility, Houghton, MI, USA - PEATcosm2014_Bin11_30_metaG | ecosystem: Environmental > Terrestrial > Soil > Wetlands > Peat | place... | reverse complement strand
TTGCCACGCAACCGAGTTAACGCCATTCGCCAGGTTGGCGGGCCACTCTGCCTCGGCATCAAAGATGAAGCCGTCCGCCCCGCAGTTGAACACGTTGGTCGCGATGCCGAGCTCGCCCGGCACGTTGGTCCCGTAAGAGCGCGTGTAGCCGAATATCTTGAGACCTTGCGCGTGGGCCGCGATGACAAGGTTGGTGGTGAACTGCGGGCTGCTAGCGGAGGGGTACGGGGTGCCACCATCACCGGCTTTGACAACGATGTACTGCAGGGCCAGGTTGGTCTTGAAATAGGCCATGAGGCTGGGGATGTCTGTGACCCTGGCGACCTTGCAGGACGGGTAGCCGGAATCACCAAGTTGGTTCAGGGCGTTGGCGAGCACATACACCCATTCGCCTTTCCCCAGGTTCGCCGAATTGACGCCGCCATCAAACATCTCCGCCCGCAGGGAGGACGCCCAGAGGGCCAAGCCACACAACCCGGCGAGGAGACCGGGAAGGATCGGCGATTGCCTGCTGAGGTGGCGGAGCGTAGCGGCCATCTGTCCGCGTGCCGGTTGCGAGTCATTCATACCATGTGTCTCATTAGAATTAGCCAAAGCGGGGCGCCGCCAATTCAGTCGCCATCCGGCCAGCAGCCCCGCAGTGGAAGCTTTTCTTACTTCGGCCGAGCGTGGCAACCAAGCGCGGAATGGGCTTTTCCGCCTCACACAAGTGTGTGATGGCCTGGCTGGGTAACCGAGCTGGCTTAACAACCTCGCCCGCGCGCGGCGCGCTCACGAATCGTAGCCGCCGACGTGCAGTCGGCGCCGATCTGCTCTCCGAATGGAAATGCGCCGACTGCGCGGCGGCGGCTACGATTCCCCGGTATCTTGAATGCGCCCTGCGTCCAGCGAATGCGGCGCTTTTCTCCTTTGCGTTTTGCCCCGGCTCCCGCCTAATCTGCCGCCATGAAGATTGTTTTAGCCTACTCGGGCGGATTGGATACCTCGGTCATTCTGTCATGGCTGAAGGAGAAGTATGACGCGGAGATCATCGCGTTTTGCGCCAACATCGGCCAGGAGGAGGAACTCAGGGGCCTCGAAGCCAAGGCCAAGCGCACCGGGGCCTCCAAGTGCCACATCGTTGACCTGCAAGAGGAGTTCGCGCGCGACTTCATCTTCCCGATGGTCCAGGCCGGCGCGGTTTATGAGAGCCAGTATTTCCTGGGCACGAGCATCGCCCGTCCACTGATTGCCAAAGGCATGATTGAAATCGCCCGGAAGGAGAAAGCCGAGGCCATCGCTCATGGGGCGACCGGCAAAGGCAACGACCAGGTCCGGTTCGAGTTGACTGCAGCGTGCCTGGCGCCGCAGTTGGACGTGATCGCTCCCTGGCGCGACGGCCTGTTCCGGGACCAGTTCCCGGGTCGGGCCGAGATGATCGCCTACTGCGAGAAGAAGCGGATTCCTGTGCAGGCTTCAGCCAAGAAGCCCTATTCCATGGACCGCAATCTCCTGCACCTCTCCTTCGAAGCCGGCATCCTCGAAGACCCCTGGATGGATGTCTTCGACTCTAAGAACAAAGACATGTTCAAGCTCAGCGTCGCGCCCGAGGACGCGCCAGACAAGGCGGAGTATGTGACGCTGGATTTCCATAAAGGCAACTGCGTCGCGGTGAACGGCAAGGCGCTCAGCCCGCTGGGCGTGATGCGGGCGCTCAACAAGCTCGGCGGCAAGCACGGCGTCGGGCGCGTGGACCTGGTCGAGAACCGTTATGTGGGCATGAAGTCCCGCGGCGTGTACGAGACGCCCGGCGGCGCCATCCTGCATTTCGCGCACCGGCAGATGGAGACGCTCACAATGGACCGCGAAGTGATGCACCTCCGGGACTCGCTAATCCCGCGCTACGCCGAGCTCGTATATTACGGCTATTGGTTCGCGCCGGAGCGGTTGGCGCTGCAGGCCTACGTCACGGAAAGCCAGAAGAACGTCACCGGCACCGTGCGCGTGAAACTCTACAAGGGCAATATCATGTGTGCTGGTCGGAAGTCACGGGTTAGCCTCTACAACCCCGCCATCGCCACGATGGAAGCCGACCCAACCAAGGCCTACAACCAGGACGATGCCACTGGCTTCATCCGGCTGAATGCGCTGCGGCTTAAGGTGGCGGCCAGGGTGCAAAAGAGGAGATGAGGCGTGCCACGTAGTTCATGCACACCAAACGCCCCGCTCCAGCGCGCGTCGTCCTTCGTGACGCTGCCAGTGGGCGTTGGCTTAGGTTCGTGGGCCTGCGACACGTCGTGCAGGCTCTGAGCCTGGCCCAGGTCACGCCCGCGCTTGAATGGGCGGAAGAGGCTGTTTCGCAGGACGGGCTTTATGCGGCGGGGTTTATTGCCTACGAAGCTGCGCCGGCCTTTGATGACACCTTGGTTGTGTTGGGGGACAACGAGTTTCCCTTGCTGTGGTTCGGGCTGTATGAGGATGTCGAGGAGATCGAGTTGCCCGGCTCGGCGGCGGTCGCGGATTTCGACAGAATGGTATGGCAGCCATCGGTCGAGAAGCTGGAGTTCGGCCGGGCACTGGCGCGTATCAAATGCTTGATTCGCAGCGGAGACACTTACCAAGTGAACTACACCTACCGGCTGAAGGCGGAATGCGCCGGCGACCTCTGGAGCTTCTTTCTTCGGCTGGTGGCCGCGCAGGACGCGCCCTACGGCGCCTTTGTGGACACCGACGATTGGGTTGTCTGCAGCGCTTCGCCGGAGCTGTTCTTCCACTTGGAGGGTACGCACATCGAATGCCGCCCAATGAAGGGCACCGCCACGCGAGGCCGGACGGAGGCTGGGGACCTGGCACGCGCCCAAGCCCTCCAGACTTCGCCAAAGGAGCAGGCCGAGAACCTGATGATTGTGGATATGGTGCGGAATGACCTGGGCCGAGTCGCGCAAACCGGCAGCGTGCAAGTGGCCCGCCTCTTCGAAGTGGAGCGTTACCCAACCCTCTGGCAAATGACCTCCACCGTCGAGGCGCGAACCCAGGTCGGGCTCGCCGAGATTTTTCAGGCGCTGTTCCCGCCTGCTTCCGTCACCGGGGCGCCGAAGGTACGGACGATGCAGATCATCGCTGGGCTGGAGCCGCTCCCGCGACGCCTCTACACGGGGACCGTTGGCTTCTTTGCTCCAGGGCGGCGGGCGCAGTTCAATGTGGCGATCCGCACTCTGCTGGCGAACCGGCGGACTGGTTGGGCCGAATACGGCGTTGGTAGCGGCATCACGTGGGACTCCGAACCGGAGGCCGAGTGGCAGGAATGCCAGGCCAAGGCCGGAATACTGTCGGCACCGGTGCTGGCCTTCAGCCTGTTGGAAACCCTGCGCTGGACGCCGGAAGAGGGTTACTTCCTGTTGGAACTGCACCTGGAGCGCCTGCGGGAGTCGGCGCGCTATTTCGGGTTCAACATTGAACTTCCGGCACTCCGCCAGGAACTGCAGCGACTGACCTCCAAGCTTGGCCGGGCGCCTCAGATAATCCGCCTGCTGGCTACAAAAGAAGGGCGCGTCAGCCTGGAACCAGCGGCGCTGGCGGAGGCCAACGCAAAGCCGCAGCGCGTTGCGCTCGCGCGCTCGCCGGTGGATTCCTCAGACCCCTTTCTTTACCACAAGACCACCAACCGCCGGGTTTACGAGGCAGCCCGGACCGCCTGCCCGGGCTTTGACGATGTCCTGCTGTATAACGGGAAGGGCGAGATCACAGAGTCCACCATCGCCAACGTCGCCTTGGAGATTAACGGAAAGCTCTGCACCCCGCCTGTTTCTTGCGGTCTGCTGGCAGGGACTCTGAGGGCACGCTTGCTCCAGCAGGATCAACTCACCGAACGCCCGATTCTCGTGGAGGAGGCGCTGCGGAACCGCTGCGTTTTCCTCATGAATTCCGTGCGTGGCAACTACCGGGTGGAACTGGTCAGAGGGCAATAAGGTATGCGGTGCATTGTTACGGCCGGCCCGACCTTCGAGCCGCTGGATGCGGTCAGGCGTCTGACGAACTTCTCCACGGGCCGGCTTGGTTCCGAATTGGCGGATTTCCTGGCCGCGCACGGGCATGAGACTACCCTGTTGATTGGTCAGCACGCCACGTTTGCCGGCGAGCGCCTCGTGCGACACGTCGAAACCTTCTCCACGACCGAGAATCTGCGCGCTCATCTGCAGGCCCGGGCCGGCCATGCCGTCGAGGCCGTATTTCATGCCGCTGCGGTCAGCGATTTCGCGTTCGGCAAGATCTGGCGCAATTCCCCGCAAGGCGAGCTGACCGAGCTGAAGGCCGGAAAGGTTACGACACGGCAAGGGACTTTGCTGGCCGAACTGCTCCCGACGCCGAAGATTATCGCGGAACTGCGTCAGTGGTTTCCCACCGCGCGGCTTGTAGGCTGGAAATACGAGGTGGACGGAGACCGCTCCGGCGTCGTTCGCCTGGCCGAGAAACAGATCGCCGATTGCCGCACCGATGCCTGCGTTGCGAATGGCCCGGCCTATGGCACAGGCTTCGGCCTCGTCAGGAGCGGCAGTCCGGTCACCCATCTAGCGGATCGTCCCGCCCTGTTCGCCGTCCTGGAGAAACTCGTGCGCATATAGCGAGCCACGCAGGGACGCATTCCGGTGCGCACCTGGTGAGCGCCGCCCGGAGCGACCTTCGAATCTACCCTGGTGACCGCCATGCGAACAGCCATTCCGCCGGACAGGAAGCCCGGCTCCACGGCAGGCTACCGCGCACGGCGGCTCATTTTTCGCCCTGGTCGGCAGCACCGCTTTCCCGGCGCGGAGAGAATACCTCGGTAAGCCGGCGCGCGGTGGCGATTTGCTCCTGGCTCATGTCGCGCGCAACCTGATACCGCTGCAGCAAGGCATCCCCCTGTCCACCGGCCGCCGCAAGGCTCAGCCACATGTACGCCTCGACCTTATCCTGGGGGATGCCCTCGCCTCTGCCATAGCTTAGCCCCAGGTTGTATTGGGACTTGGCATCACCCTGTTCAGCGGCCTTGCGAAACCACTTTACGGCCTCGGCGGCATCCTTAGTCACCCCGTCGCCGCTGCCGTAAATCATGCCGAGACTGCATTGCGCCGAAGGATCGCCCTGGCCGGCTGCCTTGCGAAGCCACTCGACCGCCGCTGCCGCGTCTTTGGGCGTGCCATTGCCGCTGGCATAGCATACGGCCAGGTTATATTGCGCGTTGGGATCGCCCTGTTCGGCGGCTTTGCGGAACCACGTTACTGCCTCGGCTGGATCCTTGCCCACTCCACGGCCACTGGCGTAACTCACGGCCAGGTTGTATTGGGCGCGCGGATATCCCTGGTCTGCGGCCTTGCGAAACCACTTTACGGCCTCGCCCGCGTCTTCCGGCACCCCATCCCCGGTCATGTACCTTAAGCCGAGCCTGCTTTGAGCAGCGGCGAACTCACGCTCGGCCGCCCGTCGAAGCCATTTCAGGGCTTCCTCGCTGTCGCGCGGCACGCCTTCGCCGCGCGTATAAACCATGGCGAGGTTGTACTGGGCCAGGGCCAGGCCTTGTCGGGCCGCTTGCGTCAGCCACTTGGTCGCCTCTGCGGAATCTTTGGGCACGCCGTCGCCATTCGAATAGCACCCCCAAAGCGTGATCTGAGCCTCCACCATCCCCTGCGCCGCAGCCTTCCAATACCATTTGGCGGCCTCGGCGGCGCTCTTCGACACTCCCTCTCCTCTCTCATACATATCGCCAAGCTTGCACTGGGCGAAGGCGAGACCCGCCTCCGCCGCGGCACGCACACAACCTGCCACCGATTCGCTGGTCGCCGGTTGCGAATGGCCCTCACGCTCTGCGCCAGGGGCCGTCGTAGTATCAGTGACAGCAGGGCGGCTGCCTTCCAAGGTCTTGCCGTACCAGGCGGCAGCCTCTGCGACATTTCGGGTCACCCCTTCTCCCTTCTCATAGGCCCAGCCGAGATTCCATTGCGCGCTCACATCTCCCTGCTCGGCGGCTTTGCGCAACCAGCGCACCGACTCTGCCGCATCTCGAGGCACACCCTCGCCGCTCTGGTACATCCCCGCCAGGATGAACTGCGCCGGAGCGAAGCCCCGGCTAGCCGCCCTCCTGAACCAGCCACCGGCCTCAGCCGTGTTCTTGGGAACACCCTGCCCCCCGCTATAATACATCGCCCCCAGCCAAACCTGCGCCGGCGCGAAACCCTTTTGCGCCGCTCCACGAGCCCACTTGACACGCTGGGCCGGGTCTTGGGGCACGCCCGTCGGCTGCTGATTCTTTCCCTGCGCCGCCTTTTGAGTCTTCACATGAGGGGAGTTCGTGGCCGTGGTCGTCGCCGCCTCGAGGATGGGGTGGAATGCGCAGCTCGCGAGGGCAACACCCAGGACGAGCAACCTGGCAAGCACTCCGTGGGCAACTCGCCGATCCGCTCCCGCCGGTTCACGGAGCAGAATCCGCCGCCGTTGAGGAATAGCCTGCCCATCGCCCGGACGATCCAGGCAATCTCTTGTATCGGTGGTCTGCAACAGAATGATCATTGGCCAAAATAGGTCTGCCAAAGAATAGCGACCGCAGGTGCGCTGTTCAAACCATGTTGTGCCTGACCCCCTATGGTTCATCCGAATCGTTTGTTCCCGGGATGATGCTTGGCCACTATGACCAGCGCGCAGGAACCGGGAGAGGTACGCGACATAGGGCGCGCCCAGCTCGTGTTTGAAAAAGGCCGTCCGGCCTCCGAATGTGAGCTGCCAGGCCCCCGGGTCTCTGCGCAGGGCATATTGGCAGCCATCCGGTTGATAGCGGACGTCGGGTGGTAGCGTCGTTCTCATATTCTTGCTTGCGATTCCGGGCGGTGGCGTCGTGCCGCCGGTCCAGGGCAATCGCCTTCACTATGTATGGGGTGTCACGGCGTGACTCCCCGGAGTCACGCCGTGACACCCATAGGGAGGCCGCGGCCGTGTTGGGTTGGCAGGCACCCGTAGAGAGTCGAAGGCGTGGCCGGGAGGGGCTCGGGGCTTTGTCCCTCCGGCACTGGGAGGGCGAGCGTCCCCGCGAGCCCAAACCCCGCCCAGGAATCGAAACCCTTCAGGGCTCGCGCGGACGCTCGCCCTCCCGGAAAGACGTCAGACGCGCACCGCCCAACCGTGGCCGGGTGGGCGCTCGAAGAAGAGGTGGCCGGCCAGTTCACCTCTGGCCACGCGAACGTTGGCGCCTTTTCTTGCCACAGTATAGCGGCGGCTGGGCACCAGGATGTGCTGCCCTATGTAGCCGGCAAACTCGCGCGCCACGGGGTCCGGGGCGGTGTGCCCGCGCTCCTGGCGGATGAGGTAGGCGCGTTGCCCCTGGAAGACCAGGACCCAGCACGCCGGCTCGCGGCGCAACGTGTAGCCAAGCGGGTCCGGTGTCTCGACTGGCGTGACCACGCCGGCTTCGTTGGCCGGGGCGAGCCCCCCTGGCAAAGGGCCCCCTTTGAGAAAGCGCTCCACTGCCGTCAGCTTGTCCGGCGTTGCCTGGGCAAGCATCAACAGCAGCCTTGTTGGCAGGCTTTCTCTCATCCGCTCATTCGTGCTTTCTCTGTTTAGCCGGCGGCGTCATGCCACTGGCCTCTAATAACCCGCGCACCGGTCAAAACGCCGGTGCCGGCAAATGGATAAGCACCTGTGGCTACAGGTTTTTGGGGGGATTTTGACCGGTCAAGGCTCGGTCAAAATGGGGGTATTACTCTCCTCCGTAACTGGCGTGCTCGGGGCGCACGCGCCGCGCACGCGGGGAAGCGCCAGAGGTGGCCTGTGATTCCTGATCACCGATCACGGCCCTCCTCCCCCTTCCCCTTTCAGCTTTTCAGTGGTCCCCGCCTTTAGCCTTCAGCATTTAGCCTTTAGCATTTCTGGTTTCCCTCCCTTCGTTGCCAGAGAGGGTCAAAAGTGAGCACCGCACCGGGCTGGTCATCCCGCCCAGTCGGCGCAGAGCAGCTCGGCTTGCTGGAGGACGGTTTGGGTGGCTTTCTCCTGCTTATCCGGCGGGTAGCCGTGTCTGCGGAGGATGCGCTTGACCGCAACGCGTATCTTGGCACGGACGGCTTCACGCTCGGTCCAATCAATGGTGACGCTGTTGCGGATGGTCTCGACGAGTTCGTGGGCAATGCTGCAAAGCGTCGGCTCACCCAGCACCTTCACCGCGCTGTCGTTGACTTCCAGCGCGTCGTAGAAGGCGAGTTCGTCTTCGGTCAGCTTGAGGTCGTCGCCCCGCTTGCCGGCTTCGCGCATTTGCCGGGCCAGCGCAATCAACTCCTCAATCACCGTCGCCGCCTCAATCGCCCGGTTCTGATACTTGCGGATGGACTCCTCCAGCATCGCCGCAAAGGACTTCGACTGAATCAGGAACTTCTTCGACCGCACCCGGATCTCGTTGTTCAGCAGCTTGCGCAGCAGTTCGACGGCAAGGTTCTTATACTGCATGGCGCGCACCTGCCCGAGGAACTGGTCGGACAGGATCGAGATATCCGGCTTCTTCAACCCCGCGGCGGCGAAGATGTCCACGACCTCCTCGCTGACGACCGCGCGCGAGATAATCTGCCGGATCGCGGCGTCAAGCTCCTCCGCCAACTTCCGCTTCTCGCCGCCCGCCTTGGCGATGGCTGCCCGCACAGCCTGGAAGAAGCCCACATCGTCGCGAATCTCAATCGCCTTCTCGTGTGGCACAGCGAGCGCAAACGCCTTCGACAAATCGCTGACCGCCTGCAAGAACTTCTGCTTGTGCTCTTCCGGCTTCGGCTCCCTCGCTGCAGCCGCCAGAATGTGCTCCTGCCCTGCCGGGAGGAGCCCCAGCTTCTGCGCCGGCGTTCCCCTCGCCCACTTCGACCAATTGAACCCGTGAAAAAAGTCGCAGCAGACCTCATACTTCTCGACCATCACGGTGACGGCTTGCTCCTGGTCTATCGCCGTCTGCCCGTGCCCGCCGCTCTCCGTATAGACGGCCAGCGCCTGTTTCAACTCGTGCGCCAGGCCGAGGTAATCCACCACCAGGCCCCCCGGCTTGTTCTTGAACACGCGATTCACGCGCGCGATGGCCTGCATCAGCCCGTGGCTGCGCATGGGCTTGTCCGCGTACATCGTGTGCAGGCACGGCGCGTCAAACCCGGTTAGCCACATATCGCGCACCAGCACGATCTTGAGGGGGTCCTTTGGGTCCTTGAACCGCTTCGCCAGCGCTTCGCGTCGCGGCTTATTGCGAATGTGCTCCTGCCACTCCAACGGGTCTGATGCCGACCCGGTCATAACGATCTTGATCGCCCCGCGGTCATCGGGCGCATGATTCCATTGTGGCCGCAGCTTGACGATGGCGTTGTACAGCTCAACACAGATGCGGCGGCTCATGCAGACGATCATCGCTTTGCCGCCGTAAGGCACCTGAGTCTCCATCGCTTCCTGGCGTTCCTCCCAGTGCTTCACCAGGTCCTCGGCAATGAGGCCGATTCGCTTCTCCGCGCCCACCACCGCCTCCAGCGCCGCCCACTTGGTTTTGAGCCTTTCCTTGTGCTCCAGCTCCTCGCCCTCCGTCGCTTCCTCGAAGTCCGGGTCAATCTTCGGCTTCTCCTCCGCCTTCAGCTCCAGCTTGGCGAGGCGGCTCTCGTAATAAATCGGCACTGTGGCCCCGTCCTCCACGGCGCGCTGAATGTCATAGACCGAGATGTAGTCGCCAAAGACCGCCCGCGTGTTGGCATCGGTCTTTTCGATGGGCGTGCCCGTGAAGCCGATGAACGACGCCCTCGGCAGCGCGTCCCTCATGTGGCGCGCGAAGCCGTCTATGAAGTCGTATTGCGATCGGTGCGCTTCGTCGGCGATGACAACTATGTTGCGCCTCGGGGAAAGCGCGCCACCCTCATCCCCGGCCCTTCTCCCAGAGGGAGAAGGGAGAGCCGCGCCGATAGACTCAAGAACTTCCTGCGTATGGCGCAGCACCATGTGGTTCGGAAAACGAAGCACAGTCAGACCGAGGGAGCGGAGGTAGGCGTCGCGTTTGTGGTCGTGCTTCTGTCTCTCCTCTGTATCGTGGGGCTCTCCGTCGCATTCAACCACTAGCTTGGCCTCGTCGCAGTACAAATCGCAGATGTACTCGCCGAATTGGTGTTCCCTGCGGAATTTGAAGCCGTTCAATTGCCGGTTTCGAAGTAACGCCCATAGCAGTGCTTCTGCGGATGTTTGTTTCTTGCGCAGCTTCCGCGCCGTTTCCAGCAATCCCGAATAATCAAACCCACCGCGGTAATGGCTCCCTCTCCCCTTGGGAGAGGGTAGGGGTGAGGGTTCAGGCGGCATAAACTTCTGAATAGTCGTGAAGATGACGCCGCCGCTGGCAACTTGCAAAAGCTCTCTCAAATTCTCCCTGCTCGCCGCCTGAATAGGCTTTTGCCGGAGCAGTTCGTAGCAGCGGGAGAACGTGCCAAAGAGCTGGTCATCCAGATCGTTCCGGTCGGTGAGGACTACCAGCGTCGGGTTCTCCATGGCCGGCTCCAGCACCAGCCGCCCGGCGTAAAACGCCATCGTCAGCGATTTGCCCGAGCCTTGC
>Ga0181532_10005663_pt1 | contig 10551 bp, 8 predicted proteins | sample PEATcosm2014_Bin_33_FD_119768 | JGI IMG/M metagenome (GOLD analysis project Ga0181532, IMG submission 119768) | Peatland microbial communities from MTU Mesocosm Facility, Houghton, MI, USA - PEATcosm2014_Bin11_30_metaG | ecosystem: Environmental > Terrestrial > Soil > Wetlands > Peat | place... | reverse complement strand
TCGAGACGGCATTGAACGGCCATGTAGTCAATCACCAGGTCACGGCCGTTAATCCTACTACGGGCCAGACTCAGATATGGAATCTGAATCCGGGGATCGACTACACGCAACTGCCCAATGCGGCGGCGCTGGCTTCGGCGCTGGCGATGCCCACAGCCGTGGTTTTCGAACCGGCTGGACGCTATCTTTACATTGCCGCTTTTGGCACCGACCGTGTGGGGATTTTGGATACGACAACCGGCCTGGTGACCGGCTTTATCGAAATCGACCCGCAGGCTACCGGCGCCACGGTTAACCCAATGACCAAGCGCGGACCCCGCGGCCTGGCCATGAATGCCTCGGCTAACCTGCTCTACGTATTGAATCGCATCTACAACACGATCTCGATCGTAAGTCTGTCGGGCAATACAGTGACCGCGGAAATTCCCACGGGAACCTTCGATCCGACGCCCGTGGCGATCCGCAATGGCCGCGGATTCCTGTACGACCACAAGCTCTCCGGTAACGGCACGGGGGCCTGCGCGTCCTGCCACATCGACGCTGAAATGGACCTGCTGGCCTGGAATCTGGGCAACCCCGCCGGTGAGATGACTTACTTGCTGGAAGGCACCACGACTTATGCGTTCCACCCCATGAAAGGCCCCATGACCACACAGACGCTGCGCGGGCTGATCAGCATGGAGCCGTATCATTGGAGAGGCGATAAGCCGGATCTGCAGGCCTTCAACGGAGCGTTCGCGCAACTGCTGGGCGGCTCGGAACTCTCGACTGGGGATATGACGGCATTTGCCAATTTCGTGAATACCATCACATACCTGCCGAATCCCAACGAGAACCTGGATCGCACGCTTCCGTCGTCGATTCCGCTACCGGACGTTCCCGGCGCATCCGCCGATCCCAATACCGGGGAGAATCTGTTCTTCACACTCGTACAGCACACCGGCGGCACGTCCACCTGCAACTTTTGCCACGCCACGAATCCGGGCTTCGGATCCACGCTGAAGGTTAAGTTTCCGGGCGAACCTGAGCCGGACATCGTGCAGCCGATGAAGATCGCGCAACTGCGCGAGTTATATCAGAAGAGCAACGAAGACTTTAAGCCGGGCGGGGTGAGCGTCAACGGTTTTGGCCTGAACCACGACGGACAGATTGGCGGTTTGTTCGCGTTTTTCGGAGACAGATTCCCCAGTTTGGCCGGAAACACGCCGGATAAAGAAGCCATAGAAGCGTATGAATTGTGCTTTGACACCGGGACTCCGCCCGCCGTGGGTTATTCGCGCACGCTGACGGCCGCGACGGTGAACACCACGCAGGCGCAGAGCGACTGGAGCACCTTGCAGAGCCAGGCTTCGCCTCCCACGAGTGCCATCGATTTGATCGCCAACGGTACGATTCAGGGTCAGGTGCAATCGCTGCTCTACCTGCCGGCCAGCGGCACTTACCAGACCAATACGGCCGGCTTAGGTCCATTCACGCAGGCACAACTGACGGCTTTCATCGTAGCCGGAGATACGCTGACGATTATGGGAGTGCCGTCCGGGTCCGGATCGTGGATGGCGCTGAACCGGAACGCCACGCTGGCGAAGCCGAAGGCGGCCGCTAAGAATCGCGGAAAATAGAGTGGGGCAGGCGTCTACGCCTGCGGCGGGTCTCCAGGCCCGCCCGGAGGCGAGTTACGCTCGCCTTTGGCGCCGCTTCAGGTTCGTTATTTTTCGAAATATACGCAAACAGGCTACTTATTGGCTTCGTTTCGCATTATTTTCGAAATCCAGGCCACGGGCCTGCGCCACGCGGGTTCAAGCCAGCCGCTCGACGCGCAGATGCAGCCCCTGCTTGGGGCGCAACGTTACCGAGGGGAAGGCTTTCACCGGTTCGGAGGATGCCAGCGAGAATCGGAAACGCTGCATGAGCGTGGCCAGCACCAGCGCCGATTCGGTGAGCGCCAGGCTGGCGCCGACGCACACTCGCGGACCGGCTCCGAACGGCAGATACGCGAACTTGGGCAGACTGCGCCGTCCGGAGGCTTCCTCGCGCCAACGTTCCGGATCGAAGCGCTCCGGGTGCGGGTATAAGTGCGGATCGCGGTGCAAGACCCATTGCGAGACAATCACATTGGTTCCGGCGCGCAAACGGTATCCCGAAACCTCGAAATCCCGCAGCGCCTTGCGGCCGATAGCCCAGGCGGGCGGATATAGGCGCTGAGCTTCCATCAGGACCATTTGGGTGTAGGGCAACCGATGCAGACTGGCGGCTTCCGCCATGTGGCCGTCGAGCACCGTCCGTACCTCGGCTTCCAGGCGCGCCTGCTCGGCCGGATTTTGCGCCAATAAATACAGGGTCCAGGCAAGTGTATTGGCGGTGGTTTCGTGACCGGCCAGCAGCAGGGTCATGACTTCGTCGCGGAGCTGCAGGTCGGACATGCCCGCGCCGTTTTCATCGCGTGCGTCGAGCAGCATATCCAGCAGGTCGCCGGGATGCTCGCCCGTATCGCGACGGGCGCGAATGATGCCGTAGACGATCTTGTCCAGATCGGCGAGCGCGCGGCGGAAGGCGCCTAACCCGGGCACCGGCACCCAATCGGGAAGAAAGGCGAAGCCGGCCAGCTTCGGCATTTCGTTCATGACCACGGCGAGGGCCTTGCCGATGGTTCCAGTGTCGCCTTCAATGGCCACGTTGAAGAGGCTGCGGGCCGCGATCTCGAGGGTCACGCGCATCATGTCGTGGTGCACGTCGCGCACCTCGCCCGACTGCCAGGTTTCCATCAGACGGGCGGTGTAGGAGGTCATCAAGCCGCCGTACGAGAGGATGCGATCACGGAAGAAGGCAGGCTGCACGAGGCGGCGTTGGCGCTTCCAGAACTCGCCCTCGCTGGTGAGGAGACCCTGGCCCAGCACGCGCGAGAGCGCGCGATAGTCCATGGATTTGGTGAAGTTCTGATGATCGGTGACCAGCACGCGCTCGATGCCGGCGGGGTCGTTGATCAGGCAAGCCGGCACGCCGAGGAAGCGAAAGAAGACCACGTTGCCATATTGGCGCTGGCACGCGGCCAGGAAATCGAGCCAGCCATCCGGGGAGCGCAGGAGGCGCCACAGAAACGAAATGCCGCGCGGTCCGGGCGGAGCCGTGCGGCCGGCGTGAGCGATGACGGCCGGCTGCGCCTTGGCGAATCCCATGGCCACTATTTTACTCCGGGCTCGCGCGGCGTGACGTGGCGGTTGCTATTGTCCGGTGGCGGATGAACAGGTACATGGTGAACTGGAAATCGCAATGCCACCGAAGCGGTTGCCGGCCGGGCATCCCAACCCGCGCTCGCGCGGACGCTTCTGAGACGGTCCGTGAAGATGCTGGAGCGCCTCAGCGTGTCGGCATCGCCGGAGGCTCTCGAAACTGCATTGGCGGCCCCCACCGATATTGGCGGCGTCGCATCCCTGTTGTCCGATTTGGCGCCCCTCGGCGTGGACGTTTCCGCGGTCGACCCTTTGGTGGAAGCCATGGCTCGCGGGGCCGCCATCAAGCGGGAATTGCTGCGCGCCGCCGGCGGGGGACTATCGTCGCAACAAGTGGCGGACGCGCTGGGCATCACGCGGCAGGGGGTGGACAAACGCCGCCGCCGGCGCGGATTGCTGGCGGTTCCGTCGGGGTCCGGCGAATTCCTGTATCCGGCTTGCCAGTTCACATCCGATGGCGTGATTCAGGGGCTGAAGGGAACGCTGCGGGCATTCCAGGTGCGCAATCCTTGGACGCAGCTTTCCGCGCTGCTGCCGGCTGCGGGTTTGGGGGGCAGGACCATCCTCGAAGCTCTGCAGGCCGGGAACGCCGCGCGGGCGGTTGCCGTCGCGGCATCGTTTGGCGCGCAAGGCGGCTAGGCCAGTGCGGTTGCCTTTCACCCGCGTGCGGTCCGGAACGCGTTGGCCGCGAATTCACCAGCGCGATAGGAGCGCGCTGTGGTTCGGACCCTCCGCGGGCAAGCCAGGTGTGAATCGCTTCGACGATCCGGCCGGCCGCTTTCGCGTCTGCTATCTCGGAACCACCATGGACGTATGTTTCGCCGAGACCTTTCTCAGAAACCCGCCAGTGCGGATTCTCGCGCTCGAAGATCTGGCAAACCGTCGGTAGCCGCGATTGAGGCCGCGCGCGATCTGCAGCTGGCGGCGCTTCACGGACCGGGCCTCGCGCGGCTTGGCGTGACGGCGGAACTGGCGAGCGGCGCGGACTTCGCGGTCTCGCAGGCGTGGTCGCGTGCACTGTGGGAGCGTCCCGATGCACCGGACGGGGTGGTGTACCGCTCGCGGCACGACGATTCGGCGTTATGCGTCGCAATCTATCATCGGGCGAAGACCGCGTTGACCATCGTGGAGGACCGGCGGCTTACAGACGATCCTAAGCTACTGGCGCGCTTAATACGCAAGTACAATCTCGGCCTGACGAGATGATCGACGGGTCATTTCCTGCGACGCTGAGGCTGAAACTCGCGGTTGACGGCCTCGGCAGAGAACGCCTCCGGGATCCCGGTCTTCCCCGACCCATTCGTGCGCCCCCTCGCGATCTGCAAGCGCACCTCGCGCGGCCTACGAGGCAGCCGCAGGATGCGAGCACGGGAACCTACTCGATACGGTAGTTCGGCGCTTCCTTGGTAATCACCACGTCGTGCACGTGGCTCTCGCGCAATCCCGCCGGCGAAACCCGCAGGAACCGCGCGTGCTCGTGCAACTCCCTAATATTCGGCGCGCCGCAGTAACCCATGCCGGATTTCAACCCGCCCACGAGTTGATATACCAGTTCGGCCAGCGGTCCTTTGGCGGCCACGCGGCCCTCGATGCCTTCCGGCACCAGCTTGCCGTTGGGGTCCTGCGCGTAGCGGTCGACATTGCCCAGGATTGCGCCCAGCGATCCCATGCCGCGGTAGGTCTTGAACGTGCGCCCCTGGAACAGGATGGTCTCGCCGGGACTTTCGTCTGTGCCCGCCAGCAGGCTCCCGATCATCACCGCATCCGCGCCCGCGGCGATGGCCTTGGTGATGTCGCCTGAAAACTTGATGCCGCCATCGGCGATCAACGGCACGCCCGCCTGCCCGGTGGCGCGCGAGCATTCGGCGATCGCGGTAAGCTGCGGCACGCCCGCGCCCGAGACCACGCGCGTGGTGCAGATGGAACCGGGACCGATCCCGACCTTGATCCCATCCACGCCCAGCGAGATCAATTCGCATGCGCCCTCATAGGTGGCCACGTTGCCGGCGATGAGTTGCACTCCCGGCAGCGCCCGCTTCACGGCTTTCACCGCCTCCATCACGCGCTCGGTGTGCCCGTGGGCCGTATCGATGGCCAGCACATCCACCTTGCGCGCGACCAGTTCCTGCGCCCGTTCCAGATAATCGTTGGTGGCGCCGATGGCCGCGCCCACGCGCAGCCGGCCTTGCTCGTCCTTGGCGGCGGACGGATACTTCAACTTCTTCTGAATGTCCTTGACCGTGATCAGTCCCTTCAGATTGTAGTGATCGTCCACCACCAGCAACTTCTCCACGCGGTGCTGATGCAGGATGGCCTCGGCTTCCTCCAGCGTGGTGCCGACGGGCACGGTGATGAGGTTGTCCTTGGTCATCACATCGCGGATGGGCACGTCGGAGCGGGTCTCGAAGCGCAGATCGCGGTTGGTCAGGATGCCGACCAGCCGCGTGCCTTCGGTGACCGGGACCCCGGAAATGCGGTAGTGGCTCATCACTTCGCGGGCATCGGAGATCTTCTGATCCGGGCCGATGGTGATGGGGTCCACGATCATGCCGCTTTCACTGCGCTTGACGCGGTCCACCTCTTCGGCTTGCCGCTCGATGGACATGTTGCGGTGAATGATGCCGATGCCGCCCTGCTGGGCGAGCGCGATGGCCAGGTGCGACTCCGTCACGGTGTCCATGGCGGCGCTGACGATGGGGATATTCAGAGCGATTTTGCGGGTGAGACAAGTGCGCGTATCGGCGTCGGCGGGCAGCACGGCGCTGCGGGCCGGCTGGAGCAGCACGTCGTCGAAAGTGAGGCCTTCGGGAATGCCGTCTTGGATCATAGGTAATTCCTACATCATAGCGTAGCCGGGGCGCGGATGGGCCGGCCCGCGCCCAAATCGCTCCCCGGCGGCCGCGGCGCGGTAACCGGCCGCCGCCCGGCGGCAACCGTCTTGGTTTCGCGAGGTAGTGCTCAACAGCACGGTCAATCGACCTTATATGACTTATTAAGCCGGTGTTAGTGCACTTAAGCTCTTATTCGTCCGTCCAGGCCGACAGTTTACTTGTATCGCCGCGATTGGAAGCTTACTATTGGTACAGACTTGCCACTGAGCCAGCCCAATAGAGGAGATTTACAACGATGAAAGAACATGTTACTAAGAAACTAACAAACGCTCTGTTATTGTCGTTACTAGCTTCGCCCATGCTGCTAAGTGCGGCTAATGAGAGCGCTAACCCCGCCAGCGACACGATTCTCACAGTGGCTTCCACCGTGCCGGCGAACGGCGATCTGAATCCGTACGGAGTGGCTGTGGTGCAACGGACCACCGGAAAGCTGATTGCGGGCGACATCCTGGTCAGCAATTTCAACAACAGCGCGAACCTGCAGGGAACCGGTACGACGATAGTGGATATCGCGCCGAATGGCACGGCGAGCCTGTTCGCCTGGATTGACGCCAGTACTCTGCCGGGCCAGTGTCCGGGCGGGGTGGGTTTGACGACGGCGTTGGTAGTATTGCGCGCCGGATGGGTTATCGTGGGCAGCCTCCCGACCACCGATGGAACGGCGGCAACGGCGCAGGCCGGGTGCCTGCTGGTGTTGAACAATCAAGGTGCGGTGGTGGAGACCATCACCGACGCCATGATAAACGGTCCGTGGGATATGACCGCATTGGATCAGGACGCCACGGCGAGCTTGTTCATAACCAACGTGCTCAATGGCACTGTTGCGGCTAATGGCGCCGTCGTGTGGGCAGGCAGCGTCGTCCGTATCGATGTGGCCCAGTCGGCGACGATTATGCCGGCCGTCCAGTCGATGACCGTCATCGGTTCGGGATTCGCCGAACGAACGGATCCCGCCGCGCTGGTCATTGGTCCGACCGGCGTGGCACTGGCGCCGGATGGCACGCTGTATGTCGCCGACACCCTGAATAACCGGCTCGTAAGCATAGGCGACGCGGTGAAACGCCAGTCCAGCGCCCAGAACGGTACGACTCTAACCAATGTGGTGCTTCTAAACGCCCCGCTTGGGCTGGCCGTTCGTCCAAACAACGGCGATGTTCTCAGCGTGAACGGCGATAACGGGATGCTGATCGTGTTCACTTCCAGCGGACAGATGGTGTCCAGCGGATACCTGGACAAGAGCGGAAATCCGCCCGGATCGGGCGCGCTATTCGGGCTGGCGACCACTAACTCCGGTCTGTACTTTGTCGATGACGCCACGAACACCCTTAACCTGCTGACTAATCCTCTATAAGGTGAATCAACGGGGCAGGCCGCGAACGGCGCGAACCTGCCCCATTTCCTACAGAGCGGGCCGGCTACGCTTCTTTACAGTTGTAACCACAAGGTTCCGATTTTACAAGAGTGTCCCGTATTTCCCTTGTTTTCGATGCCATCCAGCGCCTACCATGAGATGGAGGAAAATTCCAAGATGAAACAATATGTTACTCGCCGATGGGTGAGCGCCATTGCGTTGGCGCTCTCTGTTGCGCCGGCGCTGCTGGCCCAAGGCGGCCGCTCGATCGTTACCGTGGCCTCCACCGTGCCATCCAACGGGGACGTGAACCCTTATGGCGTGGCCATCGTTCCCGCCTCGGGTGGAAACCTGGTCGCAGGCCACATCCTGGTGAGCAATTTCAACAATAGTGCGAATTTGCAAGGCACCGGAACCACCATCGTGGATATCGCGCCCAATGGCACGGTCAGCCTGTTTGCGTGGATCGACGCCGCGAGTCTTCCCGGCCAGTGTCCCGGAGGCGTGGGACTGACGACGGCTCTGGTGGCGTTGCGCGCGGGCTGGGTGATAGTAGGCAGCCTGCCGACCACCGACGGTATGTCGGACACGGCGCAAGCGGGTTGTCTGATTGTGTTGAATAACGCAGGCACGGTCGTGGAAACGATTTACAACAATCTCATCAATGGCCCTTGGGACATGACGGCTTTGGATATGGGCGGCACGGCGGACTTGTTCGTCACCAACGTGCTCAACGGCACGGTGGCCGGCAACGGCAGCCTGGTGGACGAAGGCACGGTGGTGCGCATTAATCTGGCCTTTCCATCCACCGCCAAACCAGTGGTGGTGTCCACCACCACCATCGGCTCGGGCTTCCCCGAACGAACGGACCCTGCCGCCTTGGTGATTGGTCCGACTGGAGTCGGACTTGCCCCGGACGGGACGCTGTACGTCGCCGACAGCCTGGATAACCGGATTGCCTCGATAGCCGACGCAGCCAGCCGGACCACCACCGCGGGGCTGGGCGTGACCGTCTTCCAGGGTCCGCATATGAACGATCCACTGGGTCTCACGGTGCGTCCCAGCAATGGCGATATCCTCACGGTAAACGGCAATAATGGACTGCTTGTGGAAACCAGCGCGGGCGGCGTGCAGGTTTCGACCAAGCTGCTGGACCACAGCGGAACGCCTCCCGGAGCCGGCGCACTGTTCGGGCTGGCCACCTCCCCGGCGGGTCTCTACTTTGTCGACGATGCCACCAATACGTTGAACCTGCTGACGAGTGTGCAGCAGTAGCCGTGACGATTTCATTACGATTGGCCTACCTTGCCAAAACTCGGGTAGTGGGCCAATTTGGTTTTGGAGGGCGGCCAATTTTGGCCGCAGCCGCCTTTGAGGCGGCCAGAGCCGGCTGAAAGCCGGCTGCGGGCAGGATTATCTGCGCCACATAACCAAACTGACCCACTACCAAAACTCGCGGGGCGAGCGTAGACTAAATGCAAGAGGATGGCTCTATGAAAGCGCGTGGCGTCTGTTCGCTGTTCCTGTTGGTGGCCGGCTTGGCGGCCCAAACCGGTCTTTCCCAGACGTTTACCACGCTCTACAGTTTTGAGGGCGGCAACGACGGTGCTCAACCACAAGCCGGCTTGGTGGTGGGGCAGGACGGCTCTATTTATAGCACAACTGTGTCAGGCGGCGCGTTTGGGATGGGTACGGTTTTCCAATTGACGCCGCCGGCGACGGAAGGCGCCGCCTGGACCGAGACCGTTCTGTACAGTTTTCAGGGACCACCCGGCGATGGAAACACCCCTTATGGCATGCTGCTCATCGGCGCCAACGGAGATCTGTACGGCACCACCACTGGAGGAGGAGGCGCAAAACAGGGTGGCATCGTGTTCCAGTTGTCGCCTCCGCAAACGGCCGGGGGCGCCTGGAGCGAGACCGTTCTTCACAATTTCCCACAGCCGGCGGCATTCCTCCTTTACGCCGGCGTAATCGCGGACGCCAACGGCACGCTGTATGGCGACACCTTCTTCGGCGGGGTCAACGGCGGTACCGTGTTCACATTGAGCCCCGCGACGCCCTGGATCGAGAACACCATTTATGAACTCCACCCGGAAGCCGACGGAGCTCAACCGCAGGCCAACCTGGCCTGGGGCCCGAGCGGAGTACTGTACGGCACGGCCAGCATCGGCGGTAAACCCAGGATGGGCACGGTGTTTGAACTCGCGCCACCGCAATCCAAGGGCGGAAGTTGGACCGAGACTACGCTGCACGAATTCACTGGACCGAGCGATGCCGTGCCAACGGCCCCGGTGTTGGTGGGCGCATCGGGGCAACTCTATGGCACGACCAGCGGCGGGAATTCGACGCATGGCACGGTCTTCGAGCTGACGCGCCAGGCCGACGGAACCTGGAGCGAAACGATTCTCCACAATTTCGCGGACCGGCTCGATGGAGTGAACCCCTACGCCGGCCTGGTGCCGGATAGTAGCGGAGCGCTCTACGGAGTGACGTACCTGGGTGGAGCGGCGAATCGGGGCACGGTGTTCAAACTGACCCCGCCCGGATCGGTGGGCGGGACTTGGGCGAAGACCACTCTGCATAACTTCACAGGCCGGAATGGCCAAGGATCGTATCCATACGGCGGCCTGGTTTTTGGATACCGAGGAGCGCTTTACGGCACGACCGATGCCGGCGGCGCTTCGGGTAACGGTACGGTGTTCGCGTTGAAGTAAGAGTTTCCGGGCGACGGTGTTCCCGGCCAGCAAACCATGCTGCGGCCCGCACCCCAATCATTGTAGACTGGTTGTTTCGCCTATGTCTCACTCGAAAGTCTGCGTTTTCTGTCTGGCCTTTGCCATCTCTACCGTTGCCGCGTTCGCGGCAAAGAAGGGAGACCCCGACAAGGGGAAGGAAGTCTTCCAGCAGTGTACCCCCTGCCACAACGCCGATAGCACGGAAAAGAAAATGGGACCGGGGCTGAAGGGTCTCTTCAGCAAGGAGAAACTGAACAACGGCAAGAAGCCCACGGAAGAGAATGTGCGCTCCCAGGTGGATGAAGGCGGCAATGGCATGCCTGCCTACAAAGAGATGCTGGGCG
>Ga0181532_10005661_pt1 | contig 10552 bp, 9 predicted proteins | sample PEATcosm2014_Bin_33_FD_119768 | JGI IMG/M metagenome (GOLD analysis project Ga0181532, IMG submission 119768) | Peatland microbial communities from MTU Mesocosm Facility, Houghton, MI, USA - PEATcosm2014_Bin11_30_metaG | ecosystem: Environmental > Terrestrial > Soil > Wetlands > Peat | place... | reverse complement strand
TTGTGCTGCACCAGGCGCACACAGCGGTCGATGACCTGGTTCAGGTCGCACCACGCCAGGTTCATGGGCGACACGCGCGAGAAGCTGAGCAGGTTCTTCACCAACTCTCCACAGCGCTTACTCTCACTGGCCACCAGGTCGAGCGAGCCCCTCATCTCCTCTTGCTTCGGCGAGGCGGCAGTATTTTTCTCGATCCAGCGCTTTACCAGCTTGGAATAAGTCAGGATTCCCGACAGTGGATTGTTGATCTCGTGCGCCACGACGGCCGCCATCTTGCCGATGGTCGCCATCTTCTCCACGTGCAACATACGTTGGTGCGCCTGTTTCAGCTCGAGTGTTTTCTCGTCGACTCGTTCTTCCAAGGTGCGAGCCCAGGCAGTGATTTCCGCCTGCGCCACCTGCAGCCGGTTGCTCATGTCATTGAACGACTGTGCCAGTTCGCCGACTTCATCGTGTGAGTGGATAGGAATCTGGTAGCCCAGCTGGCCGCTGGCGATGCGCTCGGTGCCGGTTTCGAGTTCCCGCAGCGGATTGTGCACCACGATCCAGACGAAAAGACCGCTTAGAGAAACGACACCCAGCAAGGCCAACGCGGTGTAAATCGTCATCTCGCGAGTCTCGTGTGCGAGGCCCTGATCGACTTTGGCGAGTGAGACATTTGTGTCGAGCACGCCCAGAATTTGCGTGCCCGCCGGATGAGCGTGGCAGGCCGCATTCGAGCACGCGGGCTCATTCTCGAGTGGGGTGATCACGCCCAGCACGCGCGAGCCTTCGGCGCGATAAACCCGGAAGCGATCGGAGCGGTTCAGAACGGCCAGCGGCTTGGACTTTTCGTGACAGCCGTAGCAGGCCTCCGCGTTCTTGTTCACCATGGTGCCCACTTCGGCAGGCGCCGTGGAGTAACTGATCACGCCTTGCGGGTTCATGATGCGGACGCGGACCATGCCCGGCTGATCTGCCATGTTCAACATCATTTCGTAGAGACCTATGCGGTCGTTGTTCAGCATGTAGCGCGAGGCGCTGCGCCGCAGCACTTCGCTTTGCTGCTCGGCGCTGACCAGGGCCGCCTCTTCCAGATGTTTACGCTGATCGCGAATGCTGAAGTATCCGAACAGGGAGAAGATGATGATGAGGACGACAAAAATCGACACCATCAATTTGGCACTGATGCTTTGCCCCAACCGCTGCAACCAGCGGGAGGGCGTCGAGACGGGATTGCCCTGCTGCTTTGTATCAGGGATCCCGTTCGATTTGTCAGTCACCCGCATGGACAGGCACCGCAAATTCACTCATCTCAGCTTCCGGTTTGCGCATTGCCGGGACGTGCGCCTTCTCCTCGGGGAAGATAGGCAGGTATTTTGCCGCGAAGCCGAAGATGGCGAACCCCAACGCGACGAACATGGCTGTGATAACCACTTCCGTCCACTTCGGGGTGTAGCGCCCGCCGACAGCGTTCTCCACTCCGGTGATGGTGACGTTAAGCCGATTGGTTACAAAGCCCAGCAGCGTCAGCACCGCCGCCAGATAGAGACCTTGTGCGCTCTCGCGGATTTTCGGCACCAGCAGCATTCCAAGCGGAATCAGAACCGAGAGGAAAATCTCTAGCAGAAAGAAGCGCTGCTCGTAGCCAGATACGAAGACCAGATTCAGCACGTGACGGTGGTACAAGTCTTCGAACTTCAGAATCCCGTACAGCGCCAGCACCACCACCAGCACGCGTCCCAGATCGCGAAGGATCGGAAGCTCCAGCTCGCGGCCGAAATACTTTGAGCTCATCGACGACTCGAAGATCGTCATCGCCAAGCCGACCGCAATTGCCGAGAGGAAGAAAAACACCGGCAGCAGCGGGCTGTACCAGAAAGGATGCAGCTTGTTGGGCATGATGAGATACAGCGTGCCCAGTGACGACTGGTGCAACGTCGATAGCAGCACCCCAAGGATGACGAATACAACCATGACGCTGCGGATGACCTTCAACGCCCTGTGAAGGTGGAAGTGCTCCAGCACAATGGGGGAGAACTCCAGAGCCAGCACCGTTGTGTACAACATCACGCAGTAGGCGACCTCAAACATCACCGAGTGGGGATTGCGCATGACCAGCGGGTGCCAGATGTTCCACGGCAGGCCGAGGTCATACATTAGCGCCGCGCAGACCAGTAGATACCCGAGAAACGCCGTCAGGATCGTCGGCCGAACGATGGAATGGAAGCGCTTGATGTTGAAGATCTCGACTGCGGCGGTCAGGGTGAAGCCGCCGGCCGCCAGCATCACGCCGCACATCACGTCGAAGCCGATCCAGAGTCCCCAAGGGAACTGATCAGACAGATTGGTAGAGGCGCCCAGTCCGCGGAAGAAGCGGATGAAGGTGCAATAGATGCCGGCTACCATGATGACGGCGAACACAGCCTTCCAGAAGGTGAATCGCATGCGGGGGACTGTCATCGAGCACCGCCTTTGAGTTCTTTTTCTTTCGCTTCAGCTTCGGCCACATCCTCGCGGCGATGGGTGATCCAGTAAATGCCACCCAGCATGGTGCCGAACAGTGGAATGAAATCGGGAATACGCGACAGCACCTGGTAGGTGTACATGGGCAGCGCGCGCTCAGTGAGATCGTTGCGGAAACCGAAGTTGTTGAAGCCGATTGACGACAGCAGCATTACCGACGTGCCGCCGACCTCAGTCTCGCCGAAGATGTGGTGCAGGTAGGTGTCCGGGTTGTCGTGAATGCGCTTCTTGGTTTCTTCCAACAGCGCGTCACGATCGCCGAATTTGGTGGCGCCCGTGGGACAGATTTCCGCGCAGGCGGTCTGCTTGCCCTCCTCGACGCGCTTGCTGCACATGATGCACTTACGCACCCCGGGAATCGCTTTCTCCCATTCGTACTTGGGCACGCTGAAGGGGCATGCTGCCATGCAATAGCGGCATCCCATGCACTTGCCCTTGTCGTAGGTAACCGGGCCGAGCGCGGTCTTTTTCATCGCTCCTACCGGACAAACTGAGGCGCAGGCCGGGTCCCCGCAGTTCATGCATAATTTACGCATGAACTTGTCATCTTTGGTAAGCACGGCAGTGTACTTGTGCGCCGAGGTTACTTCCTGGGCTGCGACCTTATCGTCGTAGGGGAGGCCATTTTCAGTGGCGCAGGCCTGCTCGCACTGCTTGCAGCCGATGCATTTGGTCGCATCGTAGAGAATTCCTTTGCTCATGACGTTCTCCAAGGCCTCAACAAGCGCGGAGCTGCGTTGGTTGGGGCCAGATCGCCCAGGCGGCCCGGTCGGACCTCGTGGAGGGAGAATCGGCGCAGTCGACAGCGCCGTCGGGCGATTACTAGTCGGTAAACCACTCCAAACCGGTCGGTGTCGGCCGGCCTGAGGTGGATCGAGCCAAACGCGAAGCCTACTTCAGTGTCTTCACGTAAGTAGCCAGCTTGGCAGCGTCGCCAGCGCTAACGCCCTTATTGGCGAAAGCGTGCATGGCTTTCTTCTGCGGGCCGCCATTCTCGATAAAGTCGACCAGTTCGGCGTCGGACATCTTCTGCACGGTTGGTGACGAGAACGCCTGCGCTCCCATCTTCAAGCCGGCTGGGCTGCCCTTGCCGTCGGCACCGTGGCAAGCGGCGCATTTTGCCTTGTAAACGTCCTCCTGCGCCCAAGAGAGATTCGGTAGCGCGAAAAACAGACCAATTGCAATAACCAGAACAGCCAGAATGACTTTCTTCATGATTTCTCCGGTTTAGACGTTATGAAACGCATATAAAAGCTGAATCTAAGTACTCACGTTCCCGCTACTTTGGGCTGGAGCCGCACCTGCTGCACGCGTAACTCCCGTGGGTACAATTTCAGTTTGAGACATGGACCTAAGGGAAGATGTGACGGGAGTCACTTCCGCTAGTGATGGATTTCGCAACAAGGCGGGTCGAGCGAACATTGAGAATGAGGAGGTTTGCCGCGGGCCTCGAACGCTCAAAGGGCAATCGCAAACAATTGCAACACGTCCAACGATGTGGATCAGGAGGGCGATGAGAGTTGCATCAATGGAGAGGCCGACGCTCCTGCCGCGTAGCGCTCCTATCACCAGCTAAATCCTGGCAAAGCCCGCAATAAATGGATTAATCGCCGCTCGTCGTGGGGGCGAGTTCGGTCGCCCGTGCCGCCCGGTTGCGGCGAGGATTCATAAGATTGAGGAATCCGCAAATCACCCAGTATCCGGCTGCGACCCCGAAGGCGAAGGCCGCCACGATGGTGAGCAGTAGCAAGATGGAGGAAGATAAGGTCGTCATAATCCGTCAGTCATCTTTTTCCGATGCACCCCGATGGTGGCGGATGTTTCATCAGAGTTACTTAAGTCATCGGCATTCTTAGCGGCGAGCGCTAACTGTGATGCTTTACTTTACCTCGCATTGACGCTTAGCGGTGTTGACAACTAAGATACGTCAGTAGAACTGCACCTTCATCTCTCCGAACTTTTCAGAGCCGTTCATCACCCTGGAACGAGGGTTCGGGGCCGCTTCCGAAGCGCGCTCCGGCGTCGCTGGCGGTAAGGGGCAGGCGGGTTCAAACCAGAATTGTCCATGGGCATCACCAGCATTAGCGTCCGCGGGGCACGGCAGCATAACCTGAAGAACATTCACGTCGAGATTCCCCGCAACACCTTGACGGTCATCACGGGTCTCAGCGGTTCGGGAAAATCGTCGCTCGCCTTCGACACCATCTACGCGGAAGGGCAGCGCCGCTATGTGGAGACGCTTTCGGCGTACGCGCGCCAGTTCCTCGACCAGATGGAGCGGCCCGACGTGGATAGCATCGACGGCCTGAGCCCGTCGATCGCCATCGAACAAAAGACTACCAGCCGCAGCCCCCGTTCCACTGTGGGTACCATCACAGAGATCTATGACTATCTACGCTTGCTGTATTCGTCGATTGGCATTCCTCATTGTCCGCAATGCGGCCGGCAAATCTCGCGGCAGTCGGCTGATCAAATCGTGCAGCAGGTGATGTCGCTCCGGCCCGACGAACGCGTCATGGTGCTGGCGCCCCTCGTACGGGGACGCAAGGGCGAATTCAGGAAGGAGATCGACAAGCTGGCGCAACAGGGATACACTCGCGCTCGCATCGACGGTGAGCTGCGCAACATTGCCGATGAAGAGATCAAGCTCGACAAGCGCAAGAACCACACCATCGAGTTGGTCGTTGATCGCCTGCTGGTGAAGCCGGGAATCGAGGGCCGCCTGGCGGCTTCGGTGGAGCTGGCGATGAAGGAGGCGAACGGATTGGTGCAGGTTGCCGTGGTTGGCGGCGACGAGCGGCTGTATTCAGCGAAGTTGGCTTGTCCCGAGTGTGGCATCAACGTTCCCGTGCTCGAGCCACGATCCTTCTCCTTTAACAGCCTGTACGGGGCGTGCCCGGAGTGTAACGGACTGGGCAGCAAATACGACTTCGATCCTGCGAAGGTGATCAACGATTGGTCCAAACCGCTGCTCGACGGCGCGCTGGGTCCGGGCTCGGCGTCGCAATATCTGATTCGCATTCTGCAACTCGCCGCCCAAACCTATGGATTCGATTTGAAGACGCCGTTCGAACAACTACCGCGCAAGACGCAGAACCTGATTCTCTATGGCCCAGATCAATCGGAGAAAAAGCGAGGCGGCTTTCTAGGCGTCTTTGCCTACCTGCGGCAAGGGATGGAGGACAGCTCATCGGAGACTTATCGTGAGTGGCTGCTGGATCACATGTCGGCAACGACGTGTCCTGCGTGTCAATGCAAGCGGCTGCGTCCGGAGAGTCTGGCGGTGAAGGTGAATGGCATGTCTATTGCCGATTTCACGGCGCTCCCAGTGTCGCGCGCGGTGGAGGCCGCGGCGCAGATCAAGCTTTCGGAGCGCGAAGAAAAGATCGCCGGCCGGATTCTCAAGGAAATTGCCGAACGGCTGGGATTTCTGAACGCCGTTGGCCTCGGCTACATCTCGCTCAGCCGCTCGGCTGCAACCTTGAGCGGCGGCGAAGGACAGCGTATTCGTCTGGCAACGCAGATCGGTTCGAAGCTGCGCGGCGTGCTGTATGTGCTGGACGAGCCGTCGATCGGCCTGCATCATCGCGACAACGATCGCCTTCTGCAGGCGCTGGAATCGTTGCGCGACCTGGGCAATACGGTGCTGGTTGTCGAGCACGATGAAGACACGATTCGCCGCGCCGACTATGTCATCGATCTGGGACCCGGCGCGGGACGTCACGGCGGCGAAGTGGTTGCCAGCGGCACACCCGCGCAGATCGAAGCCGCGCCGCGCTCGCTCACCGGGCAGTATATCTCCGGGCAGAAGCAGATCACCGATCGTCACGTGCGCCGACATCCTAACGGGAAAGCCCTCACGATCCTGGGCGCGCGCGAGAACAATCTGAAGAGCCTCGATATCACCTTCCCGCTCGGTGTGATGACGGTGGTCACCGGCGTTTCGGGATCGGGCAAATCGACACTGGTCAACGACATTCTCTATCGCGCGCTGGCTAAAGCTCTGTACCGCTCGCGCGAAGAGCCCGGTGAGCACAAGTCGATCACCGGAACCGAGCACATCGACAAGGTCATTCGCATTGACCAGTCGCCCATTGGCCGCACGCCGCGTTCGAATCCGGCAACCTACACCGGCGTCTTCACGCAGATCCGCGACCTCTACGCCATGCTGCCGGAGTCGCGCGAACGGGGTTACAAGGCAGGACGGTTTTCCTTCAACGTCGCCGGCGGCCGCTGCGAAGCCTGCCAGGGCGAAGGCCAGCGGCGCATCGAAATGAATTTCCTGCCCGATGTGTACGTGCTATGCGAGGTCTGCGGGGGTAAGCGCTACAATCATGAGACGCTGGCGGTGAAATACAAGGGGTATTCCATTGCTGACCTGCTGGAGACGCCGGTTGCGGATGCGCTGCCCATCCTGGAAAACATTCCGCAGATCAAGCAGAAATTGCAGACGCTGGTCGATGTCGGGCTGGGATACATTCATCTGGGGCAGTCAGCAGTAACGCTCTCCGGCGGCGAGGCGCAACGCATCAAGCTGGCGCGCGAACTCAGCAAGCGGCAGACGGGCAAGACGCTCTACCTGCTGGACGAGCCGACCACCGGATTGCATTTCGACGACGTCAGCAAGCTACTGGAGGTGCTGCATCGGCTCACCGACCTGGGAAACAGCATCATCATCATCGAGCACAACATGGACGTGATTCGTAATGCGGATTGGATTATCGACCTCGGCCCAGAGGGCGGTGAAGAGGGCGGACGCATTGTCGCGCAAGGCACTCCGGAACAGGTCGCGCGCACCAGGAAGTCGTATACCGGACAAACATTAGCCAAACTGCTTCCAGCCGCGTCCAATAACAAAGGAAACGGTGAAGCTGTGGCCGCTGCCCAGATAATCAACGGCGGCTGAGGCTAAAGCCGTACCCCTTCAATAGCCGATACAGCAACATAAGCGAATATCCATGTCACTACCATCGAACCCGCTGCCAGAATACGTCGAGGGCGCGCCATTGCCTCAGCCCATGGCGGACCAAACTCTTGACACCACTTCCCCAGTAGTTTGCGTGCCGCCGGAAAGGCAATTCCCCTACTGGTCGGGATGGGACGTGCTCGCCATCTTAGTTTTCACGCTGGTGGCCATCATCGTCTTCACGGTGGGGGCAATGTTCATTGCCCATGGTCTTCCTCAGTATCGCCACGCGACATTTACCGACTTGGCCACGAACGCGGCAGTTGTCATTGGAGCGCAGACGGCAGCCTATCCCATTGTCCTGCTGTTCATTTTTCTGATGGTGCGCACCCGCTCCCATCAGGGTTTTGGGAAAGCGATTCAGTGGAATTGGCCGGGGATTCTGGCGCCGGCATTTCTGGTTGGCGGCGTGATTCTGGCGCTCGCGGTCGAGGGTCTGGCGCGGTTCTTACCCATTCCGAAATCTCTGCCGATGGACGCGTACTTCCACGACGCAACCAGCGCTTACATGATGGCCGCCTTTGGCATCACGCTGGCGCCGCTACTGGAAGAATTGTTCTTTCGGGGATTGCTGTATCCGCTGCTTCGCCGCGGATTTGGCTTGATAGCAGCCGTGCTGTTGACCGCGGCAGCGTTCGCGGCAATCCATGGCGCTCAGCTTGGCTATGCCTGGGCTCCGGTGCTCAGTATCTTCATCGTTGGCGTGGTCTTCACCTTGGTCAGGGTACGCACCAACTCCGTGGCCGCTTCCTTTCTCATGCATTGCGGATACAACTTCGCGTTGTTTGCAGCCCTATGGCTGGCCAGCGATCACTATCGCCATCTGGAGAAGGTGACCGGCTGAAGATGGTATCGTGAAACTATGGCAGCAGGCGCGCGCGAACAACTGTTAACTCTGCTGGCGGAGAAGTCCTTTCGCCTTGGTCAATTCACGCTCTCCAGCGGCGCCACCAGCGACTATTACATCGATTGCCGCCTGACCACACTCGACGCGAACGGCGCGCTTCTGACTGGGCAAGCTGTCCTGCACGAAATCGAGAGTCGCGGTTGGCGGCCCGACGCGATCGGCGGCCTGACCATGGGCGCTGATCCAATCGTGGTGGCGACCTCGGTAATCAGCGCCCAGCAGGGAAAACTGGTACATGGATTTCTGGTGCGCAAGGCCGAGAAGACTCATGGCACCGGGCAGCGCATCGAGGGCTTTCGGCAGAAACCGGCACGAGTAGTGATTGTCGACGACGTTTGCACTACCGGTGCCTCGACCGTCCAGGCCATCGAAGCGGCGCGCGAATACGGCTTTGAAGTTGTTGGCGTAATGTGCCTGGTGGACCGCCAGGAGGCCGATGGCCGGGCGAACGTGGAGAAGGCAGCGGCCCCGGCGCCATTCGTCGCGTTGTTTACCACGAATGATGTTCGAGCGGAGCATGTGAGGCACTCCGAGCACATGAAATCAGGCGCGCCTCCCATTTTTGCCGTCAGCGCGAAGTGCGACTTCTGCGATCGCCCGGCGGTGACGAACGTGCCAGGCAACCGCTGCGAGGCCCATCGATCGTAGTTCAAGTTCGTGGGGTGAAACATGATCGGAAAACTGACCACCATAATGCTGATCGTCAAGGACATGGATCGTAGTGTCGCGTTCTATCGCGACGTAGTGGGACTGAAACTGGAATTGCACACACCTCAGTGGAGTTCACTTTCCGCCGGCAACATCACGCTTGGTCTGCACCCGGAATCGGAGCACAGCAAAGTTGCGCCGAGCCTTGGGTGCACCTTCGGTTTTGAGGTGAGCGACATCCGAAGTCTCGTGCAGGAGCTCAAGTCGAAACGTGTTCCGATGATGATGGAACCAATCCATGAGGATTTCGGATGGCTTGGTATTTTCACGGACCCTGACGGATATCCGGTTCAGCTGGTCCAACTTGAACCGCGGGCGCATAGCGCTTAGCCGCGAACACATGATCAAAACCCTGGAATGGACTGATGCGGGCGTACGCTTCATCGACCAGACGAAGCTGCCTACGGAAGAAACCTACGTCACCTGCAAGACCTACGAAGAAGTGGCGGACGCCATTCGCACGATGATCGTTCGTGGCGCCCCTGCCATCGGCGTGGCGGCGGCGATGGGCGTCGCACTCGGGGTGCGCGACTCGAAAGCAACAGGCCACGCTCAGCTGAAGCGGGACTTCGATAGGATTTGTGATGTGCTGGCTTCGACTCGCCCGACTGCCGTGAATCTCTTCTGGGGCATTCGCCGGATGAAGGAAAAGTTCGACGCGGTGAGCGCGCCGATTGCGAACATCCAACAAACGCTGATCGCGGAAGCTCAACAGATGCTGGCGGAAGATATCGCCGCTAACATGGCAATGGGAAAGCACGGCGCTATTCTGCTTCCGGCAAGCGGCAGCGTCCTGACTCATTGCAATGCCGGGGCGCTGGCGACTTGTGGCTACGGCACCGCGCTCGGTGTAATCCGCGCCGCCGTCGACTCAGGAAAAAAACTGCATGTGTTTGCCGACGAGACCCGCCCATTCCTGCAAGGCTCACGTCTGACAGCGTGGGAGTTGATGAAAGACGGTATTCCCACCACAGTAATCTCTGACAATATGGCTGGCGCTATCATGCGTCAGGGAAAGATCGCTGCCGTCATCGTTGGAGCGGACCGCATTGCCGCCAACGGTGACGTGGCCAACAAGATTGGCACCTATACTGTGGCGGTGTTGGCGAAGGAGCATGGCATTCCGTTCTATGTCGCTGCTCCCTTTTCGACAGTTGATCTGAACACTCCCGATGGCACTCAAATTCCGATCGAGCAGCGCTCTTCCAAGGAAGTGACTCACATGGCGGGTAAGCAAATTGCTCCGGATGGGGTGATGGTGGAGAATCCGGCCTTCGACGTGACCCCGCATCAGTATGTTTCCGCGATCATCACCGAGCGCGGAATTCTGCGGGAGCCCTATACTGAGACGCTGCGCGCGCGATGAGAGGCCTTACTTAAGCGCGATTTGCGTGGCTATTGCGGCTGAGGGTTCTGGTTGGCCGGATTCAGTTGCTGCTGATACTGCTGCTGTTGTTGTTGCTGTT
>Ga0181532_10005658_pt1 | contig 10554 bp, 10 predicted proteins | sample PEATcosm2014_Bin_33_FD_119768 | JGI IMG/M metagenome (GOLD analysis project Ga0181532, IMG submission 119768) | Peatland microbial communities from MTU Mesocosm Facility, Houghton, MI, USA - PEATcosm2014_Bin11_30_metaG | ecosystem: Environmental > Terrestrial > Soil > Wetlands > Peat | place... | reverse complement strand
TGCCTCTGAGGAAAATGACCAATGAGTTCTAGAAACCATTTTCCCTTCCACCGCCGCGAAAGCCGCATCCCGATGGAGATCCCCGTGGTTCTCGAGGGTCACCGGCAAATTCCGGGAGAGGAATCAACATTTACAGAAAACGTCAGTGCCAAGGGTGCGCGCGTGGTCAGCATCCGGCGCTGGGACAAGGGTGCGCCACTCCAGTTTGCTTCGCGCACCGGAGAGTTTCGTTCCTTGGCTCGAGTGGCTTACTGCCAGCCATTGCATGGCGACGGCTATGCGGTTGGGGTGGAGTTCCTTGAACCCGTGGGGCGATGGGTAGTTCAAACTGCAAATTAGCTTGACGAATTTCGGCGAGCGGACAGGAGGGAACTGCTGGAACAATTCTTAGGGAAGATCAATTACTTGCGCAAAAGTAAAGCTTAAGCGCCGCACGGGTCGAGAAGGAGCCGTTCGGCGCTTTTGCTTTTTTAAGGCAAAAAGCGACCACTCCGACTATCCGCTACCCGCGAATTCCTCGTAGACCCGCAGAGTATTTTCCACCATCTGCTCGGCTGAAAAATACTGTGCTATCCGCGAGCGTCCTGCCTTGGAAATATTCTGCGCAAATTCAGGAGCTCGCAGAAGGTGTGCCACAGCTACGGCGATTTCCGCGGAGTTCTTTGCCTCCACCTGGAGTCCACTTCGCCCGTTCTCGACAATCTCTCCCAGGGCGCAGCCGAAGAAAGTAATCGACGGCACGGCATATGCCATGGCAGACAATAGGGAAGTCCCCAGGCCTTCGAACAGGGAAGGGAAGACAAAAATGTCGATGGCTTGGTAAACCGCAGAAATGTTTTTCACGAAACCTGCGAACACCACGTGATCTCGAACATTTAACTTGGCGGCGAGGGATTCGAGTTCCGGGCGGTATTCGCCGTCTCCCGCGATTAAGAGCTTGCACCACGGAAATTCAGTCGACAGTTCCCCCAGTGCGCGAATCACCCATTCGTGCCCTTTGTCCCGCTGCAGCGCGCCCACGCATCCAAGTACCCGATCGGATTTCTTTAAGGACCAGCGCTGCCTCGCTATCTCTCGCGCCTCAGGTGATGGCAACTCAGGAATTTCCACGCCTTCGTAAATGACACGCATCTTTTCCGTGGGGGCACCGGAGGCTACCGCTTGATCCGCCACCCATGTGGAGTTGGCCAGTATGCAGTTCGCCCTGCGATACCGTGACCGGGCGATCCAGCTTTTCCCGATGGGGTATCCCACGCGCCGTGAAATCACAAGCGGCAGATCGCTGCCCGTCAGCGCCAGCCAGGCCGCTGTGACCGCGTGAGCTTCATTTGCATGGACCAGTTCGATGCGGCCATCGGCAAGAATTGAGCGGATCTTGCGTGCAGCCGCCAGACGGAGCATGGTGCGTGAGACGCTGTGCACATAGATTCCCTCTTTCTTTGCGCGATGGCTCAAGGAGGACCCGTGTGCCGCCACCAACTCCGCGGCGTGCCCACGCTCGTAGAGGCCTTTCAGCAGCAGAAGTGCCTGATTCTGCCCGCCCCGCCACTCCATTTCCAGATCCACGATGAGAGGAATCATGCTTGACCGCGATTCTTTGCCAGCTTTTCAGCCTCAACCAATTTCCCCAACTTCTGGTATTTCAGACGCACGCCGCGCGCCGCCATTTGCGCAATTAGAGCGCCGCGATAACCATCCAGAAAACCGGCGCCCAGGAAAAAATGGTGGATCCAGCTCCAAGGTGCGGCCAGCCACATTCCGGCCCGCCAAACGCGTTTTCCTTCATCGAACATCTCTTTCGCGATAGCCGTAGTGTATTTTTCGAGCTTCGCTTCATGTTCCGGGAAAGTGCGTATCGTATAGTGCAAAAGGTTACCGCGCAACCGCCCGACCTGTCCTTCAAAGCGAAGAGCGGAGTGGATTGCGCCCCTGAAGCTTGTTTTGTCGCGGCGATAGATGCGGCGCTGCCAGTCCGGGAACCAGCGCGAGTGGCGAATCCATGCTCCCAGGTACCAGGTCAACCGGGGCATTTCGTAAACCACAGATTCCGGCGTCCGCTCCTTCCATTGCTTCACAGAGAGCTTCAGCTCTTCACTCAGCTGCTCGTCGGCGTCGAGAAGGAAGATCCAATCATTCGAAGCGAGCGAGGCAGCGTAGTTCTTCTGATCGGCATGGTTGGTGAACGTCCGGACAAATACCTTTGCACCGTGTTCACGTGCGACCTCCTGGGTGCGATCCGTACTGCCACCATCGACGACGACTATTTCATCGGCAATCCCTTGGGCGGATTGCAAGACGCGGGGCAAATTGTCCGCTTCATTCTGTACGACGATGCAGATGCTCAGGCAATTCATCGATGAACCACGCGGCAATCCCGGGGCCAGTATCTCACAGCCGGTGGGCCCCCCTGCCAATCCAGGCTGTTCGCGTTATGGTCTTAATTTAGAATGAAAGCTCAGCTGGATGGTGCTGTTGCCCACCCGGAATTCGGCGCCATCCTGCAGCACGGCCGCGCGCACGCGCTCTTCTTCAAAGAACGTCCCGTTCGTGGAATCCAGATCCTTTAAATTCACGAAACCGTCTCGCACTTCCACGACGCAATGCTGTCGGGAAATCTCAGGGTCCATGAGAGGGAAATCCGATCCCTTGCGACCGACGACCGTCCGCGATTTCTTCAGGGTCAGAGAGTGCCCTTTTTCCGGGCCGCTGGTTACGGTGAGAACGATGACAAGGTTCGCAGGGAGATTTAGAGGCTCCTCGACAGCGGGGGCCCGCAGGCGAGCGGTAGAGGCGTCCGCGCGCGCGAACGAAGGCATGGGGGAAATCACCACCGTTTCATCCACACGCCGCTTGATTTCCACGATGGTGATTTTGCCGCATTTTTGTGCAGCGAAACTGCACCTTGGCATGTTTCGCCAGCACGGCGTCGCTCAGCAAATGTTGCTGTCCGCAATAGATGCAGCCTGCCTGCATACCTTCAAATTAACACGCCCGACGGTCACGGGGCCCGCATTGCCCGGCGGCCGTGCAACAAGGGTAACTTAGCCCTGGTTTCCCAGGCTGTCGGCCACCTGTGTTAGCATAAAAGATTCGATACCACGCAGGAGAGCGCTAGTGACAGATCATATTTCACGGAAGGAACTGAAACAGGACAAGGTGCGGGAAACCTTCGAGCACGGCGCCGAGGCGGTGCTGTCACATACTCGACTGGCTTCCATCGCCCTCCTGGCCATTATTCTGGCGGCAGCCGCCTACTTTGGCTGGAAGTTTTACTCCGAACGACAGACGGCTCAGGCACAGGTGGCCCTCGACGAGGCGATGAAGATCTACAGCGCCCCCATCTCGGTACCTGGTCAGCCAGCACTTCCCGGAGAACTCACCTATGCGGACCCTGTGCAGCGAGCCCAGGATGCGCAACCGAAATTTGCAGCCGTCGCCTCGCAGTATCCGCACAGCAATCCGGGCAGGCTGGCAAATTACTATTCCGCGCTCTGCCTGATGGATCTGGATCGCATTAATCAAGCGTCAGAGGAATTGAAGAAGCTGGCGGGAAGTTCGGATAAGGAACTCGCTTCTCTAGCCCGGTATCAGGGCGCACTGATCGCAGAGCGCAACGGCAAAACGGACGAAGCCATCAACACTTTGCGGAGTCTCAGCACCGCCGGTTCTGTTTTGGTCCCGAAGCCCATGGTTCTGCTCGAACTCGCCGGCCTTTTTAGCAAAACCGATCCGAAGCAGGCAACGGCTCTGTACGAACAACTCAAGAAGGATTATCCGAATACTCCCATTGCGGACCAGGCGGACCGGGGCTTGGAGCTTCTTGCTCCGAACTCCTGATACGTCGGCCGTCCCTCAAATTTCTGCCGGAGGTTTCGGCCATCGAACCACAACATGCACTTGAGCCGTGGGCCATGCGATCCGAGGCCTCCCGCGGGCGGCGCTTCCCGGAGCAGTCGCATCCTTACCGCAGTGAATATGCCCGTGACCGCGACCGCATCATTCATGCGCGCGCGTTTCGGCGGCTAGAAGCAAAAACCCAGGTTTTCACCGCGCGGTTTTCTGACCATTTTCGCAATCGTTTGACACACACTCTGGAAGTTTCACAGATTGCGCGCACTGTCGCCGGAGCCCTGCGGCTCAATGAGGAGCTGGTTGAGGCGCTCTCTCTAGTCCACGATATCGGCCATCCTCCTTTTGGCCATGCGGGGGAGCGAAAGCTGGACGAATTGATGCGCGCGCATGGCAGCCGGTTCGATCATAACCTCCATGCGCTGAGGATTGTTGAGCAATTCGAGCATCGCTATCTTGGATTCCCCGGGCTCAACTTGACCTTCGAGGTGCGCGAAGGCATTGTGAAACATTCCCGGGACTATCCCACCACCGATTTCCCTGAACTCTCGGAATATCTGCTGGACTTCCGTCCGCCCCTGGAAGCCCAGCTCATCGATTGGGTCGACGAAATTGCTTACAACACAGCTGACCTCGACGATGCGCTCGAAGCCAATCTGCTCGATCTCGATCTGCTGTGCCAGGAAGCACCCTTTTTTGGTGAAATCTACGCGAAGGTCGACGCGGAGCACCCCCAAGGCCGTATCAAACTCAAATTCAGTGAGGCATTGCGTCATGTTCTGGATTTGCTGGCCACGGCACTGATCACAAACACGCAATCCCTGGTGCACGATTGCAATGCACAGTCCGTGGATGACGTTCGGCGCGCTCCGCACCGATTGGCCGGCTTGAGCGAATCGGCCCGGTCGCAAAGCGCCTTGTTGAAGCGCTTTCTGTCTACCCACATTTACAATCACCCGCTGATCACCGAAGATTGCGCGCGTTCCATCCGCTGCCTGGAGGAGTTGTTCACTTACTATCTCCAGCAACCGCATTCCATGCCTGAACCGCACGAGGAGATGGCCAAGGGGACTCCCCGTCACATAGTCGTCTGTGACTATATCGCCGGTATGACCGATCAATTTCTTCTCCGCCAGCATCAGGAGCACTTTGGCGATCCACCAGCCACACTCACTTCTATCGCACGACCTCTACAGATAGAATGAAGCTGCCTTTCGGAGCCGGAATTATGTCATTGCGCCGATTACTCTCACTGATTGTCTTGACGTTGCTATGGACCGTGTCCGGCAATGCACGTCCGCAGATTCCGGGACTCACAACTTCGCCTGTCGCTGCCGCCCCGCAACAGCTCGTTGCACCCCCGGATCCACTTGGACGCGAGAATCCTCGAGGCTGCTTACTCGGTTTCATTAAAGCCGCGCAAGAGGAACGGTACTCTGCGGCGGTCCAGTATTTTCAGCCCGTGACTGCACGCAAACGACCGTCTCCGGAAGAGGAAGAAGAGCTTGCAGAACAATTCCTGGTCATCCTGAATCAGAAATTTCCGGGTCCTTTGGACTTCGTCAGCCGCGATCCTCAAGGCCGGCTGGATGATGGCTTGCCACCCGATCAGGAAAAAGTGAGCGGCGTGCTGGGTACCGATGATACTTTTCCCATTTTCCTGATCCGCATTGAAGACGAGCAGGGCCGGAAGCTCTGGTATTTCTCGCGTAGCACGCTGGCCCGAGTGCCTGAAGCCTACGACTCCCTCACTTTCCCGGGGATGGAAAAGAAATTGCCGCCGTATCTGGTGGAGCATCGGTTTCTGTCGGTCCCTCTCTGGCAGTGGCTGGCAATCCTTCTGTTCGTCCCTTTATCGCTTCTTGCCGCGCGCAGCCTCACAAAATTCCTGGAATATATCCTGCGCACCTTGCGAAAGGTGCGTCATGAGCCGCCTCTCCCCATCGCGCCAATTATGCGGATGGGCCCACTCACGTATGTTTTCGCACTTTTGATTCACTACGCACTGGTGGGATACATCGGCACTTCACTGCTGTACCGCATTTATTACCGTCGGGTGATCTGGATCTGTTTTGCGATTGCTTTTTATTGGCTACTGACTCGAATCACGCGGGCTATCTCCTCGCGAATCGGGGCCAGTCTCTCCAGCCGGGGGATGTATGCGGAACGTTCCATCGTTTCTCTGGTGCGGCGTTTTGTAGAAGTCAGCATATTCATTTTGGTTGCACTCGTTGTTCTTGACAGTCTGGGATTCGATGTGTCCACTGCGCTGGCCGGCGTTGGAATCGGGACCCTTGCTCTTGGTCTGGGTGCCCAGAAAACTTTTGAGAATATGTTTGGAGGAGTTTCCGTGCTTTTCGACAAGGTCATTCAAGTGGGCGACACCTGCAAGGTCAACAACCAAACCGGTGTTGTGGAGGACATCGGCCTTCGTTCGACTCGCTTACGTACCTACGAACGTACCCTGCTCTCCATCCCGAATGGCATTATGGCGTCCGCGGTGGTGGAGAACCTTCGCTTCCGCGATAAATTTCTGTGCCAGCAGGTGATTCGTCTTCGCTACGATCTTTCTCCGGACCACGTCCGTTTCGTCCTGGAGGAAATAGGCGAGCTTCTTAAGGAAAACCCCAAAGTCGAAGACACCTCTGCTCGCGCCCGCTTTCTCCGTTTTGCCGATTACGCCCTCGAGGTGGAAATCTATTGCTACATCCAGGAGAGTGACTACGCAAGTTTTCTGGCCACGCAAGAGGGCCTGCTACTTTCCATCATGGATGTGCTCGAGAAGGCCGGAGTCGTGGTTGCCCTGCCGACCCAGACGACGATTGTCAGTCAGGATTCCTGGACGGATCCAGAAAAAACGAAAGCGGCAAAAGTCGCAATCGACAAACTGCGCGATCCCAGTGTGCCTGACCCGCAAAAACTTCCACCAAATTCCTGAAAGTGTGTAAAAGCTCGCTATTTTGTCTCGCTGAAAAGCGAAATGCTGCTTTTCGTTACTGAGAGAAGGTGTTGCAGGCGGATGTCGAACCAGAGTTGAGGCCCTTGTTGAACCAAGTCATACGCTGCTCCGAAGTTCCGTGTGTAAATGTTTCCGGCTGTATGCCCCCACGGGACATCTGTTGAATATGGTCATCGCCAACGGCAGCCGCTGCCCCCAAAGCAGATTGCACGTCTCCGGGTTCCAGCAATCCCCGCTGTTGCGTGGAATGGGCCCACACGCCCGCCAGGCAATCGGCTTGTAATTCCATTTTTACGGAAAGTGAATTTGCTTGGCTGGGATTCTGTCGCTGAAATTGTCTCACCTTACTTTCAATCCCGAGCAACTTTTGCACATGGTGTCCCACTTCGTGCGCTAAAACGTAGGCCTGAGCAAATTCGCCGGGCGCCCCGAACCTTCTTTTCAACTCGTCGTAGAAAGAAAGGTCAATGTAGACTTTTTCATCCGCGGGGCAGTAGAAGGGGCCCGTTGCGGATTCCGCTCCGCCGCATCCGGATTGCGTGTAATCCCGGAAAAGAACCAGCTTCGCGTGGCGGTACGGTGTGCCGGCTTGCTGCGGCAGCAGCTGCTCCCAGGTTTTCTGCGTATCATCGAGGACGAACGAAACAAACTGCACCAACGGCTTTTCCGCTTCGTCTCTCGCGGGATTCGGCTGGCTGACCACCGCTGGGCCGGTCGTAATGGCTCCCCCTCCCCCCAGCAGGGCAAAAAAGTTCTGTTTGAAAATAAAGCTCAGCACGAACAGGATCAACAGGCCGCCTAACCCCAGGCGCATACCCCCGAAACCAAAGCCCCCGCCCCCGCCCCCGCCTCCGCTACTTTGACCGCGACGATCTTCAACGTCGTCGCTAACTCCCCCAGGTGTCCAACGCATAGCACGCTCTCCTTGCTCGCAAACTCAAAAGTTTCTTGGCTCCATTGCAGCTATGGTTTTGGGGCGGATAAAGCCACGGAAATCGTACCACTCCTCTGCTGAAAGAGAATGAAGATTCTTGCTGCTCCTCTTTCACTTCTGTGAGAAGAACCCCCGAGTATTCGACGGTTTTGCCATTTGGCTCGGCACAGGGAATTCACACTCGCTCATGTTCGGCGAATCATTCACCGTTGGCTGTTCCCGGAGTACCATTTTCTCCCCTTCAGAGGAACCCCACCTACCGAACCAACGAAAGGCGCGCTAGAATGCAGACATTCATGTCCCCCCGCGCGATCCAAACCGAACGTCGAAGAAAGGCCCGTAAACGTCCGCCCAGCCTGGTTTACGTGGAACTCGGCTCGGAGAACGGCGGCATGATGCGCGACCTTTCCGAAGAAGGTTTCGCGCTTCGGGCGATGATGCCTCTGGCCGCGGGGCAGAAAACTTCCTTCTCATTCGTGCTGAATGACGTTGCACGCGTTGATGGAGAAGGGGAAATTCTGTGGATCGAGGAAAATGGGCGCGTCGCCGGAGTTCGGTTCATCGAGATACCTGCTGTTGCATTGGGGCAGATCCGCGCCTGGCTCGATGGGTCGCTGGATGCGCCAAAGTCCGGCGCGCCGAAGGAAAGCCCTGCAGCTCCGCCGGCGGCCTCCCTCGGACAACTTCGCGACGAGATCCGTTCAACTCCGTCTCGCGATGAATCCCGCAAGTTCAAAGAGACTGTACACCAACGAAGCGAAGAAATACCTGCCCCTGCATCGGAGGCTTCCCCAATCGCCCCTGAGGCTGGGCACGCTGCGGCCGCGTTGCGTGTCCCTGCTCCCGCAGCACAGTCAAGACAAGCCCTTCCAGAAGTTCCGACAATTCCGCATACCGCGCCTCAGTTGGCGCCTCTCTCTTTGCCTACGATTGCCGGCAATTCCCCCGCAGAACCACGACAACCTGCCCCCAGGTTACCCAGCATTTCCGAGATTTTGATCCAGCCGTCCCTGCGGGCTTCCGAGCATTTCCCAGTTTCAACCATGCTCGAGCCGCTTGCGCCGCTAGACCGAGCCCCGGAAACACCGTCGACGAACTGGACGGAATGGTTCACGCTTTCCAGGGCAATCGCCATCATGTGTCTGCTTGTTGCGATCGTTGCGATATCTGCCTATCACCGGGAAGCGGGCCAAGATCTGATCTGGCTGGGCGTTCAGATGGGTGGTAACCAGATCCGCCAGCCTTTCGAACCCGACCCGGACGCCGGCGCATCGAACACTCCGTCCCGTGAAGCGATCTCGAATCCACCGGAAGCCTCCCAGCAGAAAGTCAATCCCGATGTAGCTGCCCCGGCAAAACACGAAGCAGCACCCAGCGCGCCAGTGACGGGCAATAACTCGCAACCCTCTCTCTCCAGCGCGATGAGGAATGCTGCGCCGCCGGTCATTCCGCTCTCAGGTGCCTCTTCTCCTTCTTCCTCTGAGGCCAGCCAGGAATCGGGCCAAACCGAATTTGCTCAGGCGATGCAACTCCTGCATAGCAAGAACGCAAATTCAGAATCCTCCGAGGCCGTCCGGTTGTTATGGGTTTCCGTCGAAAAGGGAAACCCGGGCGCTGAATTAGTGCTCGCCGACATGTACTGGCATGGGCAGGGCGTTGTCCGGAACTGCGACCAGACCCGAATCTTGCTCGGTGCCGCTGCCCGTAAAGGCAGCGCCGAAGCCCAGAAGCGTCTGCAGCAATTTCAACGAGAAGGCTGCGAATAGGTTGTTTCCCACGAGCGGGAGAATTGTTAGAGAATAGGCGCGACGGAAGCGACAAAGTTCCGAATGTGTGGAGGCCAACAGTGTTCTGTTCGAAATGCGGGGCATCGCTCGCACCAGATTCAACCTTCTGCCAATCTTGCGGAACGCCAGTTGCACGGCCCGCCGTCGCCGCGCCAGTAGCCGTGGGTATTTCACCCCATGCGGGTGTTGGAGCCATCGCCTATGCGACCAATGTCACTTATGCTGGATTCTGGCTGCGCTTCATCGCCCACCTGGTGGACGGCTTCATTGTGGGAGCCGCGGCGATGCTCCTTTTCATCCCCTTCTTTTTCCTGGTCGGCGGAGCTGCGTTTCTGAGTTCACTGCCGCACGATCGAAACCCACAGCTTGAGCCAGGTCAGATTGCCTCATTTCTAGCAATCATCTTTGCATTCGCCGGAGTGGCAGTCCTCATACAATGGCTTTACTATGCGTATCTCGAAAGTGGCGAAAAGCAGGCAACCTGGGGTAAACAAATACTTAGCGTCTACGTAACCGATCTTTCTGGGAAACGTATTTCCTTCGGTAGGGCCAGCGGCCGATTCTTTGCCAAAATCATCACCGGATTAATTCCTCTGGGAATCGGCTACATCATGGCCGGCTTTACCGAACGGCGCCAGGCCCTGCACGACATGATCGCCAGTTGCCTGGTGTTGAGGCGCTAGCGGGGCACTATTTCTTGCGGATCACTTTGTCTTTCTTGAGCTGATTCACCAGCGTCTGCGCGTATCCTTTTCCTAACTTCTCGAAATCCTTTGAATAGATGGTGTCGCTCTCGCCGCTCCACACCAGCTTTTCGTCCTTGGTGCTATAGAGATTGAACTCCACGCGGACCACAATATTTTCTTTGGTGGTCGTACTGGTTGGATAGAAATCGCCGTAGGCCATATTCCAGTATGGCCAAAACGCGTAATACCCCGGCGGGGGCACGTAAATTCCTCCGGTAACCACCTGCTCCGTTTCCTTACGCACCGCTTTTGGCCGCACCACCAGGACACTGTCGAGTG
>Ga0181532_10005657_pt1 | contig 10554 bp, 6 predicted proteins | sample PEATcosm2014_Bin_33_FD_119768 | JGI IMG/M metagenome (GOLD analysis project Ga0181532, IMG submission 119768) | Peatland microbial communities from MTU Mesocosm Facility, Houghton, MI, USA - PEATcosm2014_Bin11_30_metaG | ecosystem: Environmental > Terrestrial > Soil > Wetlands > Peat | place... | reverse complement strand
TCGTCTAGTTTTTGTGTTGGCACCCTGCTACGCGGTGCGATAATCCTTGCGATCTCCGTGCTTACGGTTGGCTCGAACCTTCCCGCCCAGCTAGCCAGCCTGATTCGGGGACACGCGCCGGAGGGCGACCGATTACATTCCCAGATTATCGGGACACTCCGTCGCTGCTGCCGGGCCACGAACTCCTTGGAAAGAAAAAATTCGAGGAAAGGCTTGCCACATGTTGGCAACATCGGTGAGAACCACATGAGCACTAAGACTCAAACTCCTGCTCCTCTGGTAACCGCGCCGCCGAAGGGCACAGCGCCAAAAGCGAATCCGGTCGCATCCGCGATCTTCGTCATTGTTGCGGCCGTTATCTCCGTGATCATCCTGAAGCTGCCGTCGGTGACGGCACCCTGGTCGCAGGCTTACGATCCCCTCGGGCATTGGTTGCTTTCGACACTGATCGCCGCATTGCCGGTGGTGGTGCTGCTGGGCAGCCTGGCACTGGGCCATGTGAAGGCGCATTACGCTGCCCTGCTTGGGCTCACGACCGCCGTGATTGTGGCGATCTTCGCCTTCCACATGCCGGGCCGCATGGCCGCGGTAACGGCGGTTTATGGAATCGGTTATGGCCTGTTCCCCATTGGCTGGATCGTGCTGAACGTTATCTTTATGTACCAGCTCACCTGTGAAGCGGGACGATTCAATGTGCTGCAGCACAGCATGACCGGCATCACGCAAGACCGGCGTCTGCAACTGCTGCTCATCGCGTTCTGCTTCGGCGCATTCTTCGAAGGTGCATCGGGATTCGGTACTCCCGTAGCTGTTACCGCCGCGATTCTTATCGGCTTAGGCTTCCCGCCGCTGCAGGCTTCCGGCCTGTCGCTGATCGCCAACACCGCGCCGGTCGCGTTTGGCGCTTTGGCTACCCCCATCATCGCTCTGGCCAAGGTTACGGGCTACAGCGAAGTCACTCTGGGCGCGATGACTGGCCGCATTCTGGGACCGTTCTGCATTCTGGTACCGTTCTGGCTCATCTGCGCGTTCGCCGGTTGGGGATCAATGCTGGAAATCTGGCCAGCCATTCTGGTGGCTGGTGTCAGCTTCGCCGTACCGGAAGTTCTGATCTCCAATCTGCATGGTCCGTGGCTGGCGAATATCGGTTCCTCGGTAATTTCGATGACATGCCTGGTTGGCTTCCTGTTCATCTGGCATCCCAAGCGGGTGTATACCTTCGAAGGCGAAGAAGCCAAAACCGAGCACCGCGCCGCCCACGGCTTCAGCCGCGCGGACGTCACTCGCGCGTGGGTGCCCTGGATCATTCTCAGCGTCATCGTCTTCCTGTGGGGCTCGCAAACCGGCAAGAAATTCATGAATACCCCCGAGAAGGTCATCACTTCGATGGCGAGCTGGCAAACGCCGCCGAGCAAAATCACCAACCCGCAGTTCGTGGTCGGCGGCCTGAACAATCTCGCGCTGCGCGTCCCGCCTGTCGTCACCAAGCCGACCAAAGAGCCGGCCGTGTTCGGTCTCAACTGGGTGAGCGCAACCGGCTCCGGCATTCTGCTGGCTGCCCTCATCTCCGGCTTAATCATGGGGCTGAGCGTTAAGACGATTTTCGCTGTCTATGGCCGGACCTTGATGAAGGTGCGATTCTCGCTGGTAACGATTGCGGCCATGATGGCTATAGGGTTCATGACCCGTTATGCCGGGCTGGATGCGACGATGGGTCTCGCCTTCGCGCGCACCGGGCACTTGTATCCGTTCTTCGGCACGCTGCTGGGCTGGCTGGGGGTCGCACTGACAGGTTCAGATACGTCGTCCAACGTGCTCTTCGGTAGCCTGCAGAAGATCACCGCGCAGCAGGTAAACACCTCGCCGATCCTGATGGCCTCGGCCAACAGTGCGGGCGGCGTGATGGGCAAGATGATCGACGCCCAGAGCATCGTCGTCGCCAGCACCGCGACGCAGTGGTATGGACATGAGGGAGACATCTTGCGCTTCGTCTTCTGGCATAGCATTGCGCTGGCTGTGCTGGTCGGCATCTTTGTGTTCCTGATGGCGTATGTGGCTCCGTTCACGCACCTCGTGGTGAAGTAAGGGCAGTTTCGAGTGTCAAGTTTCGAGTTTCGCGTTGCTCTCGCGGCAGCCGGAACTCGAAGCTTGCTAAGGCAGTTTCAAGTTTCGGAGTTTCAAGTTGGTTGCCGTCACGTGCTTGAAACTCGAAACTAGAAACTCCCTAAACCCCAGCGCTCAAACCTGGAAATTGCCTGGACCGAAATTGCCTATCAGACCTACGCCGCGATCCGCGCTAGAAACTGGAATTTGAAGCTCGAAACTGCCTTGTGATCCGGTCACAACTCCCGGCGACGCATGTCACAGCTTGATGTTTATCGGGCTGTCATGCTGAGAACGTCGCTATTCGCTTCTCGCTTCGCTTTCCGCCCGGAACCCGACATGTGCTTCTGGCGAAGAGCGAAAAGCCAATAGCGAAAAGCGAGTTCCCATGACTTCCATCTTCGACAACTTCAAACTACGTGCTGAAGCGGTGAGCGCCGAAGTCCACCGCTTTCCGCACAAGACAGCGGCACTTACGTTCATCGTCCAATATTTGCAGGAGGCCGGTGTCGCCGATTCGCCGCAGTCGTACGCGGTGTGGGCCGATTGCCCGTTCCTGAGAGGCGTTAACCAGGAACGGCTCACCAAGCAAGTTCCCGGCTTGAGCTTCGCGGTCACGCGCGAACGAGCCGCCGCCTCGAAGGTTGGCATCAGCCAACTGGATTGGGCGATGGCCAATACCGGCTCGTTAATCCAAGATGCGGCGCCGGTCGATCGGCGGCTCGTTTCGACGCTGCCGAGCATTCACATCGCGATCGTCGAGACGAATCGGCTGCTCCCCGACATGCCGGCGGTCTTCAGCAAGATTCGCCCGGAGCAGACCAACTACATCTCGTTTATTACTGGACCCAGCCGCACCGCCGACATCGAGCGCGTGCTGACCATCGGCGTTCACGGCCCGGAAAAACTCATCATCGTCTTCGTCGACGACATGGCAGGGGTGAACTGATGCGCAAGGAATTTCGCGAGTCGATCAACACCGCTCTGCACAATCCCAACCTCACCGGCGCGCTGGGACGCTTCTCGGAGGCCTACCGCATCAGTCGCGAGAAGGCTTACGAAGGCATCGATTTCGAGGCCGTGCGCACACAGATTGCTGAGCGCAAAGGTTATGCCGCTTCGCATCTCGACGAACTGGCGGAGCGATTCACGCAGCAGGCTGAAGCGCGCGGCGCCAAAGTATTTCGCACCGACGATCCGGCCAAGGTCCGCGAGTACATTCTCGAACTCGCGCAGCGGAACGACGTTAAGAGCATCGTCAAGTCGAAGTCGATGGCATCGGAAGAAATCCACCTCAATCCTTATCTGGAAAAAGCCGGCATCGAAGTTCGCGAAACCGATCTGGGCGAGTGGATCGTTCAACTGGCGAAGCAAACGCCATCACACATGGTGATGCCCGCGATTCACATGACCAAGGAAGAGGTCGCCGAGGTCTTCAGCCAGGAGGTCGAAGCGGGCCAGATGCCCGACATTCCGAAGCTGGTGAAGTTTGCGCGCGGCAAGCTGCGCACCAAGTTCCTCAGCGCCGGGATGGGCATTACGGGCGCGAACATCGCGGTCGCCGAAACCGGCAGCCTAGTCATCATTACGAACGAGGGCAACGCGCGCCTGGTGACGACGCTGCCGAGGATACACGTCGCCATCGTCGGCATCGAGAAGCTGATGTCCGACTTCGCCGACGTCGTGCCGGTGCTCACCGCGCTGCCGCGAAGTGCGACGGCGCAACTGCTCACCAGCTACGTCTCCATTATCAGCGGACCGGTACCCAACACCGACGGCTCACCCAAGCAGTTGCACATCATCCTGATGGACAACCGCCGCACCGAGATGTCGCAAGACCCGAAATTCAAGCAGGCGCTGCAATGCATCCGCTGCGCCTCGTGTCTGAACGTTTGCCCAGTGTTTCGGCTGGTGGGCGGACACGTCTTCGGCAAGATTTATACCGGAGGCATCGGGACAATTCTGACCGCGTGGTTCGACGCGTTGAAATCATCGGATGAGATCCAGAGCCTCTGCATTCAGTGCGGCAACTGCACGCAAATGTGTCCCGGCAAGATCGACATCCCCGGACTGATTCTGGAATTGCGACGGCGGCTGGCAGTCGAAAAAGGGCAGACGGTCGCGCAGAAAGCCATCTTCTCCGTCGTCAACAATCGCAAGCTGTTTCACTCGATGCTGCGCACCGCATCACTGGTGCAGAAGCCGCTCGCGAAGGACGGCTTCATCCGCCACCTGCCATTCTTCCTGTCGGACATGACGGAGTTCCGCAGTCTGCCGGCTATCGCCGACGTTCCATTCCGCGACAAGTTCAAGCAGATCGAGCAGCCGAAACAGAAGGAAAAGGCAGCGTTCTATTCGGGCTGCCTCATCGATTTTGCCTATCCGGAGATGGGCGAGGCGGTGGTGAAGATCCTGAACAGAGCTGGAATCGAAGTGATCTTCCCCGAAGGGCAAACTTGTTGCGGCGCGCCGGCGCGCTTCAGCGGCGCCTACGAAGTTGCGGCGCAGAACGCGAGCGACAACATCAAAGCGCTGCTGAAGCAGGACGTCGAATACGTGATATCGGCGTGTCCGACGTGTACCGTCGCCCTGAAGCACGATTTCATCGCCAACTTCGAGAGCCTTGGGCAGACAGAATCGCTGCCTCGTGCACGGGAGCTGGCGGAGAAGGTTGTCGATTTTTCAACGCTGGTGAAGAAGCTGGTTGACGAAGGCCGCCTGACATTCAAGGAGGGCCAGCAGCTGGGCAAAGTGACGTATCACGATTCGTGCCACCTGAAGCGGACGTTGAACGTTTCGCAGCAGCCGCGCGAACTGCTGACCAAAGCCGGCTACGAAATTTCCGAGATGTACGAGGCCGATATGTGCTGCGGCATGGGCGGCTCGTACTCGATGAAGTTGCCGGAGATTTCAGCACCCATTCTCGAGCGCAAGCTGAAGAACATCAAGGAGACCGGCGCGCCGCTGGTGGTGATGGATTGTCCCGGCTGCGTCATGCAGATTCGCGGAGGCATAGACAAGGACGGCGCGGAGATCAAGGTGGAGCACACCGCGCAGCGACTGGCGGACGAGCTGGAATAGCGGCGTCTGGCGGGAGCGACAAAAGAGCCCGCCTCATGATGACAATAAGAATAATGTGTCTGTGACGGCGCAGCTGAATCTGCGCCCCTTCACACGCGATAACCATCACTGCGCCGGAGGTGCGGCTTGCGCTGCTCCAAGCGCCGCCAATTTTTCCTTGGCCAGGGGCCGGGCAAAGGCATTCGACGGATTGTGCAGGTTGATGGTCAGGACCTTCTGATAATACTCGATCGCGTGCGCCTTGTCGCGGGACTTCTCGTAGGCTTGCGCCAATAAGCTCAACACAAACGGGTCCTCCAGACCCGCTTCCGGAAGCTCCGCAAGGGCGGTCTTGTAGTCGCCGCTATACAACGCGACGTATCCAACGAGATAGGGATAGAAATGCGCCTGGTCAGGAATGCCGGACTTATCCAGAATCGCCTTCGCCGCCGCCAGGTGTTCCTGGGCCTGGGCGGCTTGCCCGCGGCGCGCGGTGATGCGCGCCATGGCGGCTTCCCAGCGGAAGTTCCACAAGTCTTTCTCAGCCGGCGTGATTTTTATGTCCTTCATTCCGGTCGATCGTCCCGTCTGATACCACTGCAAGGCGTTGTCCGTGTCGCCTGATTCAAGATAGATACGGGCCAACTCGTTGGCAGTCGCGGCCGCATCCTCATACCTGCTCCAGTTGGATTGGAGATCAAAAGCGCGGCGTTCGTACTCCGCGGCCTTGCCGGTGTTGTGTTCAAAGGCATAGGAAACGGCCATGACGCGCAAAGATTGCGTAGTCTGCGCCTCGGAGGCGAGCTCGATCGCCCTGGCCAGATGCTGGCGCGCCTCCTGATACTTACCTTGCAAGTCCTGGGACACGCCCATGTAAAGCTCTGCGTCGTAGAGACGCGGATCGAGTTGGAGCGCCTTCTGGTAGAGCGCAATCGCGTCGTCCAGTTTGCCGTCGGTGTTGAGCTTCTGGCCTTGCTTCACCAACTCCATGGCTTCGCTTTGGGGTTGCTGCGCCGGAGCAGGTGGAGACGGTTGTTGAGTTTGCGCCGGCAGGCACAGGCTCGAAAACAACAAGGCCAACATCGCCAGCGGCGGACGGAAAAGACACATTTTCGACACCATATCGCCGTCATTATGGCACATTGCTGAATGAGGTTGTCTCCGGAGCGACGGCGAGTTACACTTCGCGATGCCAAATCTCCTTTAAGGAATTTCCTATGAACGGACGAAGCTCGGAGCATTCCCTGTCCAGACGCCGCATGTTGCAGATGAGTTTGACCGGAGCCGTTGCCGGAGTGCTAAGCGGTGGTCTGGAACTTGCGCTGCCACTACCGGCGCGGGCGCAGGACGTTTCCACTCCCGACGCAGCGCTGGCGGAGTTGATGGCCGGTAACAAGCGATTTGCAAACAACGATCTGCCTTCGCTGCAGCACGACCTCGATATCCTGAAACAGCACACGGTCGAAAAGCAGGAACCGTTCGCCGCCGTGCTGTCGTGCGCCGATTCGCGGGTTCCGGTCGAGATCGTTTTCGATCAGAGCATCGGTCACATTTTCGTAACCCGAGTTGCGGGCAATGTGATAACGCCGGAGCTCATCGGGAGCCTGGAGTACGGCGCGGCGGTGCTGGGAACGAAGGTGATCCTGGTGATGGGTCACTCCAACTGCGGAGCGGTGAAGGCTGCCATTCAAGGCAAGGGAGTGCCCGGGCAGATCAGCTCGCTGTTTCCACACATCCAGCCGGCCATAGACCAGGCTGGACATGATCTGCTAGCCGCTACCAAGGCGAATGCGAAGATCCAGGCAACGCTGCTGAGCGAGTCGTCGCCCGTAATCTCAGGCATGGTGAAAGAAGGGAAGATAAAGGTGGTCGCGGGCTACTACGATCTGGGAAGCGGAGTGGTTTCGCTTGTCGACTAGTATCGGAATGTAGCAAGCCCTATTCGTCACGCAGCGTTTTCATAGGATCGACACGCGCGGCGCGCAGAGCCGGCAGGACGCTGGCGAGCAGGCCAACGGCGGTGGTGAGAACAGCGACGGAGCCGAACGTGGCGAGGTCGCGGGCGCTGACGCCGTAGAGCGCGCTGGCCAGCACGCGTCCCAAGGCCAGCGCGCCCACAAGCCCGATGACGACGCCCAGCAGCGTCGGCTTCATACCTTCGAGCACCACCATGCGTAGCACGTCGCTGACCTGCGCACCCAAGGCCATACGAATGCCAATCTCGCGTACCCGGCGGCGCACGGCGTACGACAAGACGCTATAAATCCCGATCGCCGCGAGCAACAATGCAAGTCCTGCGAAGGCCGCCAGCAGCAGCATAGTGAAGCGCTGCTGCGTCAAAGACGTGTCCACCGTATCCTGCATGGTCTGAATGAAGAGCAGAGGTACTTCCGAATCCGCTTCGTGAACGGAATTGCCGATCGCAGAAACCACGCTTGATGGATCGCTATTGGTGCGCACGGCAAGCGTCATGCCGAAAGATTGCCATTGTTCACCTCGCGCCGCTGAAAGTTGGCCCAACGGCAGGTAAAAAGCGGCCGCGGATCGGGTCTGGCTTAACGCATCCAGCTTCACGTCGCCGACAATACCCACCACAACGCGCGGCAGGTCCGGAAAAAAGTAGAGCGCGAGGTGCTTGCCGATGGGGTCCTGGTTCGGCCAAAACTCCCGTGCCATCGACTGGCTGATCAGCACAGCGCCTGGGCGTCCCACAACGTCAGAGTCGTCAAACTCGCGACCGCGCAGCAGCGGGATATGCATCGCGCTCATGTAGCCCGGGCTGATCAAACGCATATCAACTTCGGGCTGATCGGCCATCGCTACGACAGGCCGACCCTCCACCTGCACCGGCTGGTGCGAGCCATAACCGCTAAGCGGTAAGGCGTCGATGACTCCGGCGGATTGCACGCCAGGCAGAGCGCGAACACCCTGTAGCGCGCGATTGAAGAAGCTGACCTGTTGCGCGGGGGTGACAAACTTTTTCGGCGCAATGGACAAGTACATGGTCACAACATGATTCGCATCGAAGCCGGGATTGACGGCGCGCAGCATCCACAAGCTGCGAATCAGGAGACCCGCGCCGATCAGCAGCATCAGCGAGAGCGCAACCTCGGAAACCACCAGCGCGCTGCGCGTGCGGCTTCCACCGGAATCGGAAGCGGTGCGGCCCGAACCTTGCTTCAGCGCCTCGCTCACATCTTCCCTGGTCAAGCGCAGTGCCGGCAGCAGGCCGGCAGCGAAGCCCGTCGCCAGCGAAATGCCGAGGGTGAAGGCCAACACCCAGCCGTCAAGCCCAATCCCGCCGGAGCGCGGCAACTGCTGTCCCATAAACCTCACAATGAACAGGATTCCGTAATGCGCGAAAATCAGACCCAATGCGCCGCCCGCAAGAGCCAGCAGTACGGTTTCGGCCAGTACTTGCTGCAACAGGCGACGGCGGCTGGCGCCCAGCGCAGCGCGAATCGCGACCTCCTTGCGTCGCGACAGCGTCTTGGCAAGCACAAGGTTGGCGACATTGGCGCAGGCAATGAGCAGCACAAAGGCCACTGCTCCCAGCAGGATCAACAATGCCCGGCGTACATCGCCGACCAGATCCTCGCGCAGCGGAATCGCCGTCGCACCCCAGCCCTTGTTGTCTTTCGGATACTGTTGCGCGAGCTGGTTCGAGATAGTGTCGAGTTCGGCTTTCGCCTGCTCAAGCGTTGCGCCCGGCTTCAACCTCGCAATCACCCCGTAATTGTGATCGTCGCGGATGGCGCGTTCCTGAGGGGTCCAGGCCAGCGGCTTCCACATCTGCGGGCGAGCGTCGGGATCGCCGGAAACCGGGAACTCAAAGCCGGGCCGCATCACCCCGATTACCGTATAAGCTTCGCCGTTCAGCTGAATATTCTTTCCGACGATCGCAGGATCGCCGGCAAAGTGAGTCCGCCACAGGTCATAGCTCAACACAACTTCGTGCTCGCGGCCTGGCTGATCCTCGCTCTCCATGAACACGCGGCCAAGCAGTGGTTCAGCGTGGAGGACGGAGAAAAACCCGCTGGTAGCGCCTACCATGCGAATTGCCTCGGGACGGCCTGTGCCCGTCAGGGTGTAGCGGCCAAAACCGTACGCCGACATGCCGTCAAAACTATGGGCCTGACTGCGCCAGTCGAGGAAGTTGGCGGGCGAAACGGAAAAAATCGGAATACCCGGAAAACTCGCTTGCGGCGGAACGTGATAGAGCTGCACCAAACGGTCGGGCTGATCGAAGGGCAGCGGTCGCAGCAGCACAGCGTTCACTACGCTGAAGATTGCGGTGTTGGCCCCGATGCCTAGCGCGAGCACCAGCACCGCAACGGCGGTGAAGCCGGGACTCTTGCGCAGCGCGCGCCAGCCGTATCGAATGTCTTGAACTAAAGTTGTCATGCTCCCAATCCCACGCGATGAAGTACGCAATCCGATATTGAAGCGGTTCCAAAAAATTGATGCAGGTCTGTCTCCAAGTTGGGATTCGCTAAACGGCAGAAAAACAGGAGGTTTGTAACCCTGGGAATCCCGGACGGCAGGGAAGCGGTGTTCGTTGGCGAACAGCGTGTCCGGATATGGAGTGAGGTAAGGAGGCCGGACATGGACGTCGATGGGACTGACGCTCCCACTCATTCGAAGCCCGCGAATGAGTGGGGCACCCGGCAAGGGCGTAATTGCAGAGTTCGAGCGGGACTTCGTTGATGTGGTGTTCACTTTGGATGAAAGCTATCTAGGGGAAATCAAAGTTACTCGAAACCTTAGCTTGCCGCAGGCATTTCGCACCGCGCTCGGACAGATTCTGGAATACGCGTATACTCGCTTTGACAAACTGCCGCAAATGATCATTTTTCTGGATCAGCGACTGGACGCAAGTCGTCTGCGGATCGCTAACGTACTTGGAATCGTCGTTATCCCCGGCATTGATGGTCATTTCGAGCTATTAAATCCCCATGTTGCTCTGGCTGAACTGCAAAACCTGTTCAGCGCCGCCAAATCCGATACCCAGACATAGACTGTGAGTCTAAAATATCGAATTTCAAATATCGGCTGGCACAAGATGATTTCGTGCGCAAAATGGTGGCTGGGTGTGGTCGGTACGCTGACGCTCGTTGTGGCAGCGCAGGCCGAACCGGTTGCCCGGCTCAAAGCTACCGACTACGTCAACGATTTTGCCCACATTCTGGACCAGAACACCATTGCGCAGATGGACCATATCTGCCGCCAAGTTGACGAAAAAGCGCATGCCCAGATCGCGATGGTGACTGTCCGGTCGCTCGATGGCTCCGACATAGAAAGTTACGCGGTCGATCTCTTCCATCAGTGGGGGGTCGGAAGCAAGGCCACCAACCGCGGAGTGCTGATCCTGTATGCCATTGATGACCATCG
>Ga0181532_10005655_pt1 | contig 10558 bp, 9 predicted proteins | sample PEATcosm2014_Bin_33_FD_119768 | JGI IMG/M metagenome (GOLD analysis project Ga0181532, IMG submission 119768) | Peatland microbial communities from MTU Mesocosm Facility, Houghton, MI, USA - PEATcosm2014_Bin11_30_metaG | ecosystem: Environmental > Terrestrial > Soil > Wetlands > Peat | place... | reverse complement strand
GCCTTGCGAAGGGTGAAAGGTGGGAGTGAGTTAGTTGCCCTTTCAATCGGTCAAAGGCTGTACGCCAGCGGATGCTTGGGCTCGTAAAGCATGATGTCGTCCGCGCCAGGTACGGCCATCATGACCACAAGTCCGTACCCGTGATCCTGAACCTCGCCGTGGAACTCCGCTCCTTTGTCCTTGAGTTCGGCGACCGTGTGTGAGATGTCGTCGCACATCAGGGAGATCAGATGGTGCCGCGGCGATTCGTACGTCTTGCCATCGTACACGCTGTGGGTCGGGTGCACACCCATCTCACTCCGCCCGGTCTTGAAGATCAGCCAACCCGCGCCTCCGCCCAGCGCATCCTCGACGTAGGGCCAGCCGAGGACGTCGCGAAGGAATGCGCGCGTTGCGGGGGCATCGTCGGAATAAATCAGGGTGTGGATGCTGGTGATCATCAGACTGAACTACTGAAATCGCCTAAAATTGTACTCTTTCGGTCTATTGCCAATCAAGAAGCCGTTCATCACACTGGAGATCGAAATTAGGACACTACCCTTTACCGGGCAACTTTTATGTGGGACTGGCAGGTCACCGGAACGGGCCCGCCGACACCTATCTCCCTGAGCGGCCGCAGTCAACTCCTGCCAAACGCGGAAACCGCCCAAGTAGGTATCGAAGTGCGTCTTAGCGTTTCGACGCCAGATAGTAATAATTGCCGCCTTCATCCGATCACTCGCCGACTACATCGAGGCCTTCCGAATTCAAGATTTCGTGGTATCGCTTGGCTCCCAGGGAAAGGGATTCGCGGTCGGTCAGGGCATCGCGCCACTTCACGATTTCCTTGGGAGAGGTAAATAGAAACCTGCCGTTTGGACTCAAAGCGCGGGCAACTTTGTGAATCACGAGCGACTGAGTATCTGCCGGCATCAGAAACATTAAACCGCATGCAACGACGCCATCAAATGTGCACTGGAAAAATTTAGAGTCCTCAACACCTGCGCATTCAACGAATGCGTCAGGGAAACGCTTCCGAAATGCCTCAATCAAGGTCTGGGACGCATCCACGGCAAATACGGTGAATCCCTCTTCGATCAAAGTCTGCGAAATCGGCACTCCATGGCCGCAGCCTAGGTCGAGGATGGCGGAACGAGTCGGTACCGTGCGGCTCCATTCCCGGATGATTGTCACACCTATATGAGGATTTCGTGCGGACATAAAACGCCCCGCAACCTGTTCGTAGCCGTTGCTCTTGTCTTGCAGCAAAAGAGTCTCCTGCCTCCTCGTATCTAACTGAGACTGCGATTTAGGGTCAAAGTCTGGTTAACGGAAACATAGGTACTGGTCGCCACCTTTCCGATAACGGCGGCCGGCTCAGACGGTCGATGCAACACCATCCAGTGCGTTGATTCGACAAAGCTTCCCCGGAAGAACCCATCTGTTTGGCTGTACTCAGTCAAAACCTAGCCAGGGAAGTGTTCCGGCTGATCTAACCCTAGCGAGCGATTTTAGCTTCTGTTATCACTGCAAGTTGGGTTCGAGCTGAATGTTGCGTCGACCCATTGAGACCACCGCTTTGAACAGTGTTCGCGTGGTTGGCGTCAGGGCCCAGCTGCAAAATACCCTTGGGGTGCCACAATGTGCACGCCCTCGCGCGTACACACCACGCGCACTTTGTGATACTCGCCATCGTGACGCGCCGCTGCATACGTAATCTGGTAACGCGCCCTCGCGGCCTGCAGCGTTTCGCTGATCGCCTTCTCCACCTCGGTGTTCCGGCTCACATACATTTGCCCACCCGTCAGGTCGGCCAGTTGCCGGAGCGTGTTGGCAGCGGTCCCGCGCTCGTAATTCTCCTGGCCTGAGTATGTCTCCGCCACGCTTGAAACCGTTGTGTCCGCCACCGCCGCGTCCGCGGCGAAGTGCTGCAAGAACGGTGTGTAGTCGAGGCACTTGTGCTCTGATGGATTTGGAAAGCATTGCCAAACGCATTTTCCAGCAAGGTAACTGTTCGCTACCCCGTAAAACGTTTGGTCCTGGCAGCCACCATAGGGATGCAAGACTGAGTTTGGCACCCCGCTCGTCACCCACAGAATCGTTTTGGGACCGCGAACATCGGCCATCTGTCCGCCGATTTGTCCCAGCCGGTCGAACGTGATCACCGCGCGCATAGCCTCGTCCTTGTAGTCCATCAGCCGGAAGCCATGCACCTCTTCGATCGCCTGATCGAGCAACGGCTTAATTTGCTTGGTCCACGGTGGCCGCTCGTCCGTTCTCTCAGTGCTTCCCCCCGCAATGCTTCCTTGCGCAATCGCCGCTGCCTGCATCGTTCCTTTGGGGCGCACCGGAAACAACTTGCCCTCGTTGGTCAGCAGATAAAGGTAAATGCCTTCCTCCGTTTCCAGAGGCTCCAACGCTTTGACGATCCGACTGGCGATATATTCGCGTTGCCCCCGCGTCGCATTCAACAGGTCGAACAAAATCACAATCGGCGGCGGGGTGCCATCCCCGCTTCGTCCGGAGGTTAGTTTGATCGAAGTGATCGCTTGAGGTTGGTTGTCCTCGAAAATCCGGAAGTCCGCGCCGGTCAAATCCGTCACGGGGTGTTGGTTGCCGTCCAACGCAGTCACATTCAAGATCACTTCCTCTTTCTTTGCAGCCGGGGAATTGTTCAGCTCAAGCGGTGCTGCTTCCATCACGGTAAAGACCGACGACCGCCACTCCGTGCTTTTTCCCTCCCCATTGCTCGCCTGCACATCCAGACGATAGACCCCGGCCGGAAGCCCCTTCAGCGGCACCCCGCGCCCCATTGCAATCACCTGGCTGCCCGCCTTGCGGTACGTCGCCGTATCCACCGGCGCAAACGTATCCACTACCGCCCCCGTCTCCGTGTCCACAATCCTCATGTTCGCTTCCACTTTCGCGCCTGGCTGACCCTTCACCAGTGGATCATTGATCTCGAAATACGTGAACAGCGTGTCGTCCTGAAAAAATTGCACATTCGTCGTCGGCATAAACTCCACGTCCTTACTAATCATCGGCGTATAGCTGTCGACCACCTGCTTCGCGGCCTCCGTCGTATCCGTTGGCACCTTTCGGACCCGCCGCGACAATACCACGTCGCTCATCCCCAGCTTGTTCGCGTCGTAACTCTCCACCTTCAACGCCACTTCTTGCACTCCAAAATGGATTCCATCGCTCAGCACCACGCGAATTTCGTATTCGCCCGAGGGCAGCGCAAACTGCGTTTCGTAACGGTTGGGGATCAGTGCGCTGGCTTCGGCGGAAAGCAGTGTGGGAGTTTGCGCGGTCTTTTTGGGCGCTTCCTGATTGCCGTAGTCGCAGCACGCAAAGTCGCTATAGCGCTCAGCCAGCGTCCCATCCTTCTTGTAAACCATCACCAGCGTACCGATCGTGGCGTTCAATGTGTCGTCCCGGAATTCGTGCGCCAGCGACTGCCAGGGAAATTCCATCGTCACATAAACGCGAGTCCCGTCTGGATTGTCCGCAAACGCAGTAACATTCAGGCTCAAGTCAAGATGGCTATTGCTGGCCGAGTGGAGCGCCGCTTCCAGTTTCTTTCCGAATTCCGTCCCGTTCAGGGAGTCCGTGGGGGAATGCATCGTGTTGCAGTATTCGCTCCGCGTCCAAACCACCAGATTCGCGTGCCCTACCTTCACCTGGATCTGGTGGCAACTTCCTGGCGCCGATTTCGGGGGAATATACGCGAGCACGTATTGTGGCCACGGCAGCCACACAGTCCGGTCCGTCGCAGGACGGTCCGGATAGGCCCAAACGCCTCCCCCGCTCCCGATAGTTTCCGGATGCTTGCCCAGATTGTCTGTCACGACGCGGAAAGTCGACGGTTCCAGTTTCACCCTATGAATGGGCTGCTCCTGCCCATCTTCGTACAAATGGAAATCCTTCGCCGTTAAGTTCTTCACCGCGATGCTGTCCCACAGCTTTTCGTCTTTCGTCACCAGGTGACCGTAGGAATCCCGGTGGTGTGCTTTCATCCTGTTCAGTTGCGCGTAGAGTTCCTTATCAAACACCACGGTAGGCACTAGAACCTCATTGGATCGGACGCGGATCGGATCCTGGCCCGCAGAGACAGGCGCGGGCGCTGCTGAAATGCAGAAAAAAAGCACAAGAGAAGGGAGGGCAACGCGCGTGTTGGGGAACATAAGTTCTCTATCTTCAAGGGAGCGAAGGCGAACCCCAGGTGGAGAGCCTCTCTGACTACAGCACTTGAGCGTCTACATCATTGACGTGATTTTAGGTTGACAGAGGTACAAGGTAATCGCTCAGATCCTGATTGAAGCGAAATCGGAAATCTCTAACAATGTCGGCCCTTTCAAGTGGTCCCCAGTCCTGCCCACATTCTCCATTCAGCAACGCGCAGATGTCTCAGGGATCAAATCCGCTGGTTCGGGAAACTGTTGGAAATACGAAGGCCTACCAAGTTTGCGCGTGGAGCCCTCATTTGCCAACAGAAACCGGCTATCCATTTCAGGGAGCGATAGATTCAGCAAGCCGTGAATTTTCTGCGAAAAATCGGTCAAAAAATGACTGCATGGCAGCTTCAGATGGTGACTCCGCTTCTGTTAGATTCTGCCTCGATTTGGCCGGCTGCGTCCGAAACTGGCATCGACCTGAATTTTGGCCTGCAGACCATTCAAAAGATTACTGACAGCCTTCCTACAGTACTTCTTTGAGTTTCCGCCGATACTGTTCAAAGGCCTTTCGGCCGGCCGCCGTCAAACACAACAATGTCTGTGGCACGTTGCCGCGATAGGTCTTCGATACCTTGACGTAACCCTCCTCCGCCAGGCGAGACAAATGGCTGGAAAGCGTCCCCTTGTTCATATGAGTTTCATGTTGCAGGTATAGGAAGTCCGCCCTCTCGACGGCGAATAGGAGGGCGACAACCATGAGCCGCCCCGGTTCATGAATCACACGGTCCAGTTCGGCGATGGTCTGGATTTGAGGGTTCATTGCGCGTCCTGCGCCGGAGCTTGTGTATGGCGAAGATAGAACCAAAAGCTGATGCCGCCGGAAATCAGCAGCATCGTGCCATAAGCGATCAAACAAAGGAAAATGCTCCCGTCGAGCTTGGCACGACCCGGGTGGCCCACCGACGAGTCGCTGGCCAGCGCGCCCAGAACATCCGAGGGAAGCGAAGCAATCACAAACGAGGCGACGGCTATTGCGCCAGCGATGACCCACTTCCAGCGAACTGCCCTGGCGATGCCGTAGCCATAGGCCGCGGCAAAAACAAGCCCGGTCAGGGAAGCAAGCATGGAGATGTCCCACTGCCGTCGGAAGACGACGTACAGACTGGCGGTCACCAGCGCGCCGAGTGCGGCGGCGATTACCGGTGAATGCCATCGTCTTTGGTATTCGACAAACCCCGTGCGGGGGTACGTGATGCGCGTCTTTATGGCTTTGGTGCCGTAGCGAATGAGCAACATCAAGCCGACGAAAGCAAAGAGCGAGATCTGGTGCCAAGCAGAGTCCGCGGGTGAACGCATCAGCAGCCACCACAAGAGCGCAGAACCCAAGCACATGAAGCCGCCACCTAACTCGACCAGGCCGTCGATGTTGTAGTAGAACTTAGGCCGACTCAAAAGACTTTCGACTTGATCCATATTCGGCCCTCCTTATGTACATTGGGCATTCCGCAATGGTGCAGGTCCATGCCGCCTACCAGTTGGCCATACAAACCAGAAGTTGTCAATGGCGAATTTCGACAGTCTTCGAGCGCGAGGAATAATACGGTCGACGGCTCTGGGTCGCCGCCGCAGCAGGGCTGTAAAGCCATCCAATTGACGACCGTCGGGTCGAATAAATCAAACGGAAACGGATTGATTTCTGGCTAACTTCCGGTTAGTTCTGCGCCGGCTGGAACTTTTCTTGCATCGCAGCCCACCTGATCGAGCAAGATCTGTCCTGATCCACCGCGCCAGGTGCTCGGTTGCAGGGGACTGTGCCCCTGTGGTTTGGGTTTTCTCCACCAGCGGTTTTCATCACTTCTTCGCGACGAAGCCTGTCAGCATCGGGACCCATGGGGGGGCCACGTCCAAACGGCTTTACCGGACGCGCAAGGAGCTCCTCGCCCCCGTTTACTCCTCAGCCAGAACGCTCATCCGGTAAAGCGTTAATCAGTTGGAAGGACTTGAGTCTCGAGCTACGCAGTCCTCCAGACGCCTTCACAACCACGCTAGGCATCTCGATATAACTAATCTTTCCATTCCCATAAGTCGGTCCCGACATCTGTACCTCCACACCTATTTTCCCTGATACAACATGCGAGCCTGATTCGCCACAAGCAGTAGCCCATGCGCCTTAGCCTCAGTCTCCAACGCGCTCAACCGCGCATGTGCCGTAGCATCGTTTGCCGCCAACTCCACTTCACAAAGCGCTAGCCGCGTCTGCAATTCGTACGACAGATACCCATACTTCCGCGCCTCTGCCAGCACCGCTTCAAGTTCCTTCCGGGCCTCTGGCGCCAGCCCGGCTTTCGCCTTCACCCTCGCATCCGCTAGCGCGGCCTCAAACCGCGGAGTCTTGCCCGATGTTTGCTGCGCAAGCGTCACAGCTTTCGTAGCCTCCGCCCGCGCTTCATCCAACTTGCCCGCGCCCAAAAGATTCCTCGCCAGAATCGAATGCGCCCATGCCCCATTCCCCGGCGAATTATTCTTATCGAATGCCGTCGCAGCCTGCCGAGCCAGCCCCTCTCCATCCTCGAAGCGTTTCTCCAACAAAGCCACAAACGACATCGCCGTCCGCACCTGTCCCCCAAAATCCTCATCCTTCATCTCTTCGCAAAGCGCCAATGCTTCCGTATACTTCTTCCCAGCCCCCGCCGTGTCACCCTTCGCCAGCAACGTGTCACCAATCCCGGAAATCGGAAACGGTTCACCCCTACGATAAGAAGTTTCCTTGGCGATAGCGAGTGCCTGGTCATACTGCTTCCGCGCCTCATCAAAGTTGCCAATCTCCACGTACAAATTTCCCAGATTGTTCAGCGTCTCCGACGCCCCGCGCTTATCGCCCACGTCATTAAACGCAGCCAGCGATTGCAGCTGCATCTTCAGCGATCCCTTCAAATCACCTAAACCATCCAGCGCATTCGCCAGATTTCCATAATCGCTGGAGAGCCCGCGCACGTTGTGTACTTCCTCGTCCAGTCGCATCGTCCTCTCGTAATATTCTTTCGCTTCCACTAATTTCCCCTGGCTGTACGCGACATTTCCCAATCGCTCATAGCTAGAGCGAATTCTTCCGTGCGATCCCGTTTCCTGAAACACCACCAATGCATCATTGAAAAGTTTCTTCGCCTCTTCGTAATGCCCCTGATCAAACAAAATATCCCCATTGATCAGCAGAGTCCGCGCCGCTCCTTCGCGGTATCCCGCCGACGTATACAGTTCCCGCGCCTGCTGGATCAGCGGAATTGCTTGATCGCTTTGCCCCATCCGTTCGCGCGCATTCGCTTCCATCAGTAGCGCTTCCGCCTCCAGTAATTTCGCGCCGATGGCTCTTCCCCCGGCCACCGCCTTCTCCGCGAACACCTGTTCGCGCTTGAAGTCTCCTCCCAATCCGCCAAGGTTCGCTTCAATCAAGTCCAAGCGTGCCGCCTCCACTTCCGACGCCGGAATTTTCCGCAAATTCGCAAGTGTGGCAGTCGCATCTTCGTTTTGCCCGCCAGAAAGCTGTGCGCGCAACAAAAGCAATCCGTAATCGACGCGATCAGGGAAAAGTTGAGACAGCATGCGGTAACTCTCCACCGCCTTCGGGCCCTCGCGCAAAAGTTCGTGCGCGCGCCCTTCAATCAGCAGTCGCTCTTCCGACGAAAACCTAGCGGACAACTCTAACGCCCGCCGCGCCTGTTCTTTCGCCTTGTCGTCATAGCCAAGCGTGGACCACGCTTCCGCCAGCGCCGAACGCGTCGGCGCGTGATTCGGATCGAGCGCTACCGCCTTCTGCAGCAAATCCCGCGCCGCCAGCGCATCAAACATCCGCAACTTCTGTAATCCTTGCGAATACAACCGCGCCGCCACCGCATTCGATGGCATCGTTGCCTTGACCACCACCGACTGCGATCCGCTCAGCGTCGCAATTCCCAGCTTCGCGCGCAACTCGCTACCTGCGCGCACCACCAGGTCGTCAATCTCAGACTCTTTTCCTTTTTCCGAAACCGTCGCCACTGTCTCGCCCGCCGCCGTATCCTGCAGCCGCATATCCAGCCGGATCTGCCCATTCCCCAGCGGCAAATACGAACCCACAACCACATCATCGCTTCCAAGATTTTTTCGTATCCGGTTTAGTGTGTCTTTGCCGAAGCTGTCGGCATCCGGAATCGCTAGGTTCAGCTTCATGTGTGCCACGCTCTCGCCTGGAATCGTGCGCAATTCGTCTCCCTCACCCAGTTCCGTCGTCATCATTTCCGCAAGCGCTGTTGACAGCCACGAATACTCCGGCTTCTCCGACAAATTCTTGAATCCCAACACGGCAATCGCCCGCCGTGGATTTTCCGCCGTCGCAAACGTCGACGGTCTAGTCGAAGTTCCTGCTGAAGATGTTGACGCACCAGCATCCGTGTGCTTATTCCTCTTAGTGAAAAAATATACCCCAACGACAGCCGCCAAAATCACCGCGGCAATTCCGATCAGCCTGCCTTTGCCACGAATCGTTGGTACGCCAGCTATAGAACTGGACCCACCCGCCGCATAAGCCGAAGATCCCGCACCCGAAATATGTCCCGAACTCGCATCCCGCTGCAGGCGCTTCAAATCCGCATGCATCTCCGACGCATGCTGGTACCGCAGCATTCGATCTTTCTCCAGCCCCTTGTTGATGATCCGTTCCAGCTCCGGCGGCAAATCCGGATTCAGCCGCACCACAGGCACAGGCGCGCGATTCAAAATCGCTTCAAAAATCACTCCCGGACTTTCCCCGCGAAAGGGAAGTGTTCCCGTTGCCATTTCGTACAGCGCTGCGCCAAACGAAAACAAATCCGTTCGCGCATCCAATTCTTTCCCACGCACCTGCTCCGGCGACATATACGCTACCGTCCCGAGCGTCGACCCCGGACTAGTCAGCTGGTAGTCGCCCGTGCTCCCCGTAACCGTGTTCTCCGATTCCGCAAACTGCGAACCGGATCCCGCGCCCGAACCCGATCCCGACGCCCCTCGCGTAGGCGCTGCCAACTTCGCCAGCCCAAAATCCAGAACCTTCGCGTGCCCGCGCTTCGTAATAAAAATGTTCGCCGGCTTGATGTCGCGGTGAATGATCCCTTGCGCATGCGCCGCGTCCAGCGCGTCCGCAATTTCCACAGAAACAGAAAGCAGGGGCTCCAGTTCCAGCGGCCGCCCCGCAATCCGGTGCTTCAGCGTCTCGCCGTCGAGATACTCCATCACCAGGAAGGGCCGTTGGTCTTCCACACCCACTTCATAAATTGTGCAGATATTGGGATGATTCAGCGCAGACGTCGCCTGCGCCTCCCGCTGAAATCGCGTCAACGCCAGCGGATCGCGCGCCACGTCATCCGGCAGAAATTTTAGAGCAACAAACCGCCGCAGCTCCGTATCTTCGGCCTTATAGACGACACCCATCCCGCCGCCGCCCAGTTTTTCCACGATGCGGTAGTGCGAAACAGTTTGTCCGATAAGTGAAGAAGCATCCGGCATCGCAAGAAATGGTAGGTTTTGCACTACGCGAAGTCAACGAACGCCGCAGTCGGAAACTCTAACACTCTGAAACTGTTTTACTCTTACACTTAACTTCTCTTAGCTCTTCTTCTTCCTCCTGTCCGTCGTACCATCTCCCCATGTGCTTTTTGTCCAACAAATCCGTCCTCATCACCGGTGCCTCCTTCGGCATCGCCGAAGAACTCGCCCTCCAAATGTCCCCTCATGTGATGCCACCACGATGGGAACGATATTGTATCGGTGGGAAGAATGCTGGATGAGTTTTTGAATCGCATCGAACAAGTCCGTTAGGTCCCGGTTCGTTCGGCATACCGGACATCTTCGCACTCGGACAAACTTCAGTAAACCGTGCGTATCGTTAAAAGGCGGTCAGAGGTAAACTCGCGAAATGATGAAAAAGCTCCGTTTTCTAGTATCGCTGCACACCCGCGAGAACGATTTCCAAGTGGCACAAGGGCAATCCGCAGCAGATTCGGCGAGGAAATTGGGGAGCGATGTGGAAATCGTCTTTGCTGAGAACGACGCCGTGAATCAGAGCACGCAACTTCTGAAGGCGATCCAAGGCCCGGTACAGTCTCGACCCGATGCGATTGTGGTGGAGCCGGTTGGGAGCATTGCCATGCCGCAGGTGGCCCGGGCTGCCTGCGCCGCCGGAATCGGCTGGGCGGTCCTTAACAAGAGGCCGGATTACTTGTCGGACCTCCGCCGGACGGCAACCGCACCCATTTTTGCTGCCTGTTCCGATCACTTCGAGATTGGACGGATTCAAGGACGACAATTCGCAGCGTTGCTGCCCGGAGGCGGTTCTGTTCTTTACATCAAAGGACCTTCGCAGAGTCCATCGGCGCGGGAGCGTGAGCTGG
>Ga0181532_10005653_pt1 | contig 10561 bp, 8 predicted proteins | sample PEATcosm2014_Bin_33_FD_119768 | JGI IMG/M metagenome (GOLD analysis project Ga0181532, IMG submission 119768) | Peatland microbial communities from MTU Mesocosm Facility, Houghton, MI, USA - PEATcosm2014_Bin11_30_metaG | ecosystem: Environmental > Terrestrial > Soil > Wetlands > Peat | place... | reverse complement strand
CGATTACGTGACCTCTTCGCAGGCTGCTTCCACCGCACTGGCCGAAAACTATGTTGGCTTGCCGTTCGATACGCCGGGGCTGTTTTAGCGCTTCAAGGCAGCGCGAACGCAACATAGACGCCGCCTGATGGCGATTTCGGATCTCTCCCACCACCCGCGGAGATAACCACAAACTGGCGTCCATTCACCTCGTACGTTGCCGGAGTAGCAGTCCCGGAAAAGGGGAGCAAGCTTTCCCAGAGCAACTCCCCCGTGGAGCTATTGAAAGCCCGGAATTTTTTGTCGAAACAAGTCGCGCCAATAAAGACCAATCCTCCTGCTGTAACGATTGGCCCCCCATAACTTTCCGTCCCGGTATTCTTCATGCCCTGCGCGGCAAGATCCGGATATTCGCCCAGCGGAACTTTCCAAAGATACTCGCCGGTATTCAGGTCGATGGCATTCAGCGTGCCCCACGGCGGAGCCACCGCGGGATATCCATCGGGGTCGAGAAATTTGTGGTATCCGGTAAAGCGATAATTCATCGCCGGCAAAGGCGGCCCGGTACTCTTCAACTCCTTGTCGTCGCCGGTCGTCAGGAACATATCCAGCGCAAACAGTTGGTCGTCGGTTAAATTGGGGAACCCCGGCATGCGTCCTTTGCCGTTCTTTATGGTTTGCGCAATCTGCTTGGATGTCAGTCGTTTGCTCACGTCAACTAGGGAAGGTATTGCGGGAGGCGAGCCCTTCATTGCTTCGCCGTGGCAGAGGCCGCACTGGCTGAGGTAGATCCCGCGCGGGCTGTTAGCGCCGGTATTATGAATCAGCGCGCCGGTCCACGCGATATCGTTGGCGTTCACGTAGAGCACGCCCGTCTGCTCATCCAAGGCCGAACCGCCCCACTCCGCCCCGCCATCGAATCCCGGGAAAAGAATGGTGTCCTTGCCGACAGAGAAGGGAACGAACTGGCCTTCACTGCGATATTTGCGAAAGTTGTCGAGCGCCCACTGGTGGATTTCGGGTGTGCGTTGGGTGAGAAGGTCTTCTGTCAGAAGCTGGCGCGCGAACGGCGCCGGCCGCGTGGGCAACAACTGTTCGGGAGTCGCCACTTCGCCGGGAACCGTGGAAGGGGGATACTTGTGAAACTCCATCGGGAAAAGCGGCGCACCAGTGACGCGATCAAACAGGTACACATATCCTTGCTTGGAAGTTTGCGCGACGGCATCCACATCCTTGCCCTCATGTTTCACGGTAAGAAGTGTCGGCGGGGAAGGGAAATCGCGGTCCCAGAGGTCGTGTCGGACGCCCTGAAAATGCCAGATGCGCTGGCCGGTCTCCGCGTTCAAGGCCAGAAGGCAATTGGCGAACAAGTCATCGCCGATGCGATCCGCGCCATAAAAATCAGCGGCTGCGGAGCCGGTGGGAACGTAAACGATGCCGCGCTTCGTATCCACGGCCATCCCCGCCCAATTATTTGCGGCGCCGCTCGTCTTCCAGGCATCCTTGGGCCAGGTTTCGTAGCCGAATTCGCCCGGTCGGGGGATAGTGTGGAACGCCCAGCGCAACTTGCCTGTGTGTACGTCAAACGCACGCACATCTCCCGGCGGGGCGGGAAGCGTCTCTGGATTGCGGCCGCCGACGATCAAGAGGTCCTTATAGAGAACGCCCGGGCTGGTGAGAGAGATGGATTGCCCCTGAGCCGGTTCGCGGCCAAGATTCTCACGCAAATCGATGCGGCCCCACTGGCCGAAGCTCGCGATGGGCTTGCCCGTCACGGCGTCAAGGGCGTAGATAAAATTCATCACTCCGACCAGGATGCGTTTCTCTTTGCCATCGGTCCAGTAGACAAGCCCGCGATCGGGTTGCGTTCCTTTGACCCCGGAATCAAATTTCCAGAGCAGTTTACCGGTGGCGGCATTCAATGCAAAAACCTTCTGAGTGGGAGTGAGTCCATACAACACTTCGCCCACAATCAGAGGACTCGTCTGCAAGCCGCCTTGCTCTTCGGTGTCAAACGACCAGGCGACGCCAAGACTCTTCACATTTTCGCGATTGATCTGCCGGAGGCCCGAATAGTGCGTATTTGCAGGCTTGCCTCCATAGGTGGGCCAATCTTTCGCTACAGACGAAGTGTCCGTGGGAGCTTGACCCGCACGCGCAGAGACCGCGGCGAGAGAGAGACATGCGAACAAAAGAAGAATCGCGGCAGCCATTCGATTGAGTTTCATCTGTGCGTTACGCTCCGATCTTCAGTGGGCATCGAATGCTTCGACCATGGCATTAGAAAGTGGTATCGGCTGTAAGTGAAGTTTTCAGAAAAGTCCGGCCGGCCATCGATTGCCCGCTACGGCGCGACCGACAACCAGTAAGCCTGGTGGCCCAGGTAATCATCGTCTGGCAAATTGGCGATGATCATCCGGTGCATCTCCAGTGGGTTGATAGATCCCTGTAACTTGTAAACAACCTCGCCGTTGGGGCGAATAAGCATGGAGTAAGGAACTGCGGCGTTCCAGTCCGGATCGAACGCGGCAAGCATGGTGTACAAATCAGTTGATCCCAGAATCAGATTGCGCGTTGTGGCATGCAGCTTCGTGAGCGAGCTGAGCGCGCCTTTCTGTTCGTCCGGATAGTTGATGCTGACGGTGACCACATCAAAAGGCCTATGGCCATACATGCGGTACATCGTCTGGATTTCCGGCATTTCTTTGACGCAAGGCGCACACCAGGTGGCCCAGAAATTGACGAGCAGCAGTTTGCCCGTGGGATTCTTGCGCAAGGCCTTCAGGTCATCCGCGCTGGCCTGCGAGACTAGCACCGGCTTGCTCTCAATTTCCGCGAGTTCCGCCTTGCGTCCCTCCTCCTTATAAATCCACTTTGTGGAACATCCCACCGAAGGAGTCTTCTCAAGCTCAACGGGTTTGTCCGCAAGAATGGCGTCAATGGCCAGCCGGGCATCGCGGCGCGTCACCAGCGCTTCACGCGGGTTATTGTCCACGCGGCCCTCGTAGCGTAGTTTGCGCTGTGCATCAAAGATAAAAAGATGTGGCGTTGCCGCGGGGCCGTACGCGCGGGAGACCTTTTGCGTTTCACCGTCATAGAGATACGGAAAATTGAAATTGCGGTAAGCCGCGCGGATCTTCATCTCGTCGAACGAATCTCCAACATCCGTGTACCCCATTTCATCCAGGCGAACTGCATTGGGATTATTGGGCTCGATAGCGACAAGGGTGACGCCGCGATCTTGATAATCAGCCGCAAGTTGCTTGATCCGCGTTTCGTAGAGCTGCGCGGTGGGGCAATGGTTGCACGTGAACACAATAACCAGAGCTTTGCTGGAGGCATATTCGGCCAGACAGTGGGTTTGCCCGTCAATGCCGGGGAGACAGAAGTCCGGCGCAGCAGCGCCGATGGCGAGCGGCGGAGGGCCGGCCTCGCCGGTCTGCCCGGTGCTGCAAAGGAAGCTAAGAGCCAGCATACAAAGAAGTGAGGCGCAAAAAAACAAGCCCTTGTTGCGGCGATTGAAGTATGTCATTTGCACCGATTATACCTAACGCAAGCTGGGAAGGGGAGAAAGCAGAAACACACGCTAAGGCCGGTCAACCTGTGCCCTGTCCGGAAGCTTGTGTAAGGAATTCCTAATGAGAGAAGCGAATTAGGATGTGCCGAAATGATAGTTGCCTTCAGCGCTAAACAAAACCGGCCATGGAACTCATTGCCGGAAAGGTCGATCGGAAAAACTTGCAAAAGCGAAGCGCGTTGGAACACCGCTTGCTACGAAGAACTGTCGCGCACTTTTGCGTTTGGGCTGAGGGCGCGACGCAACGGGAGCTAGCTGTTTCACGACTCACCGTGAAACACGTGGTGGCTTCCCTCATGGGTGATTCAAATTGGGGCATACCAGCACGCTGACACCGTGCCTCTGCGACAAGCCGGAGAGAACAAGGGCAAATAGAAGATGCCACCGATTCGAGTACTGGTGGTTGACGATTCCACGGTGATTCGCAAGATTCTCACCGAGGCGCTGGAGTCCGACGTGGCAATCCAGGTCGCGGGAAGCGCCCCGGATGGGCGTATCGCCCTGGCCAAAATTCCCCTGCTGATTCCAGACGTCGTGACGCTCGACGTGGAAATGCCCGGCATGTCCGGTCTGGAAACACTGGTCGAAATCCGCAAACTTTACCCCAAGTTGCCGGTAATCATGTTCAGCACCATGACGGAGAGGGGCGCCGCCATCACCCTGGACGCGCTGGCCCTGGGTGCGAGCGACTACGTCACCAAACCTTCCAATACCGGCAGTCTCGAAGCCACAAAAAAGCGCATCGAAACGGACCTGATCCCAAAGGTGAAGGCGCTCTGCCACGGAAGCGCCGGCATTAAACGCATTCAGGAACTGCCGGCGGGCAAGGCTTTTATCCCCGCGAAAGCGAGTTTGATCAGCGGCACCATCGACGTTCTTGCCATCGGTACTTCCACTGGAGGCCCGAATGCCCTTGCGGAAATTCTACCTTCTGTTCCCAAGGATTTTCCCGTGCCCATTGTCATCGTGCAACACATGCCGCGGCTATTCACGCGCCTACTGGCGGAACGCTTGGATAAACAGTCGGCGATCCAGGTCCGCGAAGGGGAAGAGGGTGGCGTGCTGAGACCGGGAGAAGCGTGGATCGCTCCGGGTGATTTTCATATGACCCTGGCAAAAGACGGAAGTGCGGTGCGGCTGGTGATGAACCAGGAGCCACCGGAGAATTCCTGCCGTCCGGCAGTTGATGTTCTGTTTCGCAGCGTTGCCCGAATTTATGGAGCGCATACCTTGGCCGTTGTTCTCACTGGCATGGGCTCGGACGGCCTGCGTGGCTCGCAACAAGTGCGCGAAGCCGGCGGACAGGTTCTTGTTCAGGATGAAGCGACGTCGGTGGTGTGGGGCATGCCGGGGCAGGTAGCCGCTGCCGGGCTTGCCGCAGGCGTGTTTCCGCTGAAAGCGATGGCCCAGGAAGTTGACCGCAGGGTGCGAAGCAGCCGGATGGGCATGCGGCACCCGGCCGTCCCAGAGGCTGGAAAAAAGGAACTGCAGAAGAGCCGCGATGAAACTCCCTCGAATGCGCCCCTTGTCAACAGGTCCTAGAGTTAAGCGGTGAGAAAAGAGCCCAAATGGCTGGAGAAGTATTGCAGGCAACACTGACCGCACCACAGATTAAAAGCGACGGCCACGACCCCGTGTATCTGCGAATTCGCGATCTTGTCTATCAGACCTGCGGCATTTACCACTCCGAGGAAAAACTCTACCTGCTGGTCGCCGCCTGCAAGAGGCGCATGGCCACGGAGCGGGTGAAGGCGGGCAGCGCCAGGGAATACCTCGAACTCCTGACGAGCCCCGGCTACAAGGAAACGGAATCGCGGGAGCTTTTGAATGAAATCACCATCGGTGAAACCTGCCTCTTTCGCAGCCCCGCCCAGCTCAACGCGCTCCACAATGTGATCCTGCCGGAACTCGTCGCTGAGCGAGGCAAAATCGGTTTGCGGCGATTGAAGGTCTGGAGCGCCGGGTGTTCCACGGGCGAAGAGCCTTATACGTTGGCGATGTTCCTCCTCGATGAAAAGGAAAAGCTGCTAAAGGACTGGGAGTTCTCAATACAAGCGACCGATCTGAATGATCGCTCGGTTGAAGCGGCTCGCGCCGGAATCTACGGAGACTACGCTCTGCGCAATACTCCAGAGAACTACAAGCGGAAATACTTCTCCCTGGGTGAAGCCGGCAAACTGAAGGTCAAGGATGAAGTGAAGGCGAAGATCACGTTTACGCGGCTGAATCTGAACGACGACAGCCGCATGCTTTTCATGAAAGGCATGGATCTCATCTTCTGTTGCAACGTGCTCATTTATTTCGATATGGCGTCGAAGCGACGCGTGGTTCAGCACTTCTACTCGAATTTGATGCCCAACGGATGCTTTTTTCTTGGACACGCGGAATCCCTCTATCAGGTCAATGAACAATTCCGTCTGGTGCATTTGCCGGGGACGACTGTGTACCGGAAACAAGGTCCGGAAACTGGGAAGGGTGGCCGGGTATGAGCGAAGCGTTGCGCGATGGCTTGAAACGCAAGGTGGAACGCCTCCGGGCTCTGCCGTCCTCCCCCGCGGTTCTACAACCGCTTCTGGAACTTCTTCGCTTGCCCCCGGACTCCATCGATCTGCGCAAAGTCGTCGAACTGGTCTCCTATGACAAGACCATTGCCGCGCAGTGTATGCGGATTGCCAATTCGCCGCTCTATGGTAGGTCCCGCGCCACGGAGTCCATTCAGGCGGCCGTGCTCAGCCTGGGGATTCAGCGTGTGGAAGATATTCTGCTCACCTGTTGCCTGCACAAATTCAGTTCGGGCGCCAAGTGGGCAGGTGACCCGGTGGTATTCTGGCGGCACTCGCTCGGTTGCGCCGCCGTTTGCCGCGAATTTGCGGAGCGCATCGAGTATCGTGACTCCGAAAAAGCGTACCTGTCTGGTCTCTTACACGATTTGGGAATTCTGGTGAATTCCCTGGCCTATCCCGAGGAGTATTCCAAGGTCCTGGACGAAGCCAAAGCCAATGGCGTGCCCCTGGTCGAACAGGAGTTGAAAGACCTCGGCTTCACGCACTGCGAAAGCGGCAGCATCTTAGGTGCAACATGGCAACTACCGAATACCATAAATGAAGTCATCGCCTTCCACCATGACGTCCGGCTGTCGCCTCCTGACAATCCTTTGGTTGCTCTAGTCCATGTTGCAGATTTGCTCTGCCGCATGACTGGTCTGGGGTACGGCTACGACGAGTGGAGAAGCGTGGAGTTAGCGGCGGATCCCGCATGGGAAGAACTAGCCAAAATTTGCCCACGGCTCAAGAAGATGGACCTGATACGTTTCACACTGGACTTGGAAGGGATAGTTCCCGGCGTACAGACGCTCGTCGAGTCCGTATTCAATCCCAAACCGGAACACATTGAAGTCGAAAGCCCCTCCTAAAGTTCCAACCAAGGTTGCCGATAGCCCAATTGAGGACCTGCAGGCGCGCAAAACGTCGCGTTTGCAGCCCCGCGCAGCCCTTCCCGTCGGGGTTTCGGGCAGGAAGTGCATAGTACTTTGTGTCTTCGATGCAGACACTGTGTCTTGCTGGCGCAGTGCGTGCTCTCCCATCTTCGTTAACTTCCTTCTTTTCAATCCCGCCAACCAGTCGATTGTGGCGACGAACGCGCACCAGTACCTGCGTGTTCTTGCAAGGCAGAGTTTTCCCAATCGAGATGGAAGAGTGAACCCCTGTGAAGAGAGATGCCGGGGGATGTGGGGGGACGATATGGCAGCAGCCTCGACGGTGGCGTGGTCAAAGACAACTGCTCGCGTTCTGGTGGCGAGTTCAGATCCAAAAGTTCGGCAACGCATGCTTGGCCATCCGAGCTGCATCGGCGCGGAGCAAATGGAGGCCTGTGGCGGAGCCCATGCGCTGGCAAAGTTGAAAGAGTCCGCGTGCGATGCGGTTTTGTTGGATCGCAACCTCGCGGATCTGGATGCGCAAGAGGTGGCGGCCCTCATCCACCGCCAATACCCGGAAATTGCTGTCTCCTGGATTGACAACGAGCAAGTGGAAAATCTCGAGACTCAGGCAACTCCGGCAATGCAGACGGAGATAGGTCCCGGCAACATTCTGCCCTGGGAACACAAGGCCCAGTGCGATGCCGCGCAGGCCTTGCCCGGCATGATTGGGGATAGCGAACCCATGCGGGAGGTTTACCGTCTGGTGCGCATGGTGGCTAAACGCGACACCACCGTGTTGGTGACTGGTGAAACCGGCACGGGGAAAGAGTTGGTCGCAGAGGCCATCCATGCGCTCAGTCCGCGCGCTCAGCAGCCCTTTGTCGTCGTGAACTGCGCCGCGATTCCCGAAGCCCTGTTGGAAGCGGAACTCTTTGGGCATGCGCGTGGGGCCTTTACCGGGGCAGTGCAGGCTCGCCTTGGGCGCATACACGTTGCGCAGGGTGGCACGCTTTTTCTGGATGAAATTGGCGATCTGCCGCTGGGCATGCAAGCGAAGCTCCTGCGCTTTCTGCAAAGCGGCGAAGTGCAGCGCCTGGGAAGCTCCGACGTGCATCGCGTGGATGTGCGCGTGATCTGCGCCACAAACGCTCGGCTTAACGACCTCGTCGAAGCCAAGCAGTTCCGCATGGATTTGTATTACCGCCTGGAAGTGTTTCCCATTGGGTTGCCGGCTCTGCGGGAACGCACGGGAGACATCGAAGCGCTAACAGAGCACTTCTTGCGATTGTTGACCGAGGAAAACAAGAGCGCCTGTAAAAGTCTCCACAATAACGTCATGCACGCATTGCGAAAACGCCGCTGGCCCGGAAATGTCCGCGAACTCCAGCACGCCATTGAGAGGGCCTTCATCCTGGCCGGTGAGGACGACATGCTCTGCCCTGAACATTTTCCGATCTACGGCCAGGAAGACGAACTTGGAGTTGTATGAGGGCGCGGAAGTACTGTTCGAGGTCGAAGAAATCGAATGAGGCCAGATAATGCAAATGGTTGGACGTAGTCACGGAAAAAGAAACGCAGTCCTGGCTGACCGCCACAAGCTCAGCGCGCAAAGCGGCCTGGCTCAGGCGTTTTTGACGTTTACCCAGGCGGCCGGCTCGCTCGAGAAGTCCTACACTCTGCTGCAGAGCGAGGTTGCGCGGCTCCACGAAGAGCTTCGCAACACCAACGCGGAACTCGACCGCAGCCTGGAAGAAAATCGCCGCGTTCGCGCGTACCTGGCCAATGTCCTGGAAAATCTGCCCTGCGGCGTGGTTGTAGCGCAGGGGCAGCAAGCGGACGTGCAAGTCCTCAACCCTGAAGCACGCAGACTCCTCCAGATTCCACCGGAATGGAATCCTTCCGCCGGCGTTGCCCCGCCCGCGTTGCTGGAGAAACTCCTGGCACAGGACCCAGGCGCCAAGGATTCTTGTCAGCAGGAATGGACGGAAGAGGGAAGGTCCGGCAATCGGACCATCGGCATTTCCCGCGCGAACTTGAATGGCAAGGGTAACGGCGAGCGCATCTGGATTCTCCGTGACACCACCGAAGAAAAACGCATCGGCGAGGAACGCGAAGCTTCGCGGCGGTCCAAAGCCCTGGCGGACATTGCCGCGCTGCTGGCGCATGAAATTCGTAATCCGCTGGGCAGCATGGAACTCTTCACCGGATTGCTGACGGACGCGGCCGCCAACACTCCGGAAACGCGTCAGTGGGCCAACCATTTGCAAGCCGGGCTTCGCTGCCTCAGCGCCACGGTCAACAACGTTTTGCAATTCCATACCGCGGGCGGCATCCAGCGCAGCCCCACGGATCTCGATCGCCTGCTCGGCGAGCTTGCGGACTTTCTCTTGCCCATGGCCAGACAGCGCGGCCAGCAAGTTAAATTCGAAAATTCCATTGGCCCGGTAACCGCGCAAGCGGACGCCAACCGCTTGAAGCAGGTGTTCCTGAACCTGGCCTTAAACGCTTTTCGCGCCATGCCTCCCGGCGCAACTCTCAGCTTCCGCATGGGATGGGCGCCGCAATTTCCCGGCGGCTTGGCAAATATCGAGGTTCTGGACGAAGGAAGAGGTATCCCCAAGGAACTGCTGGGCCGCATCTTTGAACCCGGCTTCACCACCACGCCGGGGAGCCCCGGCCTCGGCCTGGCCGTATGCAAAAAAATTGTCGAGCAACACGGCGGCGAAATCTCTGTGCAAAGCAAGCCCCAGGAAGGCACTCGGTTTACCATCGTGCTGCCAGTCTCAGGAGAGAGCGCATGAAAGAAGTTCTGATCGTTGACGATGAAGCCGCCATGCGCGAGGCGCTGGAAGCAAATTTCCGGCGGCACGGATGGCGGGTGCAAAGCGCCGCGGGAGTCGGTGAAGCTTTGGACGCTTTTCGGCAAGAGCCCAGCCGGCTGGTTATTACCGACATGCGCATGCCCGATGGCGATGGCTTGCAGGTGATGGAAGGCGTGCGCAAGTGCATGCCGGAAACTCCTGTCATTCTCTTGACGGCTTATGCCAGCGTGCCCGATGCGGTGGAAGCGATGCGCGGCGGCGCGTGCGATTATTTGCAGAAGCCCATTTCATTTGAAGAATTGGAATCCACCGCCGAACGCTTCGTCGGGCGCGCCTCGGAACTCGCCGATGTGGACGACGGTGTGGAAGCAGTCGCGGAATCGCTCTCTTTTCGCAGGGTGTTGGAACAAGCCCGCAAAGTGGCGCGCAGCGACGTGGACATTCTGGTCGAAGCCGAAAGCGGCACAGGTAAGGAAGTGGTGGCGCGCATCATTCACCAGCACAGCTCCCGGCGTTCGGGGCCTTTCGTTGCCGTGAACTGCTCCGCCTTTCCCGAAAATCTTCTGGAGAGCGAGTTGTTTGGCCACGTGCGTGGCGCGTTTACGGGCGCACAGAATGCCAAAGCCGGAAAATTCGAACTCGCGCATGGCGGCACGCTTCTTCTCGACGAAATTGGAGAAATGCCCCTGGCGCTGCAACCTAAATTGCTGCGCGTGCTCCAGGAACGGGAGATCGACCGCCTGGGCGACACCAAGCCCATTCATG
>Ga0181532_10005652_pt1 | contig 10562 bp, 16 predicted proteins | sample PEATcosm2014_Bin_33_FD_119768 | JGI IMG/M metagenome (GOLD analysis project Ga0181532, IMG submission 119768) | Peatland microbial communities from MTU Mesocosm Facility, Houghton, MI, USA - PEATcosm2014_Bin11_30_metaG | ecosystem: Environmental > Terrestrial > Soil > Wetlands > Peat | place... | reverse complement strand
GCTTGGCCGGGGGCAACTCGGTAAGCGACTGCGAATAATCCAGGAGCGCCTCCGAGTCGAGACCCGCCCGCATTTCGGAAGCCGGACGCAAGCCTTCGTCGATGTCTTCCAGCTTGACCGCCTGGGGCACGCTCCACTCGATCGCCTTCCCGCGCCGCTTCACTGGTCACCGCCTTTCGGCTTGCGCTTGGCCGCGGGGGGAGGCGTGTCGCGCATCCATTTCGCGGCCTCTCCCTTCAAGTCCCGTTCGACGATCGGCGCCAGGACCTCGGAGAGATACTCGGCAAGGTTCTGGTTGCGGCTTGCCGCTACAGTCTTGGCCTTTGCGGCGACTTCCGCGTCGAGCCGCACAGTGACGTCGTTTCGCTTGACCACGGGAGCATCCACCAGGGCAGGGCTCATTTTGTCTCCAATCACCAAGTTTCCAAATTACCACTGAGGGATCGCTCCCACATTCCAATCATAGGCAATCGCTCAAGCCAGTCAATGGCAAAATCGCACTTGCGGCACTTGACACTGAATCACTGAGTGATTAAGATACTAATGTCGGCCGGATGTCCCGCCCGACGCGTTGCGAATCGACGACATGCCGGCCCTCCTCGCGGACTGACCTGTACTTACTTGAGGAGGCCGGGACGTCTGGCCAGCGCAAGCAAAAGCCCGGTCACCGTGTGCAAGACGATGACCGGGCCCACAATGAAGCCCCCCTCTTCTCCCAGGAGCATCAATCATGAGCTTACCATGCCCAGTCGCCACGTCAACATTCGCGGATCTCGACGAACCCCAGGCCGACGAGCTGCCGGTCGACTACCAGGCGACCCAGGCCGACCTCGAGGAGGTCTGCGCCGTGAACCTGGACTCGTTCCTCCCCCGCAACCTGCCGTTCGCCGACTGGCTCGGCGAGAAGGCCCGCCAGACCGCTCTGCTCGACGACGATCGCGGCCGGTGGCTCGGCGACCGGATCGGCGAGCTAGCGTCCCAGGCCCGGTTCCTGGGCGCGACGGATCCCGCGACGTTCGTCGACCGGGACGAAGCGATGCTCCGCCCGGGGGGACGCCGTGGCTATCGTCGCCCCTGGGTGGGCGCCAGCGTTGGGGCTATCGGCGGGATCGCAGACTTCCTCCAGGCCTCGGACCCGGAGACCGCCGCGACCCTGCGGCGCCACCTCAAGGTCCTCGAGCTTGCCGCGGGAGGTGCGCGGTGAGCCGCTACCAATACCACGCCTGCGAGCGCTGCGGGTGTCCCGGGGTTGAGACCGCGTACCGGTTCTGCGGCCGTTGCGAGCTGGAGCGGCGGAGAACCACCGGGGCCTGCACGGTCGAGACCCGCGAGCCCGGTTCGGACGACGTCCGGCCGGTCCGCTGCGTGCACTGCCGGGAGGACATCCCCTCCGGCACGGTCTGCCGGGGCTGCGTGGAGCTGCTGGCCGAGCTGGGGGCCGACGAGCCAAGCCCGACCCCCGCTTCCCCCGCCCCCGAGCGGAACGGCTACTGGCTCTATCACGACGCGAAGCGGCAGGGCGATCTCCAGGCAGTCATGGATTACGGCCACGAGCACGGCTACCCGAAGATGATGAAGAACTGGTCCCGGGCCATGGTAGCCCAGGCCAACCAGGCACGAAAGGCCGCAACACGAGGAGCTGCACACTGATGCCGAACATTTCCGTCTGCGGTTATTGCGGGGGGCTCATGGAAGCCGGCTCCGAGGAGCAGGCAAACGACCCCGATCCCCAGTCGCGTTGCTGCCCTATCTGCATCCGCGAACGGGCGATCCGCGATATCGAGAGACTGTACCCGCCGGACTCACCTTTCGATTGCTCGATCGGCCAGGAGCTCTTGGAGCGGGCGCGGCGCGAATGCAATGACTGGCGCCACGAGCCGACCCCGGTCCTGGTCCGGCTGGCCGAGCTCAATCGCGAGCTCGATCGGCGCCAGGCGCGGGATGTGAAGTGAGCTATCGATCCCCTGAACGGTAAGCCACTTCTTGAAGATATCGAGAAGTGTCGCTACGATGTGCAGCTAGCGCCGCGGGTAGAGTCCGCGGCGCTAGCATTTAAACTTGGGAGGACACCCTTTTTCGCCGGCCCGTCCTGAGCGCGTTTCCTGGCGGGGACCACTCCGGAACAGGCCAACTTTAGGGAACCAAGCGATGACCTCGCCTAGAAAACGCGCCCTTGCGGGCGCCGTGCCCGATCGGTGTTTAAATAGACCGATGCGGAATCACTTATACACATCTTATCGCATCGAAGGGCCCGCGTCAAGCGCCGGCAAACGCGAAAAATCCGAGCCCCGCGATTGGCCCCGCTGGTGGGAGGACAACGGCGAGATCGTAGACCTCGACGCGCGCTGGACGTTGACGGTCCAGGGGGAGGAGCGCGATGTCTAGCGCGACCTTTTCCCCGGTCTATCCCCGCCTCTGCCTGAGCCTGATGGGCATCGTGCGCCGGCCGGTCGACCTGATCGATCTGCGCCGACTCCCGGGCCTGGTCCACGCCTCGGACGCCGAACTCCTCGACGCCCTGGGCGAGCTCGAATCGGACGGCCGGGTGTCCCGAGCCGTCGTGTCCCAACACTACCGGCTCGGCAGCCAGCGGCCGGCCCGGGATGTGACCGTCTGGACGCTGGAAGGGGGTCTCGAGCGATGAGCTACGACACCCGGGCCGCGGTCCGGCGCGCGATTGAGCTGACCTGGGAGCGATATCCCCGGTGGATGGGAGTGTTCATGGCCCGCTATTTGGGCCGCCTGGGCCGGGTCCCCTGGCCGCTCTACCGGGAGGTATTCACCGAGCTGGTTGAGGACGGCGTCCTACGGACCAGTTACATGCCCGGCGACGACTACCCGCGGTACTGCCTGGCGCGGCTACTGCCGGCGCCGCCGCGGAAAGGGGGTTCCTAGTGGGCGCCCAACCCCGACCCAAGCCCGAGGACCGGCCGGTTATCGTACCGCTGCATCGGAAGGAGGCCCCACCGCGGTGCAAGGCGCGATCGGGTTTCGCGAGGGTGCCGAAGGACGCCACCGCGATGCCGGAACTGCCCGCCGGCGCGCACCGGGTCCTGACAGGCATCATCGGCCTCTGCTACGACCGTGGCCGGATGATCGCGTCATTGGCCGCGATCAGCCAGGCCTCGGCCACGCCGGTGCGCAGCGTGAAGCGTTACCTGGCGGTTCTCATCGAGCGCAAGATGATCGTCCGCCGACGCGATTTTTCGCTGTCCAACGCGCCCGTCGTGACGTACCTTTCGGACCAGTGTACATTTAAACCCCGTGTGGGCCAAATTGGCCCTTCGAGGGGCCAACCTGGCCCTCCGAGGGGCCAACCTGGCCCTGCTCCACTTGTTCGAATAAGAAGTAAGAATAAGATCGTCGTCGTACCTCCGACGATTAGACCCGACGACGACGCTTCGTCTTCGACTCCGGTACTGAACGCGTTCGATCCCGACCTCATCGCCCAGGCCCGGGCCGCGTGGCCCGCCGAGCCGGCCCGGGACGCCCGGCTGGCCGAGCTGTTCGGGCTCGATCCGGCCCGTGCCGCCGCGGCGCTGGAAACCGCCCTGCGGCGGGGCAAAAAACTGGGGTACGCGTTCACCCTGCTGAAGTCGTGGCGGAACCTGGGGGCGGCCGAGTGCGCCGAGATCGCCGCGGAGGCCGCCGCGGGCCCCCGCGCCAAGGGCCCCACGCGGCCCGTGGCGCCGCCGGCCCACGTCGCGGTAAAACCCCCAGCCCAGGACCTGGACCCCGTATACGCCGACCTGTTTCGCCGGTTTCGTCAGGCCAATGGGCCGCGCAAGGCCGAGCTCCGGGCCGCGATGGAAGCACGTTCCGCCGAGTTGGAAGCGGGAACCGCGGTTCCCACATGACCCCCAACCCCCCGAGAGGAGACCCCAATGGACCTAATCCAAGAGATCCGGAGAGCGCGAGAGGCCTTACGGCACCAGGAGAATAAGACGAGCGAGGCGGGATTCACGCTCAGGATGGCCAAGGAGCAGGAGAAAAAGGCCCGGGCCGAGCTCGACCAGTTGCTCGACGAGCTCGAGACGGGCGAGTCCCGCTACACCCTGCCGGGATTCGACCGGCTGGAGATGGTGCCGCCGGGAACGAACGGCAACGGCAACGGCCCGGCGACGATCCCGGGTCCGATCAACTGGACCGAGCGGGACCTGGACGGGTCCCTGCTCGCCGCGCTGCGGGCCAAGGGGGCCCATGGCGAGTCGGGCCACTGGGAGCTGCTCCGCCAATCGGGCTGTACCGATCAGCAGATCCTCGAGACCCTGGGGGCGACCTGGCCGCGGCGGTTTCGCTTCGATCGGGATGTGAGCGCGGGCGACCGGGTCGGCCGGACCGTGCGCGGCGGGCCGAAGCCGGCGTTCTGGTACGGCATGCTGGCGCGAATCGACGACCCGCCCACGCTCGACGGCCTGGCCCTGGCCGCCCGGGTGCGGGTCGTGCTCGATCTGCCGTTGGCCGGCCAGAAGCAGGACGCCGGGCTGGAGCAAGCCCCGAAGGGGCCGAACAAATCAGCACGGGGCGACGCCCCGTCCAGGAGGTGACCATGCGCCCCAGGCACCCGGACTACCCGGCCCTGCGCTCGCGGGTCCTGGCCGCGGGCACGATCCTGGCCGCCGCCGGCCTGCGGGTCACCCCCCGCGCCCTGCGGGCCATGGGGGTGCGCAGCGCGACGGAAACGCTGCTCCGCATCCGTGACGAGCTGATCGCCGGCGGCGAGCTCCCACCGCGGGCGCGGCGGACCTACGTCCGGATTAGCCTCGGCCCCAGGGCCTCCCAGGCGCTCTCAGAGCGTTCCCGGGCGTTCCCGGCGTTCCAGGCCGTCCCGGGCCGTCCCGACGCGTCCCAGGGCGTCCCGGGCCGTCCCAACCGGGTGCGGCGGAGCATCCTCGCCTACGACCGTGCGGTCCGGCGGATCTTCGGGGCCGACCTGGCGCGGCAAATCGGCGCTGCGCCGGCTGGACGAAAGACCCGCCGTCGTGCATAGTTAGGGGGTCCCGTGGCGTCGGGACGACCAAACGAAAGGGGGGCGAATGCCCAGGAACAAGATCACGTGGCAACAGCGCGGCGAGTACCTGGCCGGATGCCTTGGGCTGGCGTCCAAGGCCTTCGGCGCCGGGATCGACGCCGCGATGGCGCGGGCGGCCCCCCAGGGGGGCGCGGCGAAGTCGACGGCGGGCGCGCGCGCCGCCGCCGGCGTCAAATCGTCCAAGACGCGCAAAGCCGCGGCCAAACAGCCGGCCGGCGCGGCCAGTGAGTGAGATCCGGTCCGGGATCGATGCGGCGTCCCGGCCCGGATCGCGGTGCGCGCGGTGCGCGCGGTGCGGCAGTCCCGCCGTGGCCGTGTTTCGCTTCGATCGGGGCTGCGCCTGTGGCGACGAGGAACTCCAGGCGCTCTGCGCCCAGCACGCGTTCCGGGCCTCGCCGGTCGGCTCGATGGAGCTGCTCCAGGACCTGACGGTCGACGCCGAGTTCACGGCGGTTTGGACGGGGGCGGCGGGGTGCCATCGGCTCATTCCGGCGCCGTCAGGTCCGCATTCAGCAGGCGCCGGGCCCGATCCGCCGCCGCGATAATCAACAGGTCCAGGGCGAACTGGACGCGATCGGACGGGGGGCGGTCCCACTCCCCCTGGGGGAGCATGTACTGGCTCATCGGCAGCAGCTCGGCGAGAGTGACCAGGCCGACTGGCTGCTCCTCGTCGGCCTCATCGGCCTCGACCTCGGGGTCGGCCTGGGCGTCGGTGATGGGGTCAGGCGTTTCCATGGGTCCTCATGCAGTCCAGGCAGTCCCGGTGTGAGACGATCGGGTACGCGGTCCGCAGGGCGCAGCGGTGACCCGAGCAGCCGCAGGCGGCGTCCCGGGAGCAGTACGGGCAGGCGTTCACCAGGCGGAGCAGGGCCAGGGACTCGGTCAGGGGCATGGGGCTCGCCTCGAGCAGCCGGCGCAGCTCATGCCGCAGGGCGTCGTCCTGGCCTGGTGAACCGGTCATTGCGAGAAGCTCGTTGTTCCGCTCACTGGGTCAGATAGGTTGCCCGATGCCTTGGTGAGTGTGCCGGACCAGGAGATGGAGGCGCAGTTGACGACGACGGAGCCGGATGACGAGTAGGCTTGCGTGCCGCCGGGCGTGCAGCTACAGGGCGAGTACTGGTGGGCCGGTCCCGCGCCGCACGATAGTTCGTACCAGTACCGATTGAGCGTCATGTGGTTCGCCGACGTGCAGCCGATCGAGTATGTGTAGAGCGCTCCGGCCGCGTGGGTGGCGCCGACGCAGGCCCCGGTTCCGCCAGAGCAAAACCCCGTCGGCGAAGTCGACGACACGGAACACTGCGCCGGTGTGATCCAGAGCGAGAGGGTGGAGTTCCAGGTTGCAGTGTAGGTGCCCAGGGCGTCCGTGATATACAGGCTGGTGGGCATGGACCCGGAGCACGTCACGCAACCACCACCGCCGCTGCACCCGCAGGCGCCGATGTCCCAGGAGTCGAAGCAGGCCATGGCTCAGCAGCTCTGCGAGATCGCGCTGAAGGTGCCGTCGGGGTTGAGCCCGAGCATGATCGTCTTGGCGGCCACGGTCGCGGCCTGCATCTGGTTGTAAACCGTCGCGTTGGTGGACACGGCAACGGTCGAGCCGCCGACGAAGGCGTTAACCGTCGCCCCGGTGACGCTCCCGCCGGCTGCGATCACCACTCCGACCATGCTGTAGACCTGCCCGCCCCCGCCCTGCTGACCACCGCCCGTCTGCTGCTGGACGCCGGCGATCTGCGTCGCCAAAGCCTGGACCTGGGCATAGAGGGCCTGCTCTTGAAACACCAGGCGCTCGAAACGGGCCTCGAGCTGGCCGAGTCTGTTCACGAGACCGTTCACTGGCCCAACCCCGCTTCCGGATGCGTCGGCATCTTCACTATTTCGGGTTCCGGCGCCATTTCGGCGATGGGTTCCAGCCGAGAAGCGGGCTCGACCTCGTTGGCCCGATCGAAATCCGTTCCCGCCCCATTCAACCCCTCGGGAGGTGCACCGAACGTGTCCGCCATGAACTCCTGGAGTCCCGCGAACGCATCCGCCGCCCAGGCCTGGCCGCCGATCTGCTGGCCGGTGACCTCGGGTCGAATGAAGACATCGGCCGAGAACCGCGCCTGGCGGTTGCTCAGGTGCAGCGTGGTGACGTGGGACGTGCCCGTGGGCCCGGGGTTGAACTGGATGTCCAGCGACGCGACCGGCAGCGCCACGCTCTCGTAGCCGGTCGTATACGAGCTGCCCGTGATCGAGACTGCCTGGCCCGGGGCCAGGTAGGTCGTGGGCAGGCCCAGGTAGCCGATCGTACCCTCGACCACGACATTGCACGCCGCGGTGAATAGCTCGTAGGCGTAGGCGGCCATGTTCGAGGTGAGCGACTCATCGGTCCAGGCCCGCACCGTGATCGTCTTGGTCCGCTCGATCCCCTCGACCGTGTAGAGCGTGCCCGCGTAGCCCGAGGTCGGGTACTGGACTTCGAGGGTTCCGTTTGCCACCGGCAGGAACACCTGTACGTCGGTCGGGGGCGTCACCACGCCACCGCCGTAGACGAGGCTGGTCGGCGAGACGGTCGTGATCGTGCCCGCCACCGGGTCGATCGTCACGCCGATCGTCGACTGGTTGTAAGGGGGCGATCCCGACGCGCTCCAGAGCACGGTGCACATCGGCGATTGGGTCATCACGGCCGCGGTGTCGTTCGCGTTCTGAAAGGCGAACGGATACGGGAACAGTTGCTGCATCTGCGCGGCGACGGCCGAGTTCATGACCTTGTACCTCCGCCAGACGACGTTCCCGGCGAAGGAAAGCGCGTAGAGCCGGTAACTGTTGTAACTGGTCGAGGGTAGGGCCCGGTCGAGCGTCAGCGTGCTCGTTCCGCCCGCCGTCATCGCGGTATTGGCGACGACCCGCGCCGTGTAGGACTGCTGGACGCCGCTGATGACGTCCGCCCAGACCGTGATTTGGGCATGCTGGCCCGTGTCGGTCTGGTCGAGCTGGTCGGCGGCAAGCGTCAGGGCCGTGTTCTGGCTGGTGATGACGACCGAGGTCGTGCTCGAGCAGGTGCAGCTTCCCTGGTCCTGACCGGTCTGCAAGCTGAGCTGCGAATACATCGTCGGCGACCAGGCTGCCTCGGCCTGGCTGTTGAGCGTGTGGCCGCCCCAGCCGGCGAAGTCTGGGAGCAAGCCGCCGTTGGGGATGGGCCCCGAGCCGCTTGGCGCCCAGGTCGAGGTAAAGCTCGAGCCGGGCCACTGCTTGACCGCCAATGTCGTCGAGGTCGTGTACAGACCGCCCCGGACGACGAGCTGGCTGTAGCAGTCGGACGTGTCTCGGTGCAGGCTGGGCATCAGCCAGCGATTTCCATAGGTCCCGTCGGTCTCCGGCGAGCTGGGGTTCGCGCCGAGGGTGACCGTGTTGGCCGCGAACGTCCGCTGGTCGAGGACTCGGATCGTGCCCACGACGTCCGAGCCGACGGTGTCGCCGGTGACGAACAGCCAGTGATTGGGGTGCACGGTCTGGATCGTGCTCTCGACCGCCTGCAACAGCCGCTCGCCGGTGAAGTCCACGCGGAACGGGGGGATGACCGAGAGCGCGGCCAGGTCGGTGACGGTCGCGGACGGCAGGGTCGAGACGATGATCGTCGGCGGGTTCAGGTAGCCCGAGCCGCCCGCCGTGATCGTGATCGAGATGATCTGGCCGCCCGAGACCGTGGCCGTGAGCGTGCAGCCCGTGCCGCCGCCGCCCACCGCGACCAGCGTCGGCGCCACGGTGTAGCCGCTGCCCGGCTCGACGATCGTCCAGCCGGTCGTGCTGACGGGACAGGAGCCCCCGCTGTTCGTGCCGAGGACGACGCTGACCTCGCCGCCGGAGCCCGCCGATGAGAACCCGCCGATACCATAGGCTGATAGCGCCGCGACGTTCTGGCTCATGCTCAGCAGGTCGAGCACACACTGGCCCATCGTCCGGCCAGTTCGGGCCAGGATGCAGGCCTGGTCGTTGATGGGGAGATTGAAGCTCGCCGTGTCGGACAGCGTGTTGCTGTCGGTGACCGGGATCCAGTCGGCCCGGTTGCGGAGACCGAGCGCCCGGTATTCGCGGACCCAGCCGATCGAGGGCTCGTAGCGGTCCGAGTAGCCGACCACGTCACCCGAGAAGTAGGTTGTGCCGGGGTAGGTCGCTCCGTTCGACCACTCCACGGACTGGCCGCTCCACGGGTCGGGGATCGTGGTCAGCGGGCCCAGGATGCGGCTGAATCCCAGCTCGGGGATGCCGCCACGCACGAAAGGCGTGCACCGATCAATCACGGTGCCCGCCCAGGTCGAGGCCGAGAGGTTGATCTGGGAACCGTTGATCGTGAGGTAATCCTGGCTCGCCATCAGGGGTTACCCCCGTCGTTCTGCTGGGTTCGGTTTTGCCGGTGTCGAGCGAGCTGCCTGAGCTCGGCCGCATGCCGTCTCTGAATCGCGATAAGCTGATCGATCTGGCCGGACAGGCTCGCCAGCATCATCGCCGCCTGTTGCTGGTCCATCAGCCCCCGGGCCGACAAGCCGACGATCCGTTCCATTTCTCGATGCAGGCCTTCCATCGCCCGCTGATGTTGGCGATCAGCCTGGACCTCCGCTCGGCCTTGCTGCTGGGCTTGCTGGTCGAAAGCCTTCGCGGCCTGGTTGCTCAGATGTCGAGCCTCCAGGGCTTTTTGCTGAGCTTCTTTTTCGACCCACGCGGGAACTTTCGGTCTCAGGTCGGGTGGGCCGCCTTCGGGATGAGCCTTGTCTTCCGCCGCGAACTGGGCCTGCTGCTTTGCTTCCGCGTCGCGCTGAAGCTTGCCCCAGTCGAGCATGCCGTGGGCCTGCTCCATCGGCGTCTTGCCCGATCGGAGCGTCTCCGCGATCGAGCCCGGGCGAAACGCCATGATCTCCTTGAAATACTGGATCGCCCGGCGGTTGCCCGCCTGGACATTGGCGATGAGCTGCTCCGTGAATTGCCGGTTGGCTTCCTCACCGAAGTCGCCGCCCGCGTTGACCAGGGCATCCTCGATGGCCTTGCGGACCGCGGGACCGCCGAATTCCTTGATCGCGTGGTCAATGGCCCCCGCCGGCTTTTTTTCTTCCTTCGACGGTGTCTCCAGGGTCTTCTCGACGGCCTTCCTGGTTCGCTCGGCCTGCTGTTCTTGTTCCTGGAGCTGCTTGGTGTGTTCCTTCGTGGCTGCCGTCACGCCGTTGATTTTGTCAATCCAGGCTTCCAGCTTGGGAATGATCACGTCGATGGCGTTGACCGCCACGCCGATCGCCAGGCCGACGCCGGCCGGACCGCCGGCTGCCAGCGCCAATCCTTCCATGGCGTTGATCGCGCCTCGCAGACCATGGCCGGTCGCCAGTCCCATGCCCGCCCGTTCGATCTTGAGCAGGTTGCCGGCGACGCCCGCGAGTCCACCCGATCCGGCTTCGCCATCGCCTGTTCCCGTGACATTTTCCGCGGCCTTGCCCACCGCGAGCAGCCCCTGGCCGATACCCGGGAGTGCCGTGTCGAGGTTGCCGGTCGAGACCTTGACGGC
>Ga0181532_10005651_pt1 | contig 10562 bp, 9 predicted proteins | sample PEATcosm2014_Bin_33_FD_119768 | JGI IMG/M metagenome (GOLD analysis project Ga0181532, IMG submission 119768) | Peatland microbial communities from MTU Mesocosm Facility, Houghton, MI, USA - PEATcosm2014_Bin11_30_metaG | ecosystem: Environmental > Terrestrial > Soil > Wetlands > Peat | place... | reverse complement strand
CAAAATGGTTTTGTAACGTGATTTGTAGCATCGGCGCTGGAAAATGCCAATGCTTTCAGTAAGCTATTGATGGATATCGGCCAAAGAGGTTAATGGAGCGGGCGAAGGGAATCGAACCCTCGTCATAAGCTTGGAAGGCTTCTGCTCTACCATTGAGCTACACCCGCGCCAGCACAACGCGTGCCCATTCTCAGGATACAACATTTGCGCAGCCGGCAAAAACCACGTGACGCGTCTTGGTTTCGGCGGAGTAAGCCCCCGGGGACGGCTGTTTCGCGTGGTTCCGGAGGTTTGTAACCCGGCACTCATTCCTATAACCTCGGCTGCGAACTCGTGGTACGCGCCCCGCAACGCGACTGCGCCGTATCCCTGCGGCAAAAATGGGAGGAACGACATGAACAGCACCAAGAGCGCAGCACGTCCGTGGCTGCTCGGATGCGCGGTCTTCAGCCTTGCGCTCGCCCCGCTGGGCGTCTCCGCGCAGACCTCCGGGCCGATCAAGATCGGCGTCATCGCCGAAGCGCAGGCTGTTGCCGGCTCGTCGATCCCGCTCGCCGCCCAGCTTGCCGCCGACGAGATCAACGCCGCTGGCGGTTTCGACGGTCGCAAGATTGAGATTTTCTCCTACGACAATCACTCGTCCGCCGCGGAATCGGTTCGCGCCTTCCAGCGGGCGGTGAACGAGGATCACGTCAATGCCGTCATCGCCAGCTACGTCAGCGAGGTCGTGCTCGCGCTCGAGCCTTGGACCGGACGCCTGAAGACGGTGATGATAACGCCGGGCGCCGCCTCCGACGTCATCACCCAGAATATCGCCAAGGATTACGATCACCTCAAATACACGTTCCACGGCTACGCGACCTCGACCAGCATTGCCGAGGCCACGTGTGCGGCGGCCAAGGATCTTCTGGTCGACCACCTGAAGATGAAGAGCGCCGTCGTCATGAGCGAAGACGCGGCCTGGACGACACCGCTCGATGCCGAATACTTGAAATGCCTTCCCAATATCGGGCTCAAGGTTCTCGACCACATCCGCGTCTCGCCCGATACGACGGATTTCACGCCGATCTTCAATAAGATCGAGGGCGAAAAACCCGATGTGATCATCACCGGTATTTCCCATGTCGGCGTGCAACCAACGGTGCAGTGGAAACAACAGCAAGTGCCGATCCCGATGTTCGGCGTTTCCTCGCAGGCGAGCAATTCCAGCTTCTGGAACGACACCAACGGCGCGGTCGAAGGCGTGCTCTACCAGGCCTTCTCCGGGCCCGATGTCGCCGTCACGCCGAGAACGCTGCCATTCGTCGCCGCCTTCCGGAAACGCTACGGCAATTTCCCGTCTTATTGCGGCTACACCGCCTACGACGAGGTTTATTACATCGCCGACGCGATCAAGCAAGCCGGCTCGACCGATCCCGACAAGCTGGTCGAGGCGCTGGAAAAGACCAACTACGTCGGCACGATTGGCCGGGTCCAGTTCAAAGGCAGGGATACCCCCTACCCGCACGCTCTCAAGATCGGCGCCGGTACGATCACCGGCCTGATGCTGCAATGGCAGAGCGGCAAGCAGGTCAACCTGTGGCCGGCCGACGTGGCCAATGGCAAACTGAAATTCCCGAGTTTCATCAAGATCGGCTCGGCCAACTGACGAAGGAATGATCGACTGCGCTTTCGTGCCTCTCCCCGCCTGCGGCCGCACGCGGGGAGAAAACTTGAGGGAGCCGAGTAAGTGAGCGGGACTTCGCGCGGCCCCTCCTCCACACCCCGACGGCGATCGCTTGCCGCTGGCGCGCGGACAGCCTGTGGCTTTGCCCGGATCTGACCGATGCTGTTCTGGCAAATCCTGATCGACGGCTTCGCGATCAGTTCGCTTTACGCGTTGGGCGCGATGGGCTTCGCGCTGATTTTTGGCGTCTCCGGCGTGCTCAACCTATCCCACGGCGCGCTAATGGTCGCCGCCGTTGTCGCCGCATGGGCCGCCGGCAACGATCTGCATGTCGGACCATATGTCGGGGCGGCGCTTGGCGTGGCCATCGGCTTTGGCGCCTCGCTCCTGACCTATTTCTTGATTGTTCGACCGCTGCAACGCACCCGCAAAATCCGCGAGGAAGAAAAGGAGATCTTCATCCTCACGGCGACGCTGCTTTGGGGCATCATGATCCAGGAGCTGATTGCCTATCTCTATACCAATAATGCGAAAAGCGTGGCGCCGATCGTGGAAGGCGTGGTGTCGATCGCCGGCGTGCGCACGCCGTCGAACGAAATTTTCACCGCGCTGGTGTGCTGGCTTGCCATAGGCCTGCTTTGGCTTTTGGTGAACCGCACGCGCGCCGGCAAGGCGGTTCTCGCCGCTTCGATGAATCCGCGCGGGGTGACGCTGCTCGGCATCGAACTGTCGCAGGTCTATATCGCCGTTTGGGCAATCTACGGCGTATTGGTCGGTATTGCCGGCGTGCTGCTTGGCATGTTTCTCGGCGTTTCGTCGTATAGCGTCGGACCGTTGACGGCGAGCGCGTTTGCCATCGTGGTTTTGGGTGGGCTCGGCAGCGTCTCCGGTGCGCTGATCGCGGCTTATGTGGTGGGCTATCTCGAGACCATAACAGCATATCTTATTTCGCCGGCCTATCGCACCATCCCCGCGCTGCTGCTGCTCGTCGCCGTGATGTATGTCCGTCCCCGTGGAATCCTGGGGCGCCGGTAGATGCATTCGATTTCCACCGCGCGGGTGCTGCTCATCGCTCTCGGCGTGATCGTGGTCGCATCCTTTTTGCCGCTGTGGGTCACCGGTTACATTCTCGGTCTTCTGACCATCGCCTACTACTTCGGCGTGTTCGCCATGGCGTGGGACCTGCTGTTTGGCTTCGCCGGCGAAGTGAATTTCGGGCCGACGTTTCTGATCGGGACCGGCGGCTATACGGCGGGCATCCTCAATAATCTCTATCAGCTGCCGATCTGGATCTGCTTGGTCGCCGGCGCGCTTGCCGCCGTGACCGGCGGCGTGGTGCTCGCGCTGCCGGCGCTGCGCGTGCGCGGGCCCTATTTCGGGCTGACGACGCTGGTCGCCGTGCTCATACTGCAAAATTTTGTCGTGGTCGCCGCCAGCCTGACGGGCGGCGAAATCGGTCTCACCGTGCCCGACGTGATCTCGATCAGCGACACGACGAATTACGAAATCGCGCTCTGGTTTATGGCGGTGAGCGGCGCGATCCTGTTCTCGCTGTCGCGCTCCCCGGTCGGCCTCATCCTGCAGGCCAGTGGGCAGGACGCGGTGCAGGCCGGCGCGCTCGGCTTCAACGTGACCAAGCATAAGCTTGCCGCTTTCATCATCAGCGCCTTCTTCTCGGGATTGGCCGGGGCGCTGCTGGTGTTCTACTTGGGCACGGCTTCGGTCGGCACCCTTGTCGACATTACGGTCGGCGTGCAGATCATCATCGCCGCGGTGCTCGGCGGCAGACGCACCATCCTCGGCGCCGTGCTCGGCGCCATTTTCCTCATCGCCATGAGCGAGGTGCTGCGACCGCTCGGCGACCTGTCGAACTTCGTTGTCTTCGCGATGGCGCTCATCGTGGTGCTGCTGTTCCCGGGCGGCTTTTTTGGCCTCCTCACGCGCACGAAGGAATCCGGGTGAGCACGGCTAAGGGCGCCCATCTCGAGGTCAACGGCCTCACCAAGCGCTTTGGCGGCCTAGTGGCCGTGAGAGACATGGCGCTCGGCGTGCGGGCCGGCGAAATCCTCGGCCTGATCGGCCCGAACGGATCGGGCAAATCGACGGTGATGAAGCTCATCATGGGGATCGAGCGCCCCGATGCGGGTTCGGTACGCATCAACGGCGTCGAGGTTGCCCGCCGGCCTTCGCACGAGATCGCGCGGATGGGGGTGGGCATCGTGTTCCAGCATTCGCGGCCGCTGCACCGCCAGACCGTGCTTGAGAACATCACGCTGGCGCTGCTTCCCGACAAGCTCACCCGGCTGTTCGCCGATTCGGCCATCGAGGCGCGCGCCCGCACCATCGCGGCGCGCGTCGGCTTGAGCGCCGTGCTCGATCGGCGGCCCGGCACCTTGCCGTTCGCCGATCTGCGCAGGATCGAGATCGCCAAGGCGATTGCGCGAGATCCGCAAGTGCTTTTGATCGATGAGCCCTTCGCCGGCCTCACCTCGAAGGAAACGGCGATGTTCTCCGACCTGATCTGCGAGCTTCGCGACGATGGGCGTGCCGTGCTGCTGGTCGATCACAATGTGAAGAGCGTGGCCCGGCTGGTCGACCGCGTGCTTGCCATGTATGTCGGCGAGCGCATTGCCGAAGGCACCGCCGACGAAGTGATGCGCAACGAGACCGTCAGGCGCGTCTATCTCGGCGGCAGCATCGAAACTGCAGCACGCGCCGAGTCCTCGTTCCGCGACAGCGTGACCCCGTTCCTCGAGATCGATAATGTCAGCGTCTACTATGGCAAGGCGCAGGCGCTGGAGAACGTATCGATCCACGTACACGCCGGGGAATTCGTCTCGGTCGTGGGCCTCAACGGGGCGGGGAAAACAACCCTGTTCAATGCCATCTCGGGCTTGCTGCCCTATTCGGGCGATATTCGCCGCCAGGGCACCTCGCTGCGCGGCCTGACCGCGGCGACGATCGCACGCAACGGGATCGTGCAGTGCTCCGAAGGCCGCGATCTCTTCACCGACATGACGGTGCGCGAGAATCTCGACCTCGGCGGCCAGCACTTGCCGCCCGCCGAGAACGCCGAGCAGATCGCCTGGCTGTTCGACCTCTTCCCGATCCTGCGCGAGCGGCAGAAGCAGGCCGCCGGTACGCTGTCGGGCGGCGAGCAGCAGATGCTGACCATCGCGCGCGCGCTGATGATGAAACCGAAGCTGTTGATCCTGGATGAGCCGACGCTGGGTTTGGCGCCCGTCATCCTCGAGCAAATCTCCAAGGCGCTGGAAAGGTTGCGGCAGGCCACCGCGATCACCGTTCTGCTCGGCGAGCAGAACGTCACCTTCGCGCTGCCCCATGCTGACCGTGTCTATGTGCTGGAACACGCGCGCATCGTCTGGCAGGGCGATCCGGCGCGGTTCGCCGCGGAAATGAGCACCGGATATCTCTGATTCCCTCACCCTGAGGGGCGAGCGAAGCGACCTTCAAAGGGCGACGCAAGCGCTGCAATTTTACGCCAGCGGGTGGCGGACGGCGGAGGTCCAACCGCCAGCCTTGGTTCCCGCGGCGGCGTCCGATTAATTGCCAAAACCATAACCGCCTGCAGAGGCCGCAGTTTCGGCGGTCCAAGTAACAATTTCCTAGCAATTTTAGCATAGAAGCGGACCATTGGAGCACGTGCGCTATGGTCAGGAAAGTTCGGGGGACTCGATTTACCGCCCAATTCGCGCGGCTGCGGGCGCTGATCGCCAATTTCCAGTCGAATAGCCGCGGAAATGTCGCGGTTATCACTGGACTTGCCGCTCTGCCGATGATCGCCGCCGTCGGCTGCGCCATCGATTATTCAAACGCGTCGATGATCCGGACCAAGCTGCAGGCAGCCGCCGACGGCGCGGCCCTCGCAACCGTTTCCTTTAACTCGCCCGTCGTTACCACCGCCAAGAGTATGACTGGCAACGGGTCCGTTTCGGGCGGCTCAACCTACGCAACTAGTTTTTTCACTGCAAATTTACCTGCAAACTATTCCACCGTTACGCCAACGGTCACCGTTACAAAGACCGGAACGACAGTCACTGCAACCGTATCCTATTCGACTTCGGTTGCTACCTACTTCACGCGTATGATCGGTTTCCCAAACATTGCGATAGCGGATTCATCCACGGCGAGCTTCACCTTGCCCACATATATCGATTTCTACCTGATGCTCGATGTCTCCGGGTCCATGAGCTTCCCGTCGACGACCGCCGAGCAAGCAAGATTGCAGGCTGTGAATCCTGACAACTACGGCGAATATCCCACCGGCTGCACCTTCGCTTGTCATTTTGCCGCGCAGAACGCTTGCGGCCAGTCAAACCAAGGACCGATCCCCGCCGTGGGTCACAGCTACGGGGGCTACATACCGAACCCAAACACTGGCAACCCTCCGGGAGGATTTTGCCAAGGGTTTACCATTTCGCGCTTAGGCACCACGCCGGTGTCTTTTACAAGCGGAACCAATCCAACCAACGGACCAAATGTGAATTGGACCAATACGCAAGTCGCCTCCTGCCCCACCGCCGGCACGACCTCTTGCATCCAATTGCGCGCCGATGCCGTCGGCTATGCCGTGAACGCATTGCTGGCACAAGCAGCCAGCACCGAGAGCACGACCGGGTTGCCGACTCAATTCGGGGTAGGGCTGTATCCGTTTATCCAAAATCTCTGTACTGCTAGTGCTAATAGTAGCAATTCCTGCTCAGTCGGTCTGACCACTAATCTCACAGGCAGCACGATCACCAACTTTGCTGCGCAGCTGGCGAGCCTGTTGGACACCGGCCAAAACCCAACTCTGGGATCGGGCGGCACGCATTTCGAGAATGCCCTTCCAAGCATGAACTCACTCATTACGTCGGTCGGGACCGGAACGAGCTCGTCCAATGCCTTGCCCTATGTGTTCCTTATCACCGACGGCTCTCAGGATTACCAAACCCAATCGGGCGGCAACTGGTCGTCACAAAATTGGTCGTCAACCACACAGGTTCCGTATCAAAATTCGGCAACGACCATACCTCCAAACAGCGTGACTTCTACCAACTATTGCACGACGATGAAAAACCGCGGCATAACCATCGCAGTTCTCTATATTCCTTATGAAACCATCCAGAATGCAAACGCCGGCTTTGCCAACAACGAAGACGGCTATGCCAACAATAACATTCCGAATATTCCTCCCGCTCTTCAAGCTTGCGCTTCGCCTAACTTCTTCTACACCGCGACCACGCCGACCGACATCCAGAACGCACTGCTTACGATGTTCGAACAGGTCGTGAGCACGGCCCACATCACACAATAGGGTCTTCTCGCGGGTCGTGCCGACAACTCGGTCCGGCCCCACGTGTAAACCTGGTGGCGGGCATTACGCCTGTCGTGTGGCGCGCCATCGAGCGCTGGCGCGGCCGTATTTGCTTCACCCTGCCCTGCAAATTCGGGAGAAGGGGCGCCTGCGTTAGCGCAGTGTCAATGCCGGGTGAACTGTCTCCATTTGTGCCGAAGTAAAATTCCTCAGCTGGCGGGATGTGATGATCAGCCGGCGGCGTGATGTGGGGCTCCATTTTTGGGCGGCCGACCGCGATGGTTGTGCCGGGATTGGCGAGTTGATGATCACCTTGGAGCGCACGTGCTCTGGCATGAGATCGGCATGCTGGCGGAGCCGATAGCTTGTTCCCTCGATTTGGATAACGACAGCGTGGTGGAGCAGACGATCGACGGCGAAGCCGTGATTGGACGTGAGGATGATGGCACCCCGCTCGTAGCGGGCGTTGACGAGCTGGAAGAGCAAATTTCCGCCACCGGGAATGATGGGCAGGTATCCGATTTCATCGACGATCAGGAGCGAGGTGCGACAGAAGAAGCGGATGCGCTCGGACAATTGTCCTTCGCGTTCGGCCTTGGCAAAGGCACCGACGATATCGGCCAGGGTGGCGAAGTAGAACACTGCGACCGGCCTTGACAGTTTCAACGTCGAGCGCAGTGGCAATGCCCGTGCCGGGTGGCCCCGTTGCGTTCGATGAAATCGCGAGGGCGAGGATACGATTGCGGTCGAGGGAAGGCTGGAACGCGAAGTCGAAGCCGGCCAACGTTGATGGTAGAGCCTGGCCATCCGCAGCGCCATCTTCACGCGCCGATTCTCGCGCAGCGAGAACTCCTCAGTCAACAAGGTGTCGATCAGCTCGAGCGGGCTAACTTCACCTCGCTCGAGCTGTCGGACGGTTTGATCGAGGACCTCCGGACGCTGACCGACGGCTTGATAGAAGTCGAGCGGGCGCGGGGACGACGTCACCGGTGCGAACGATCCGGACCGGTTCGTCGCTGTGGCGATGATGATCTGCGATCCGCGCCATCCTGCGATGTCCAGGGGCGACCCGGCCTTCCGGGTGGCATCAGGAACGCTGTAAAGGTGCACGCCTTCGGCTGGAAGCCATAGTGCCGGGCAATATCGATGAGCGCGCGATTGTAGACGATCCTGCCGCGACCTCGCCGATGACCGCGGTCTTCATGCGGTCGTAACAAATCTCGTGCGGGGCGTCGCCGATCGCCTCGAAGGCCGCCATGTGACAGCGCAGGACTGCTTGCACGTCCTGGTGCAAAACGAAGCGCGTCCAGATCAACCGGCTGAAGTCTAGCACAAGGGAGAATAGCCAGATGATCCGCGTCACCGTCGGCTCGCGCAGATACGGAACGAATGGATCAATCAATCGGTGGCGCAGCTGGCGCGGGCGACAAACGGGTGTCTCCAAGCTACGGGCGATGCACCTGCGAACAGTCTTGCGGTCAACGCCGAGCTCGCGGGCGATCACGGTGACCGTCAGCCCCTGTCGATGAAAGTCGAGAATCATGACGACTTCCCCAAGTTTTGATCACCGCACCGCTCCGTCTGTCTGGCCGGAGCGGATTGGGTGACGATTCGTAGCCTCTCCCTGAGGCGCGCCCTGGGGAGGCGGCACGATCAACTGGCGAATTTTCAAACGGCACTTCTGGGGAGAATTACTCCGGCATCAACACGCAGCCAGAGTAGCGCGGGAAGCACCGCAGCCCTCAGGCGCAATTGTCGACGCCGCTTGGGTGCCACTCACGGAGCATCGCATGTGGTGGTTTGGGGGACGTAGGGTACGCAAGTATAGCTGCGCGGAGTGACGTACTCGCTATCCGAAAGAGTGATCCCTATTCCAAAAGCACCGAAAAGCGGGGTATACGTGTAGCTCACTTGGCTAAGGATCAGGTAACATGGATACCCCGTAACCGGGGTGCACGTGTTGGTTGACGAAACAATGGCCGCCGGAAGAGTCACAGAAGACCCCTTCGCATAAGCTGTGCCATTGAGCGTGGCGCTCCAGTCAACCGTGGCCGTGGTCTGGCCAGGGGCGCTTACATATACTTGCGAGATGACGACGACGACGGGCGAACTCGAATACGGCGCGAGCACTGCGGAGGTCGCACCTGTTATGGCCGTCATGTCTGCGGATTGGATTGGCGTGTTTTGCGTATATTGATTGGTAATGGCCGCCATGACGAAAGTTGCCGATCGCACTTTCATGTAAACGGCAATCGCGTTTCCGACATCAAACGTCGACAGCAGCAAGAGCAACATGACCGGCAGAATCATGGCGAATTCAATCGCCGCGACGCCCCGCGTCGATGCAATAAAACGGCGATACGCGCTGACCGACCCAGGCATGATCAATAGGGCTCCACCCGAAAGGCCGTAACCCCAATTATCTCCGCGGCACTGTTTGGAAGATTGGAAAGCACGAAACCCAAAGGTCCACTAACAACCGACCACTGATAAACAAGCTGTACGACCATGATTTCGCCGGGCGTGCCAGGATCGAATGCAAAGTTCGTGACCGGCTGGCCGTTGCTGTACAATTGCGGTGCCGATGTATTGGCGGCAGCAAATGACGAGTAGTTTTGCACGACAACGATCACGTTAGCGCAAGTGAACAGCGCCTGAATCGTCGGACAGATTTCCGTTTGGATTGTACTTGCCGTCCATCCGCCATTCTGGGCCTGTCCCGTCATAAAGTAGCGGCCCGCTTGATCGGCTGCGGTTTGCAAAACCATTTGCCCAAATAAAAAAATGGCCGTTTGAAATATGGCTATCAGCACCGCCAAAAAGGCCGGGGCGATCAAGGCAAATTCGACGACCGTCGCGCCCTGCCGTGCAACGCAGAAACGGGACATATCCCGCGCGCGGCGGCGAGAATATTTCGCTAAAATTCGAAACATATTACACTTGTCCCATTCCGCAGCGCTCTGCCCGTTGTTCGACTGGATTGGCATTTTTCCGCTATGAGCTCTCTATCGACGGGCCGGAATTTGCGGTTGTGTACTCCTCGCTAATATCTGACAGGCGTTGATTTTCCGTTGCCCGGAACGCAGAGCGGCGTGAATTACATCGTTAACGTCACGTTGAGCGGAGAGCAAAAATAACTCCGAATTGGCGTGCCAGACTTGTTCGGGCCGTCCGCAAGGGATCCCTTGCGGTCGGGGCGATCGCCGCACCTGTGCCGAGTTTGAATGCGGACCGGCGCAAGATGATTGGGTTAACTTCGTTCTGCCAAAAATGCGGCGACTTTGAATTGTCTGAACGCACTTGGGTTCGTTTTGCCAAAGTGCATTGTATGAGTTTCCGGCACGGCCGAATCATCCCCCAAAATCCGCTTTTGTGACTTTAGGAACTCATTCGTAAAGTGGGCTTCAGAGGCGTTGTCGCTTTAGCCATCGCAGCATCGAAGTAGCGGATTGCCAACCGAGCTATCGCCGAATCTTGGTGACAGACTGGGTCAGGCGGCAGCGGTTTGAGCTTGCGATCTGACGACCTCGATTCCGTCGTTGAACTTTACACCGATGATGATCTTGGGCAACTGGTTAT
>Ga0181532_10005647_pt1 | contig 10568 bp, 10 predicted proteins | sample PEATcosm2014_Bin_33_FD_119768 | JGI IMG/M metagenome (GOLD analysis project Ga0181532, IMG submission 119768) | Peatland microbial communities from MTU Mesocosm Facility, Houghton, MI, USA - PEATcosm2014_Bin11_30_metaG | ecosystem: Environmental > Terrestrial > Soil > Wetlands > Peat | place... | reverse complement strand
GTGACTCACTTCAACCGGGTCTTCGCAAAGATAGTCGGCCAGTCGCCGACCGACTTCCGGTGCGGCTGCAGGGCAGCATGCAACAAACCGAATCCCTGCCACACTGCGCAGCGCCGCACCTCCGGGCCTCGAACGGGGGAGAAGGTGCGATTTATCGAACGTCCGAACACTCGCATGGGTTCCGAGGTGGCATCGCGAATGCGGGAAGCTGCATAACTGGCGCACCTGCAAGGGAAACGCTGAATTCCTGGAACCTGGCACGCAACATGTGTTTAGCCTTTTATGACGACCTGCGCTGATCCAGGAATGATAAACATAGAGGTTCCGCCGGGTCGCGTATCTTGATGAATCAACTCAGTTCCAACGAAAGCCTCTTCGGAGGGAATGGGAAGTGGTCTCGCACCCGCCTTCGCGGAATCGCGTTGGCGGTCCTGGCTGGGGTTGGCATTTACTTATGCTATCGCTTGGCCCTGCCTTGCATACCCTCCCTGGTCTGGGCGGGTGCGCTGGCGTTAGTCTGCGCCCCGTTGCATCGCCGGATTGAGGCCAGGGTGAGAAGACCGAGCCTGGCGGCGGCGGTTTCTCTGGTCATCATTGGATTGCTCGTGGTGGTACCCGCGACATGGTTTGCGCACAAACTGGCGGAGCAACTGACCTTGGTTCCGCAATCCATCCAAAAACAAATCGCAGCCGGCAAGTGGCACATGGCTGGCGACGCCTATCCGCAAGTGGCTCGCATTGTGGGTTTGGTCGAGCAGGAGGTTAGTCAGCCGGAAAACGCCTCCATGGCCACGAACTGGCTCAAGACCACCGCCTCCAGCTTGATCAAGGAATCCGCGATAGCCGCCCTTCAGGTTTGCCTGACCTTGTATTTCCTGTTCTATTTTCTGCGGGATCGAGTTCGCGTGCTCAAGAACATCCGCTCGTTCTCGCCCTTGACCGAAACCGAGACCGACACACTCTTTGGCCGGGTCAATGACACGGTTCATGCGACCCTCTACGGCATGCTCGCCCTCTCCGCGCTCCAAGGGTTGCTTGGCGGCCTGATGTTTTGGTGGCTGGGGGTTCCTTCACCCTGGTTCTGGGCGCTGGTGGCGGCGGTCTTCGCCTTCGTGCCGGTGGTAGATACCATTGTCCTTTGGCTCCCGGCAGCGGTGTATCTCGGACTGGAGGGCAGGTGGGGAGAAGCTCTCGGCGTAGCGGCCCTGGGCGCCCTCCTGGTCCGCGTGCTCGAGAACTTCCTTTATCCGGTGCTGGTGAGACATCGGCTAAAGGTCCCGTCAGTAAGTATCTTCGTCGCCCTTGTGGGCGGACTGCTGCTCTTTGGCTGGAGTGGACTCGTGCTTGGCCCGGTGGTCGTTACGGTCACGACCGCTCTCCTCGAAATCTGCCGAAACCGCATGGGCGAGCCGCAATTAGCGGTCCGGAGCCCCGACCACCCAAGGATCGAGGCGGTTAACCCGCACGGATGCGGAGCAGACGCGGGTGAGCGCATTCCTGATTTGCCCCTGAATCCGGGCGAGTTGTTGAAAGAGCAAACACATCAGGCCTGAAACACGCAAGGTTCGTTCGACTCTTCCCCCCTTCGCTGTTCATGGTTGTCGAATTCGAGTGGCGGGTTATTCCTCCGTAAGATACCGAACGAAGCTCGCGAGCGTGCGCGCGTCCGCACGCCACTGACCACTGTGGACATACCACCTTATGCGCGCGCCTGTCCCCTGCGCACCGCCCGGCACCTTCGGCACCAGGTATTCCATTGCAGGAGAGGAACCCAGCGCGACGAGGAGCAGGGCGACCAATACAAAGAGATCAATGTAGCGGAGGCAACTATTGAACGGCCGAAAAACCAATCCTCGGATTGCGAACGCTCTCAGCAACACGGTTTCCGCCTTGTGACGACGTAGCCGGCCTCATAAACTCCCCCTCGGGTTACATAAGCAGAATTATGAAGTCGCTGATTGCGCTCTCCATCAAGATCGCTTCTCTTTAACTGCATGCCGAACCCTCTGAACCCATCGTCGCCCGCCACCGCCCTGGCGGTCGTGATGCTCGTGGCCTCGGCCCAGGGGCAACTGCTGGGGCCCTCCCCGCAGCGTGACATCGAACAAGGCGCCGAAGTGGCCAAGCTGGTCGAGCAGCAGGTCGGCCTCTGCTCTCTCCCGGAGACGCAGGCCTACTTGCAGCAAGTCGGCCAGCGCCTCGTCGCCGCCGCAGGCGACCCGCGCTGGAAGTTCACCTTTCAGATCGTTGACCAGGAGGAACCCAACGCCTTCGCAATTCCCGGCGGGGGCATCTACGTGTCCCGTGGGCTGCTCATCCTGTCCGAACGCGAGGATGAACTGGCCGGCGTGCTGGCCCATGAAATCGCCCACGTCACCCAACGGCACTCCGCCCGCCAGCAGAGCAAGGGCATCCTGCCTGGCCTGCTCTCTCTGCCTGGCCGCGTCGTTGGCGGTGTGGTGAGCGAAGACCTCGGCGCGTTGATTAACGCGCCCGTTGGCATCGTCGGCGGGGCCTGGTTGAGCCGCTATAGCCGCAGCCAGGAGAGCGAGGCCGACCGCGTCGGCATCCGCACCGCGGCTCAAGCCGGGTATGATCCCGCCGCGCTGGCCGACATCCTTCTCCGCCTCGAGCGGGACGCCGCCAGCCAGAACGGCCAGGAGCGGCGCTTCAGCATCTTCGATTCGCATCCCATGACCGAGACGCGCCTTCGGGACATCCGTCGCCGGGCCAAATCATTGACGCCGGCCGCGAAACTCCCGATCGCACCCGACCCTGCCGCGTTCTTCGCCAAGCTCGATGGCATCTGGTGCGGAGAAGATCCCAAGGCGGGCATCTTCCGCAAAGACCAATTCCTGCAGCCGACCATCGGCTTCACCATCACTTTTCCGAGCGGCTGGAAACACCGCAACACGCCCCAGTGCGTTATCTCGACGCACCCTCGGCAGGAGGCCATGCTGTTGCTGGCCATCGCCGGCCCGGCCGCCGACCCCGCTGAGACCGGGGAGAAATTCATCCGGCAAATGCGGGCCAAGGCCCGGATCGAACCGGAGACCACACGGAGCGCGTCGCTGGGCGGCTTTCCCGTCTTTATTGCCACCTACCTGGATCGGTCCGGACGTGCCCCAACCTATTTGCATTTCGCCTGGGTCGCCATGGCCGGAAACACCTACCAACTGATTGGCCTGGCGCCGGAAAGGCATTGGGAAACTCTCCGGAACGCGGCGCTCACGCTGCGGCCGCTCACTCCGGCCGAGCGCGCCTCGGTGACTGGCAAGCGCCTGCGCATCGCGACCGCGCGCCGGGGCGAGCGCCTCGAGACCCTCGCCGCCCGCACCGGCAACGCCTGGTCCCCGGCCTACACCGCCCTGGTCAACGGGCTCGACGCTGAAGCGGACCTGCACGAAGGGCAACTCATCAAGATCGCGCGGATCGAACCGCTGGAGCCATGAAGGAACCATCAGAGCCGGCCCGCAGACCGGCCTAGCTACGGGTGGATCGGCTGCTGGACGAATGGGTCATCCTCAAGGACATCCCAAGTTGACCCCGATTGGACGAGCTTGTAACGGATTTTGACCCCGTGCCGGTCATCGCTCAAGCCCACGAGGCGAAGCATCCCGAGCGTCCCTGCGTCAGTCCGAAACGCGTAGGTGTCCGGCTGGCCGCTGGCCAGGAAGAGCAAGCGTCTCGGGGAGTGCCGGTCGGCGGCCGAACGCGGGAGGCCGCAAACAACCTCCGCTGCGCTTTCCTCCCAGCACTTCGTGTCGAGCGGAATTACTGTCATATTATACGTTTGGCAGGCAGCGGCATCGGCCGGCCAAACAAAACTGGAGATGTTCACGCCGTTGGTGCGAAACCAAATCACCAAGGCGCGGGCGTCATCGTTGAACTGATCGAGCCGGGGCTGCGTCAGCCATCGGCCGGTTTCCAGATTGAGAATCTCAATCTGTCCACCACTTTTGGCGGCTGGCAGAGTCGCCTCCATCACCGGCCCGAAGCCCAGGCGGGCGCCGGCCACCTGCTCCAACTTGACTGCCGGATGGATCCCGCCAGCGGCGTTGGCCTGGGCCTCGCCGCATAGAGACTGCCGCGTTGGAGCCTCCCGTGAAACATGATAGGCCGCCGCCGTCGCGAGCACGGTGCCCAGGACGGCTGCGGTCAGGAACCACTTTTTACTAACCATAATATTCTTCCTTTCTTTGTCTTTTGTTTATGGCTCAAATGAGCTTCATTTGGTTTGGGAAAACAGGAGCATAACGCGGGGGCCTCTTGCAGTAGCGATTTGGTACGCTTCTTCCTGGGGGCCTAGGGGCACCGCTAATCCATCGCAGGTCTTGTCGTAGCTCGGTTGTCCATCTACGAGCATGACGTAGCGATGCGTGTGATTACCCGGAATGTCCCTCTGGATGAGCTGCCAGGTTTTGCTCGGCGCATCATAACTCAGGGGGAGTTTGCGCCACTCACTGAAAGAGCCGGCGACTTCGACCGTCGTGGGTTTGGGCGTTTGCTCGGCTGGCACAGGCCAACGGAAAACCTTGGTAAAGCCGAACCCCTGGCTGGAAGCTTCAGGCTCGGGTTGGCGCCGAGGCTTAGGTGCGAGCCTGACCTCCTGTGCTTGGGTCTTCCTGTTGGATTTTCTCTCAAAGAAATCGGTGACGGCTTCAAACATAACTACCGTCCTTGGTGCATCCGATATGCCAGACGCAGGCGAAAGCACTCAACCCCTTGCAGCACGACCCCTTACGGTGTTCTTGCATTGGCTCTCGCCCGGGTGGAGTTTTCGGCCGCTCAAGAAATTGGACTTCTGTCGTCCGGGCTGAAACCGAAGGCCGAGTTCGAATCACGCGGCTCGTTTGCCCCTGATTTCGAGCGACTTGTCGAAGCATCCCCTCTGGGGTCTCTCCGCTACCCCTCCGGCACCCCTCCTGATGCACACCGTAGGTTGAAATTGAACCTCCGGTGTGGGTATGGAGGGGTATGGGAGGGGTAGTGGAGGGGTTCCAGCCTGACCCGGATTACACGAGTTCGACGGACCTGAGCTGCGTATGCTGCTGAAAATAAGTACCTTGCGTGTCATTCAGCTCCCGATAACTGGCGTGGGAATGCCCCGGTGGGCCGTCAGCAGCCGGTATTCGCCCGAGGCAGCGAGCATGCCCCTGCCCGCTTCTTGATTCATCCTTCAGCCTTCTGCATTCCCAAAGCGTGTACCCCGGAGCAAACGCGGGTTTGTATCAGAGGTGTGTTTTATCCCTCGTCCTCGACAAGCCCGGCCACAATCGCCACCCTCTCCCGCCATGAGCCGCTTTACAGCGCACAACGACCTGGATCGTGCCATCATGGCCGTGGTCCGCAGCCAGGCGGCCATGCCCGACTTCTGCCGGGAGTTGGCTAAAGCCAGACTACCCGACGGATGTGATCCAGGCGGCCTTTGAATTGATGCGGCGGCACCGGACTTTCCGGGCCGCCTGGGTTTTTGGCTATGCGGGCGGCGAGGGCAAACCCGGCAAGGGTTACCACCTGGTCGTCCTGATGGACCCGCCCAACGACGTGGTCTTCCACGACCTGAGCCTCGTGATCCGCGCCGTTCGCAGGGGAGTTGACGACGTTCAAGTCGGCCTGCTGGACGGTTCGGACACGGCTGCTGTCGCCATCGCCTTCCACCAGGCCCAGCCGTTCTACGTCGCCCCGGACTACCACCCGCCTCAGCCTGGGTCACCGGGCGCCTGATTCTCGGGCCGATCGGCAATCCGAGTCTCCTTCTGCTTTCTTCCTTCATCCTTCTGCATTCCCACTGAGCGGCTGGTCACGCGGCACGCGGCATCCGGGAGTGCAAAAAGTGAGAACCGACACGGGCACAAAGCGGACGAGCGAACCCAGGTCTTCGAGCGGCTCTGCGAACTTCAGGAGCGCGATCTCCTGGATGGGCTTGGCCCGACTGCGGAGGAGAAGAAGCTGCTGGACGAGGCCCTGGCCGAGTTCGAGCGCGACGGCCAGTGCGCCCAACCTATATTCCCGAAGTCGTCAGGCGAGATTGAGGGATGGCTGCGGCAAAAGCGTTGAGTTGCTCAATCGGTTAATCGCCAGTGCCAACCACTCATCAGTAAAGAGCTTTTGTTTACGCTGGGCGGCGTCACCGCCCCCCGGCCAGCGCGTCAAACCTTCGCGCAAGGCGGGCACTGTCGCGGCGCACTTCTCCCGATTGAGCAGCCAGTCCACTGTCCCCAGAAGCTCCATTCCCAAAGGAGACTCGAAGCCATCTATCACGTCCGCCGTCCGTTCCAGTGCCGGCAAGTATCGGCGGACGGAGCCGCCAAACAGAAACTCCCGGATGTTGGCGGCTTTGGAATCCTCAAACCAGATGGGTTCGAGTGGCCCGGCGTCGGACAAACGCTTTTCGCAATGAAGATAACTGCCGTCGAGACCGTTTAACAGATGCCGCAAGTTGTCAGCATAAGGGCCGTACTTGTTGGTGGTGAACTTCAGATGGAGCGGGTTGTCCAGATGCAACGCCTCAATCGTGCGCTGGAGAAACCACGCCAGCTTATGAACCTCAAGATTCGTGCATTCAATGCCGAGAATGGAATACCGCCGCACTAATTCGGCAATCATCGCGCGGGCAGGCGTCAGTTCATCCAATCCCTCGCGCTTGGCGGTATTCTGATAGGCGCTGGTGGGCTCAAAGACGGTGACATTGACGCCTTGCAACGACGACAATGCCGCCTCAATCGCCGGTCGGACTTGATCCCACTCCAAGCCACCATTGCCGCAGCCCAAGGGCGGCAGCGCTATGGACTTGATGCTTTTCTCCACGATCACGCGCTTCAAATCTTTCAGACCGTCTTGCACCCACTGGAGTTTGGACGGATGCCGCCAGTGTTTCTTGGTGGGGAAATTGATGAGCCAGCGCGGGCCGCTGAGTGCACGGTTTTCTGTGACAAACATCTGCCCCACGCGCACCTCACCCGCTTTGCACGCGGCCTCGTAAGCGGCGGTGTTGGCGGGAAACGCCTCGCGGAACATCAAGGCGATGCCCTTGCCCATGACCCCCATCTCGTTGACGGTGTTCACCAGCGCCTCGGCTTGGGCGTCCAGCAGATTGCCTGTGGTGTAGCGGATCATCAAAAATACCAGTTCGGTTTTACCAGAGCTTGCAGCGTTTGTCTTCGCTTTTCAATCTCATCCAGCAACGTGGTCTTTTGCGCGTCGCCGTGGCAAATGATGCCTGACAGCGCGGTAACCGCCAAGTGCCGATGCACCAGCGCCTCGGCCTGATAACGCTCAAATTTGCCAGGGTCGTAAACGTCCCTCTTGAAATCACGATTTTGCAGCAAATCCCACGGAATCCGGTCGAGCTGTGCCAGGTCGCTAAAGAAGCTGGCTGTTTGCAGGTAAGCGAGAGGAGTTGGCGGAGCTGCTGAGGCCCGTGGCGGGCTAGTGGCTGGCGTCCGTGATTTTTTCCGCGATTTTCTAAGTTCTCACATCTCATTGATTTGCAAGGGGTAGCCGCTCGGCTACCCCCTTTTTTCGCGTTTGTTCCGTGATTTCCAGGGAGGGGTGTAGTGACGAGATGGTCTCGCCACTCGAACAGAAAGCGAAGCATACATGAAGACAGAGCAACGAACCAGCAATCGCGAAGATGAGCCCAGCGACCGGGAACGCCGAATCAAGGCGGGCTACCGGAGACTGTTCCGGGCTGGCCTCGACGGAAAGGCTAAAGGCCAAAGGCTAAAGGCTAAAGTTCAACGCCCAAAGACCGCTGCGCGCGTGGCCGCGGCGGAATACCTGTCCGGCTTCCTGTGTGCTTGCCTCGCGCTGGCACTGCTGGTCACCGGCTGCGCCGGGCCACGTCCGCTGAAGGGCGGCAAGGCGGCCACCACGCGCAACCCGGCGGGGTTGATTCAGCAGACCGTGGCGCAGGGCGAGAATGCATCGCAGCCGAGCAAGCAGGACCAGGAGAGCATCAAGGTGCGGACCTACACCCTGCCCGCAGCGACACGGATCGAACAAGGGCCGGCGCCCGTTGCGCCGCCTGCGTCGGTGCGTTCTGCGGACAAGAATGTCCGCGCTCCCAGTCGCGCTCAGCCGTGCGGCGAACCCTCAACACTCAACTCTCAACCCTCAACCATCTCCGAGCCCTCAACCTCCTACATCCTGAGCGCGCCGATGCCGGTCATTGAGCGCGAGGAAACCCGCGCGCGGACAGAATTGGGCGCCGCGCAGAAGGACACGGCCCGCGACCTGGCAGCCAAGTTGTCCAGCCTCAAGGGCATCGTGTGGGTAGGCGTGGGGCTGTTCGTGTTCGGCCTGGCCTCGCTGGTCTATCCGCCGCTCAAGGCCATTGTGGCCAGCGTGACGACCAGCGTGGCGCTCATGCTGGGGGGTGTGGCGCTTATTGTCCTGCCCACGATGGTGGTGGGCAATGAGCTGCTGATCCTGGGAGTGGTAGCGCTCGTGGTGGGCGCATGGTTCCTGGCGCATCGGCATGGGCAGTTGAGTGGGCTGGTGGCCGCGAGTGCGGCGAGCGCGGAGGCGAAGCCGGGAAACAGTAGTCAGGGCTCAGTAACCAGTAACCAGTCACCGGTGGCCAAGGGAACAGTGACCAGTGATCAGGGAACAGTCGCCAGTAAGCAGTGATCAGTAACCAATCACCAATCACGTTTCACGCATCACGCTTCAACGCTCTAACGCTCCACGAATATGAATACCAATCCGCAAATCGCTTCCCCTCGCGGCCTGTCAGGCGAAGGCTGGGCAGCTATCGCTGGCGCGGTTGGCTCGGCCTTCCTGCTGGCGAAGAAGCTCCTTGGCCCGAGACCGGCCAAGCCGGAACTCATGAGCCGGGCGGACTTCTATGCCGAGATGCTGGAAGTCCGAGACCGCATGCAGGCCAATCACCTGGCCCTGCTGGAGAAGCTCGACGGCAACCACCGGGAGCTGCTGGCCGCCCTGGAGCGGCAAGGCGCCCGGGTCAGCGCGCTGGAGGTCGCAGTTGGGCGGCTGGATGAGCGCACAAAGCGATGAAACCCGAAGGCCGAAAACCGAGGGCCGAAAGAAGGCCGAAACCCGAAACCCTAGGCCCGAAGGGAGACCGGCTACGCGACGCGGGTGCCAGCCAGCACGGCTGCTTATTCGGAATTCGGTATTCGGATTTCCTTCGGCCTTCGGCCTTCGGATTTCGGAATTCAATTTGGGCGCGCGCAGTTTCGTTGGTCCGCAACGGCTTGCCGCTGCGGGACCACGCGCGCCGTTTCACAACAACAACAAGAGAAAGGACATAAACGAATGAAGATAAAAGACATTCCCCAGACGGGGAAACTCGGACTAACCGTCACCTGGCCGGGGCGCAATGGATTGCTCCGGAGAACACTGGTGACTCCGCGCAATCCGCGCTCCGGCGCGCAGCAGGTCATCCGGCAGAACCTGGCCACCCAGGCCGCCGCGTACGACCAGTTGACCGAGGCGCAACAGCAGGCCTGGATTGCCGCCGCGGCGCAGATCCAGAGCAAGCCCTCCCTGGGCCAGAGCGGGCCGCTCACCGGCTTCCAGTTGTTCACCAAGGTCAACTGCGCGCTGCTGGCGATCGGCGCCCCGACGGTCAACGCGCCGCCGGTCAAGTCGCTGCTCAGCCCGTTGCCGGTTGACGGGCTGGAGGTCACCAATACGGCTGGAGCCATCGCGCTCAAGCTGCACACGACGAACGCGCCGGCAGATGGCACGATGCTGCGCGCGTGCGCCCCGCAGAACAGCGGGTGCCGCCGCGGCGTCGGCTACCGGGTCCTCGGCACGCTGGACAGCCCGCAGAACGGCTACGTGGACATCACGAGCGCCTACACCGGGCGCTTCGGTGTGCCCGCGGCGGGCCAGCGGGTGTTCGTGAGCGTGAACGCCTGTGTTAATGGATACGAGGGTATCCCGCTGGTGTTCTCGGCGCGCGTGCCGGCTACGGCCTAAGGCGACTGCGCCCCCCTCACCCGGCCTGAGGCCACCCTCTCCCCGTCAGACGGGGAGAGGGAAGGGTGAGGGGACCGGGGCCCCTTGGGCGATTGTCCGCCTGTGGGGCCCCTCGCGCTTCGTGCGAATAGCCAATAGCCGATGCTCGATAGCCAATCGGACGATGCACGCAATAGGCAACACGCAACACGCACCACGTTTCACGTATCACGAATATGAAGATTCTCCCTCCTGCTAATGAGAACGAACGCCAGGCACTTAAGCTCCGCCTGGAAGCGGCGCTTGGAGCGGAACAAGGCGGCTACTGGCGCGTGGATATTATTGCTGGCCGTTACGGCTGGTACGTTCGCCCAGTCCGGATGCGGCCCCGCACAAAGGGGGAGAGAGCGCCCGCGAGGACGCGCTGATTCGAAAGACTACGACCGAAACGGCCCAGTTGAACTGAGCCGCTGCGCGGCAGGAAGAGCGTCCGTTTAGTTGACAATCCTGCGCCTGAAGTTGATTCTCGCCTCATGCAGCATAGCACCGTCCTGTGCTTCAGATTTCAGTTGGAGCGTCGATTAAAGTTGTGGCAAACGCAAGGCGGATGTGATAAAAGCAAAAGGCATACTTTTACG
>Ga0181532_10005645_pt1 | contig 10569 bp, 13 predicted proteins | sample PEATcosm2014_Bin_33_FD_119768 | JGI IMG/M metagenome (GOLD analysis project Ga0181532, IMG submission 119768) | Peatland microbial communities from MTU Mesocosm Facility, Houghton, MI, USA - PEATcosm2014_Bin11_30_metaG | ecosystem: Environmental > Terrestrial > Soil > Wetlands > Peat | place... | reverse complement strand
GCCGTGCAGCATGGCTTTGGCGGCGCCGCGCAGTTCACCGAGACGTTAGGAGACGGCTTCGTAGCCAAGGTGGCCGGGCTCGCGACTGCCTCCCAGCCAGGCCCGGCGATTGCGGCGGTGGTCAGCGGCGCCAGCTATCTGCCCGGCCTCGTGCTGAACTCCTGGGTCAGCGTATTTGGAACGAATCTCTCGCCCACAACCGATTTTTGGACCGTTGTGAATGGCGAGCTTCCTACTAAGCTGGATGGCGTGAGCGTATCCGTCAACGGTCAGCCCGCCTACATTGAGTTCATTAGCTCCGGGCAGATCAACATGATTGCACCCGATACGGGCGCGGGCACGATGCAGGTTACCGTCACCAACAGCGCGGGCACGAGTCCCGCGGCCTCCGCCACTGCCGCGATTTTTGGGCCGGCCTTTTTCCTGTGGGCGAATCAATATGCGGTGGCCACATACCAGGACTACACCTACGCCGTAAAGAATGGCGCGATCGCGGGCCTTACTACGGTTCCGGCCAAGCCCGGCGACGTCCTGATCCTGTGGGGCACAGGCTTCGGACCCACCACACCTGCCGCGCCCGTCGGCGGGGAGGTTCCTGTAAGCGCGACGACTTACTCGACGACGGACCCTGTGACCGTAACTATTGGCGGCATCGCCGCCACCGTCTATGGCGCGGCGCTGGCGCCCGGATTTGCGGGCCTCTACCAGGTTGCCATCCAGGTGCCCACATCGGCCGCCAGCGGGGATCAACCCATCGTAGCCACCGTCGGCGGAGCCTCTTCGCCGTCCACCACGCTGATCACCGTGCAGTGAGCGCGGTAGTGGGTGAGTTTGGTTTGGATTTGGAGGGCGGCCAGAATTGCCCGCCCTACCGGAATTTGACGAGGCGCACATTCGCGGAGAGGAATGTGGCGAAAGCCGCATCCAGACCGCTGGCTTGAATCCGGACCGGCGGCTCCAGCGGTAGTTCCGCCAACAGCAGGAAGCTGGGCTCCAGGTCGTCGTCCCCCGTGTATGGCAGGTTACTGAGCGAAATGGGCGGAATGGTGAAGCGCCGGTCCTTGGCGTTGGCCAGGCACAGGCATAAAGCCGAGTCGCCCGTGACCTGATCGGAGCTGACCGCCGCGACCAGTACGGCGTCTTGCCGGGCAGCTTCCCGCCACTCGACCGTCACCCCAGCCGCGCGCCGGACTTCCGCCAGCCGCGTGCGGTTTTTCCACTGGATCAGGCGCTGCGCCTCTACGCGGGCTGTAAACGGGCCGATGTCCTGCCCTCCCGCGGACGTCACCGTGTAGGCGCCCGGCTGCAGGTACAACGGCGTGGGCCGGACCTGTGTGAAGGGAACTACGCCGCCTAGCAGCAGATCGTAGAAATCGCGCTGGCGGGCCGCGCGGCGCAGGACTTTGAGTCCATTCGGGCCCGCCACCGAAATCGACGGGCCTGCGTCCAGCCGCAGGTTTCCAGGCGTGGGTTCCGGGAGGGCAGTCCAGGCGCTGGGCATACGCGCGTCGGCAAAGACCTGGTGCAAATTGATGCGCCGGGTCGCGACCGTGCAAGTGCCGAAGGGCGGCAAGGGGGGGAATGGCCGCTGGCCGGTGTGCTGGTTTCCGAAGCCGGCCACCGCATAGTCGAACTGGTAACCCGGATCGGCGCCGGCGGATGCCTGTGCGCCGAGCAAAATACGGGCCAACACCACGAAGCCCGCTCGTGTGGCGTGCTCCACGCTTTCGCGAAACCAATCGAACTGGTCCCGGCAATCCCGCCCAATCGGGTGGATCGCGATTCCAATTACATTGCTGGGCCGTCCGGCGGCGCGCGCCTGCACGGGGACATAGCACCCCATCGGCGCGCTGGTGGGGATTTGGAATTCGATCCTGTCCACACCTTTGCAGCATGCTTCTTCGGCCGCGCGGGCCGCTGTACCGGCGAGCTTGCCTCCCACGAAGATCTCGGCCGGAGCATCGCCCAATCCCGCGCCCCACAGTGCCATGGTTTCGCCGGGAGCGGCCGACAGCGGCTTGCGGGCTTCCGGCAGGGCTTCGGGAGCGGTCTCCGCGGTGAAGAACCCGAAGCTGGAATCCACCAGGTTGACGAAGTACGGTTCGCTGGCGCGGTCGTCGTAAACGACGGTGAGCCGAACGGGCCCGAGCGGCGCCGCGCGGGGGATCAGTCCCTCGATCCGCTCCGCGCTGGCGAATAACACGCCGGCGGGAATATCCGTTTGCCCTTGCGCGATGCGGATCGATACGCCCGCGAGCGTGACCGGCGGGTCCGATTCGCTCCCTTTGACGGCGCGCTCGGGCCCCAGCCGGACGCCGGACAGGCTGAATCGTCCGCCCCGCGCGATGGCGCCGCCGGCCAGTGACGACGGCATGCGGCTGGCGCCGTTCACCAGGCTCCCGGGATCGATGGCGGGTGGGGGCGGACCGGTGGCCAGCGCCAGACAGGCGAGTGCGGCCGCTGCGACTGGAATGCGGCTCCCAGAACGGTCGAGAGGTGTCAACTTACGATTATAGGTCTAGCCCATAATGACGCAGGGTGGCAGGATGGGCGCCTTGTTATTGATGTGTCCCAGGATTTGGTGAGGGAAGATAGTAGCGCCAACGGGAATCGAAACCGTTTCGCGCCGTCCGAGGCAGTCCGATGCAGTCGTAACTACCACATTCTAAACAAAACCATACCGGCCTGCCGTATGGCATTCTGCGATCCTTCGAGGGCTTCATCTGTGAAGAACACGTTGATTAGAGAACCAGACGCCTCAATGTCGAGGCGGGTGCGAGCGTCTTTCCAGACGTATCCAGAACCCGTGTCCTCCGAAGGCTTCCCGTACCTTGCGACATAAGGGTAGGTAATGCCCTCCCAACCGATCTTCTCCTCCCCGTGGTTCGTCGTACTTCAGTGCATCGGCTATGCATCGGGCCACCGACTGGTCGGTGATTTCGCCAAGCTCGAAATAGTGCAGGTCACCCTTGATTGTGCAACGGATATCCGGTTCAGGACTCTGAGCATTGACCCCCGAGCCTGAATCAACACCGACTTCGGCAGACTGCTGCGAAAGCGTAGAACACCTCCAGCTCTTCAAGTTCGGTTTTCTTGTTGTTGGGCAACGCTTCGTACGCAGCCCGCTGTGTTCTAATCTGGTCGGCCCACGCTTTTCCTTCAGGCGTTCGACTGGCGTTCAATTTCTGCCCGGAGCCTGCGGCGCTTTCGACGGAACTCCTCAGGGTCGTACATGATACGAGTCTAACTCTCAAATCCTGATCCTGCCGACTCCTTCCACGCCCTTGCGCCACGCGCTTCCGATCCAGCCCTTCCATCCCCGAGCGCTACCTGCCACGTACCCGCCCTGCCTTCACGGCCGCGCTTCTTGCGCTACTTGTTTCAGCGCGATGCACCCGAACCTTCACCTCGACGCGCGAGCCAAGCCGGTTGATGATTGCCATAAGACGGTCCACGGTGAACCGGCCGAGGTCCGCGTTGCGGATGCGGGAGAAATCGGCCGCCGCAATGCCCGTGCGTTTGTGGGCAGCGCGCACGGTCAGGCGTTCCCGGTCAACCGCCTTGATGATTTCGGCGGCCAGGATGGCCTTGAACTGTTCGGCGTCCGCGTTCTTGTGCCCCAGATCGCGGAAAACATTCCCGCTCCCGCGCACCACCTCGAGTTTTTCCTTTTTCATCGCAACATCTCCTTCAGTCTCTTCAAACGGTCCTTAATAAGGTCGATCTCGTGTTTTGGCGTCCTGACGCCCTGCGTCGATTTCTTCTGGAAAGCGTGGACTACCCAGATCTCGTCGGCGAGTTGCACCGCGTAGACCACGCGGAACGCATCGCCCTTGAACGGCAGTGCGATCTCGAACACCCCGGACCCCATCCCTTGCATGGGTTTTGCAATGTCGGCCTTGCCGCCCTCGGCCGCGATCGTCAGTGCGGCCAGGCAGATTGACCTGGCTCCTTCCGGGAAGGTCTCGAATTCCTTCAGCGCCGCCCTGATCCAGGAAACCGGCCTTGTCTTTGGTGTCATCGCTTGACGCTGTCTCTATTCGATGTTGTCATATCTGACAACGGAATGCAACGGAAGGCAGCTCGGGCCCGTTTTTACGGTGGTTTTTTGGGGTGACGGCCGTCAGGCCTTCGGCTTGGGCTTCGGGGTCGGCGCGGCGTCCGGGGCGGGCGCCTTGTGGTGGCTCTTGTTGCGCTTGCCGGCCGGCGACTTGTGCCCGAGCTTCGCCAGTTTCTCGTCGAAGGCCTTGATCGTCTCGGCGCGCTGCCGCAGCAGATCCTCGATGAGCGCCTGCTTGCGGTCCTCGACCGCCTTCTCTTCCAGCAGGAATTTCTCGATGGCGTCGGCTGGCTTTTCTTCCGGTATGGCGAGCTTTTATTTTAGGCCAAGTCGTCAAGTCAGCTCCCACGAGGCTTCGTTGGGCGAATCCGCTTGCGCGGACCGCGCTCTACTCGCTTGCGCTCCCCGAACCTCCGAAAGGCGGAGTCTCGGCCCTTGCGGGTAACGATCCGTTTCGCGGAATACGGAATTGAAAACCGTGGCAGAAGGCACCCATGGTGCCTCAAAAAGTCCAGGAAAAAGCAGCGCAAGATCGTTGTTTTTTGGAGCCGACGCGCTGGGGGCGTCGGCTGGCAAAAAAGACAGACGATCTTTCTCGCTTCTTTCCTGAAGGTGACTTTTTTTCAGCTCCTTCATAAAGGCGGCCCCCATGGGTTGCATGCGAGGCACGCAACCCGCTCTTAAAGAGGAAACCAAATGACCGAATTGTTCGCCCAGCCCTACGACTGAAATTCGGCTCACATCGAGTTCTCAGGACGGACAGAGCCCCGAATAGTGTCCGAGTGGCCGCCGATCCGCTCCCGATGTCCCACCACGCGTTTGGGGGCAGCCTGCCCTCCTGCCCGGAACGCGAACGCCAATTGCTGTGCGCGTTCAAAGAGACTGGGCCTTCCGTGCGCTCTCGGCACGCGCCAGGAACTCCGCCATGTTCTTGTCCTTGGCGGCGTGGTACGCCCACCCTTCCGCCGTCGCATTCCAGCGATAATCGCGAATCGTCATATCGATGCCGCGGTCAATGAGGAACTGCGCTGCCTCGTAGTTCGCGTGGACGGCGCACTCATGCAGGATGCTTGCCGGCTCGTGCGTGCTCCAGTCCGTATCGATGTTGGCTCCGTGCTCCAGAAGAAAGTCCGCAATCTCAAACTGCCGATTCACACACGCCCATGCCAACGCGACGTCCAGGATGTGCTGCGCGTTCGGGGGCATCCAATGAAGATTCCGGAGCCAGGAAGGATTGTCGATGGGGTGATGCTGACTGAGGCTCCCCAGCCTCGGACGACCGGCCGCATCAAACCAACCCCTGACTCGCGCGAAGTCCCCTACGCCGGCCGCATGGGGGAGATCGCCGGGCAGCGGCCAAATCTGAATCAATAGAGGGATGAGATGCGCGTTCCCATACTCCAGCGCGAACTCCAGAGCTGACGAAGGTGGGCGCTTCACCTTTAGCGCGGGATTGAACTCCATCAATCGAGCGATGAAAGGTCCCCGATCGTTGTACGCCGCATTCTCCACTAAACCCACCAGCAGCCCGACATTGGATTCGCTGAGCAGATCGGGTTCCCGCTGTAGCCACCGGCTGAACTCGTCGAGGTCACTCTTGTGCATCGCCGCTTCCAGTTCATTTATAACGACCGTCTGCCAGGGACTTCCGTGCACCACTTGATGTTCGGCCAAGTAGTCGATGAAGCCGCTTCGTCCACGCCATCTCTCCACTCGCTCGCCGAGCGCGGGGTCGAGCTCGATGCAACGGTTGAGAAGCAGAGCGGCGGCCGGCTTATGCTGAAAATGGCAGGCACAAAGGAACGCCTGCGTGACGGCGGCGGCATCGCCGCCGGGGCGAGCCCGTGTCGATTCAAGAAAATCGCGTACGCCGTCGTTGTCACCCAGTGCCGCGAGGACATAGAGCGTGCGCGGCAGAAGACCCTTGCGCAAAAGAAGCTGCAACAATCCCTTGGCGCGGGCGTTAATTGCGCCTTCCCATATCGCCGGCTCTACTGTAGCGCCCGCATCCAGCAGAAACTCGGCGCACTCGATGCGCGTGAACGTCTTTTCCCGGTAAGGATCGCCGCTGTCACCAAACGAGCCGGTGGCAAACCCAAGTAACGATGCTCGGGAATCTCCGCGCCACGATAGAAGCGCAGGATACTTCCGAACCAGTTCCCTTAATCGGTCGACCGTGTTGTCGTGGATGGCGCGCTCCGCCTCCGCGACGGCCCACTCCAGGCCCTTGCCTCCGAGGCGGAGGGCGGCGGCGCGAAGGTCCTGCCAGCCTGCGAACCCGTATTCCCGGGCGAGCACCAGCTGGGCGTCCCGCAGCGATAGAGGAAGTGTCGGAGCGAGCAATTGGGCGTGGACACGGGCCAGAGCATCGCGGTCGCCGGCGCCGATTTGACGCGCCAGTTTCTTTGCCTGCTTCCGGATGGATTCAAAGGATGGGTGAGAGGGTAACTTCGATTGGGTCACAAGACCTCCTTTCCTGTTTGCCGGTGTCCCGCCGATACCAGGCTGAAAGAAGGTAGCTGCTCAATAGAAACGAAAACAGGTGGGATGCTTCCCTTGCCGCGGGTTGGAGGCGCCCTGTTAGCGCACTTCCTCAACTGTATCCGGCTAACATCGGGCTTGTCAATCTATTCCGCGCAGTTTTCCCCCCGTCGAGCCACAAGCACGACAATTGTGTGGGCGAGGGGTGAGCAGATTGCTCGTCTGCGCAACACACGCCGCCAAAAACTAACGGGAATTGAGCTTTACTGGCTGCAAGCTGCTGAAAAATTGGTAGCGCTAACGGGAATCGAACACGACGGCTCTCGTTCAGGCGAGTCCAGTTGCGTCTAAGTGGTTCTTGTTTCAGTCCAGTTGGTATTCCAGGATGCTCCGAAATACCCGGACGAACCGCCGACTCACAGCGCAGTCGTGGAGGAGGTGCCCAGGCCACCGGACCTCCGAATCGTGGGTGTCTAGCGCGCTGCCAACCGACGACCAGCGCGCCGATGTCTAGGACTCCATCGTCAGAAGCAAGTGCGGTAGAATCCGAGTATGAAGCTGCTTGTGACACTGGAGCCCGACGAGACCGGCATGCTCGTTGCGGAGTGCCCTTCCATTCCTGGCTGCATCTCCCAGGGACCCACGGAGGCCGAGGCCTTGGATAACATCCGCGAAGCCATCGTCGGGTGTCTCGAAACACGCGCGGCTCATGGCATGCCTCTCACAATTGAAGTCCGAGAAGTTGAGGTTCCTGCGTAGGTGGCAGCTTTGCCCTCCGTCTCGGGGATCGGGCGGTGCGAGTTTTTCAGAAGGCGGGATGGAGCAAGGACCGCCAGCGCGGGAGTCACGTCATTCTCATCAAGCCGGGGCACGCGGCGAGCCTGTCAGTGCCCCAACATCGCGTGGTAGCGCCGGGACGCTGCGCGCATTGATCCGCGCGGCGGGGATGTCGGTGGAAGAATTCGTTGCGCTGATGTGAATCGCGGCAATCTTTGGGACTCCCTCGTTAGGAGCAAGGCGCAGTGAACGGTTGTGGCCCGTGCAATGGGCCAAAACGCACCTCATCAAGAAATAACCGAGGCATTACGAATACCGATACTGGTCGCGCCGTCTCTTACACCATTCCCCCACAGGGTCTCCGTGGAATCGACAGGCCGGTTCTGATCTGTGCTGAGTATCCTTACTGCCATGCGTGTCGTGGTGTGCCGATACTGGCGCGTTTGAGCCGCGATGACCTGATCGCGTTCGACGAGGGTGTGGAAAGCCGGCCGAATCCGGGAGAGTCGCTGTTTCCCGAATAATCGGGGCCTCCCAAGCAAAGCCGACAACGACCGCACTACTCTTGGATCCCGCCAGCGTGGCCGCAACACGGCGCGCCTGTGTGCGAAGGGTGCCAAGGCCCGGCGGCATTCGGCGCAACGGCAACTTTTGGGCCGCCGCCAGTGATCAACTGTGGTCACCCAAAGCCATCTAGCATTTGAGGAGCTGGTAACACTACAAGGGGCGGACAGGCCAGAGAAGGAGAGCGCTGCGGTTCAGTTGATGCCGAAGATTCTAAAATTCCCGTCGAGGGAGGCCCAAGTCCGCTCGGTCGTCGCGGCGGCTCTTGAGAACTCCGCCTTCGAACACCAGCAGCTCCACCAGTCCGCGCCCATCCCTCAATTCGAAACTCGCCCACGCATCCGATGCGAAGGCCGAGGTGTCGAGGAACCAGATTTCATCGACCTTGGCGAGGTCGGGGAAAGTTGGGGCTAAGCGAATTATCTCCCGGTAGACCTCGCTGTCCGATAGGCAGAGCTGATCCTTCTCCAAAAGTAGAACGCGTTTGATGGCCGCGGTGTTGACCAGCTTGGGGAGCTTTGTCCTTAGCGCCTTTTCGACGTTGGCGCCAAGATCCTGTGGCACGGCGGTTCGTGATATGAGGCAGCTACCCGGATTCCCCGGCAGGTGCATTGTGTGCAGGGTGATCGCAAGGTTGAACGACCCCTTCTTCGATCCGCTGCCGACAGGCACCGTATGGCGCGACGAGCCTTCCTTGGGCGCCAGGGTGTGGTTCGCCATCAGCCACGCCAGCGCTTCCTGCCCGACCTCGTCCCAGTTGTAGCCTCGGGAGATCGCGTGAACCGGGATAATCACGTCCAGGTGCCGGTCCGGCAGAGTGAGCGCCGGGTTTCTCTCAATTCGACCGAAAGCCTTGATGAAGACTTCGGAATCGAATTTCTCACTGACGAACGGCTGGATCAGCGTATGTTCCAGCGCCAAAGTGGTGCCGCCGGCCTTCGTTGCGACCACTTCGACAGCACCGTCCTGTCTTTCCTCCACCCAATCGCGGACGGCGTCCTTCCACGTGCCGTTCTCGTAGGCGGATAGAAGCATCTCGATGAACTGGCGTTCCCTTGGTGGCGAATTAACCGGCATGAGCGGTATCAGTCAAGGCTGGCGACCAGAGCCGAAAGATTTCTGGGCCGTCGCGCGTGGTCACCCGTCGTCACCCAAAGTCTGTACGTATTTGAGGAATTGGTAGCGCTAACGGGAATCGAACCCGAATCGCATTGTCCGAGGTGGTCCGATCAAGCCGTAAATAGCTGATTCCGCGTGGATGCAGGCCGACCTTTTCCGCACGATAGCCCCTACGGAAGCCTGCGGTGTGATCAATGTGTGATCAAAATCTTTGCGTCGAAAGTTCCCAAACCAAACTCGAATCATTTGGTGACAAATTTATGGGCCTTAAAAACGCAAACCCTCTTTAGCGACGTTCCGGGTAACGTGGAACCGAGCGGAAGGCGAGATCAGGCGATCCAGAATCGAACTTCGTGTAGCTCCACATTGTGGTCGTTAATCCTTATCACATAGATCTCCCCGCTCCCACCTTTCGAACAGAAGACCTCAAACGTCTTTGCAGCATTCGCCTTAACTTGTATTGAGGTTATATCCGCCGGGTCGATTATCGGCACTTGGAGATTCCCCGCTAACTGGTTCACCAGTTGACGATGTTTGATCGCCAGGATAATGAGTTCAGCATCCTCGTAAGAAACACCATCCCCAAAGGCCACGTACCTGACCCACTGATTCTCTTCGATCTTCCATTCCCTTCGTGTATCAAGCTCAGTGCTATAGGCAAGCCATCTGCCAACGCGTCTACTTTTTGTCCCCTCTGGCCTGCACTTCCAGTCCTTACGGTGCACCGTCAACTGAAGATAGGTTCGAAGGTGCCCGCTCTCCGAGTAGGCGGACTCCACCATCGCATACGGGCACAAAGAGGGAAGGTATTCTCCCTGAAAGACCCGCTTCGGGGTCCGAAGCCCCATCATCTTTGCGAGAGCCGGGATCGCGTTTCGATCTGCTTCTGTAAAAGACCGGTCATTGTGCCATTCGATCTGCTCTGCGCCCTGAGCATCAGCCGCAACGGGAAAGCTGAACCAAACCTGCGTACAGAATAAAAGCACAGCGAGGGAACTCGTCCGCGACATCCTTCGTGGCATGATCGGCACCCTCGGCAGGTGATGAAACCAACATAACGCGATTCGTGGACGAAGCGTGATCTTCGTGGTGCTCATGTAGCTGATCGAATCGCTCGCATCATCGATTCTGGGATTTGAGATGGAGTTGATAACGGGCTAAAAACCCGTATTTGGAGAATCGCTAAACTCTTGAAAAATAACGGCAGCGGTGTGAGCGAAATGTGATCACTGCGTCTCTAAATAAATGAAAATACAGAAGATATGGTAGCGCTAACGGGAATCGAACGCGCTAAAGGCCTTCCGGGTTGGTCCTTGTTTGCACTAAGTCTTTCGTTTTCATAGGTGTTTGTCCTGGCACGATCCGCAAAATGCCGCCACGGGGGGCTGACGTCATGGGGCGGTCATGGGGCGGCGCCTCAAACACAAGCGCGCCGAACCGCCGAAAACCGCGCCCATTTGGGCCGGGACGGCCGCCTGGTCCAGGGGCGCGGCGGGTTTGCGCCACGGGGCCGCCAGGGCGCGCCGGATGAGGCCGTGCGGACGGTGGTGGCCACCCGCACCACGCGT
>Ga0181532_10005644_pt1 | contig 10571 bp, 7 predicted proteins | sample PEATcosm2014_Bin_33_FD_119768 | JGI IMG/M metagenome (GOLD analysis project Ga0181532, IMG submission 119768) | Peatland microbial communities from MTU Mesocosm Facility, Houghton, MI, USA - PEATcosm2014_Bin11_30_metaG | ecosystem: Environmental > Terrestrial > Soil > Wetlands > Peat | place... | reverse complement strand
TTCGTCGCCGATGTAGCACACATCGTAATATCCGAGGTAGTTATACACGGCGATCAGAGTAGCACTGCCCAGACCGAGCACGAAGCCACGATTAAAGGCCAGCGCTCCGGGAGGAAAATCGAACGCCAGGTGAGCCTGGAAGTGGGAAAAACCGGCGACGATGACGGTTGCCATCGCCAGCACCGTCCCCACCCAAAGAGTGACGATCGCCTTCCTCAGGAATGTCATCTGCCGGCACAAGAGGAACAAAGCGGCGAGGCCTACGGCTACCCCGACGAATTGTTGGCCTCGAGCCGTCAATGCCGGCCAGAGATAGGAAGAATAGTTTCCGAATCCAACCATCCCGGAAGCGATTTCCAGAGGCCCACTCGCCACGAATTGCCAGATGAAAAGAAACGCCATCAGGCGGCCCCAGGTTTGATGACCATACGCCTCGCGAAGAAAATGGTAGCTGCCGCCGGAGCCGGGCAACGCCGCCCCCAGTTCGCTCCATATCAGACCGTCGGAAATCACGATGAGCGCGCCCGTGAGCCAGCCCAGCATGGATTGCGGGCCGCCCATCGAAGCCATCAACAGCGGGATGGTGATGAAAGGCCCGATGCCGACCATGTTGGAAATGTTCAGGGCTGTGGCATGAAGCAAACCGAAGGCGCGCGTCAGGTGGGGTTGCGATTCCGTCTTCGTTGCCATGGGCGAGAAACATAGTAGACCAAGTAGATGACAACCGCTTGTTTGAGAGATAATTCGAGTCCTCCTTAAATTCACTGGGATGTGAGGGAACTGTGAGTGATTGCGGCAAAAAGATTCGTTTGAATCGTGTGCTGGGAGGCTCCGAACACCGGGCTTTGGTCGTGGCTTTCGATCATGCCTTGGTACTGGGACCGATTCCTGGAACTGAGGACCCATTAGGAAAGATTCGACAATTTGCCCAAGCCCATGTCGATGCCTTGCTGCTGAATCTTGGACTCATCCGCCAATTCGCGAGCTCGACAATCGCCGGTCCAATACCGGCTCTCATTGCCCGTCTGGACTGGACTACGGTTTGGTCCGCGATTGGGCAAAACGGAAGTGGCGCGCTGCACAGTGCGCTTCTCGCGCGCCCCGAGGAAGCGTTACGACTCGGCGCCGATGCCGTTCTCACCTATCTTGTCGTAGGTACTGGCGATGCCGAGTTCGAGATGAAGGAGATCACTCGCAACGCCGAAGTTGCCCGCGAATGCGAACGAGTTGGAATCCCGCTGATTGTTGAATCTCTCGCCCGCGGGAAGGATGTGCAGAATCCGGGTGACCCGAAGTGGCTGAACCTCCACACTCGCATGGCAGCCGAGCTTGGTGCGGATATGGTTAAGACGGACTACAGCGGGGATACGGTCTCAATGCGTGCAGTGGTCGAAAAATGTACGATACCGATTCTGGTGCTGGGTGGAAGCCGTCATGCTTCGGACAAGCACGCCCTGGATGTGGTCCGCGAAGTTGCGGCGGCGGGGGCGGCTGGCGTCTTCTTTGGCCGTAATGTTTTCCAAGCTGACAACATGAGCGCATTTCTTGAACAGGCACGCGCTGCGCTTGACGGAGAGGCGACGGCAGAATATCAAGCGATCACACGATGACGACATTGGGTTCCCAGGCGCAGGCGGTTTTACACAACAAGAATGTGATGGATGGTCGTCCCGGATTCCGCCTGCGAGCAGATTGGGGATCTGTCTCCGTTCTGGAAGGCGGAGGGCATATCTGCGAGTTGCATCTGAATGCATGTCCCGGAGTGAACCCGCTCTGGCGTCCGCCATGGGCGACGATCGATCCATTCGCGTACAAGATTTCGAAACATGCTCGCAAGTACGGACCTCCGCCGGATGGCCGGTTACTCTCCGGCATTGCGGGACATAGCCTCAGCTTTGATCACTTCGGGCCGCCTTCGCCCGAAGAAACGGCAGCGGGTCTTACTACCCACGGCGAGGCGCCGGCGCTGAAGTGGGGAGTCCAGAAGCCAGCACAGTCGCCGAAGCCGCAATTGCAATACGGTGTGACGCTTCCCGAAGCTCGGATCAGGTTCAGCCGGACCCTGACACTTGACCGCGTGAATCCGGTGATTTATTGCGAAGAAGAGGCGGTCAACCTCAGCAGTCACGATCGGCCCATTTCGTGGAACGAACATGTAACCTTCGGACCACCGTTTCTGGAAGCGGAAACCACCTGGTTCGATATGCCGGCAACGCGGGCGAAGGTTTGTCCGGCCAGTTACAGCCCTCGATTTTCTCTGCGGCCGGATGCCGAGTTTACCTGGCCCAACGCACCGACAAAAGATGGCCGGAGGAGGAGTTTGCGCGTTATCCCCGCCCAACGGTTCGGACACTACACGGCGCAATTGCTGAATCCAGAGCTTGAGATTGGTTTCATCGCGGCATGTAACCCTCGCCTGAAGCTTCTCGTCGTGTACGCATTTCGGCGAGTCGACTTCCCTTGGGTTGGCAATTGGGAAGAACGATACAACCGAGCGCAAGCACCGTGGCGCGCGAAGACCTTCTGTCGGGGGTTGGAGTTCAGCACAACGCCGTTCTCCATTCCGCGACGCGAAACCATTGAGCAAGGTCCGCTGTTCGGAGAATCAACGTATCGCTGGCTTCCGGCCAAATCCAAGGCTCAAGTTCGATTTCTGATTTTATTGTTTGAGGTGCCGGGGACATTTCGCGGCGTGGCGAGTGTTTCCCTTGGCCAGAGCAAAAGCAGAATCGATGTTGTCGAGTGCGGAGCTCGTGGCCGAAAGCTTTCCGTTGCGACCAATAAATTCCTGTGAATGGTGGCCAAAGTTGAGGAAGTCCGCAGCCAGCAGGAATCGAAAACCATCATGAGTTTGCTGGCCATTGATATCGGTTCGAGCAGATGCAAAGCGGTGGTATTTGCGGTGACGGGCGAGATACTTGCCCAGCACGCCGGCGCATACACGCCTGAGTTTCCCGCTCCTTCGCACGCAGAGCTAAATCCGGAACGCTTTTGGCAGGCGGTGTGCCATTGTTCGCAAGCGGTATCCAAGAACCTTTCCGATCCCGTCCGAGCGGTATGCCTGAGTTCGCACGGCGAAACTTTTGTTCCGGTAAACAGACGCAACGAGGCAATCGCTCCCGCCATTCTCAACCAAGACAATCGAGCCACGGACGAGACGGTCTGGCTCGAAGGAAGATTTGGCAAAAAGCGACTTTTCGAAATTACCGGCCTGGTTGCTCATCCCATGTATCCGGTTCCGAAAATTCTTTGGCTGCGCAAGCACCGGCCCGACATTTTTGCTTCCCCGGTTCGTTTCCTGAGTGTGATTGGTTATGTTCTTTCGCGATTCGGACTGCCTGCCTATATCGATTATTCTTTGGCCTCCCGCTATCTGGCATTTGATATACGACGGCGACGCTGGTCTGACGAAATTCTTGCCGCCACCGAAATCAATGCCGAATGCCTGCCCGTTCCCGTACCTGCTGGCACGATTGCAGGAACATTAGAAGGAGCCGCTGCCGGTCAACTCGGCGTTTCACCGGGAACGAAGGTTGTGATGGGAGGGCACGATCAACCCTGCGGCGCATTGGGAGTTGGCGCCATCGGTTCGGGCCGCGTGGCCGACTCGATGGGCACTTACGAATGTCTGCTGGCCGCTTCCGATCAGCCCAGCTTGACGGCTGCGGCGCTGGCGGCTTCTCTGAACTCTTATTGTCACGTGATTCCAGACAAGTTCGTCACGCTGGCGTACTTTCCATCGGGAATCATGATCAAGTGGTTCCACGATCTGCTGTACGGAGACGAGTGGGAAGAAACACACAGTGCCGTCCTGGCTGAAGACGGGGATCGATCTGGCACGGAGTCTATTCACTACGCGACACTGGAACGAGAAGCACCAGCAGGTCCAACCGGTCTTTGCATTACTCCCAATCTGATCGGTACCTGCAATCCTGATTTCAACCCGCATGCCCGCGGAATCATCTCCGGCTTGAGCCCGAACACAACCCGCAGCCAGATTTACAAAGGCATCCTCGAAGGGCTTGCCTGTGAACTGTCGGAGATGACCAACATTCTGGCAAGCGCGGTGGGAGAGTTTCGGGACGTCTACGTCACCGGCGGAGGCTCGCGGTCGGCTCTGGGGCTGCAGTTGCGAGCTGCTTTATCGGGCCGACAGCTGCATGTCATGGAGTCTCCCGAGGCAGTGTGTCTCGGCGGAGCCATGCTGGCCGGAGTCGCAGCCGGAGAGTACGGGAGCTTGCGGGAAGCTGCGGAACTGGTAGTCCGGGACGTTTCCGTGGTATCGCCCGACGCTGCGATGGCGGCGGCCTACGCGCAACAAGCCAACCAATACCGCCATTTGCGTTCGGCGCTGACGGGAATCAATGCAAGAGGGCAATAGGAGAAACATGATACAAGCCACAATCGGATTCATCGTGTTTGGAGTTCACAAAGATGGTCTGAAAGACCCAATGGGTGCGCCATTCATCGATGACGCCGTGGTTCAGCGCGCCAAGACTGCACTGGTTGCCGCGGGTCTAAAGGTGATCGAGCATGGAATGGTTGTCGCCAGCAAAGAAGAAGCTCGGGCCGCATTCAAGAAAATGAAAGGCGACGATGCCATCGATGCGGTCGTCCTATTTTCCGGGACCTGGGTTTGGGCGGCGCACCTGGTCGGCGCGATTCGCGATTACTGCGCCTGCGGCAAAGGCTTGCTTCTGTGGACGCACCCCGGCTCGCAAGGCTGGCGGCCGGTGGGCGGATTGGTGCTGCACGGAGGCTTGCTCGAGATCGGCGTGCAGCACAAATTTGTATACGGAACCGTGGAGGAGCAAGACACCGTCAGCAAGATCGTCAGCTATGCGCGCGCTTCCCATCTGAAAAACTTCTTAAACATGTCCACCATTGGCACATTTGGCGGACGCGGGATGGGGCAAACCTGCGGTGCGGCCGATCCTTCGCAATGGATGAGAATGTTCGGCATCGATATCGATTCCCGTGACACGACGGAATTGAGGCAAACCGCCGAAGGGATATCACCGAGCGAACTGGATGATCTGCAGCCACGGCTGAAGCAACTGTTCGGCAAGGAACCGGAACGAAACGCAGTGACCGAGCGCTCCATGCGGCTCTATCTCGCGCTGAGAAAAGTTGTAGCAAAGGAAAAGTTCGATTTCTACACGATTCAATCCTTTCCCGGCCTTGCCGGCGACTACTCTGCCACTTGCTTTGCGCAGAGCATGATGCTTGAAGATGGAGTCGGTACTTCTACGCTGGGCGATTTCAACACTGCGTTGACCGTTCTCTTGCTCACCAAATTGAGCAAGGAGAGGGTCTATTACGGCGACCTTCAGCACATTGACAAGAAAACAAAAGAAATCAAGATCATCGGCGATGGCGCTTGTCCGCCTTCATTGGCAAGCAAACTGGGTCCAGCTGGTTTCTCTGAACACGGCATTCCTACCGAAGGCGAAGCGGGCGGCCTCTCTGTAAAGTTGGTCTGCAAAGTGGGAGAAGGAGTCTTGGCCCGCCTCGGCAGAGTGAATGGTGAGTTTCAAATGGTCATTACTCGAGCCAGCATTTTCGAGCCGCCTCCGAATCAGATAAGAAACCGGCTTAACGAGTGTGGCATTCCATTCTGGCCGCACGGGTTCGTGACCGCGCATTGTGATATCGAAGTCTTGCTCCAGCATTGGACCAATGAATATGCCTGCCTGGGCTACGGCGAAGAGCTATATCCGGCGCTGGTCGATTTTTGTGAGATCACGGGAATCAGGGCAATCCTTCCCTGACTCCATAAACGCCATGATGGAGGGAGTTCTTGATGATGATTTCGGCACGGACGACCGCTCAGGTCCTATTGAGTCTCTCGATCGCCCTGTTTTGCGCGGCTCAGGCGCCCACTTCCACGTCCGCTCCGGCAAAGCCGGCCGATGAGGAAGTGGCTCTCCACGCATTCGCAGCCATCCACCCCATCGATGTTCACGTTCATGTTTTCAGGACCGATCCCGCATTGCAGAAGATGCTCGATCGGCTGAACCTGAAACTTCTGAATATTTTGGTAATGGACGACACGCTCCCCTATCGCAAGCAGTTGCAGCCGCAGATTGACGACGCACGGGCACTGATGCGGTCGAGCCGTGGACACATCGCCCTGTGTACGACGTTCGATCCCTACAAGTTTGATAGCGCGTCATTCGATGCCGATGCCATCCAGCAGATCGACCGCGACTTCGCGCAGGGAGCGGTCGCGGTCAAGATCTGGAAAAACATTGGAATGGAAATTAAGAGCAATGGCGGGCAGTACATCATGGCCGATGATCCGAAGTTCGATCCGATCTACAAAGACATCGCCAACCATGGCAGAACGCTGATGACACACCAAGCCGAACCCGATGTGGCTTGGGGGCCGCCAGATGCGTCCGATCCATCATGGTCCTACTACCAGGAAAATCCGCAATGGTACGTCGCTAACCGGCCCGGATTCCCGTCCAAGCAGAGGATTCTCGAAGCGCGTGATCATGTGCTTGCGAACAATCCCCAACTACGCATGGTGGGAGTCCATCTGGGCAGCATGGAGCGAGATCTCGACAACATTGCCAGGCACTTGGACAAGTATCCGAATTTCGCCATCGACACAGCAGCGAGAATGGAATACCTCATGCTGATGCCTCCGGAAAAAGTGCGCGCATTTCTCATCAAGTATCAGGACCGCGTCCTCTACGGCACCGACCTCGATTTACTCCCCGACGCCAACCTCCCGGACGCGCTGAAACAGTGGCAGTCCGCCTACGCGCGTGACTGGAAATTCCTGGCAACCGGCGAGACTCTTAACCTGGAAGGCAAGCAGGTGCATGGCTTGAATCTGCCCCAGTCTGTCCTGCAGAAGATATTTCGCAGCAATGCCATCCGTTGGATTCCAGGATTGTGACGGACCGTGATGCCTCGCGGATCGACGCCAGGCCCATCCGTTTCGCATACCACTCGGGCGCGGATTCGGAGGAGGAACTGGGTTGACAAAGAGCGCCATTTGTCGCTATCATAGGCGACACAATGGTAAACGAACTCCGGGCCGTCGTGCAGGAACTAGGGGGCGAGCAAACCCTGGGTCGCGCTCTTTCTAGCGATCGCGATATGCGTGAGGCGATCCGCGACGGCTTTCCTCCTGCGGTCGTGAAAGAGTTGATGCGCACCTCGGGTTTGACTCTGAAAGAGCTTGCCGGCGCGCTTGACCTTTCGCCTCGAAGCTTGCAGCGCCGTCGTCGCAGTGGAAGGCTGGCACGTTATGAATCTGACCGGCTTTACCGATTGGCTCGCATCGTAGCCATTGCTCATGAATACCTGGGTGACCATGAGCGTGCCATGCGCTGGCTCAAGCATCCCAACCGCGCCCTCGGCGGCCTCGCGCCCGCCGCTGCCATTGACACGGAGCTGGGAGCGCGCCAAGTGGAGAACATCTTGGGCCGCATCGCCTACGGCGGAATTAGTTGAGCCGACTTTATCGGGTCTTACGCAAAATGTATGCCCGTACTCCGTTTGACGGCGAAGGAGCATACCGCTACGGTGGTCGTTGGTCGAGCCCCGGAACCCGCCTCAGCTATACCTCGGAACATCAATCTCTCGCCATGCTGGAGTATTTCGTCCATCTTGACGTGGGCGATCCTCCCGGCGATCTAGTCTTAGCGGTTGCGGAAGTCCCGGACGATCTAGCCCGGGAGCGAGTTGAAACCAGCAATCTGCCGGCAAACTGGCGCGAATCTGCCGCTCCTCCCGAACTCGCTCGGCTGGGTGACGAATTCGCGCAACGTGGAGAGAATTGTTTGCTAGTGGTACCTTCCGTAGTCGCGCCCAGCGAAAATAACTGCCTGATCAATCCCGCGCATCCCGACTACAAGACGATCGTCGTGCGAGCACTGGAACCGCTCAGCTATGATCCGCGAATGTTCCGCAAACAACGCAGCCACCGCCGGCACTAATATCCTTTAAGTTAGAACGCCGATATCACAAATCGGAATCTCGTCGCCACGGCCATGGACTCCGTCAAGAATCAGATTGGAGCGCGCCGGGAGATTGCACACCTGGCGCTACCGGAGAGAGCTGTGGATCAGCACTACGTCGCTGGTCTGGGAGCCGCGCGCGAGCGCGAGTTGGTGGCCGTCTTTCGACCAGGCAAAGTTGAAAATCTGGCCAGCGGTAAAGTCCGTGAATCGTCTAGGTGGGCCGCCGTCAAGCGACTGCGCCCAGATATTCGCGACACCTTGCTGGTCTCGAATGTAGGTCAGGTCGCGCCCGTTCTGGGTCCAGTGGATGATGGGATAACCCGCAAAGCTGGAGGCCGAATAGTCAAACGTCCAGACAGGTTGGCCGCCAGCGAAGGGAATCACGCCGATTTTGGTCGCCTTCGGCTGGGTATAGTCATTGAAGGCAATCCAGTTCCCATCCGGCGAAACAGCCGGATAGGACGAAGCATAATTGGTGAGTTGCTCCGGTGTGCCGCCCTGGATAGGAACCCTCCACAGCGCATAGTCTCCGCCGTGCGAAGCGTTGAAAATTGCCCACTTTCCGTCAGGCGAGCAGGATGGAGCGCCGTTGGTACCATCTTGTGTTAACGGCTTCCGGTTACTCCCGTCTGCGTCGATACTCCAGATGTTCGCCGAACCGTAGACACCAGACGCAAACAGGATACTCCCATCGGGGCACGACGAGGGTGAAGAGAAGAACTGCAGGTCGGCACCCGACGTCAGTTGCCGCGGGTGACTACCGTCCGTCTCCATTACCCAGAGTTCGCGCCGACCGCTAGCCAACGAGGCGTATGCGATGCGTCCTTCCGCTGTCCAAGCAAGGCCGAACAGGCCCTCTTGCGTTGCTGCCGCGAAACCGATCTGCTTGGCCTGGCTTGCCGTACTCCGCTCGCCAACCCAGAGGTTCGAGTGGAGCTCTCGCAGCACGGTGACCAGGGCGCTCGCATCCGCGGTTACATCCAGGTCCACGTAATCATTCAAATCATTGGTGATTCTCTGCGCCGTACCATCCGGATAGGAAAGCGCCCAGATCTGAATCGGCGCGTTCGGCGCTTCCACGGCCGCCAGCACCAGCCCTGCCGAATCCGCCAGCCAAGCCATCCTCAAGATGTGACGCCATCCTTTGGCGCCCACCCGCTTGACCGAACCGTCTGAGATCTGAACCGTCATGACGTAGCACTCGCCGGCAGAATAAGCGCCAATGGCGATGCTCTTGCCGTCCGGCGACCAGGCCATGCCTGATTCGACGAATGGGTCGGGGATCTTGCGCGCGGAGATCTGCCGTTCTCCCGTGCCATCGGCCGCCGCCATCATCAAGGCCGTCTCCGACCCGGGGTTTTCCCTGATGAAGGCTGCCCGCTTTCCTTCGGGAGAAAAAGCAACGGGAGAGTCGACGCGCTCCACCACCTTTCGCGACTCACCCCCTAAAGCGGGGATTTGAAAAAGCGCTCCTGCCACGTAGGGATTCGCGCTGCGGACGTAGTAGACATAGTTTCCATCCGGCGAAAAGGTAAGCCCAACGTAATATTCTGCCGTCGGCGGGATGATCCGGATATCGCTGCGGGTGGCTGTCTGTCGCACCCAAAGGCTCTGCTCTCCCGCTTCTCCAATGACGTAAGCTACGTACTTGCCATCCGGCGAGATGGTGACCTTGCGCGCAGTTCCGGTGGTGGTGAGCCGTTCGATGGTCATGGTTTGAAAAGGGGCGAGGTTCTTCTTCCGGCCCATGAATCTGTAAACGCCGACCCAAATCAAAACCAGCGCGAGACTCGAAACGGCCACCACGATCCCGGTGCGCCGCCTTCGTAGCTGTGCCAGAGCTCCACTCGCTGCGGAGAGGCTATAGGTTTCTGCCGGCGCGGATTTTCCGGATTCCGTGTCGCGCTTCAACCGCTTCAGGTCGGCCCGCATTTCCGAGGCAACCTGATAGCGCACGTCACGATCTTTCTCCAGTGCCTTGTTGATGATGTCTTCGAGCTTCGGCGGCAGATCTGGGTTCAGACGGATCGGCGATGTTGGCGCTCGATCGAGGATTGCCTGAAAAACCAGCGCCGATGTGTCTCCACGAAACGGCATCATGCCGGTAGCCATTTCATAGAGCACCGCTCCGAAGGAAAACAGGTCGGTGCGCGCGTCCGGTTCCTTTCCCTTCGCCTGCTCCGGAGACATGTACGCCACCGTCCCCATCGTGGAACCGGCGCTGGTCAGCTGCTCCTCCGCGATCGTCGCCCCCACCGTCACACCGGACGAATCCGATTGCCGCGTGGCAGGCGGTGTGACTTTTGCCAGGCCAAAATCCAGGATCTTCGCGTGCCCGCGCTTGGTCACAAAAATATTCGCCGGCTTGATGTCGCGATGCACGATGCCCTGCGCGTGGGCCGCGTCGAGTGCATCGGCAATCTCAATGCCCAGCGAAAGCAGCGTGTCCAGCTCCATCGGACGGTAGTTAATGACATGTTTCAGCGTCGTCCCGTCGAGGTACTCCATGACGATGAACGCCTTGCCGTCCTGCTCACCAATGTCGTAGATGGTGCAGATATTCGGATGGTTGAGCGCCGACGCAGCTTTCGC
>Ga0181532_10005643_pt1 | contig 10572 bp, 12 predicted proteins | sample PEATcosm2014_Bin_33_FD_119768 | JGI IMG/M metagenome (GOLD analysis project Ga0181532, IMG submission 119768) | Peatland microbial communities from MTU Mesocosm Facility, Houghton, MI, USA - PEATcosm2014_Bin11_30_metaG | ecosystem: Environmental > Terrestrial > Soil > Wetlands > Peat | place... | reverse complement strand
CAGTCCAATGGCCCCACCGCTTCGCGCCGGATTTGCTCCGCTGCGCTCATCCGGTCAACCTATTCACCAAAAAATAAAACTTTCCTCACGCTTGACAATTAACCCCATAGCAGGGTCAGTCCTAGAAAAATGACAGTATTGATTTCTCATGCGGTTCTTTTTTCCATGTTTAATAGACATCGTTTCAATTTTTGCAACTTCCTTCCCGGTGGGCGAGTCATCCGGCTCACCGCTTGGGTCACGCGGGTATAGTGCCCCATGTCCAGCCTTTGGCCAACCCAACTTAACGACACCGTCGTCCGCTCGCGCAGCCACCACGCCAGCACGGTCTTCTCTGGCGCGCCCTTGGGCAAGCCCTCCAAATCGGAGGGGCTTAGTTCCAATGCCGCCAGCCCCCTGGCCAGGAGCGTTTGCGCCGCCGCTTCCCCGTGCGCACGCCGCGCTCCGCCGCTGTGCGATTCGCGCTTCCGGCCGGCCACCAAGGCACCCAGCTTTTCCTTCAATCGGTCAAAAAAACCTTCCCCGCCCACATACCAGCCCCGGCGCAAGGCCCCCCATTTTTCCTCCAGTTCCTGGCGTCCAGCCTTGAGGCCCAGTTCCAAGACCCGGCTTTCCATGTAGGCTTCATACCCTTGGCGGTTTTTCTCCGTCAATCTCAACCCCTCCAGCACGCGGCCGCGCCGCAGCCAGGGCGGCCCTTGCCCCGCTGGTTTCAGATACCAGGGATAACTGCTCCAGCGATAGCGCCGCAAAGGTTCTTCTCCGGGGCGAATCAGTCCCGCCCGCGCCGGATTCAAATGGATATAGGTCCCCACCACCTCAAAATAAGCCGGAGATTGGCCGTCGATGACCACCGCCTTGTAGCGGCCTTGGAACAAGTGCCCGAAGACCTTGTGGCGGCGGTTATGGCGCTGGGTATAGGTGCCTTGCAACCACTTCATGCCCGCCACCAGATTGCCTTCCGGCGTTTCCACCAGCAGGTGATAATGGTTGTCCATCAGGACGTAGGCATGAATCCACCAGCCGGTTTTCCCGCACGCTTCGCCCAAGGTTTCCAGAAACCGCTGCCGATCCTTGTCATCGCCAAAGATCGATTGCCCCTGATTGCCGCGGGCCATGACGTGGTAAACCGCGCCGGCATATTCAATGCGAAGGGGACGAGCCATAGATGGGCTCAAGATTGACAGGGCGAACATCGCCCGTCGACCTCATCTTTGTCATTTTTATAGGACTGACCCCTGACCCTTCCGAATCCAATCTTTCGGGATCGAGCGCAATTCGTTTTCACATTCGCTGAGGGTTTCAACATCAGCTTTTGCAGGAGTTGGAGTACCGCAACCTGACAATTGTCAACTGCAAATAATTGAAACTTGTACAAGCTCCTTGCTGACAGTCTGTTATGACTTTGAAAAATGCCGAAATTTTCAGGGTTTTTTTGTGCAATATTCCCCTTGACAACTTTCGTTTTTACTTGAAAAACCCGGAAATTTTCACGGTTTTTTCCGGCCCGATTTTCTTGAGAAATTCAAAACTGCCTTTCAAATTGAAAGCACTCTCTCGAACCCGGACTCGCGCCCAAAACCGGAAGTCGCCTCAATCCGGGGTGATGGCGCGCATGGATTCTTCGAGTCTGGATCGTAATTGTTCGCGGTCGGCTGCGGTGGCGTCGCGCGGGACCCAGACAGGGTCGTTGTCGTAGAATTCGCATCGGGCAAAGGGCAGCGGAATTTGGAAGCGGTCCCAACTGGGCAGGCGGATTTTCCAGGGGGTGAAGCTGGATATCGGAATGATGGGGCGCCCGGAAACTTGGGCCAGATAAATGATGCCGTCCTGGATTTGATGGGACGGCCCGCGCGGTCCATCCGGGGTGATGGCGACGCTGTAGCCCTTGCGCAGCCAGCGGGTCGCTTCCAAGAGCGCTTGCGGGCCCCGGCGGCTGGTCGATCCCCGGATCGTACGCATGCCAAATTTGGTGAGAACCGCCGCCAGGAATGCGCCGTCGCCGCTGGCGCTGACCATGGTGACGAGGCCCTTCTCGTGCCATTTCTCCAGGAGAGGCCCGTCGTAACTCGCCACGGCCAACACCAGGTGATTATGCCAGATGCAGAAGATGACCGGGGCCTGTGCCCGGGAATTGTCCGCGGTGTCCTTCCAGATGCGGCGCCAGGATTTGATGAAAAGCCAAAAAAGCAGAGCGACGACGGAGGCCATGATCCGGCGCTGCCAGGGAAGCCGCCGGGGTATGACAATGCCTGATGTCTTGGGCGCGGGAGCGGACATCATGCTCCTTTTTTCAAACTGGCGCGGACCAACTCTTCAATGCCGGCGGCCGGACCCAATACCGCCTGGGCCGCGCGGACCGATTCGTGCGCCTCGGCCGGCTTGTAACCCAGGGCCATCAGGGCAAGGGTGGCGTCATTGATTTTTTGATCGTCAGGCGAAAGGGCGCGTTGCGCGCTGCCGGCTTCCAGAGCGGCTCCGGGGCCGACTCTGTCCTTCAGTTCGATCACAATGCGTTCGGCGGTTTTTTTGCCAACACCGGAAATTTGCGACAGCATTTTAACGTCACCGCTGGCGACGGCGCCGCGGAAGGCGGTGACATTGATGCCGCTGAGGATATTGAGGGCGATCTTGGGGCCAATGCCGCTGACGGTGTTGACGAGGAGGCGAAACATTTCTCGCTCGGCCGCGGTGACAAAGCCGTAGAGCACATGGGCGTCTTCGCGCACCACGAGTTGAGTGAGGAGCTTTACCGGCTGGCCGGGAAGGGGCAGTTTGTCGAAGGAAGAAAGTGGAATCAACACTTCATAGCCGACGCCGTTGACCTCGACAATGGCCAGGGTGGGCAGCGCCTCAATCAATTTGCCGTTCAGAAAAGTAATCAAAAGTCTTAACCAGGCGGCCAGGCCAGTTTGCGCCCGCCCAAAATATGGCAATGCAGATGCGGCACAGATTCGCCCGCATCGGGGCCATTGTTAAGGACAAGGCGATAGCCGCTTTTCTTCAAGCCGGCTTTTTCCGCGACCTCGGCGGCTTTGAGGAGCAGATGGCCCAAAATTCCGGCATCCTCCGGCCCGGCCTCGGACAGGCGCGGGATGTTTTTCCTGGGAACCATCAGGAGATGGATCGGGGCCTTGGCGTTGTTATCCCGAAAGGCCACGACCAGATCGTCTTCGTACACGATATCCGCGGGAATCTCTCGCGCGACGATTTTCTCGAAGACATTGGCGCTCATAACACGACCAGGGCGCAGGATTGGCTGGCGCGCTCCGTCTGCCAGCAACTTCGCAAATAGTCCACGATCTGGTCGTTCAAGTTCTGGCAACGGCGGGTCCATCGCTCTGTTCCAGTCAATTGCCTGACACAGCCGCGCAAACCGCGAAAGCACAAAACGCTGGGCGATTGCCCCAGCTTGTTTCTCAGTTCTTCGCGCAGATGGGGGAAAAAGAGCAGTTCAAACCCCTCGCCGGCGGTGCTGGCCAGGTCTTGCAGGTTTGAGTCCAGCACGCAATTTTCCACGGCGGGCGCGCGGCCGGGTTCGCTGTCGGCATAGACGCTCAACCCGAATCCGTGCAGCGCCTTTTCCAGCGCAATGGCAAATTCGCCGACAGACACAAAATCCCGGCGCAGCTCGTGTTTGAAATAATGCAGGACGGCGGCGGAGGCGTTGTGGATAATAGCGGGATCGATCCAGGTGCCTCCTTCACCCATCAGTTCCAAGGTGACCCATTCGACCGAACAGGGAATCTTCTCGCCGTCGCTGGTTTGAAAAATCAAGCAGTCAGGTTTGAGTTGAATCATGATTGGACTCCAGTTTGTTGACTTCACTGACAAACTCGGTGGCTTCCTCGAATCGCCGATACACGCTGGCAAAACGGACATAGGCCACTTTGTCAATCTGGCGCAACGCTTCCATGACGCGTTCACCAATGGCCACTCCCGGGACTTCTCGATCGTATTTGTCAATGATTTCGTCCATAATTGTTTCGACCAAATCTTCGATGGCTTTGGGGCTGATGGGACGTTTTTGGCAGGCCTTTTTCAGGCCGGAGAGCAGTTTCTCCCTGGAGAACTCCTCGCGGCGGCCATCGCGCTTTACGACCATCAAGCCCTCATTTTCAATTTCCTCATAGGTGGTGAAGCGGTGATTGCATTGCAAACACTGGCGTCGGCGGCGAATCGTCGAGCCTTCGCGGGAAGCCCGTGAATCGATGACCTTATCATCTTGATTGCCGCACTTTGGACAGCGCATAAAATTCGAACAAACCACTACTTAAAGTGGCAGATGACTTGTTAACAACAAAGGGTTGTGGCGTCAAGTGGGTTTTTAAGGAAATTTTTAAGGGGGTGTGGGACAACAACCTCTGCAATCCCGAGGCTTGGACTTTTTGAGTCCGCGCCGTCCCATTGAAATCAAACCCCCGGAAAGTTTTTCTAAAGTATTGCCCGACGTCTGGCGATAGAAAGGTGGCACTCGCAAATAGCGTTGCGAGCCGCTTTCTCGGATACCGGCGAGGTGCGCGTGAAGAGTTCCGCCAGAGCGAGGAAGGCATCCAGTTTAAAGGCTATGCAAGCGTTGGATAACTACATCAACGAGATTAAAACATTGCCCCCCGCCCCGCGGGTGCTCTCGCAATTGCTGGTGCTTTTGAACGAGGAGGAGGCCCACGCCGGCCAAATCGTCGAGCTTATTGCCTTTGATCCGGCCCTGACGGCCAAGGTTTTGCAACGTTGCAACAACGCCTCTGCCGGCCTGGGCGGCTCCGTCTCCAATCTCGACGAAGCCGTCACGCAAGTGGGTTTCAATGCAATTTACCGGCTGGTGGCGATGGTCACCGGCGAAGCCCTCCTGGGTTCGGAGCAGAAAGGCTACGGGATCGCCGCGGGCGAAATGTGGGAGCATTCGGTCATGACCGCCGTGGCCGCCAGGGTGCTGGCTTCGAAACTGGGCGGCGAGGAGAATCTGGCGTTTACGGCGGCGCTGCTGCATGACATCGGCAAACTGGTGCTCGGCGTGTTTCTGGAGAGTGCCGAGCAACCGGCGCTCAGGCAAACAGGGCCGTCGGGCCTTTCCTTCCTTGAAGCCGAGAAGGCGGTTCTTGGTGTGGAGCACGCGGAAATTGGCGGACGGGTGCTGGAGGAATGGAATTTCCCGGAGAATCTGGTCAGCGCCGTCCGGCATCATCACGACCCGGCCCAAGCCCGGCTGCATGAGCAGTTGGCCGCTTATGTCCATCTGGGAGATATCATCGCCTACTGCCTTGGACAGGCGCAGAAGTATGAGTTTTTCGCGGCGCGGACCCGGGCCGAGGCGCTGCAAATCCTGGAAGTCAGCCCGAAGGAAATGGACACACTGGTTCTGGAAACAGACACCGCCTTGAAACAATGCGGCGGGCTTATCCGGACAACATCATGAGCCTGAAAATCCTTGTCATAGATGATAGTGAAATAATTCGCCTCATTGTGGCGAAGACTTTCAAACTATTCGATTGCATTGTGCTGGAGGCGGACAATGGTGTGGCTGGCCTGGCCGTGGCCAGCCGCGAAAAACCAGACATCATCCTGTTGGACTATAAAATGCCGGTCATGGACGGGTTTGAGGCGCTAACGCGGCTGCGTTCCGACCCTGACCTTAAAGCCACGCCGGTGATCATGCTGACGGCGGAAGCAGGACGCGACACCGTGATCAGAATCGCACAGCTCGGCGTGCGCGGATACCTGATCAAACCATTTAAGAGCGAAGTGCTCATCGAGCGCGTCGGCCGCGTGACGGAACTCAAGCCCAGAACCGCTGCCGCGAAAAAGAACAAACGGTTCGACGACCCGATCGGCATCCTGGTGGTGGATGACAAACCCGCCATCCTCGCCCAGGTTTGCGCCGGACTGGCCGATACGCCGTGGAAGGTGACCAGCGCCGACCAACCCAGCCAGGCCCTCGACCGTTGCCTGGAGAATGGGGTGGATATGGTGTTGGCCAGTTTGTCGCTGCCCAATGATGGAGCTTTTATGCTCTTTCAGAATTTGCGCATTTACGCCAACACGGCTTCCATCCCGGTGCTGGGGATGTGCGTGCGCACTGCCGCCGCCGAGCAGGCGCGCGCGCAACAGACCGGCTTTGCCGGCGTGATCAACAAACCGATCGACCCCGCTGAACTCAAGGCCAAAGTGTGCCGGACCCTGGCCTTGGAAACATCGTACAAATACTTCCAGGAACGGGACGGCATCCTGGCCCTGATGCTGCCGAAGGACTTCCATCCGGGCGTGGCGCAGGAAGTCTCGGCTCATCTGGAGGGCCAGTTGGTCGACATCGTGGATGCGGGCGGGGACAAGCTCATCATTGATCTCAATTCGGTGGAGACCGCCAGTTTGCCCGTCGTTGAACTGGTGCTCAACGCCATTGAGGCCGCCGGCAAATTGTCGCTGCGTTGTGCGGTCGTGGGTTCGGAAGCGACCAAGAACCAGTGCCGCAGTTTTGCGGAAACACAGGCCTGGTTGTTTGCCGGCACTTTTGAGCAGGCCCTGGCTCTTTTGAAATGAATATGGAATCCACCTTTAAAGCCGAACTCGAAGCTGCGGGCGAGTACGCCAAGATGACAAAAATACAAAAGCTGGCGGCGTTTCTCCTGATGTTGTCGCCGGAAAATGCGGCGCACCTCATGAAATCCCTCGAGGAAGAGGACTTGGAGGAGGTGTCCTCGGAAATGGTCAAGCTGGGCACCGTGAACCAGGAGTTGCAGCAGGAGATTCTGTACGAGTTTTCCGGCGTCGCGGTGGAAGCTGCCACGGCCGTTAACGGCGGCATGGATCGCGCCAAAGATCTGCTCGAAAAATCAGTCGGCCTGTTCCGCGCCTCCGACATCATCGGCCGAGTCTCCCCGCACCGCGCGAGCGTGGGAGCGATGCAGCAAACGGACGTGGGTGCGATGCACCAAATCCTGGAGATGGACACCCGCCACATTTTCAGCCTGCTCCACAAGGAGCAACTGCAAACCATCGTCCTGGTGACCAGTTACCTGAGCCAGGAAAAGGCCGCGCAGCTTTTGGCCATGTTCCGTCAGGAACTTCGCGAGCAAATCATCGAACGCCTGGCCACCATGGTGCCAACCTCGGTGCAAGTGGTGGAAAATGTGGCCCAGGCGCTGCAGCGCAAGTTTGGCAGCAACCGCCCCCGATCCTTCAACCAGACAGGCGGCGTGCGGGTGGCCGCCCAAATGCTCAACCAGTTGCCCCAAAACATGAGCAAATCGATTCTTACGTCGATCTCCGAACGCAACGCTGAATTGGGGGAAGCCATCCTTAAAAAAATGTTCACGTTCGAGGAACTGGATCGGCTGGACTCGCGGACGCTTCAGGTCATCTTGCAGGACGTTGATATGCGCCTGCTGGCCGTCGCGCTCAAGACCGCGAGCGAGTCACTCAAGAAGGCTTTGCTCTCCTGCATCTCCAAACGGGCGGCCGAGAATATTCTCGAAGAAATCAGTTTTATGGGGCCTCTCCGGCTCAGCGAGATCGACGCCGCCAAATCGCAAATCCTCGAAACCGTCCGGCGACTGGAGGCGGAAGGTGAAATCAGCCTTGAGGAACTGCGACAGAAACCGCGCCATTCATGATTCCACTGCCAAACTCCCATGAACCCATCCCCCACTTTATCCGAGTTGGACTCGTCCTCTTCCGACTCCGCGCCCAAGGAAATCATTTCACAATCGGAAGTCGAGCAGCTCCTCGCGCAAGTGGAGAGCGTGGCCCCGCCCGCCGCAAGCGCCGACCCGCAGGCCCCCATCAACCCGGCCGGACGCGAAATTATACGGCGGCATGACTTCCCCAAACTTTCCCCCTTTTCCACGGCAGAATTGCGGCCGCTTCGGATGCGGCACGAGGATTTCATTAGTGCGCTGGCCACCCGCCTTTCGATCTATATGGGCCTGGAAGTGGGCCTGCAGATGTCGAAACTGGAGGCCTTGTCGTTCCAGAAATTTGCCGACGCGCTGTCCAACCCCACCTATCTCACGATGCTGAAACTGCCGCCCTTGGCGGGGATTTGCCTGCTGGACATCCCGCCGCGGCTGGCCCTGTGCATTGTTGACAGGGAATTGGGCGGGCCGGGCCGGGCGGTGGAGGAGACGCGCCTGATCGGCAAAATCGAGGCGCGCCTGCTTTCCCCGATTGTCGGCCTGATCGTCAACGAATGGTGCGGCATCTGGAGCGACCTCATGGAGATCCAGCCCGTAGTGCTGGGGAACGAGAGCAACAGCCGCTATCTCCGCACTTCCACCCCGGAAAACAGCATGCTTGTGGCAGGGGTGGAAATGCGCATGGCGGAAACGGTCGAACAAATTCAATTCGCCTTTCCCTACCCCATGCTCGAACCTCTGACTCTCAAGCTCAACACCGAGGCCAACAGCAGCGGAAAACCGGACGCGGCTGCCAAGATTGCACCCGCCAAGTGGAATTCTTTATTTGACGAACTCCAGATCGAGGTGAAGGCGGAATTGCCGGAAATCCAGCTTCCCGCCGGGCAGGTGGCTGAGTTAAAGCCCGGCGACGTTTTGAGCCTCCCGCCGGAATACATGAACGAGGTGCGGTTGCGCCTTGCCCACCACCCGGGATTCATCGGGACGCTGGGCACCAGCAACCAGCGCCGCGCCGTAAAAATCGATAAATGCCTGAAGCGTTAACGCCGTTCCCTTCCAGTGCGACAGCGTTGCCCCACCGGCTTCGCTTCGCTAAAATGGTCTTGCCGATCGGTTTGATTCTGCCATAGTCAGTCGTTGGCAATTGGATGGGCCCGCGTGGCGGAATTGGCAGACGCGCTAGATTCAGGTTCTAGTGAGTAACATCGTACAGGTTCAAGTCCTGTCGCGGGCACCATTTTAAGCCTTAATAATCAAATAGTTACGCATGTCGAGGAAACTTGCCCCAAAGAAATCCCAAACAAAACGGGGGTTTCCGTCGAGAAAGCCCCCGAAGATGGGGCGGAACAGCGGGCCGTGAAGTTTCCTGTCAAACTAAAGTATCGCGGGGAAGTGAAGGCCCGCATTTACGCTCCGACCAAGGCCCATCGCATCTATCGGCTTTACTGGCGCATTGCGGGCAACTCACGCATCAAGGAATTTCGGACCTATGCCGAGGCAAAACAGGCGGGCGACCGTGTAGTCCGCGACCTGGTACGAAACTCGCCAGCCGCCGCCTTGACCGCCGGGCAGGCCGCTGATGCCATGACCGCGCTGGAACTCCTGCAAGGTTTCCACCAGCAAACGGGGCGGAGCATCTCCCTCAAACGCGCCGTTGCAGACTATGTTGAGGCGGCGCGGCAGTTGAACGGGCGCACGCTCGCGGAAGCTGTCGAGGGGTATCTATCCACCGTTGCCACCGTCAAACGCAAAGACCTCGCGGAAGCCGTCAAGGAATTTTGCGAGGCCCGGCAGTCAAAGGCCGTTGCGGGGCCAGGCAAGCGCCCCGCGCTCAGTCCGGTTTACGTCGCGGACACGGCGCGGCAGTTGCGCGAGTTCGCAGCCACATTCCCCGGCCATGCCGTCTGCGACCTCGCGAAGCAACATTTCACCTTGTTCATGGGCGAGCACGCACAGCTTTCGCCGAAAAGCAGGAACCACTTCCGAGCCACTTTTAGGTTGTTTCTCGGCTGGTGCGTTCGCAACGACCTAATCTCACGCAATCACCGCCTTCTGGAAGCGGATGCCTTGCAGCCGGAGCCAATGGACGAAGCGCCGATTGACTTTTACCGGCCAGATGAACTCCGCGCCCTGCTGGAAAACTGCGACAGCCAGATGCGGCCCGTCATCGCGCTGCAAGCGTTGGCAGGGCTGCGGCTGCAAGAAGCGTTGAGGCTCGATTGGCGCGAGGTGTTCGGCATTGTCGGCCACATTGAAATCAGCACATCCAAGAGCAAAACCCGGCAGCGTCGGCTGGTGGAAATCTGCCCGGCTTTGGAACAGTGGCTCGCTCCATATCTCGGCATGGAGGGCAAGGTGACTTCGCAAACTTTGGACGCCTACACATGGCAGTTCATCCAATTGCGCAAAAAGCTGAAAATCCCCTCGCGCAAGAACGGGTTGCGCCACGGCTTTTGCTCGTTCCACTTCGCCTTGCACAGCAACGAAAACCTGACCGCCGCACAAGCGGGCAACAGCCCGGCCATGATTCATGGCCATTACAAGGGGCTGGCTTCCATAAATCAAATTCCACGTTGAGCACAAAACGGAAGCACAAGCCTTGATTCCGCGTCCGAGTTGAGCGTCAACAACGAAAGCGTATTCCCCTGAAAGGAAGATGGTCAAGCACGTAACGATATGCCGTCTCGCTTGCGCTTTAATCCCTATCGAAAGTGGCGTTGCCCAGGCGAAAACCCGCCACGAGCCGCGCCAACCGCGCACAACGGCCCGCCACGGCACTTTTCCACTGCTGGCCGAGAAACCAATGCGCAACAAGGGCAAAAATCGGTAAGCGGTAAAGGAGCGTCCCCCTGTTGAGGCGGGCGGATTGTGATAGAATGAGCGGTTGGCTTGGTGCTGAGTCAAAATCAAGCGGCTATTTTGACTTGCGACGGATGGTCTT
>Ga0181532_10005642_pt1 | contig 10573 bp, 6 predicted proteins | sample PEATcosm2014_Bin_33_FD_119768 | JGI IMG/M metagenome (GOLD analysis project Ga0181532, IMG submission 119768) | Peatland microbial communities from MTU Mesocosm Facility, Houghton, MI, USA - PEATcosm2014_Bin11_30_metaG | ecosystem: Environmental > Terrestrial > Soil > Wetlands > Peat | place... | reverse complement strand
CTAACATGCCCCGCAATGGCGGACCGCTCTCCACTCGAAGGCAAGGTCCTCGGCCACTATCGCATCCAAGGGCAATTAGGTGCAGGCGGGATGGGTGTGGTTTATTCGGCCTACGATACTGTCCTGGAACGCAAAGTCGCGATCAAGGTCGTGGGTGATCGCATGCTGGCCGACAAACCTGCGCGTGATTTGCTCCTACACGAAGCCCGGGCGGCTTCGTCTCTCAACCATCCCAACATCTGTACCATCTACGAAGTCGGCGACTCGGACGGTGAAACCTACATCATCATGGAGCAGGTTGAGGGTCGGCCGCTCAGATCCCTTCTGGGAAGCGACGGCCTGTCGCCGGATTTGGTCGTTCGCTACGGGATGCAGATTGCCGATGCACTCGCTCACGCCCATCAACATGGCGTAATCCATCGGGATCTGAAAAGTGCGAACGCAGTGGTCACGCCGCAAGGTCGAGTCAAGGTGCTGGATTTTGGCTTAGCCACGCGCCTGCAAGGCGCCGAGCTCCAGGAGGCGGTTTCGGCGAAAGTCCCGCTCACCGAATCAGTAATGATAGTGGGCACACTGCCCTACCTCGCCCCAGAATTACTCGGTGGCGAGACGGCCGATGCGCGCACGGACATTTGGGCGCTGGGGGTTTTGCTTTATGAAATGGCGAGCGGGACGCATCCGTTTCATGGGCGCACCGCCTTTGAGCTGAGCTCCGCCATCCTGCGGGACGCTCCCGCTCCGCTTTCTGCCGGCGTCCCTTCGGCCCTCGGCGCAGTCATCCTGCGCTGTCTGGAGAAATCCCCGGGCGACCGCTATCAGCGAGCCAAAGACGTGCACTCCGCGCTGGAGTCTCTGCCGCCGTCCCAGTCCGTCGTCCTGCCTCCGGAACCCGCCGTAAACAAAATTCGGCCACCGGCGCACATCGACGTTGTTCGTCCAAAGCCCAAAGCTGGCAGAGTCCGGACCTGGATCGCCGTAAGTGCAGCCATCCTGCTTGCAGGCGGAGCCAGCGTGTGGTTCGTAACGACCAACCGCGGAGCCATGAGCAAGCCGCGATTGGAAGAACGCCAACTCACAACTAATCGCTCCGAGAGCGGGGTGATCAGCGCCGCAATCTCGCCCGACGGAAGATACTTGGCTTATTCCGACGACGCAGGACTGCACATCAAGCTGGTGCAAACCGGGGAAATGAGAACGCTTTCGCTGCCGGCCGAAGCACCAACCATTCGTGCCACCTGGTATCCGGCGGCCTGGTTCCCTGACGGGACTCGGTTTCTCGCCAATCTGGACGTTGCCGGAAAGCCGCCGAGTATATGGATTATTTCGCTGATTGGAGATGCACCACGCAAATTTCGAGAGAGTGGCTTCGCACATTCAATCTCGCCGGATGGAGAGACGATTGCATTTACGGCAGGACGCCTGGGATTAGGCGAGCGGCAGGTTGAGCACACGTGGGAGCATAGCGACCAGACGATCTGGACGATCGACGTGAATGGCCACGCCCCGACGATCTTAGCTCGCGGTGATGAGACCACCGGCTTCATGCACGTGGTGTGGTCTCCCGATGGCGGTCGAATCGGTTACCTCAAGATACACCAGACTCTCGACTCCTTCGAATGCGCATTCGAGCATCGCGACAGGCAGGGAGGCTCGCCGGTAACGGCGCTGACCAGCAGAAATCTCCTTCAGGCAACAGGCAGGGACTTATGTCATGTTCCTCAGGGATTCTGGTGGGGTCCGGGTGGCCGGCTGGTTTTCTCGCTTAACGAATCCTGGCCTAATATCCACGATTTCAATCTTTGGGAAGTCAAGCTAGATGCTCAAAGCGGAAGACCCACAGACAAGCCAACGCAAATCACAACCTGGGTTGGATTTTCGTTCGACCATTTGACGGGCACCGCCGACGGAAGGCGACTAGTGTTTGTGAAATCGAGTTCCGAATCGACTGTTTACGTTGCTAGTTTAGAGGATAGAGGCGAGCGGCTGACGACTCCGCGCCGACTGACCTTCGACGGGCGCAATGACGCGCCTACGTCTTGGACTAGTGACAGCCGCGCCGTGATCTTTACCTCTGACCGCAACGGGCAGAGCCAAATCTTCAAGCAGGGTGTTGACCAGCGCGATGCCGAAAACATCGTCGCAGGATCGGTAGGAGGATGGATTCCTCGGACGAGCCCAGACGGCAAGTCTATTCTCTATCTGACGAGCACACAGGATCCTCAAGTTGGGCGCATCATGCGAGTGCGCTCAAGCGGAGAGGTGGCGCAGTTCCTGATGGATGTACCGCGACTCGGGAACATGGCATGTTCGCGGGCCCCCTCCCAGGTTTGCTTCGTGGCACAAGCAAGCCAGGACATGAAGAAACTCATCATCAGCACGTTTGATCCACTGCAAGGGAACCCGCTCGCGGTACTCACCCTCGATGCCCGACCCGCCGGCACTTATAACTGGATGCCCTCACACGATGGTTCGCGCATCGTGCTCATGAACTACAACCCGCTGGAGGGCCGCTTTCGGTTGTTGTCGCTCCAAGGCGAGGCGGAGCGCGATGTCGTTGTTCAGGGATGGGCGGGATTCAATTCCGTGGATTGGGCGGCGGATGGCAAGTCCCTTTTTATTTCGAGTGAATCACCAACCAGCGTAACCTTACTGCACGTGGATTTGAGAGGCCATGCCACACCGTTGTGGAAGCAGCGCGGGGCATGGCGGACTTGTGCGATTGCTGCGCCCGACGGCCGGAACGTGGCCATGCCCTTCGAGACGAACGACGGCAATGTCTGGATGATCGAGAATTTTTGACGGTCGGTGAAACTGCTGGCGTTTGCCATACACCATAACTGTTGTAATCATTACACTCACTGACACGCCGCCCCCCACCCATTCCCCACTCATCTGCTCGACATTCCGCCGGGGTGGCCGGATTTTCCCGCCCTCTATATCTATCCCCGTCAAACGGGGGACGGGTTATTGTATGGCGACGGCAAAAGTGACCCCAGTGGCGTCCGAGTTAACAGTGTGTACTGAGGAGTTAACGGGCGGGGAGCGGCGCGGCGGGGGACGGGCCGCGTGTGTAAGCGGCGTGGGGGGGGCGCATGAGTGAAATCGCATGCCCCAAAGTGATTGACGTTCTAGCGGACAATGCCTTTGAATACAGGACGTGAAACGGAAAAGGAAAAAGCAGAAGCGTGTATATCAGCAAAAGATGTGGGATGCAGCGAAGTTCTATTGCAAAGAGGCCAAGAAATCCCATAAAGCCAAAGCTTATTTTTGTGCCCTTGTGGCCCGAGGCTGCGAACTGGAATCTCTACTCCGTATCTTCGACTTCGTTGAAACCAAGAAGCCGAAGGATCGTTGCCGCGATATGTACGGCCTGATCAATCGCGCTTTTGCGAAACATTGGATTCCGCACGATGCTCTGCGGTGGTGGAACAAGACACAAGATACACCACTCAAACAATGCCTTCACGAGATTCGAGAGGCTAGAAACGGAGTGCACGCGCATCTTTTTGATAAGGGTCTGTTCACGCGGCGGACCTCGGCCAACGTAACCTATCTTGTGCATTCCATGTACTCCGCCTTGGAGATCAAAAATGCGCGCAAACTGATGAAGGCACTATATGAACGGGGCGAAATCACTCCGTCGGAATACTGGGCCTGGAACAAGAAAGCAGGGAAGATCGAGTGACAACTCGCGCTCTCGCGCAATCCCGGAACGCAACGCGCCCTTCCCCATTCGCGTGCGTGCGAGGGGAGCAGCATGACAAATGAAAAAGCAAACGCAGCGCACACTACGACCGATCTCATAAACCCGGCAGACCGATGGCTGCCTGTTCGCTTCCGGACATCTAAGGCCGAGCGGTGGACGCCTTTTAAACGCCCCTCGTTCGACGATTCGACAGCGGTATTCTCTTGTCCTTTGCCATCAAGGAATTACACTTTGCACTAGCACTGTTATGCGAGTAGGAGTACCAACCTGAAATGGGCGGACTAGCCCAAGATCTTCGTTACGCATTGCGGCAGCTGCGCAGGAATCCGGGATTCGCGGCAGTCGCAGTGCTGACCCTAGCGCTGGGAATCGGGTGCGCCCTGACGATGTTCAGCACGTACGAAGGCGCAATCCTGAATCGTCCTCCGGTGCGTGACTTGGATCGGCTCGCAAACGTCTGGGTCGTCAACTACCAGACAGGAACCGACCGCGGCTCTCCCTCCATTCCTGATTTCCTCAAACTCAGAAGCCACATGACAGCTTTTGAGGAACTCGCAGCGTTTGCCAGCTCGGACCGTGTGCTCACTCGCATTGGCGACCCGCGCCGAGTAGAGACAATGATGGTGTCCACCAATTTCTTTCACTTGCTTGGTGCTCGCCCCAAGTTTGGGCGCGTATTTACCGAGAACGAGGGTCAGCTAGGAGAATCTCTTGTCGCCGTAATTAGCGAGGGTTTGTGGCGCAGAGACTTTGGGGAGAAGGCGGACATTCTCGGCCAGATCATGCGTTTCGACGGTACCCCGTACACCATCATCGGCGTGATGCCGGACAGCTTCTGGTATCCAGCGCAAGGTACGGAAGTGTGGATGCCCCTAGCCCTTGATTCCCCCCTGAATCGAGCAGCGGGAATGGTCGTGGTCGTTGGTCGCCTACGCAAGGAAGTCACCATCGAGCAAGCCAACGCGGAAGCCGCAGTTCTTGCCCGAACCCTCACGGCTGCACCTTCTCCAACTAGTTCGCTCGGAATGCGCGTGGTCAGCTACGACAGCGAGCAGTACAAGAGGATCGGACTGGTTCTTGCATTCGGGATTGGTCCACCGATACTTGTCCTCTTGATAGGATGTTCGAACATTACGAACCTTCTCATGGCGCGTGGACTCGCCCGTCGAATGGAATTTGCAACGCGGGCAGCACTGGGCGCCGGGCGTCGCCGAATTGTTCAGCAACTGCTGACAGAGTACATGATGCTCGCATTCGCAGGCGCATCCGCAGGAGTGCTGGTTGCGTACATGGGTGTCAAGGCTTTGCAGCGCCTGTTTGAATCTCGGATCCCTACCGCAGCAGCCATCCAGTTGAACTGGCACACGCTCGTTTTTGCAACCGCAAGCGCATTGCTCATTCCTATTCTTTTTGGCTTGAGTCCGGCACTGCGCGCATCAGAATCGAATCTGAATGAGGCCCTTCGGCAGGTTGGGACAGCCTCCGGCGCGCGAATCACTCTGAAGCGGTTGCCACTCGTTGTATTCGAGATCGCGATGGCAATGCTCCTCCTTGTCGTTTGCGGTCTCTTCATACGGACGCTCTTAGGCATCGAGCGGAATGCACCACCGAAAATTGATGCGGCCAAGTTAGTCACGTTCACAGTTTCAGTCCAGAACGGGCAAGATTGGAATCGGCTGTTGACGGATTTGGCTGCTCTGCCTGGCGTTACTGCCCTGGGAGCAACGTCGGACTTGCCGCTGATAGTAGCCAGCAGGAGTGAACTTCCCTTGGAACTAGATGATAACGCGACAGAGAAGCAGACTTCAGCGATCCAGATGGACGTGAACGCCGGGTTCTTCGGTGTGTTTCAACTTCCGGCGCTTCAGGGCCGCCTTCCGCTCAACCGTGAAGTGTCGGTCGCAATAGTGTCCGAAACATTTGCACGGCAGTATGGCGGCAATGTGATTGGGAAGGCAGTCCGCCAAGGCAAGGATAGCCCATCTGCTTTGATTGTAGGCGTGGTCCGGGACTGGCTGGTTGATGCAAAGAACGGCAAGCCTTTACCTACAGTTTACTTTCCAGTCTCGAAGACCGAAAACACGTTAGAGGTCGTTGTGCGCGCAGAAAGCGGCGCATCTGTGATCCCTTCCTTGAAAAACGCCGTTCATGCTTGGAATCCAGACGAGCCCGTGGCGAATTGCAAAACCGTAGCTCAGGCGCTAAACGACGAGTTCGCAGAGCCGAAACTGGTGATTTACGTGTTCGAGGTGTTTGCGTTGCTTGCTCTCGTTCTGGCCTTGATCGGGCAGTACGGCGTTATGCACCATTCCACGGCGCGCCGGATCCATGAAATGGGTGTCCGAATTGCTCTTGGTGCGACCCGGCGCGACATTTTCTCGATGGTTCTGGGAGAGGCAGCGATCTTGATGGCTGTCGGGATTGCATTGGGGTGGCTGGTGGGGATTGGTGCTGGAAGGATTGTCAGCCATGAACTAGTCGTTAAGCCAACCGATCCTGTGACGGCACTCGTTTGCGCCTCAGTCATGCTCCTCACCGGCTTTGCTGCAACTTATTTCCCCGCCCGCCGTGCGGCGAAGGTCGATCCCATGGTTGCATTGCGCTATGAATAGCTAAGGATCATGACATGTAGCTCTGAAGCCAGCGCACAAATTCATCGTACGAGTTGCGTTTAACGGGCATTCCACGAAGCAATTTCCTGATCACAATGCGCGTGAATCCGCTTTCGCGGGCACACTTCTTGATGCCAATCCTTTGGATGTCACTCTTAACTTCTGCGCTTGCGAGCACCATTCTCGCTCGTCCGTACTCGGTAGCCTTAAATTCCAAGACGCTGATGTCGTCGCCTTCCTCCCACTTGTGGTCTGTTTCCTTGCCTACGTAGCGAAACTCTCCGGCGACGATGTGAGCACGCTTGAGCAGTCCATTTGTGTCTGCTTTGCACGGCGTGCCGTCGGGTGCGAGGCTTTTTGCTTCCGGATGTTCCTGATATTCGATCAGCAGCCGCGCGAATTGCGATGGAAAGACGACGTTGTGTGGTGGATTCTTTGCTTTGGTGCAGTCCACCATCTTGTACTGCTTGCCAGTGTGGATGTTTACGCATTTCATGCCAAACCAGCGCTCTTGCTTGGACGAGAACGCGGCCACCAGCAGGACCTTTTCGTTTGCACGCCGGTTAAACGCATATCCAAACGTTGGATCAACCATCGGCAGCAAAAGAAAATTGTACGGACGAGCGATTTTCCAATCTCCCAGCATTTCTAGAACGTTGAACGTCGTGATGGTGAGGCGCATCATCTGTGGCATGTTGAGCCAAGACGGGCCTTTGCGCTTCAACTTGAGGGCACCGCGCACAATGTAGTCCCACATCTCGTAGATCCATTGCGGTACATCGTGATCCTTTTCCCATCCTTTCGGGGAGTCCTTGGGTGGATACAAGAATCCGATGCCGTGCGCTTTCGGATCAACGATCTTGATGTCGTTATCGCCTATCTTCTCGTACAGTGCGTAGCGCTTTGCTGCGATGCTGTAGCAGTACAACTGGCGTTGTGGTTTGCTCGGGTCTGAATCGACAAAGTTCGCATCTACAAGATTCAGGATGGACCCTTTCACGATTTCGCGGTTGTAGGGATTCAAAGCAGCAAATTTGTCAACGATTGCCCGCACTTCGGCGTGTGACAGAATTCTGGCACCGTCGCCACCAGCGATGCGAAGTTGCCCGCCATTCTTGGACGCCACGATTGCAAGCGAGTCTGTGTCGCAGAACAGATAGGTGCCGCGCTTTTCTGTTACACACGCCTCTGTCATGGCCAGAGCTAAACGACCGCCGGATGTGATGAGCGCCGCCATGGGTGGAAAAAACCATTTTCCGGAATTCTCGATTACGTCTGAATCGTCGGGGAAATGCTTGTCTCCTGAAAACACGCTAACCGGCACATTCTTATTCTTGATTTCAGGATTCAACTCAACGAAGAAGCCATAGATGGAATTGGCGAAAATCTTGAGCCAGTAAGAGAGGGCTTCGTCCGATTTGTGCAATTTACGTTGCTCGATTACTTTGCAAAACAGATCGTCCTTGTGCGGATCGATTTCCACCATGCCGCGCAGGTTTACGCTCCGCATTCCGGCTTGCTTGCCGTGCGGTACCATGCGGATCGCCCGAACGATGTGCGGCACTCTGCCGGTTCGGATCACAGATGCGATGAGGTCGGGACCAGCGAACCACAGCGGCGTGTCGGACGTGAGATAGTTGTTTCCGATGTTCTGGGTGACCTCGTTGTACACGGTCCGCACGGGCAAGATGTCGTCATCAGGCTTCACGAGGGCGAAGAACTTCGCTGCATCCCACATCGCAGGCTTGAAGCAACTTTTGAGGGTGATGCGCTCAAGAAAGTTACGTATATTCTTGGTATCGTCGTCAAAGCTCACGCGCTTGGCTGTTAAGACATCGAAGAGACCTAAGAGAGCGCAGCAGCTTGGATATTCACTCGTAAAATCCACCGGTACGACGGGCACGTCCGCGCAACGAATGCGTGTTTCGGAGCGACCTCCGTAATAGCTCTGCATGGAAATACCCTGTATCCGATTAGCGACGTTGAATTTCTCTGCTGGCCTGATGATGCCCATTTCGTCCAAATACGATTTGGCCACAGAAGCGGGAGAGTATGCGTGGTAAGGTTTAAGACCGATCGGATGTTTGTCGAATTCCTGTTTTAGAGCATTGAGGGCATCGACCGTGCAGCGCCCGTCCTGTCTTGCGTATTCGATTTCTTCGACGGTAACTTCGCCTGTCGGCTCGTGATCGATCTTCCGATGATCGGTTTGCAGTTCTTCGCAGAGACGTTTCAGCGAGAATGATCGGTTGAATAACGCCCAGGCGAGCGTGCGCAGATCGAGGAAGTGCGAGTCGCCCTTATTTTTCCATTTTTTCGGCTTCCACGGCCTGGCGAGTTTGATGAATGCTTTCTTGCTGTCTATTGGCGTGATGAGAATACGCGGATAATTCCGATTCTCAACGCCGTTTGAATATTGCGACATTGTGAGCGACCACTCGCTATGGTCGCCTTTGCTCCACGTTAAGGCGAGCCTTGCCAGATCAAAAGGTAGATTCAGGCCACAGACCAACGCGCTCTTGCGCTTGATCGCTGGCCAGAACACTCTTCTCATGAACTCAGTCCGAGAGTACAGTGGGAAGCGTGGCGGAAAGGATGCCACATCCGAAATAGCCGTACGCATGTAGGTTTGGAGCGCCTTGCGCTCGTTTGCGGACAGATCGTCCGAATAGAAGATCCCCTCTTCCGTAACTGTATATCTGTGATCCACCAGCGCACAGAGTCGATACACGCCAAAGGTCAGGCATTGATCCGCCGTGATCCGTGTCTCCGTATCAAACACGAGCGCGTGCCCTGGCCACTTGGGCTCGGGGTTGACACGGGCGGCGTTCTTGCGCTTCTTTTTCCTTTTCTTCCCTGCTACGACCGCATAGGCGCGGAGAAAGATATCATGCATTTCTGTCATCGGTTATGCCTCGTGTTGTCGTGGCGTAGCAATGTAACTTTGTCGCCTGCTGCCTCGGCGGTCCGGTTCGCGTGACGCGTCCGGCCAAACGATGATCTTCTATGAACTTCTGCGGGTCGTAAAACGAGTTCACTCTGATTCCAAGTCTGTTGCCTAGTTCCTTAAGACATGGAAGGCAGGACCATTGCCCTGTGTGTTGATAGATGGACCGTGTCTCTGCGTCACAACACGAGCAGATGAACACAGTTTCCTGATATCGGATGATCTTTGTTTTTGGCTCGCTCATGTGATTGATTCTCCTGTTTAAATTCATACTGCATCATCTAGAAACCAGAGACACACGTATATCGTTAGCCGGGCGCGTCTGAGCCGCTCTGCTTTGTCGCTCGTATAACGCATGTCTATTCCTGCCCGACGAATTGCGATTGTGAGTTCAACGTGATGCTTTTGACATAGTGGGATCGTGATCCACGCGACGTGATTACGTCCCCCAATATGGTGTAGCTCCACGTTGTGAATGCTTCCGCATTTGGCGCATCGCAGGGTCCGGCGGCGTTGGGATGAACGATTGACAGTTCGGGCGGTCGTCATGCTGCACCGCCTGAGAGCGAGCGGTAGAGAGAATAGGGGAGTAACTCTTTCTGAGCGAGGCTCTTTAAGGTACGTCCCGCTGTGATCAGCGGAATGCCTGCAATGCTTTTTCCATGCCAAGGCGCGAGCGCGCCAAGGTCGCCGCCCAGATACCGGTTAACGGCGGCCTTGTACCGTGCAACCTTGCTCGCCTCTTTTGATCCACGAGCATTTAGTTCGACTGGACCCTGTAGACCGGGAACCTGCAGATAACGAACGAGACGGTCGCTCTTGGTTGCGCGGATTCGTCCGCCCGGACGATCTTGAAGTAGCTGGCCGCCGACATACTTCTTGATTGTTCGTATAGCTACACGATTGTCGCGTGCCGCCTCAGCGGGGGAAGCACCGTGCCGAATATCCCACAGAGCGCGGATAGAGCGCTCACGCGCAGAGGAGCTGCGCTTCGAGAGCTTTGCTACAATAGTTTTAGATTTGGTATTACGAGCGTCAGAAGGGACCCTGCCACGGATGACTTTTTGGCGCTCGCGCTTTTTGCGCGCCATAGGTCACCTCACCTGCCGTTAGCAGGGTCCTCCACTTGAAGAAATCGCTCGACCTCTACACGCGGTACGAGCACACGCCCACGGAGCGGTTTACCGTATCCGTGCGGCCAAGTACACGGTTGACGGCGGTGCGAGAGGGATGAGAGAAGTTTTCAGGAGTGCGTCTTGGCCGCCCAGGCTTTGGGCGTGAGTCCGGTGACGTTCTGTATGGATGTGT
>Ga0181532_10005641_pt1 | contig 10573 bp, 9 predicted proteins | sample PEATcosm2014_Bin_33_FD_119768 | JGI IMG/M metagenome (GOLD analysis project Ga0181532, IMG submission 119768) | Peatland microbial communities from MTU Mesocosm Facility, Houghton, MI, USA - PEATcosm2014_Bin11_30_metaG | ecosystem: Environmental > Terrestrial > Soil > Wetlands > Peat | place... | reverse complement strand
GGTTTGAAACCTGCTCCTGCAAGCCGGTTCCGAGGGGCCTACCCTCATCAGTTGAACAGCAAGGCTGTTTCGATTCGACCGTCATCTACATGACGCTCTCCTCTCCGCGCCGTCGTGGCGCACGATCGTCGGCAAACCTTCCCTAATCGGTAAGGTAAGGTTTGCCCGTCATCCGCCAGCAATCGGGGGCCTGTGGTTACCGAAAACTCCGTCCGAGCTGAAAACGCAAGAGATTCCGAGTATTCATGAGATTCTGTTGCTACCACGATGAGCTCTCTTTTCGTCGCACTTTTCGCTGTGGTCGCCTCCAGTTTTCGAACCCGTTCCGCCCTCCAGGCGGAGATCCTCGCGCTTCCTCACCAACTCGCAGTTTTCCAAAAGAGCACGCCGCGGCGCTTGCGCCTACAGCGCTCCGACCGGGTTCTATTTGTCTTCGTGGTGCTGTCGCATGCTCGGCGTCGTGTGCTGCACTTTCAGGTGACCGAACACCCCAGCCAGGAGTGGACGATGCAGCAGATGCGGGAGCCGTTCCCCTGGGACCAATCACCCAGATATCTTCTGCGCGACCGAGATGCGATCTATGGCGGTGATTTGGTAGCCATGACGAAAGGGATGGGGATGGAAGAAGTGATTACCGCACCACACTCCCCGTGGCAAAATCCGTACGTGACGCGGCTGATCGGTTCCATACGGCGCGAATGTTTAGACCACATCATCGTGTGGAATGAAAGATCGTTGCGCCGAACTCTGCAAAGTTATTTTGCCTACTACCAGCACTCCCGAACTCATCTGGCGCTGGCCAAGGATGCGCCAGAGTCGAGAGTCGTTGAAAAGCCGGACCGCGGGCGCATCGTAGTGATCCCTCAGGTCGGAGGACTTCATCACCGATACGAACGCCACGCCGCTTGGTTTTAGTCGGTCCTCGGCGACGCTAGCTTCCGTTCGTCTTATGAACCAAAGCAATCTCATCACGGGCCGAGACCGGATTTTTTCCCTGCACTCCCCGCTTTGCGATCCAGAACGCCGTTGCATCGCTGCTGCACGGTTGCCTCGATCAGTTTCTCCAGCAGAGAGTGTCGGCATGCAGACGAGATTTTCGGTAACGATGCCGCCACAAGCCTACCGGACTGAAACACAATAAAGTGTGTCGGGAGCGGCCCCATACCCTTCGCCGCCCACGCTGAAGTACACCCATCCGTCGGTGCTTGGGCTCCATGCGATTGACGCCAACCTGCTGCGATCGTCGAGAATGCCTCCTCCTTTCTTGCTGTCGCCGTTTCCGTCATAAATGGTCGCCGCGGCGCTCGGGGTTCCCGAATCCGGACTTCTGAAGTCGATTGCCAACGTCTGGTGCGATCTGAGATGCATCTTGAAATATCGCTTGTCATCCCCACCGAGACTCTCCTTCCAGATGTACAACCCTGGCGAAATCGTTGTGGCGTCGTCAAGTGACTTGCCTGGCGTGGGGAACGGCGACTTATGTCCGCCGATCATTTGGCACTTTTCTGGTGTTCCAAGGCTATTGGGAGGGTTATCGCTGTTCGCTTCCGCAGAGACGCTTTTCACCAGTTGTTCCGCTCGCACGAGCGCCATAGGATCTCCAGGCTTCACCAACTTCAGTGCTTCGGCGGCGTGCTTGTTTGCGTCACCCAGATTTCCTTTCTTCTTGTAGAGGTACGCCAACGTATATTCGGCAGAAAGGCTGGGGACCGCATTGAGCGAGGCTTGCAAAGACTGAATTGCCTGATCGAAATCCTCTTTCTTAACCGCCTCGAGGCCTTCCGAATAAGCTTTCACTGCAGCCTGCTTTTGTTCTTCTGAAACACTGCTCGTTGCAATTTCTTTTCGTGCGTCTTCGACACTGTATGGCCGGTTTCGGGATGCATAGGCAAGCACCTGGCCCGCGACAGCAACACCACAAACCAAAACGAAGCCGCCGAAACCATAGAGCATGAACCGATGCAAGAGCGATGAGAATTGCTCTCTCGTCAGCTTTTTTCCAGCAAGGGCGAAGAAAAGCTCCGGGACGCGCCGGGTTTTGAACGCGACCAGAAAAACCAGACTGAGAAACGCGAACAAGGTCAGCGGATCTTTTACATAGATGAATCCTCTGATCAGATCGCTCATAGCGGTCTCCTCGTGCGGCGCCGGCCTCGGCCGGCCAGGGAGTTTGGGCCGTGTCGCGCCTAACGGTATCACAAAAAGAAACGGCTTTAGGACGCAACAACGGGACAATCCGGGAAAGTCAGCCAACCGCCGCTCACGCACGTACTGAAATCGTCATACTCTCTAGCGGTCTCCGCGGATTCCGATGTTCTTACCGGAGAGCGAATTCATCCAGGGAATTATCTCGCGGCTTGCTGGCAATTCTTTCCAGATGAAAGGGTGGAACGTTGCGCTTGCCACCGCCGCTGTGGGTTTGGCGGCAGCCAAGGATTCTAAGCCGACGCTCGCAGTGTTAGCGGTTGTTCCTGCTCGCGTTTTGGTTTCTGGATGCATTTTGGCACTTGAGAGCCTATAACGTGATCTCTATAAGAAGCAATTGCAGCTGAGCCTTCTTTTGACCTCGATGCGGGTTTGGTCAAGCCTGCAAGATGGTTCAAGTCCGCTCTACGGCCTTCCGTGGTCGGGTTGCATGTGCCCATGATCGCGGTCATTTTACTGGTGACTTTAACCGGTATCTTTCGTTGAGCGTCCAACAAAGTCGTACGAAGGACAATCTAGAAAGGAGCTGGCATCTTCACGACAGTTTTGCACCTCTCTTTGAGTAGGTTTTGAGTGTGAAGCAGAACGCTACCGAAAGGAGCACCCATATGAACATCAAGTGACCTTCGGCAAGGTCAGCGGTATCCTTCGAGCGAGCGCGACCGCAGCTAAAACCCTGCTTTCATTCGTGCGTATGCCGCAAAGATCAGCATGGTTCCAGGAATGCGATTGTACATTGGCGAGGCTTTCCTAAGTTCTCCCCTAGACTAGAATCCCCAAACGGCCAGCCTGGACGGGCGTGCTCAGAACGGTGGGATAAAGAGACGACGGGAAAACACGAGGTAAGAGTCACAGACTAGACGGCGTTGTGGGAGATCGGAGCGCGAGCAGCATTCAGCCGCACGACACTTCCTCGAAGCTGACTTCTGGACAATTTTGTTAATCCGGACTTCGTTCGTAGCTGTGAATGGTTGTGTTAGCGCTTCAGAACCTTTCATTGTTTCGGTGGTGACCGTTGGGGTGTTTTCTGTGGTCATGACGAACCACACGCCGTAAGTCCTGGGGCAGTCATTTATTGGACATTCGCATCTGGGGCAACAGCTGCTAAACAAGAAGCAGCAAGCTGCGCCCGATCACTCCGGTGAGCTGGTCTTGCGCCTCCAAAGCCACGTCACGGCTCGCGCCTCCCAGGTTCCGAAGGTGATCAGCGAAGCCCCAAGCCAGATCGCGCGCAGCGCGGACGTTCCAGATCGCCAGCAGGCGCCCGACTCTCCCCGTGTCTTGCGCCAATTCACCTATTATCCCGGTCGCTAGAAAATTCAACGCCGACGGGAGCACCGCTTCCAGCAAGCCATTTACCTGCTCATAATCATCGTGCTCCGGGCTTTGCACCGCCGGCGTCAGATGCAACTCATCATCGGTCTGCAGCAGGGCCAACGCCAGATCGTGATTGATATGAGCATTCATCCCCGCCAAAGCAAACTGTATTCGATCGACACCCGCCCTGTTTCGCGCCTCAAACAAAACGTCCCATGAGCTCGCGGTATCCGCAATCTGCTCTAGTGCACCGGCAATCGCGGCAAAGTAGAACCCAGCAAACACTACGTCGAGGCGCGCCAGCCATGTGGCGTCTTTCCAACCGTTTGGCGGAGGTTGAGCGTCGATCCGCTGGGTCACAACCAAATAAAGCCTGTTGAACCATTTGAGGCCGTCGTTACTAGGCAACAACTCATCGATCCTCTGCATCAGCGCGACGACATCGGCGATCGACGCCGGGGACGCGCCACTCACGATTTGAAGAAGTTGCGCGTCGATGGAATTGAGGGTCGGCATTCTACGCTCTTCAGAGAAAGCGGATTTTCTGCAGCACCACGGCGACTAACGACTCTTATGATCCCGGTTGGCACGCCGAACCTTCTTAAGGGATGTTCGCATTGCTGACGGGAATTAGACCACAGCTCAACCGCCCGGACAACGCCGTCGATAGCCGACGCGAAGAGATGGCCTTTACGACCCACTGCTCGGCCTAACTGGGCATATACCAGCTTGCAGCGGGTCACCGACCGCACATCCGTTAGAGTTTGTCCGCGGCTTCGTCTACACAATCGCACAGAGCGCGACGGCTGGTCACGAGCGCTGAGAAATGGCCTGCGGGAATCCACCGCAGGGCACTTCCCGTCCAGTGCTGATGCAGGCGTTCGGTCTCGCTATTGAATACGTACCCATCGCGCTTGCAGCCCGCAATTACGGCGGCGTCGGGCCGCACCGGGAGTGGATACCGAGTGACATCCGCCACTTCGAAGAGTTGCAGCAGGCGCTCGCGCGCAGGCGCTCGCAGATCGGGTGCGCCCCCCAGCGCGTCGAGGTCGACCGACCAGGAGAGCAATCCGTGGGTGTAGATGCTACTCGCCGAGGCGCCGGTGGCGAGCGCGGCGCACCCCACGGCGAACGGCGTAACCGCGGCGGTAATGGCTGCCATGTGCCCGCCCATGCTGTAGCCCGCCACCACCAGCTTCGGATAGCGGGTGTGCAGGTGTTGCAGCAGCGCGCGCGCCTCCAGCACCATACCCAGCGCCATCAATCCGTGGTCGCTGACGGTCATGCGCGAAGGTCCTTGCGGGGTGCGGCGGCTGCCGTAGAATGGGTTTTCGAGGAAGTAAAGATCGAGTCCGCGCGCAATCAGGCCTCCGAAGATATGCTCGCGCGCGCGAAAGCCCTCGTCGCGCGAGGCAGCCAGAATTACGCAGGCGGCTATGTGTTCCGCTCGCGTCCACGCGCGAACGTGCGCGGTGCGTGTGTGTTCCGGCAGCAATTCCAAGGGCGAGAGGAAGGTGCCGTCGCGCCGCGTTATGCCGCGACGCTCGCGGCCCGTGCTCCAGTGGAGCGCGATCTGCGAGGACGGGTCAAGGTACGAGACCCTGTCGGACAGCCGGGCGAAAAGCGCCGCATCGCCCCATCCGTGGGAGAACAGCTTGGAGCGCCGCGACAACCATGCCACAGCCAGGTCGAGTGGGTGGGCAGCAGGCATGCTACTTGGAATCACGCCGGAGTCACTACTTCTGAAACCATTGTTAAGCTCGGCCATTACTTCCATTACACACTATTGCTTGAATGCGGGATCCGATGCGGCATCGGGCCGCGGTTTCCATTCCAGCGAATAGTATTGACCTCGATCGCGCCCCCACGGATCAAAACCGTTGGTCACGTGCTGCAGCTCCGGAGTCAGTTCCGGGATATTTCGCATCAGCACGCGCTTTAGGGGTGCGACAGGCTGCCTATGTCCGTTTGGCGCCCCCGCTTCCATCATTTCCGGTCCGGGCCCGTTGTGATTCACCCAGTCGACGCCGAGCGTGGTGTAGAACTCAGGCCGGAAGCTGGAAGTGAAGAAACGGTCGCTGTACAACCTGCGCGACGCGTTGAGAATGAAAACCACAAACTGCGTCTCGGAGATGGCGAATCCATGCGGCCGCGTGTATTCAGCCAGCCAGCCCACCACCGTATCCACATCTTCGATGTTGTCCACCACTGACCCGTTCGGGTGCCCAAGACAGTCGTTGATCGGAGTTCCGTCCGGGTTCAACTGCGCGTCGGTGATGATTTTTGACGAGTCGCACACATGCGTTCCATAGATCTCGCGTAACTGAGCGATGGTCTCCATCTGTTGCTTGCGCAAGGGTGAATCAGCGGGAAGAGTATGGTCCACGAAATCGTCATAGCTGGTCAACTGCCGCAGGCCATATTGGCGGCGGAACTCGTTGAAACGTGGCACTCCGTGCTCGCGGTCGCGAATCAGATCGAGCGCCGCGATATCGATCTGCCCGGTCTGCGTGTCAAGCCGCGGCAAACGAATGTTCTGCAGGAACTGCGGATGATTGTGCAGGGTGAGCAGGCCCAGGCGCTGTCGTCCCATGCTCAATCCCCAGTTCGCAAGGCCGCGCGAGCGCATCGCGTCGGTGGCTTTGTTTTCGAAGGTGTCGATCACCGCGACCTTCTCCACGATCTGGTTCGGATCTTTGCTGGCGTCACGGTACTCGATAAGGTCAGGCACGAGCGGGTGCAGACGATAGACCGTCACGAACTCTTCGGGGAAGTTGAACGGCGTCCCGAAGTGATTTACGCCGCCGTTGACGCCATTGGGATTGGTGATGTCGTAATGCGCAACGTCGCTTCCCAACCCGACGATACCAGGGCCGGAGGCGAAGACGGAGTACCATTGGGTGGCTTTTTTGACGTTTTCCGATGTGCCAAAGTTGTGTACCACAATGTCGGATAGAACTTTGGAGACGTCCGGATCGCCGCCTGTGCCGAGCAACCCGCTCCAGTTGGCGTTCATGCCTTTGTAGAGCGGCTCGTCGTAAAGCAGTTGCGGTGTCCACTCGATGGTGTGAATCTTGGCGATTTCAGCCGCGACGACAAGCCGGGCCGCGTTGAAAAGCTCTTCCGGCGTGACGTCCTGATTGCGGATGATGCGCGCAGGATCCGAAGGATTGCGCAGACCGCTGTCGGCCGTCGGATTTTGCGACGCCTGGCGGCGGAATTCATCCACGAAGGCATTGTGCTCACGTGCAAACAGGTTGTGAAAGAAACTCAAGCCGATCGACCAGTTGTCGGGGAACGCCACCGACTCCTGTCCTCGCCATTGAGGCTGCGCGGGATCGCCCGGCTGCAGTACGGGCAGGTAGCCACCCGCCAATCCAGGAACAGGTTCAAGCAGCATCTTTGCGGGATCTTTGGAATCACGCTTCACGCGCTTCAGCGAAATCTCGTCATAGCCGTAAAGCTGCGAGGCATCCCACCATGCCGTATTGTTATTGGCGTACGTCTTAGGCGAGCGGGTCAGATAGGTGCGCCCGCCCACGGTGAATTGCTCCGGAGGCGAATCCTTCAACACGTAGGTTTTGTCGACCTGATCGCCGGGCCGGCATCCCAGCTTCTGGATTTCTTCCGGGGTCAGCGGCGTCGGGACATTGTTCACCAACTTGCTCTTGCAGCCGACGTCCATCATCGCTCCGGGCGCGTTGTGCCCATCGTCCATGTGCGAGAACCAGTCGTGCGTCATGAACTGGATCCAGTAGGCGGCGAGGACGTTGAAGAACGGCGCCTTCTGGTAATCGCAATTCGCGTCGACGGAATTGTTGGGAAGCCCGAAGCCGGCATTGCACGAGGCCGGGTTGGATTGCAGGCGCGTAAACAGAATGCGGCTGATGAGTTGTGGATCGGGAGTCAGCAGATTGATCCGGCCGCCGTGACGGTTCTTGGTAAGCGTATTCTGCTCGAGATCGGGAAACGTGGTTTCAAATTCCACGTTGCGCATGAACGGCATGCCCGTGGAACCCATGCGTGGGTTGCGGATGTCGTTGCATATCCCGGTCAGTGTGCGAGCGCGAATCAGGTCGCCCTTGCATAGCTGCTCGTCATCGCCTCCGACTGCCTCGTAATCGGGACTGTCCTTCGGCAGGCGCATTTCCGGCCAGGTCTTCAGGGCCGGCCCGCCGATCCCACCACGTCCGCTGACGTAGGTCTGGTATGTGCCGGAATTGTCGAACAAGTTGAATTTGAGCAGCTCAATGCGCTGGTACTCGAGATCCGTCAGCGCGCCCGCTATGCCACGCAACTGCGGTCCCGTTACCGAGAGGAAGCCCACGGGCAGAGAAGAAGAGTCGCCCGTTCCCCAATATCTCGACCAGTCAACCCATGGCGTGAATTGGTACTCAACCGCCTGCTGGCCTCCGCGGCAACGCGCGGTCGACGTCGTCACCTTGCCCTGGAAACGCAGATCGCGCGTCTCTGGAACCTTGAGGAAACCGCCTGCCAGATGTTGCACGCACGCCTTCAGCTCCGCCGCTTCTTCCTGCTTGGGGCCAAGCTTCTTGTCGCCCGGCGAGCCCAAAGTCATTTGCCCGCTGGCAAGACCCGCGAGTGCAAATACTACTGCCACGCAGAGGGGAATCAGGAAAACGTTTTTCATAAACCGCTCATCATTTGTTCAATTATGGTGGAGTCAACAGTTAAACTTTCTGCTCCCTTAACTTCTTCAGGACCTCGATGCCGCCGTGTGGGATGGGCTCGCCATGGCCGACGCCCACAATCTCGCAGTCGCCGAAATCGGAGAGCTTGCCAACCGATCGCACATTCTCGCGCATGTCCAGCGTCAAACCTGCCCAGCCGGCTTCGACACGCGGCCAGGTCACAACCACATCGCCGACGAACAGCGCTTTCTTCTGGGGCCAATAGAAGGAGAGACAACCGGGCGTGTGGCCGGGAGTGGAGACAATTGTCAGCGGTCCGACATGCTCGGCTTCTTTCAGCGATTGGTCCACGAGGCAGGGCTTGTGGCCGTCGAAGCCGATGGCGAGCCCAAATTGCAGCTTGTAGGCAGCCAGCGGAGACTTGGGCCAGATTGAAACCTTCGTAGCTTTGCGCTGGCCTTCAATGATACCGATCTCCCATTCGTGCGCGAATACTCGGGCGTTGGTCTGCCGCTTCAATTCCGCCATGCCGCCGATGTGCGAGCGGTGTGCGTGGGTCGCGATAACATTTTTCAGGTCAGACGGCTGCCGCCCCATGGCACGGATTTCGTCCAGGATCATCTGGCCGTCGTCATCGTAGAGCGCGTCGATCAGGGTGATCCCATTGCCGTCATCGAGCAGGAAGGCGTGAACATGGCCACCCTTGTCCTGATTCAAGTAGTGAATGCTGTCGGTTAACTTCACTCGTCACCTCACGCTTCCGATTCGGAGGCCGGATTTGAGAAGTACGCGAGCCGGGATTCCCCATTTTGTCACCAGAGGCTCCGAGCAACATACACCCGATTTCCTCCGTTTGTACACTCTTTTCATGCTTTTAAGCTTCGGCCTACTGACACACCGGACTGCGCACCGAGCTGCCTCGCCGGTAACTTCATGTTTGTCGGCACTCGGAAACAGTCACTCCAGCACTTGAGCGAAAAGTGGCTAGCCGGGCCTTCGCCCGCTCGCGGTCCAGAGACGGGCTTCGGGGAGATCTCCGCTTCTGGCGTGTTTCTCGTCACGAGACCCGGGCATGATGAATGCGAATCGGTATGCCGGCTGCTAAGCAGAACCGAAGCGAACTCTTGATATTCCTCTCGGTAGCCGATTCCGTCGTCGGCCAATACGCATGATCGCGGTCGCTCGGCACAACCGATTCGACAGCGAAATATAATGGCAACTGCCTGCGAGGATTCGCGGCTGTGCGTGGAAAGAAGAGGGCTTGCATGACGCCGGCGACTCTCCTCTCAGGGCAAGTCAGCCGCCACCTGCCAGAACTCGGTAGGCAGGTTGAGCGGAACACTCCACCCAATTGTTCTCCCATGCGTTCGATGTAATCTTCAACAGTTGATTACTCGCTTCTTCAAGAGATGGGGAGGCCTTTGGCCACTCGCTTGCCAGCAAGGCGGAGACTCGAATTGCGAGAATTTTGAACGTCTTGTATTCCGGGTCTTCAGAGCTACTCCACGAAAGGGCGCAATCCTTTCGGATTGCTTGTCGCAACTGCTGAAATGCCTGGCGGAAGCGGCCCAGGCTATCGATCTGCTCGTCCCCCAATGTCAGTTCGCTCGACAGCTTCACTAGTGTCCCTTCGATGATTGCCTCAGCGGCGGCGGCCCTCTTGTGCAGTTCCCACCTCCGCTCCTCGAATCCCTCAGCGGTACGATCAAGCCTATCCCACAATTTCCAGGTTGCGAAGAACTCGCCGTAAGCTACATAGAATTGTTGCGACGCTGACAACTGGAATTCACGACGCTTTTGACGCACATTCCACAAATACGTAAGTCGTTGTCCGACGAACCAACCGAGGAAAAGGACAATGATCGCACCGGCGATGGAGTACGACGCGTTGATCGCCTCGTGAAGTGGGTTCCAATTCTGCACAGCATGGTATTTTACTCGCCAGCAGCACTGCTGGTCGAAACCGTTCGCCACACGTGTCTGCCGCACGGGAATACCAGGGCAACCGGACAAACAGTCCATGCTGCCCTGTCTTGGGGAAGTACTGGATAGGCGGCATTGTTTCTCGGCGCCACAGTGATCCACAAACGGGCTCCTGAGGAACCAGCTGTCATTCTCCTGTCGCTAGACCCATGCTTGGAGTCGGGCTTATCAAGCACCAATGCCCATTTCGGGCCGTAGCTGCCGCGGTCTCTAGCACATCTATCATCGCTCATCCCATGTTCCTTCCGTTCCAATCTGAGCGCAGCTCAGTCGGTTGCTTGGAGGAGATCAATGGCGCTCTCCTGTGTCATTCCACAGTTGTGCTTGCGTGAGCCGAACTCCGCGCGCCTGAATCTGATACGGTCAGATACACAGCCGGGAGGGAGCGATGCATCCGAAAACCGATGGCATTCTTG
>Ga0181532_10005640_pt1 | contig 10574 bp, 8 predicted proteins | sample PEATcosm2014_Bin_33_FD_119768 | JGI IMG/M metagenome (GOLD analysis project Ga0181532, IMG submission 119768) | Peatland microbial communities from MTU Mesocosm Facility, Houghton, MI, USA - PEATcosm2014_Bin11_30_metaG | ecosystem: Environmental > Terrestrial > Soil > Wetlands > Peat | place... | reverse complement strand
TTCACGGCGGGTAGCGGAGGCGTACGAACGTGGGTTGAACTATTTTGATTGCGCGCCGACGTATTTTAACGGGGAGGCGGAGACGAAGTTGGGCGAGGCTCTGCGGCCCTACCGGAACAAAGTATTTCTGGCGGAAAAGACAACGATGCGGGACGCGAAAGGCGCGCGGGCGGAATTGGAGCAGACGCTGCAACGGTTTCATACCGACCATGTGGACTTGTACCAATTTCACGCGGTGAGTTCGATGGACGACGTGAACAAGATCCTGGCACCGGGAGGAGCGGCGGAAACGTTTCTTGCGGCGAAGAAAGAGGGCAAGGCGCGGCATCTGGGATTTTCGGCGCACAACGCGCTAGCGGCAATTCACTTGATGGACGCGATGGAGTTGGACAGCGTTCTGTTTCCGGTAAACGTGAATGCGTGGGAAAACGGCGGGTTCGGACCTCAGATATTGGCGAAGGCGAAATCGAAGGGAATGGCGCGAATGGCACTGAAGGCGCTGGCGTTTGGGAAATGGCCGGAGGGAATGAAAGAGAGCGACCGGAAGTATGCAAAGTGCTGGTACGAACCGATTGATGATCGGGAAATGGCCGCGATGGCGCTGCGGTTTACGTTGAACCAGGAGGTTACGGCAGCGGTGCCACCAGGAGATGAACACATCTTTGATATGGCGATGGAAATTGCGTCGGGGCCGTTGCCGGTGCTGAGCGCGGAGGAGTTGGAGGGATTGAAGAATAAGGTGGCGAAGCTGGAGCCGGTGTTTCGGGCTTGAGGGAGTGAGAAGGGGAGAAGGAGGTGGACGAGTAGAAAAGGGGAAGAGTTAAAAAGTAAGAGAAGAGGTTTTGTGGGCTGACGTCGAGACAAGACGTAGTAGGTAGGATCCTTCGCTGCGCTCAGGATGAGAACTTTATTTTCAACGGGAAGAAGTATGGCGGCGGCGAAAGCGCGGAAGGGCCCACCCTTTGCAAGAGGCGCACCGGGGTGGGGCACCCTCAAGATTCTTCGAGCGGTAGGCTAACAACGGAAGCCTTGAAGCCGGCAAGATGCCGGCGCAACCGAGATGCTGGGGAGACGAAGAAGCCGCCCGTAGCGGCGCTGTCAACGGGGAAAGAGTAAAAGAGCGGACTTATTTGGGAAAATAGAGCATACTGAGGGTGGCTGGGAAGGGATACTCCTATACTCGCACACCTGCAGACCGCTGACTCCACAAGCTGCTTCCCTTACCTTGGTACGCCTAGAGAAAAACTCAAGCACGCCCAGTTTTTCCTAGAGATTACTTCCCCAGCTCCCGAATTACCGAAACGACCAAAAAAACCATAGCTGTACGTTAGAAAAAAAGATTCCTTGCTTCGCCAACTCCGGTCGGGATGACGAACCCAGGTTTATTCAACAGAGGCTGAAACAGAGAATGAGACCGGCAGTCTGAACTGCAGGGCTGGACAACCAGCAACGTACCAAGGGGCAGACTATTTTGAGAGCGGTGAAAAGAGGCGAGCATCGGTGCACAGCTATCAAATCATTCAAGCGTGGGGCAGGATCCTGAAGGGGGAACATCCTTCCCTGTCGATCGAGATAACCAAGGAATGCCCGTTGAAATGCCCGGGGTGCTATGCGTACGAGGATGCGCATTTGGGCACCGGGCGGACGTTGCGGGAACTGAACGATCGAAGGGGCCAGGCGCTGGTGGACGGAGTGCTGGACGTGGTGGACCGGCTGAAGCCGATGCACTTGTCGATCGTGGGGGGAGACCCGCTGGTGCGCTACCGGGAGCTGGAGGAGCTGATCCCCCCGTTGTTGAAGCGCGGGATCCACGTACAGATTGTGACCAGCGCATTTCGGAAGATGGGTCCGACATGGGCGAGCCTGAACCATTTACACGTGGCGGTGTCCATTGATGGATTGCAACCGGAACATGATGCCCGGCGAGCGCCAGCGACGTACGAGCGAATTCTGAGAAATATTGAGGGGCAAAAAATCACGGTGCATTGCACGATTACCGGGCAAATGATGAAACGGCCGGGGTACCTGGAAGAATTCCTGCAGTTCTGGACGCCGCGAGAGGAAGTCCGGAAAGTGTGGTTCAGCCTGTTCACTCCGCAGGTGGGAGACCGCCTGCCGGAAATGCTGAGCGCGGAGGAGCGTACGCGAGTGATTGGGGAACTCCTGGAGTTGAGAAAGAAATATCCGAAGTTGGATATGCCAGCGGTGGTCATCGAGCAATTCGCCAGGCCCCCGAAGAGTCCCGCGGACTGCATTTTTGCGCAGACAACGCAGACGTTATCGGCGGACCTGGAGACAAAAATCACGCCGTGCCAGTTTGGCGGAAATCCGGATTGCGGATCGTGCGGATGCATGGCGTCGATGGGGCTGGCGTCCGTGGGTGCACACAAATTGGGAGGAATCCTGGCGGTGGGCACGATCTTCCAGGCGTCGCTGAAGATTGGCAAGAATCGAGCGCAGAGCCGCGAGAAATACCGGCCAAAGAATGCACTTCCGATATTGCAGACAAAGGGAGAAGGTTGCGCGAACCAGGAAGGAACGAGCACCTAATCCGTGAAAAAGCCGGCCCAATCGGACTATTTGCGCGCCCGTGACGAAAAAGAGGTGGGGATGCTGCGCGAGCTATCCGCGCGGGTTGGCGCGAATCCGCTGCTGGTGCAGGCCAGCAACGGGAACACGTCGATAAAACTGGATGGAGCGCTGTGGATCAAAGCGTCAGGCCGATGGATGGCCCGCGCGATGGAAGAAGAGACGCACATGGCGGTGGATCTGGCAGAAGCGCGAGAGTGCATCGAGAACGGAATAGAGATCGGCCCGCGGATTGCGAGGGAGAGCAAGCTGAAGCCATCGATCGAGACGGCGATGCACGCGGTTCTGCGGCATCGCGTGGTGATTCATGTGCACTCGATCAACACGATCACGTGGGCCATTCGGCTGGACGGGCCGGAGCAATTGAGAGAACGGCTGAAAGGCTTGCGATGGGAATGGATTCCGTATGCCGCGTCGGGGATACCCCTGGCACGAGCGATCGAAAAGGCGGTGGGCGAGGAGCAAGAGACCGACGTGCTGGTGCTGGGAAATCACGGGCTGGTTGTGTGCGGAGCGAATTGCGAGAAAGCGGAAAGGCTTTTGTGGGAAGTAGAACGGAGGCTGGCGACAACGGTGAGGTCATTTCCGAAGCCAGATACCGAGGTACTCGCCGCCCTGGCGCGATATTCGAGATGGAAATTTCCCGATGTGGAGACGTTGCACGCGCTGGGAACGGATGGGATTTCGCTGAAGATCGTGAAAGGCGGGGTGCTGTATCCCTGCCAGGCGATGTTTCTGGGACAAAGTATGCCGCTGCTGACGGCAACAGCAGGCGGGCCGAAATTCAGTGAACGAATGGGGGGCGAAAAGAGGATGCCGCCGTTCGTGGCCATCGAAAAAAGCGGGGTGCTGCTGCATGAGAGGATGAGCAGCGCCGAGCGAGCGACGTTGATTGGACTTGCGCAGGTGACACAACGAACCGAGGAGTACGCGCAACTGCGGTACTTGAACTGGGAGGAAGTGGCGCAGGTGCTGAGCGAGGGTGTGGGCGGATATAAAGACATGACGGAAGAGGCGAACGCAGACGGTGCGGCGACCGGGAAGTTGAGTGAGGAATGCAACGTCGCGTGTGATGGGAACGAATACGTTTCGTGATGTGCGCGGAAGTTTCTTCGAAGATGGCGGCGTCGAGCCGCAGCTACAGATTTAAAAAATAACAGAACAGAGATTGTGCCGAAAGAGAAGAGCCTAGCCTTTGCAGAAGGCGCAACGGGTTGGGCACCTTCAGGTATATTAGTGCGCGATGAAACGGGTAGAACCGGAGAGCAGAACCAGGAATGGCTGTGGGATGGAAATCGTGCGAAGCAACAGGAAGATGAAGAAAGTTGATCGCAGAGTTTTGCGAATCATCGGAGTGTTCAAGCTGGCCAAGGCCGCGCTGCTGATTGTGGTGGGAGTGGCGGCACTGAGGTTGGTGCACGCAGACATCGCAAGCGTGTTGGAAGAATGGGTGCCGAGGATCGGGTTTGGACCGGGAAGCAGGTACGTGGGGCGCGCGCTGATGGAAGCGGCGGCGCTGACACCGAGCAGGATCAAGGATGTTGGAGTGGGCAGCCTTGTGTATGCGGCGCTTTTCTTGACTGAAGGAATAGGGTTGTTGATGCTGAAGAAGTGGGCGGAGTGGGTGACGATTGTGATCACAAGTTCGCTGGTGCCGGTAGAGATCTATGAAATCGTGCGGCATCCGAATGTGGTAAAGGTTGTCGTGCTGGTGATTAACCTGGCACTGGTGGGGTACCTGATTTATCAGGTGAGGAGAGAGGAGGGATAGGAGGAAGGGTCACACGCGAAGGAGTGAAAGGGAAGAGGAAACATCGATGGCTCCATCGATTGAGGGGATGACATCTTTATTTTATTTCGAGCAAAGGGAGGCGGCGTAAAACCGCCCCTACAAAAAGCGCTAGAGATGGGAATGGAAGAAGGCTAGGGTGCGTTGGCGGGCAAGAGCGGCGGAGCGGGGCTCGAAGTCGGGGCGATTGTCGCAGTTGAAGCCGTGGCCGGCGTTTTCGTAGAGAAAGACGGGGAGATCGGGATCGGCTTGCTGAATTTTTTGGATGTCGGAAGCCGGGATGTGGGCATCCTTGGCGCCAAAATGCAGCATGACTGGGCAGCGCGGTTTTTCGGCGACGAATTTGGCAATTTGTCCGCCGTAGTAACAAACCGCCGCGGCGGGATTGAGGCGGGTTGCGGAAAGCCAGGCGAGAGTACCTCCGAAACAGAAGCCGACGACACCGACTTTGCGGCCAGGGGAAGCTTTCGCACCGTGAAGAATCGCGGCGGAAACATCGAGGAGAGCTTTGTCGATGCCGATCTGGTTGGCGTACTGCATGCCGCGAGAAGCGTCGGCGGAATTGTAGTTCAGCTCGATGCCGGGCTGGGCACGATCGAAGAGTGCAGGAGCAATGGCCGAGAATCCCTGGCTGGCGTAATCATCAACGACGGAGCGGATGTGACGATTGACGCCGAAGATCTCCTGGATGATGACGACAGCGGAAGACGCGGGGGTGCTGGGCTCGGCGAGATACGCGCCGAGAGAATGTCCGTCGGAAGATGTTAGCTGAATCTTAGAGCCCATGGTGCACCAGGAATCTTACACGTTAGTGGATGTGCAAAGAAAGCTAAGCATGGGTGGGAGAGGCCCGCGGGGGGCCGAAACTAAATCGAGGACTAGGGGCACTCCCATCCGCCCAGAGAGAGCACCCCTAATCCTCGCATTACGAGGCGAAGTCTATCTTCGGCTGCACAAGATGTCCATCGGGGATTCCCTGTAAACGAGGCCGGGGAATCTGGGCGTTGATTACATAAAAGTTAATACTAACGGATGCGTAAAAGTGGCGAAATGGAGTCAACATTGGGAACGCGGGCGAGGACGGAAGGAAGGATGAATACCGAATAATAGTGATTGCATTGGAGATTGCCAGAGGGCTAGGATTGCCCGAACCTGGCTCACGGAGGACTCCATGAAGGTTTCGGAACTGATCGGGTCCCGCAAGTAAATCTACTTTATTTCGGAAGAAACGACGGTGATGGAAGCCGCAAAATATTTGCGGGAGAAACAGGTGCGGTCGGTGGGCGTGGTGGACGGGGCCGGAAAGCTGGCGGGCGTAGTGTCGCAAAGCGATATATCGGACAAGGTGGCGGCAGAGAATAAATGCCCGGCGTGGATGAAAGTGTCGGAAATCATGAGCCGGGAGTTACTGACCGTGAGCCCGGAGATGACGTTCGAAGAGAGTCTGCTGACAATGGAGAAGAACGGGGTTTATCATTTATTGATTCTAGACGCGCAAAGCCGGTACCGAGGGATGTTGTCAGTGAGCGATTTGCTGAAAGTGCTGGCGGCGGACCATAAAGGGCGCGCGGATCTGCTGGAATCGTACATGTTCCCGCCGAGGTAGATTTTTGGAGGACAATTCCCTTTTGGAGTGAATGAGCGTGGGGGTGTGCGTGCGAGGGAGGAGAGAAGAAGTGGATGAGTTAAAGAGTGAGAAGGTCGGGTTGGTAGCCAGGCCCCTCCCCTGTGTGGTCGGTTGCGCTGGAACCCGCGCGGAGGAGAGGGACGGGCCAAGCCGGTCGGGATGACCTGCCGATCTGAAGATCGGCCACTACACACGAGAGAGAACCCAAGACAACGGCATAATGCCACCGCTACACGGGATTTGGACTGGGGACGGAACGCCAGGTGAAATTGAGAGGGACGGAGGAGAGGCCTTGAAAAACCTTTGGATTGGGTTGGCGTTATGTTGTGCGATACCGGTAGCGGGGCAGCAGGCGCAAACTGCTCGGAGGGAACTTCAGGATGCATCGGCGGAGCCACGAGTTATGCGATTGTGGGACGGAGCGGCGCCGGGGGCTCTGGGGAGCGGCGAAGAGGACCAGCCGACGCTGACACTATACGAAGCGTCGAGCGAGCATGAACCGGGTGCGGCAGTGATCGTGATGCCGGGAGGAGCATATTGGTACCTGGCGACGAATCATGAGGGGCGACAGATTGCGAATTGGCTGAACGCGATGGGGATCACGGCGTTTGTGCTGAAGTATCGGATTGCACCGCGGTACCACTATCCGGTGGAGTTTTGGGATGCGCAGAGGGCGATACGGATGGTGCGGGCGAGGGGAAAAGAGTTTGGGGTGTTGCCGGACAAGATTGGGGTGCTGGGATTTTCAGCGGGAGGGCATTTGGCCTCGACGGTGGAAACACATTTTGATGCGGGAAATGCGGCGGCGACGGATGCGATTGAGAGGGTGAGTTCGCGACCGGATTTCGCGGTGCTGTGCTATCCGGTGATTTCCTTTGTGGCGGAGTATGCGCATGCGGGATCGCGCGAAAACTTGTTGGGGACAAATCCGAAGCCGGAGTTGGTGAAGGAATTGTCGAATGAGTTGCAGGCGACCGGGCAGACGCCCCCGACGTTTTTGTGGAGCAGCAGCACGGATACAGGTGTGCCGCCTGAAAATAGCGTGGCGTTTTATTTGGCGCTCCACAAGGCAGGGGTACCGGCGGAGTTGCATATATTTGCGGAGGCGCCGCATGGGGTGGGATTGGATCTAAACAATGAGGCGGTGGGGATGTGGGGGAGCTTGTTGGTGAACTGGTTTCGGGGAAGAGGAATATTGAAGTAAATAGATAAGGAAGTGAAGGAAGCAAAGGAGGTAAAGGACCGAAGACAATTTGCCAAGAGCAAACGGATGCACATTGGGTTTACGGTTTGGTGGAGGCAGGGGCTAGTTGATCCGCGGAGAGTTTTTGTTGGGTTTGATCGCGGAGTTGCTTGGCGCGGATTCCGGCGGAGCTGTCGGGGTCAAGGGTGAGGTAGGTGTCGAGATCAGCAAGCAGAGCGGGGTAATTCTTCTGGAGCAGGTGAATGTTGGAGAGAAGGCGGTAAACGACAGGAGAGCGGGGAGCGAGGACGCGGGCCCGTTCCGCGGAAGCAAGGGCCGCGGGAAGCTGATTTTGCATGAGGAAGAAGCGGCCGAGTTCGTAATGGGCGAGCCAAAGATTGGGGTTGAGTTCCAGGCCTTTGCGTATGGACTGTTCGGCATCGTGTAGATCATTGCGGTCGAGAAGAACTCCACCGAGACCCGCCGAAGCATCGGCAAAGGTGTCAGAGCTGAGCTGGAAGGATTTGCGGAAAGAAGTTTCGGCGACATCGCGATTGCCTAAGGTAAGTTGCGTCATAGCGATTTCGTAGGCGGCCTCGTAATAGGTTGGGGCGATGGCGAGAGCCTGCTGAAAATCGGCGAGAGCGCCCTTGGTGTCTTTGTTCTGGAAGAGCTTTTTATTGCCGGATTCCATGAGTTCCCTGGCTTTGGCGGGCATGGAGAGTTCATGGGCGGAGACAGTATTGGAAGTGGGGGAGTCCTGTTTCTTGGAAATAGGTTTGAGGTAGATGGCCATGCCTCTGTCCGAGCCGATGGAAACGTCGACATCAAGCCTGACGCGCTCATAGCCGGAGACTTCGACGTTGAGGGTGTAGGTGGAACGCTTCAGGCCGGTGAAACGGAATTGTCCCTCCTCATTCGTGTTTTGAGATTCGATGTCAACATGCTCGGAGTCGGAAAGACTCACTTCCACATTCTTGGCGGGAGCGGAGTTGTCTCCGTAGTAGACGATACCCGAAATGGTAGCGGGCCTTTGAGCGCAGATTCCAAGAGCAAACAGCAGGCAGGAAACGAAAGCCAACGGAGCGATAAGCCGGATCATGGCGACCTCCGGACCGGCTGAGTTTTGGGAAGTATAGCATTGGGAGGAGGTGAAGGAGGTAAAGGAGGTAAAGAAAGTAAGGGAAACAAAGGAAACATTGAAAGGGATTACTCGCTCCGCGGACTCCGCTCGGAAGGACGGTATGTGGGTTTGCAGTTAGACGGGGACAGAGGTGGATTGGGTTTCGTTGACGATTTTGCCGTCGAAGAGATGGACGGTGCGTTCGGCGTGGTTCGCGTAGCGAGGGTCATGAGTGACCATACAGATGGTTGCGCCAGTGGCGTGGATGTCTTGGAGAAGATCCATGACAGAATCACCATTTTTGGAGTCAAGATTTCCGGTGGGCTCATCAGCGAGGAGAATCATCGGATCGCCTACCAGCGCGCGTGCCACCGCGACGCGTTGCTGCTGCCCACCGGAAAGTTGTGCAGGATAATGCTTGGCGCGATGAGCCATTTCGACGCGTTCGAGGGCGTGCTGGACTTTTTCCTTCCGCTCTGCGGAGGCCATGCCGCGATAGGTGAGAGGAAGTTCGACGTTTTCGTAGACGGTGAGATCGCCGATGAGGTTGAAGGCCTGGAAAATGAAACCGATTTCGCGATTGCGAATGCGGGAGCGGTCGCCGAGCTTGAGGCTGGCGACGGGCTGACCGTTGAGGGAGTAGTTCCCTTCCGTAGGCGAATCGAGAAGGCCGAGAATGGCGAGGAGGGTAGATTTGCCGCAGCCGGAGGGACCGGCAATGGCAAGATATTCGCCCCTCTTGATTTCGAGATCGATGGCGTCCAAGGCGTGGGTTTCGAGTTCATCGGTGAAAAAGATTTTGCTGACGCCTTGAAGATTGATCAGGGTGTTGTTGGTGGAAGACATTTCGGGAGCCTCCGGGTGGAATCGTGATTCTTTGGGGCTAAAGCCCCTTGTTTCTAAAACTACGGACCAGATCTGGATCGGCCACTACACAAGCAAGAGAAACCCAAGACGGCGGCGTAAAGCCGCCCCTACACGGAAAGCCAGGAGGCCGCACTGAAGGCCGGCGGCTACGCGGGCAAGGCGCAGGCCTTGCCGGGCGGCTACTCAGTGATACGTGTGGGGTGGCGCGCATGTTCCCTCAGGCTCCTAGCGTAAACGAATGCGGTCGAAAGCGTCCATGGAAGACATGTCGGAAAGGATGACCTTGTCGCCGACATTGAGGCCCTGGAGGATTTCGACGGTGTTGACGGAAGTCTTGCCGAGCTTGACGTTGACGCGGACCGCCTCGGAGCCATCGTCGACCAATTTGAAGAGGCCAATGGTGGAGTCCGATTGGCCATGAACGGGACGGCCGACGTAGAGAACGTCTTTCAGGTTTTCTAGTTCGATGGTGCCATCGACGCTGAGGTCCGGGCGCGAACCGAGAGGGAGCGGATCGGTGATCTGGACATCGACGGTGACGGTGCCGTTCTGGACGGAGGGGTCGATGCGCGAAACGAGACCTTTGACGATACCGTTGCGGGTATCGATGGCGGCGGGCTGGCCGATGGAGACGTCCCTGGCTTGAGTTTCGGGAATCTTGATTTCGGCTTTAAGGCGCTTGGGATCGGCGACGCGGGCGAGGTTGGTGCCGGGAGTGACATGCTGGCCGACTTCCACGGGGACGACCTGGAGAACGCCTTGGATACCGGCGCGGACGTGGAGGGATTCGAGTTCGCCGTGCTTGAGGTTGTAGAGAGCGCGCTGCTGATCGACTTTGGATTGCTGAGCCTGAATCCGCGCGCCGGCGGAGTCCTCGGCATTCTTGGTGCGGTCTTCTTCTAGCTGGAGGCGGATCGCGAGTTGCTCTTCCTTTACTTTGGAGAGTTGCTCGGTAACATCCGCACCGACGCCTTGCGCGCGAAGTTTTACGTCGACTTCGTGCTGAATTTTGGCCTGTTCGTAATCACTACGGACGTTGGCGGCGATGGATTTTTGATTGAGGAGGTCGCTGTTGATGGTTACCTTGAGGCTCTCGAGGTCGGCCTGGGCGGCCTTGAGCTGGTATTCGGCGTCGAGAGTTTCGCGTTGGAGAACGGGATCGCTGAGCTCGAGGATGATGCTGGAGGGCTGGACGATGGCGCCGGGATGCAAGATGATGCGGTCTACGCGGGAGTCGGTTTGCGCGGGAATCCACTGAATGTCTTCGGGGACGAGGGTGCCGATGCCGCGAACGTCGCGGACCATGGGGCCGCGCTTGACCTCATCGGTCCAGATGGTGGCTTTGTCGACGGCGGGAGCGGCAGGGCGAAGACGAGAGACGCCGAAGGTGACGCCA
>Ga0181532_10005639_pt1 | contig 10576 bp, 8 predicted proteins | sample PEATcosm2014_Bin_33_FD_119768 | JGI IMG/M metagenome (GOLD analysis project Ga0181532, IMG submission 119768) | Peatland microbial communities from MTU Mesocosm Facility, Houghton, MI, USA - PEATcosm2014_Bin11_30_metaG | ecosystem: Environmental > Terrestrial > Soil > Wetlands > Peat | place... | reverse complement strand
TGGCGTCACCTTCGGCGTCTCTCGTCTTCGCCCTGCCGCTCCCGCCGTCGACAAAGCCACCATCTGGACCGATGAGGTCAAGCGCGGCCCCATGGTCCGCGACGTTCGCGGCATCGGCACCCTTGTCCCCGAAAACATTCAGTGGATTCCCGCGCAAACCGATTCCCGCGTCGATCGCATCGTTTTGCATCCCGGCGCCATCGTCCAACCCGCCAGCATCATCCTCGAGCTCAGCGATCCCATTCTCCAGCGCGAAACTCTCGACGCCGAATATCAGCTCAAAGCCGCCCAGGCCGATCTCCAAAGCCTCAAGGTCACCATCAATAGCGATATCCTCAATCAAAGATCCGTCACCGCCAACGTCCAAAGCGATTACGAACAGGGCAAAATTCAGCACGAAGTCGATGCCAAACTCCGCGATGAGGGCATTTACGCCGATGTTACCGAACAGCTCTCTCGCGTCAAGATGGAACAACTGGCCATCCGCCTTAAACTCGAACAAGACCGCACCAAGAACCTCGAGGACTCCGCCGGCGCGCGGATTCAGGCTCAGCAATCCAAAGTCGATCAGCAGCGCGCTCTCTACGACCTCAAGCACAGCGAACTCGAATCCCTCCATGTCCGAGCCGGTATCCAGGGTGTTCTCCAGGTTGTTCCCGTCGAAGTCGGTCAGCATGTCACTCCCGGCACCAACCTTGCCCGCGTCGCCGATCCCAAGCGCCTTAAAGCCGAAATCAAAATCCCCGAAACTCAGGCCAGGGACGTCTCCATCGGCCAGCCCGCCGCCATCGACACCCGCAACGGCATCGTCAAAGGTCTCGTTTCGCGCATCGACCCCTCTGTCCAGAACGGCACCGTCACCGTTGATGTCCAGATCACCGATCCGCTCCCTCTCGGTTCGCGCCCGGACCTCAGCGTCGATGGCACCATCGAACTCGAAAACCTGAAAGACGTTCTCTACGTTGGCCGTCCCGTTCACGGACAATCGGACTCCACCATCGGCCTGTTCAAATTAGTCGACGATGGCTCCGAGGCGGTCCGGGTAAATGTCAAGCTCGGCAAGACTTCCGTCAACACCGTCGAAATCCTCCAGGGCCTCAATGTCGGCGACAAGGTCATCCTCTCCGACATGTCTTCCATGGACGCCTTCGACCGCATTCGATTACGCTAGGAGCCTAAGGGAACATGCGCGCCATCCCACACGTATCACTGAGTAGCCGCCCGGCAAGGCTAGAGCCTTGCCTGCGCATCCGCCGCCGTCTTGGGTTTCTCTTGCTTGTGCAGTGGCCGATGTTTAGATCGGCCAGACCTGGTCCGTAGTTTTAGAAACAAAGGGCTTTAGCCCCAAAGAACCACGATTCCACCCGGAGGCTTACGAAATGTCTTCCACCAACAGCACCCTGATCAATCTTCAAGGCGTCAGCAAGATCTTCTTCACCGACGAACTCGAAACTCACGCCTTGGACGCCATCGATCTCGAAATCAAGAAGGGCGAATACCTTGCCATCGCCGGTCCCTCCGGCTGCGGCAAATCCACCCTCCTCGCCATTCTCGGCCTTCTCGATTCGCCTACGGAAGGGAACTACTCCCTCAACGGTCAGCCCGTCGCCAGCCTCAAGCTCGGCGAGCGCTCCCGCATTCGCAACCGCGAAATCGGTTTCATCTTCCAGGCTTTCAACCTCATTGGCGATCTCACCGTCTACGAAAACGTCGAGCTCCCTCTCACCTATCGCGGCATGGCCTCCGCTGAGCGCAAGGAAAAAGTCCAGCACGCCCTCGAACGCGTCGAAATGGCTCATCGCGCCAAGCATTATCCTGCACAACTTTCCGGTGGGCAGCAGCAACGCGTCGCGGTGGCACGCGCGCTCGTTGGCGATCCCATGATTCTCCTCGCTGATGAGCCCACCGGAAACCTTGATTCCAAAAATGGCGATTCTGTTATGGATCTCTTGCAAGACATCCACGCCACTGGGGCCACCATCTGCATGGTCACCCACGACCCTCGCTACGCCAACCACGCCGAACGCACCGTCCATCTCTTCGACGGCAAAATCGTCAACGAAACCCAGTCTACCTCCGTCCCTGCCTAACTGCAGACCGACATACCCCGGTCTCCCGCGGCGGGTCCGCGGAGCGAGGTATTGTTCTCCATCGCACGGTTTTAGTGCGAAGAGTCCCTCTTCGCTCCCCGCGTCTTCCCTCCCGTCCGAGGTATCGCTTGTAGCGGCGGCTGTACGCCACCGTCTCGGGTATGTTGCTTTCCCAAACACCCCGCCTGTCATTCGTCATTCCGGGCAGAGTCCGCGGAGCGAGGAATCCCTTTCAATAGTTCCTTTGTTTCCCTTACTTCCTTCACCTTCTTCACCTCCTCCCAATGCTATACTTCGCAAAACTCAGCCGGTCCGGAGGTCGCCATGATCCGGCTTATCGCTCCGTTGGCTTTCGTTTCCTGCCTGCTGTTTCCTCTTGCAATCTGCGCCCAAAGGCCCGCCACTATTGCGGGTATCGTCTATTACGGAGACAACTCCGCTCCCGCCAAGAATGTGGAAGTGAATCTTTCCGACTCCGAGCATGTCGACATCGGATCTCAAAACACGAATGAGGAAGGACAATTCCGTTTCACCGGCCTGAAGCGTTCCACCTACACCCTCAATGTCGAAGTCTCCGGCTATGAGCGCGTCAGGCTCGATGTCGACGTTTCCATCGGCTCGGATAGAGGCATGGCCATCTACCTCAAACCTATTTCCAAGAAACAGGACTCCCCAACTTCCAATACTGTCTCCGCCCATGAACTCTCCATGCCCGCCAAAGCCAGGGAACTCATGGAATCCGGCAATAAAAAGCTCTTCCAGAACAAGGACGCCAAAGGCGCCCTCGGCGATTTTCAGCAGGCTCTCGCCATCGCCCCTACCTATTACGAGGCCGCCTACGAAATCGCTATGACGCAACTTACATTAGGCAATCGCGACGCCGCCGAAGCTTCTTTCCGCAAATCGTTCGAGCTCAGTTCTGACACCTTTGCCGATGCCTCGGCGGGTCTCGGTGGAGTTCTTCTCGACCGCAATGATCTACACGATGCCGAACAGTCCATACGCAAAGGCCTGGAACTCAATCCCAATCTCTGGCTCGCCCATTACGAACTTGGCCGCTTCTTCCTCGTGCAAAATCAGCTTCCTGACGCCCTTGCCTCCGCCGAACGGGCCCGCGTCCTCGCTCCTCGCTCTCCCGTCGTTTACCGCCTTCTCTCCAACATTCACCTGCTCCAGAAGAATTATCCCGCTCTGCTCGCTGATCTCGACACCTACCTCACACTTGACCCCGACAGCCCCGCTGGAATCCGCGCCAAGCAACTCCGCGATCAAACCCGACAAAAACTCTCCGCGGATCAGCTAGCCCCCGCCTCCACCAAACCGTAACCCAATCTGTATCCGTTTGCTCTTGGCAAACAGTCTTCTGTCCTCTACCTCCTTTACTTTCTTCATTTCCTTATCTATTTACTTCAATATTCCTCTTCCCCGAAACCAATTTACCAACAAGCTTCCCCACATCCCCACCGCCTCATTGTTTAAATCCAACCCCACCCCATGCGGCGCCTCCGCAAATATATGCAATTCCGCCGGTACCCCTGCCTTGTGCAGGGCCAAATAAAACGCCACGCTATTTTCCGGCGGCACACCTGTATCCGTGCTGCTGCTCCACAAAAACGTCGGCGGCGTCTCCCGAGTCACCTGCGACTCATTCGACAATTCCTTCACCAAATCCGGCTTCGGATTTGTCCCCAACAAGTTTTCGCGCGATCCCGCATGTGCATACTCCGCCACAAACGAAATCACCGGATAGCACAGCACCGCGAAATCCGGTCGCGAACTCACCTTCTCAATCGGATCCGTCGCCGCCGCATCTCCCGCATCAAAATGTGTTTCCACCGTCGACGCCAAATGGCCTCCGGCGGAAAACCCCAGCACCCCAATCTTGTCCGGCAACACCCCAAACTCTTTTGCCCTCGCCCGCACCATCCGTATCGCCCTCTGCGCATCCCAAAACTCCACCGGATAGTGGTACCGCGGTGCGATCCGATACTTCAGGACAAAGGCCGTGATCCCCATCGCGTTCAGCCAATTCGCAATCTGCCGCCCCTCGTGGTTCGTCGCCAGGTACCAATATGCTCCTCCCGGCATCACGATCACCGCCGCACCCGGTTCATGCTCGCTTGACGCTTCGTATAGTGTCAGCGTCGGCTGGTCCTCCTCGCCACTTCCCAGAGCCCCCCGCGCCGCTCCGTCCCACAAACGCATCACTCGCGGCTCCGCCGATGCATCTTGAAGTTCCCTCGGAGCAGTTTGCGCCTGCTGCCCCGCTACCGGCATCGCACAACACAACGCCAACCCAATCCAGTGGTTTTTCAAGCCCTCTCCTCCGTCCCTCTCAATTTCACCCTGCGTCCCGTCCCCGATCCAAATCCCCGTCTAGCGCCGACTTTATGCCGCCGTCTGGGGCTCTCTTTCTTCTGGAGTGGCCGATCTTAAGATCGGCAGGTCATCCCGCCCGGCGTGGCCCATCCTTCTCCTCCGCGCGGGTTCCAGCGCCACCGACCCGACTTTCTCACTCTTTCACTCTTTAGCTCTTCCACTTCTTCTCTTTTTCTCCTCCCTCGCGCGGACACCCCTACGCCCAATCACTCCCAAAGGGAATTGTCCTCTAATATTTACCTCGGTGGGAACATGTACGATTCCAGCAGATCCGCGCGCCCTTTGTGGTCCGCCGCCAGCACTTTCAGCAAATCGCTCACGGACAACATCCCTCGGTACCGGCTTTGCGCGTCCAGAATCAACAAATGATAGACGCCGTTCTTCTCCATGGTCAGCAAACTCTCTTCAAACGTCATCTCCGGGCTCACCGTCAGCAACTCCCGGCTCATGATTTCCGACACTTTCATCCACGCCGGGCATTTATTTTCCGCCGCCACCTTGTCCGAGATATCGCTCTGCGACACCACTCCCGCCAGCTTCCCCGCCGCGTCCACCACGCCCACCGAGCGTACCTGTTTCTCCCGCAGATATTTTGCGGCTTCCATGACCGTCGTTTCTTCCGAAATAAAGTAGATTTCCTTGCGGGAGCCGATCAGTTCCGAAACCTTCATGGAGTCCTCCGTGAGCCATATTCGGGCCATCCTAGCCCTCTGGCAATCTACATTGCAATCACTTTTATTCAGTATTCATCCTTCCGCCCGTCCTCGCCTGTGTTACAAATGTTGACTCCATTTCGCCACCATTACGCATCCATTAGTATTAACCGTTATGTAATCACCATATTTCCCCGGCCTCGTTTACAGGGAATCCCCGATAGACATCTCGTGCAGCCGAAGATACACTTGCCCTCGTAATGCGAGGATTAGGGGTGCTCTCTCTGGGCGGATGGGAGTGCCCCTAGTCCTCGATTTAGTTTTGGCCCGCCGCGGCCCCTTCCCATCCATGCTTAGCTTTCTTTGCACATCCACAAGCGTGTAAGATTCCCAGTGCACCATGGGCTCTAAGATTCAGCTAACCTCTTCCGACGGACATTCTCTCGGCGCCTATCTCGCCGAGCCCAGCACCCCCGCGTCTTCCGCCGTGGTCATCATCCAGGAGGTCTTCGGCGTCAATCGTCACATCCGCTCCGTCGTTGATGATTACGCCAGCCAGGGATTCTCCGCCCTTGCTCCCGCGCTCTTCGATCGCGCCCAGCCCGGCATCGAGCTCAACTACAATTCCGCCGATGCTTCTCGCGGCATGCAGTACGCCAGCCAGATCGGCATCGACAAAGCTCTCCTCGATGTTTCCGCCGCCATTCTTCATGGTGCGAAAGCTACCCCCGGCCGTAAAGTCGGTGTCGTCGGCTTCTGTTTCGGCGGTACTCTCGCCTGGCTTTCCGCAACCCGCCTCAATCCCGCCGCGGCGGTTTGTTATTACGGCGGACAAATTGCCAAATTCGTCGCCGAGATGCCACGCTGCCCCGTACTGCTGCATTTCGGCGCCAAGGATACCCACATCCCCGGCACCGACATCCAAAAGATTCAGCAAGCCCATCCCGATCTCCCCGTCTTCCTCTACGAAAATGCTGGCCACGGCTTCAACTGCGACAATCGCCCCGACTTCGAGCCCCGCTCCGCCGCCCTTGCCCGCCAGCGCACCCTAGCCTTCTTCCATTCCCATCTCTAGCGCTTTCTGTAGGGGCGGCTTTACGCGGCCGCTTTTCCTCCAAATAAAATCAAAATGTCACCCTCTCAATCGACGGAACCATCGATGTTTCCTCTCCTCTTTCACTCCTTCGCGTACGACCATTCCTCCTCTCCCTCCTCTTTCCTCAGCTGATAAATCAGGTACCCTACCAGCGCCAGATTAATTACCAACACCACGACCTTCACCACATTCGGATGCCGCACGATTTCATAGATCTCTACCGGCACCAGCGAACTTGTGATTACAATCGTCACCCACTCCGCCCACTTCTTCAGCATCAACAGCCCTATTCCTTCGGTCAAAAAAAGCGCCGCATACACAAGGCTGCCCACTCCAACATCCTTGATCCTGCTCGGCGTCAGCGCTGCCGCTTCCATTAGCGCGCGCCCAACATACCGGCTCCCCGGTCCAAACCCAATCCTCGGCACCCATTCTTCCAACACGCTTGCGATGTCTGCGTGCACCAGCTTCAGTGCCGCCACTCCCACCACAATCAGCACCGCGGCCTTCGCCAGCTTGAACACCCCGATGATTCGCAAAACTCTGCGATCAACTTTCTTCATCTTCCTGCTGCTTGGCACGATTCCCATCCCAACGCCATTCCTGACTCTGCTCTCAGGTTCTACCCGTTTCATCGCGCACTAATATACCTGAAGGTGCCCAACCCGTTGCGCCTTCTGCATAGGCTAGGCTCTTCTCTTACGGCACAATCTCTGTTCTCTTATTTTTGATTCTGTAGGTGCGGCTCAACGCCGCCATCTTTGAAGAAACTTCAGCGCACATTACGAAACGTATTCGTTCCCATCACACGCGACGTTGCATTCCTCAGGCAACTTCCCGCTCGCCGCACCGTCTGCGTTCGCCTCTTCCGTCATGTCTTTATACCCGCCCACGCCTTCACTCAGCACCTGCGCCACCTCCTCCCAGTTCAAGTACCGCAGTTGCGCGCATTCCTCGGTTCGTTGGGTCACCTGCGCCAGTCCAATCAACGTGGCTCGCTCGGCGCTGCTCATCTTCTCATGCAGCAGCACTCCGCTTTTTTCGACGGCTACAAACGGCGGCATCCTCTTCTGGCTCCTCATTCGTTCACCAAATTTCGGCCCGCCCGCCGTGGCCGCCAGCAGCGGCATACTTTGCCCCAGAAAGATCGCCTGGCAGGGGTACAGCACCCCGCCTTTCACGATCTTCAGCGATATTCCGTCCGTTCCCAACGCGTGCAATGTCTCCACATCAGGAAATTTCCATCTCGAATACCGCGCCAGCGTAGCGAGTACCTCAGTATCTGGCTTCGGATAGGACCTCACCGTCGTCGCCAGCCTCCGTTCCACTTCCCACAAGAGTCTCTCCGCTTTCTCGCAATTCACCCCGCACACCACCAGCCCGTGATTTCCTAGCACCAGCACGTCGGTCTCTTGCTCTTCGCCCACCGCTTTTTCGATTGCCCGCGCCAGTGGTATCCCCGACGCGGCATACGGAATCCATTCCCATCGCAAACCTTTCAGCCGTTCTTTCAATTGCTCCGGCCCGTCCAGCCGGATGGCCCACGTGATCGTGTTGATCGAGTGCACATGAATCACCACGCGATGCCGCAGAACCGCGTGCATCGCCGTCTCAATCGATGGCTTCAGCTTGCTCTCTCTCCCAATCTGCGGCCCGATCTCTATTTCGTTCTCGATGCACTCTCGCGCCTCTGCCAGATCCACCGCCATGTGCGTCTCTTCTTCCATCGCGCGCGCCATCCATCGGCCCGACGCTTTGATCCACAGCACTCCATCCAGTTTTATCGACGTGTTCCCGTTGCTGGCCTGCACCAGCAGCGGATTCCCGCCAACCCGCGCGGAGAGCTCGCGCAGCATTCCCACCTCTTTTTCGTCACGGGCGCGCAAATAGTCCGATTGGGCTGGCTTTTTCACGGATTAGGTGCTCGTCCCTTCCTGGTTCGCGCAACCTTCCCCCTTTGTCTGCAATATCGGAAGTGCATTCTTCGGCCGGTATTTCTCCCGGCTCTGCGCTCGGTTCTTGCCAATCTTCAGCGACGCCTGGAAGATCGTCCCTACTGCCAGGATTCCTCCCAATTTGTGTGCACCCACGGACGCCAGCCCCATCGACGCCATGCATCCGCACGATCCGCAATCCGGATTCCCGCCAAACTGGCACGGCGTGATCCTTGTCTCGAGGTCCGCCGACAACGTCTGCGTTGTCTGCGCGAAAATGCAGTCCGCCGGGCTGTGCGGCGGTCTGGCGAATTGCTCGATGACCACTGCTGGCATATCCAACTTCGGATATTTCTCTCTCAACTCCAGGAGTTCCCCAATCACTCGCGCCCGTTCCTCCGCGCTCAGCATTTCCGGCAGGCGGTCTCCCACCTGCGGAGTGAACAGGCTGAACCACACTTTCCGGACTTCCTCTCGCGGCGTCCAGAACTGCAGGAATTCTTCCAGGTATCCGGGCCGTTTCATCATTTGCCCGGTAATGGTGCAATGCACTGTAATTTTTTGCCCCTCAATATTTCTCAGGATTCGCTCGTACGTCGCTGGTGCTCGCCGGGCATCGTGTTCCGGTTGCAATCCGTCAATGGACACCGCCACGTGTAAATGTCTCAGACTCGCCCATGTCGGTCCCATCTTTCGAAATGCGCTGGTCACGATCTGTACGTGGATCCCGCGCTCCAACAACTGGGGGATCAGCTCCTCCAGCTCCCGGTAGCGCACCAGCGGGTCTCCCCCCACGATCGACAAGTGCATCGGCTTCAGCCGGTCCACCACCTCCAGAACTCCGTCCACCAGCGCCTGGCCCCTTCGATCGTTCAGCTCCCGCAACGTCCGCCCGGTGCCTAAATGCGCATCCTCATACGCATAGCACCCCGGGCATTTCAACGGGCATTCCTTCGTGATCTCGATCGACAGGGAAGGGTGCTCCCCCTTCAGGATCCTGCCCCACGCTTGAATGATTTGATAGGTGTGCACCGATGCTCGCCTCTTCTCACCGCTCTAAAATGGTCTGTCCCTTGGCACGTTGCTGGTCGTCCAGCCCCGCAGTTCAGACTGCCGGTCTCTTTCTCTGTTTCAGCCTCTGCTGAATAAACCTGGATTCGTCATCCCGACCGGAGCTGGCGAAGCAAGGAATCCCTTTTTTTTACGTACAGCTATGTTTTTTTGGTCGTTTCGGTATTTCGGGAGCTGGGGAAGTAATCTCTAGGAAAAACTGGGCGGCCTTGCGTTTTTCTCTAGGCGTACCAAGGTAAGGGAAGTAGCTTGTGGAGTCAGCGGTCTGCAGGTGAGCGAGTATAGGAGTATCCCTTCCCAGCCACCCTCAGTATGCTCTATTTCCCTAAATAAGTCCGCTCTTTTACTCTTCCCCCGCCGACAGCGCCGCGCCGCCTTCCCCGTCTCGCCAGCATTTTGGTAGCGCCGGCAACTTGCCGGCTTCGAGTCTTCCGTTGTCAGTCTGCCGCTCGAACAATCTCGAGGGTGCCCTACCCTTTGCGCCTCTTCAAAGGGTAGGCTCTTCCGCACTTTCGCCGCCGCCATTCTTCTTCGCGTTAAATATAAATTGTCATCCTAAGCGCGGCAAAGCATCTCACCGACTGCGTCTTGTCTCGACAGCCCACAAAACCTCATGTCTTACTCTTTAACTCCTCCCCTCTTCCGCCCCTTCTCACTCCCTCAGGCGCGAAACACCGGCTCCAGCTTCGCCACCTTGTTCTTCAATCCTCTCAACTCCTCCGCGCTCAGCACCGGCAAGGGCCCCGACGCAATTTCCATCGCCATATCAAAGATGTGTTCATCTCCTGGTGGTACCGCCGCCGTAACCTCCTGGTTCAGCGTAAACCGCAGCGCCATCGCTGCCATCTCCCGATCATCAATCGGCTCGTACCAGCATTTCGCATACTTCCGGTCGCTCTGTTTCATTCCCTCCGGCCATTTTCCAAACGCCAGCGCCTTTAGCGCCATTCGCGCCATCCCCTTCGATTTCGCCTTCGCCAATATCTGCGGTCCGAAGCCACCGTTTTCCCACGCATTCACGTTCACCGGAAACAGCACGCTGTCCAACTCCATCGCATCCATCAAGTGAATCGCCGCTGGCGCGTTGTGCGCCGAAAATCCCAGATGCCGTGCCTTACCTTCTTTCTTCGCCGCAAGAAACGTTTCCGCCGCTCCTCCCGGCCCCAGGATCTTGTTCACGTCGTCCATCGAACTCACCGCGTGAAATTGGTACAAGTCCACATGATCGGTGTGAAACCGTCGCAGCGTCTGCTCCAACTCCGCGCGCGCGCCTTTCGCGTCCCGCATCGTTGTCTTTTCCGCCAGAAACACTTTGTTCCGGTAGGGCCGCAGAGCCTCGCCCAACTTCGTCTC
>Ga0181532_10005635_pt1 | contig 10580 bp, 11 predicted proteins | sample PEATcosm2014_Bin_33_FD_119768 | JGI IMG/M metagenome (GOLD analysis project Ga0181532, IMG submission 119768) | Peatland microbial communities from MTU Mesocosm Facility, Houghton, MI, USA - PEATcosm2014_Bin11_30_metaG | ecosystem: Environmental > Terrestrial > Soil > Wetlands > Peat | place... | reverse complement strand
GTGCCTGGCCGACACGACGGCTGATGCCATGGCCATCTCGCGGGCCGTGGAGCAATCCGGTCTGTCCGGCCTTGTCGAGCGACTGCCGCACGGTCTCAGGACCCCGGTCGGCGAGGGGGGCCTCACCCTCAGCGCCGGTGAACGCCAGCGCGTCGCCATCGCACGTGCCGTGCTGAAAGACGCCCCCCTCGTGTTGTTGGACGAGCCGACGGCCCATCTCGACGCCGATCGCGAGCTGTCGTTAGCAAAGACCCTGGGGCCGTGGCTCGAGAGCCGTACCGTCCTCGTCGCCGCTCACCGCCTCGGCCTGGTCGGGCGTGTGGACCGAACCGTTGCCCTCATCGGAGGCCGGCTCGTCGAGGAGGAGGGCGAGCCTCGCCTCGAGCCGATCGGGGCGGGTCCGTGAGCGTCCCCGAGACCCCGCGGCACTCAGCCGTGGCCACGCTACGGGCGCTGGCCGACATAGCCGCGCCGCCGCGGGGACGCTTCCTGCTCTCACTCGGCCTCGGGGCCGGCGCCGCCATCAGCACCGTCGCCCTCATGGCCTGCTCGGGCGCCCTCATCGACAGGGCCGCGCTCCGCCCCCCTATCTACACACTGACCGTGCTCATGGCAGGCGTGCAGATTCTCGCCCTCGGCCGCGGGCCTTTGCGTTACGGCGAGCGCCTCTTCGGCCACGACTCGGCACTGGGTGCGATAGGGCGCCTGCGGCTGTGGCTCTACGACGAGGTCGAGCCACGGACCCCCGCAGCCCTCGGCCAGTGGCGAAGCGGCGACCTGCTGTCCCGGGCGACCGCTGACGTCGACTCCCTACAGGACCTCGCCTTGCGAGGCGTCTCGCCGGTGCTGGTCGGCGTCGCCAGCTCCGTGTTCGCCACAGTGCTGATCGCGATCATCCTGCCGCCCGGCGGTCTGGTCCTCGGGGTGTGCCTGGCCGGGGCGCTGTGCCTCACATCGGCGGTCGCCTGGAGACGCCAGGGCGGGCTGGGAGCGCGGGAGGCGGCGCTCAGGGGGGAGCTGTCGGCCGATGTCGTCGAGCTCCTCCGGGGAGCTGGTGACCTGGTGGCGTTCGGGCGCGACGAGGAGTACCTCGAACGGGCTCTCGCTGACGACGAGGCCTTGGTCAAATTGGCGCGCCGCCGCTCGTGGACGGCCGGCGCCGTTTCCGGCCTGGCGGTGGCGTTGGCGGGAATCTCGGTCATCGGCCTGTTGGCGGTCGCGGTCCCGGCGGTCGGCGATCACACGCTCCCGGGTTACATGCTGGCGGTCCTGCCGCTTGTGGCACTCGGCGCCTTCGAGATGGTCGTGCCGGTGGCAGATGCCGTGTCGAGGCTCTCGCACCACCTCGCGACCGCGCGCCGCGTGCTCGACCTGGCCATCCTCCCGGTGCCTGTTCACGACCCCGAAGACCCCGCGCCGGAGCCCAGCGGGACCGAGATCGCCCTCGAGGACGCGCACCTCCGCTACGGGGCCGATCACCCGTGGGCCCTCGACGGCCTCGACTTGTCGGTCTCTCCGGGACGACGCGTAGCCCTCGTCGGACCGAGCGGGGCTGGCAAGTCGAGCGTCGTCAACACGCTGCTGCGCTTCTGGTCGCTCGAGAGCGGCGAGGCCACCTTGGGGGGAACTTCCCTGGACCGCCTCTGCCAGGAGTCACCCCGCCGCGTCATCGCCTGGGTCGCCCAGGACACCCACCTGTTCAACACGACGATACGCGGGAACATCTCGCTCGCCCGTCCACAGGCGAGCGAGGCCGAGATCATCCAGGCGGCCCGGACGGCTCAACTCGGTGCCTGGATCGACTCACTGCCGGACGGCCTCGACACCAAGGTCGGCGAGCAGGGTGCTCAGCTCTCGGGCGGCCAACGACAGCGGCTCGCTCTGGCCCGGGCTCTTTTGGCACGGACACCGATCCTCGTCTTGGACGAGGCGACCTCGGGCCTGGACGAGGCCACGGCTGAGCGGCTCTTGAGCGACGTCTTCGCCACAACAGCAGGCAAAAGTCTCCTTTATGTCACCCACCGGCTCGACGAACTCGCAGCCTTCGACGAGGTCGACGTCATCGACAGCGGTCGTGTGGTCAGTCGCTCTTCGCGAGACCCCACCGCCTAGTCCGCGTCTAGTCCGGAGCCCCTCCGAACCTGCGACAGGCGGTCCGTCGAGTCGACGCGAAACACAGGTATCCGGGGAGCAATCTCCGCGAAGGCTTCGAGGGACGCGCCGCGGTCCACCGGGACGTGAGGCCGGGCCCCTGGCGCACAGTCCAGGTAACGGCGGATTATGGGGGGACGATTCTTGACATCCACCAGGGTGAGACGCACGCGCTCGCGCCGGCCATGGTGGAGGACGGCTTCACCTCCCGCTGCCAGGACGTTGTGCACCCAGTTCACGTCGTTTCCGAGCATGGACACCAGATAGCGGTCGCCCTCGTAGTCCGCCATCACGAGAGGGAACTTGATGGCGCGGCCGCTGCGACGGCCGCGTATCTCGAGGGTCACGTAGCGCTGCGGCCAGATGCCCGCCGAGTGGAGCCAAGCCGTTATCCGGTTCGCCACACGTGCCAAGCGGTTCGGACGCCCGTCTTTGTACAGCCGACGGCGGAACTCCTCGCGCCCGCTCACCTCCGCTCCCCTCAGTCGGGTGCCGCAGGACGCCGGAGCGGGCTCACGAGCTTCTGGGCTCAGGCCAGTCCGGGAAAGAAGATCTCGATCTCCCGGGCAGCCGATTCGGGGCCGTCCGAGCCGTGGATGAGGTTCTCGGTCATCTCGGTCGCCAGGTCCCCCCGGATCGTGCCGGCCGGCGCGTCGGCAGGATTGGTTGTCCCCATGAGCGTCCGCACGATCTTCCAGGTGCCCGGAGGGCCGGCCACGACTATGACCATGGCCGGGCCGCGCCCGATGAAATCGACCAGGTCAGCGTAAAAGGGCTTTCCGACGTGCTCCGCGTAGTGCCGGCCGGCAGTCTCGGCGCTGATGACGCGCAGGTCGGCCGCCACGATGCTGAGGCCCTTTCGCTCGAGCCGGCCGATGATCTCGCCGACGAGACCGCGCTCGACAGCGTCGGGCTTGCAGATGACAAGGGTGCGCTCCACGGGCGGCGACGCTAATCGCCCCGGGGTCAGGCGGGCAATCTGCAGCCCCGGGGGCGTGCCGGTCAGAAGAGCGCCGTGCGGGCCGCTCCTACGACATACAGGGAGCCCGTCACCAGCACGAGGTCGTCGCGGCCCGCGAGCTCGAGTGCCCTTTCCAGCGCCTCGGCGGTCGTCCCTGATTCCTCGGCCACTAGGCCGAGGGCCTGCGCTGCTTCGACGACGTGCGAAGGCTCCTGCGCCCGGGGAGAAGGGGGCCTGCAGGCCACGACCGCGGCGATTCGATCGGGCCCGAGCGCGGACAGCAGCTCCCCGGGATCGCGCCCGCGAAGGCAGCCCATGACGACGATCACCCGGCGCGCGGCGACGAAGTCCTCCTTGAGCGCCTGGCCCGCCGAGGCCGCCCCGGCTGGGTTGTGGGCGCCGTCGAGCACGACAAGGGGACGGCGGCGTACGACCTCGAGCCTGCCTGGCACCTTGACCGTGGCGAGCGCCTCGCAGACGGTGTCCTCTTCGATGGTCGTGCCGAGGAAAGCCTGCGCAGCGGCCACCGCGCAGGCGGCGTTGTCGGCCTGGTGCGCACCGTGAAGGGCGAGGGGCACCTCGCTGAAGCGCCCGAGCGGTGTCCAAAGGTCGACCAGGCGTCCCCCGACCGCGAGCCGATTCGAACTGCAGCCGAATTCCGTGCCCCTCTGCCAGATGGCCCGCGCCCCGACCTGCTCGGCCTCGGCCTCGAAGATGGCCGAGACGGACGGGTCCTGTTCACCGAGCACAAGAAGCGAACCGCTCTTTATGATCCCGGACTTCTCGGCCGCGATCGCCTCCCGCGTCGTCCCGAGTATCTGGGTGTGATCGAGCTCGACGTTGGTCACCACCGCCACGTCCGCGTGGCCGACGTTTGTCGCGTCAAAGCGCCCACCAAGGCCGACCTCGACCACGACCGCCTGTGCGGCCACGTCGGCGAACCAGGCGTAGGCGGCCGCCGTCACGAGCTCGAACCAGGTCGCCCTGATTCCGAGAAAGCGTTCGATCTCCGCCACGGTGCCGAGCACGCTCACGAACGACTCGTCACTGATCTCGGAGCCATCGAACTGGAGCCTCTCGTTGATTCGTTCCAGGTGCGGGCTCATGTAGGTACCGACCGACAGCCCGCAGGCCTGGAGAATCGCCGCGGTCATCCGCGATGTCGAGCCCTTGCCGTTCGTCCCGGTCACGTGGACGATGGGATACGTCGCCTGCGGATCGCCCAGCGCACCCACGAGCGCGCCGATGCGTTCGAGGCTCGGCAGACCTAGGCGCCCGGCGCGACCTGATTCGATCGCCTCCAGGTTCACATGGCGGTCGAGCCAGGCAAGGGTCTCGCCGAGCGAGGGCGTTCCCGCACCCGGCACCGGGAGCAAAGGGGGTTCGGCAGGGAGTCCGAACTGGTGGTCAGACTGGGACACGCCTCAAAGGCTGGCGAACGCGGGCGGCTCAGGAAGCTGCGCGGCGCGAGCGCTCGGTCTTCTCCTGGCCGGTCGTGCGGGGAACCAGGCTCGGGGCGACCCGCTGCAGCACGACGGACTTGTCGACCACGCAGCGCCCGATGTCCTCGCGGCTCGGCAGGTCGTACATGACCTCGAGAAGGACCTCTTCGAGGATCGCCCGCAAGCCCCTGGCGCCCGTGCCCCGCAGCATCGCCTGCTGGGCGACCGCGTCCAGAGCATCGTCGGTCAGCTCCAGCTCGACGTTGTCGAGCTCGAACACCCGGTGGAACTGCTTCACCAGGGCATTCTTGGGCTCGACGAGGATGCGGACGAGCGCCTCCTCGTCGAGGCTGCGGACCGCCCCTATCACGGGAAGGCGGCCGACGAACTCGGGGATGAGGCCGAACTTGAGCAGGTCCTCGGGCAGGACCTGCATGAGGACCTCGCCCTCTTCGCGGTGCTTTGAGTGACGCACGTCCGCCCGGAAGCCAATCCCGGCACGGCCGATGCGGTTCTCAATGATCTTGTCCAACCCGGCGAAGGCCCCGCCGCAGACGAACAGGATGTTCGTCGTGTCGATCTGGATGAATTCCTGGTGGGGGTGCTTGCGGCCGCCCTGGGGGGGCACCGATGCCGTCGTGCCCTCGAGAATCTTCAACAGAGCCTGCTGGACTCCTTCGCCCGAGACGTCTCGCGTAATCGAAGGGTTCTCGCTCTTGCGGGCGATCTTGTCGATCTCGTCGATGTAGATGATCCCGGTCTCTGCCTTCTTGACGTCGTAGTCAGCGGCCTGGATCAGCTTGAGCAGGATGTTCTCCACGTCCTCGCCCACGTAACCCGCTTCGGTCAGTGCCGTCGCGTCGGCGATCGCGAACGGCACGTTCAACATGCGCGCGAGCGTCTGGGCCAAAAGGGTCTTGCCGCACCCGGTCGGACCGAGAAGAAGGATGTTGGACTTGGCGATCTCGACGTCGCCGTCCCGGTAGGCGCCCGCCTGCACCCGCTTGTAGTGGTTGTAAACCGCGACGGAGAGGATCTTCTTCGCCTGCTCCTGACCGACCACGTAGTCGTTCAGGAAGTCGAAGATCTCCCTCGGCTTGGGAAGGTCCTCGAAACGGACCTCCGTCGGCTCCGACAATTCCTCTTCGATGATGTCGTTGCACAGTTCGATGCACTCGTCGCAGATGTAGACGCCTGGCCCGGCGATCAGTTTCTTGACCTGCTTCTGCGACTTGCCGCAGAAGCTGCACTTGACTAGCTCTCCACCGTCCCCGAACTTGGCCACATCGTCTCCCGTAGCTCAGGCTGCGCCGATGGTCGCCGCGATGCCGACGGCCTCCCTGTTGGTGATGACTTCGTCAATAATGCCGTATTCCTTGGCTTCCTCGGCATCCATGATGAAGTCCCTGTCAGTGTCCTTCTGAAGCCGCTCGGCTGACTGGCCCGTGTCGCTGGCGAGCATCTGGTTCAGGAGATCGCGCATCCTTAAGATCTCCTTGGCCTGCAGCTCGATGTCGCTCGCCTGCCCGCCGCCCCCCCCATAGGGCTGGTGAAGCAGGATCCGGGCGTGTGGCAGCGCGAACCTCTTGCCCTTGGTGCCCGCGGCCAACAGCACGGCGGCGGCCGACGCCGCCTGCCCAAAGCAGAAGGTCGACTTGTCAGGTCGCACGTACTTAAGTGTGTCGTAAATCGCGAACAACGCGGTGATATCGCCGCCGGGCGAGTTGATGTAGATGTTGATGTCCTTCTCGGGATCCTCCGACTCGAGGAACAACATCTGCGCACAGACCAGGTTCGCGATCGTGTCGTCGATGGGTGTGCCGATGAAGATGATCCGCTCGCGGAGCAGTCGGGAGAACAGGTCGTAGGCGCGTTCTCCTCTCGGCGATTGTTCGACCACAGTGGGAACGAGATAGTCGTGCGCGGTCAAACCTCAGCCCTCCTTGCCCGCATCCGAGTCGGGCGCAGCTTCGTCCACGACCCCGACAACCCCGTCCGTCACTTCGGCGTCGGTGCTAACTGCAGTCTCCTCCTCGGAGCCCGCCGCTTCGAGAAGCAAAGTCCGATCCATCGGGTCCCCTTGCTCGTCGACGATGTCGACGGAGTTGACCAGCCATGCGACGGCTTTCTCGTTCCTCACATCTGAGCGTAGCTGCTCGAGACCACCGGTCCGGGCGAGGCGGCTCGCGAGGCTGCGAGCGTCTTGATTGGTCTGAGAGGCGAGGCGCTCGACCTGGGCCGCGAGCTCCTTGTCGTCGACGACAATCTCCTCGGCTTCCGCCAGTGCCCGCAGAGCAAGATCGGCCCGGACCTGGGAGGCCGCCTGGCGGGCGAACTCGGCTTCGAGCTCGTTGGGGTCCTGACCGGACGCCTCGAGGTACTGGTCGATCGTGAGGCCGCGTTCCGCGAGGCGGTGAGCGAGGGCCTCGCGGGCTCGCTCAGCTTCGGCGGCAACGAGGGTCTCCGGCATTTCCTCGGAGACGAGCTCTGCCAGAGCGTCGACCACCCGCTCGCGGAGAATGAGCCGGGCCTCGAGCTTCTTCAGGCTTGTGAGGCCTGCGGCCAAGTGGGCGCGCAACTCCTCGAGCGTGTCGAACTCCGAGGCATCCGAGGCCCACTCGTCGTTCGCCTCCGGCAGCACCTTCTCGCGTACCTGCTTAACCAAAAGCCGCAGCTTGCCAGCGCCTCCCTGCAGCCGCGGGGCGTCGATCTCGACGATGTCGCCCGCCTTCTTGCCCCGCAATTCCTCGTCCGCGCCCTCGGCGATGCCGCCTGTGCCCACCTCGTACACGAAGTCATCTGCACTCAGCCCATCGGCTACCTCGCCGTCACGAATTCCCTGCAGATCCACGGTGACCAAATCACCGTCTCGAGCCGGGCGCTCGACCTCGCTGAGCTGGGCGAATTGCTCGCGCAACCGGTCAAGCCGTGCGGCGATCTCTGCCTCGGTCGGCTCAACGGACGGGATGGTAACGACAAGACCCTCGTAACCGGCGATCGATACCTTCGGACGCACCTCTACAACAGCGTCGAAGGCAAGAGCCCCGGCGTCCTCACCGGAGGTGATGTCGATCTCCGGGGCCGCGATCGTGTCGATGTCAGCCTCTTCGACGGCCTGGGCGTAGTAGTCAGGGAGCGCGTGACGGATCACCTCAGCCCGGATGGCTTGAGCACCGAGACGAACCTCGAGCAGTCGGCGAGGGACCTTTCCCGGCCGAAAGCCGGGAACGGCAACCTCTTTCTGGAGACGGCGAATGGTCTCGTCGACCGCGCCTTTGAGTTCCTCCTCGTCGACCTCGACGGTGAGCTTGACTCGGTTGCCCTCGAGGGCTTCAGAAGTAGAACGCATAGGTCGGTCGTACTCTACCGGGCTCACGGAGTGACGCCCGTCACCGGTACTCGAGGGGCTCGCGCGGCTTCGGTCGCTCGACGCGCTGTGCCTCTACGATCGCGGAGTCGCGTTACGAAGTGACTGGCGCAGCGCAGTTTGGCGGCGCGCCGCTTTCGGCCCGGGAGGTCGCAGTTTCGAATCTCGTCTCAACAGCTAAGGCAGGTCGTCGCAGTCATGTAAGTTTCAGACAATCAACGGGGCGTAGCGCAGCTTGGTAGCGCGCCTGCTTTGGGAGCAGGAGGTCCATAGCCCCTGACCTGCTCATTTATCGAATACACGCCCTATCGCACGCCCTAACCTGGCTAAAACCCATCATCCCGTCAGGCCGGGCACCACGAGTGAAAGCCTACCTACGTAGCGTGCTACCGGGGTGGATGTCGCTCCGCAAGGGCTCTCTGGGCCTTGGGTCTCTCGTTCTGACGATGCCTATCGGCTACAACCCAATGCCCCCCAGGGTGCTCAGGTTCTTCCCCTAACCTCGTGAGCCGCTTGCCGTACGATGCCCTTCATGTGGCCCCCGACTGAGCCGTGCCACGACCTCGCCGCGCTGACTGCCTAGGTCCACGGCTCCAACCTTGGAACGAGGGCATCGGCACACCCGGTCACCCGTCGGCTACTACACCTCCGCGGACACAGGCCATCCGACTGGCGAGGACCGCCGTCGAGTACGGAAGTCACCGCGGGCACCCCGGTCACCGGCTCCATGCCCGTCGGCAACAATGCCTACAGGGGACACTGTGACGGGCTGACCCTCGGGACTAGTACCCCAGCCGACGCAGGGCTTCGTCTACACCGTCTGGGTCGGGCATCACGTAATAGGCCCGGTCACCACCACGCACCGACTCCCCCACCTTGCGAATCACCGCGAAGCGAGCGAGCAGCCGTAGACCGGGCCTTGGTTCGAGGTCACCTGACCGCTGTAACTCCTGCATGACCCACCTGCCTGCGAATGCCGAACCTTCGATGCGTTGCGAGACCGTATGGGCAGCACGAACAACACGAAGCCACCGTGGTCCCGGATGTTCCTCGGCCAGTTGAAGTACAGCGACCCGGCCATCGCGGCTGGACAGTGCCATGGGGGCTAGTATAGGTCAAACCAGGGGTTAGTGGATGGCAACCTGACTCAGGCGCAGCGACCGTCCAGCCCACCGCAGACCCCGACCAGGGAGATGAAATGAGTGTCCTCCAAGAGGTGAAACTCGTAATTTCGCCGGGCGTTTGGCTCCTAATCCTGGACCAGCACGCCGGGGCCAAGACCTTTCGCGTAAACGATGATGACCGCATCATCGTCGGGGCATTCGATGATGAATCGTCCTGGTCCGTAGCATTACCGAAGGCTCAGAAGTTCGCAGAAGCCGTACGGCGGTACTACAACGACGGTGATGATGCTGGCCTGAGCGCGTTGGCCGAAGAATGACCCACGGCATCCTCGACGCCTTGCGCGCAGGCCTCGGCCACCGACTCCAGGATGTTCTCAGTCCTATCGGTCACGGTTCACTATGCGTCTCGAAGAGGATGCGGAGGGACGGCTAGGCACGCCCGTCACCACCTTCACACCCGTCGGCTACAACGCCCACGAGGACATGCCATCCGGCTGGTGACCACGAACGCGGGGGCCGAGGCGCTGCTCAACTGCCAGGGGCTAGAGACGCTGTTGGTCCCGAGCGACGGACGCCTGGACATCTCCGGGGACGTAATCAACGTGGGCGAGAGGGGCGTGGGGTAAACCGACCCGGAGCGCACCCCGAGTCGGTTCCCACACCAACTGTCCAGGTTTCAACGGTAAACCTATGGCCAGGGGTAACTACCCCGGTTGGCGATTTCCCCTCAGCGTCCGACCAAAATCCCCCCGTTATCCCCCGCTGGTCCCCGTGGTGGTTGTCGCCGCCGTGATGCCCGGTACCGAGACCTCCTGTGCGACGGCGGCGCGAGAATCAGGCTGTCGGGACTGGCCTGGGGTGGTGAGAGGGGTCACCGTGCGCAACTGGTGGCGCTGGACGCTACGGGGATTGGCTATGGCGGCGGCTGTCGGGGGTATGGTCCTTCTCGCCCTACACCCGAGCGCTCGCTACTACGTATCTAACGGTTCTCCAAGAGTGTCTTCTACCGCGACCTGCCTCAGCCCGTTCAATCGGCTGACTGGCGCGCAGCAGTTCAAATTACCGAGGTTCGAGAGGCAACCGCCTGAGTTGATATTGAGAATGCGCGCCGTGATTCGGGTGTGCAGCGCGGCAACAAATGGACGCGAGCACATTGTCGATGCCCTGGGCATCGGTGCGGTCATCCTCGTAGGTCTGTCGTTCCTTCCCCGGCGTAGACCGGTGGTAACTGTCTCCGTCGACCCTTCGCTGCTCTAGGCGGGAGGGTGTTAGCCGAGGTTCGACAGCGCTCCTGCTACTCCGCGACGGATGCGAGCACAATGTGTCCGTGCGGCGATGGGAGCTGTGGTCAAGCGAGGATGAGCAGGTCTTCTTCCCCGAGGACAACGACCAGGCGCGTCGAATGGCCGAAGAAGACGGCATGACCCTCGAATGGGAAGTGACCGCCAAGGGCTGGAACGCGGCCGCGCAAGCCATGTACGACTACCGCGGATGGGGAGAATACAAGCCGATGCTGCGTTCAGACGGCACTCCGT
>Ga0181532_10005625_pt1 | contig 10591 bp, 8 predicted proteins | sample PEATcosm2014_Bin_33_FD_119768 | JGI IMG/M metagenome (GOLD analysis project Ga0181532, IMG submission 119768) | Peatland microbial communities from MTU Mesocosm Facility, Houghton, MI, USA - PEATcosm2014_Bin11_30_metaG | ecosystem: Environmental > Terrestrial > Soil > Wetlands > Peat | place... | reverse complement strand
CGTCGCCTTCGACATAGTCCTCGAAGTAGCGATCGTTGATGGGGTGCGAAAAAGCCATGAGTGGTCTTGGGCCGGAATTTCCCGGATACCTCCAACTAGCACAATTCTTTGAGATTCATTGAGGTCCTGCTCGCGTGTGTCAATCGACGGCCGCGCTACTGGCACTCATACGAAGTGCCGCTACGTCAGCTCTGATGGTCGCAATTGGGAGTGAAGCGGACAAAGGGCGGACGAGTCAAAATCGACGCTGATGACCCAACTCGGAAGTCGAGAATGCATCGCAACAATCCGGACAATGATGATTTTCAGCTTGTCCTCGGCGCCCCTTGCCAGCTTCGATCGCTGGCGGGGCAGGAGCACGGCCGGACCATTCCATTAGCGGAAGTTGAGCCAGCGGATACCGCATCGCGTCGTTCAGAGAAAAAATCGCCGAGCGCTCACCCCTCCGGCACCCCAACCTTGCGCATGCCGTCGATCCCGCGCTCCAACTGCGTGAGAAAGGTCGGATTGTCGCCGACTATGCCGGCGCGATAGCGGCGGACCGTCAAGGTCGGATCGAGCGCAAGAGCCGCCTGAACCGCGGCGCGCGCTTCATCCAGGCGACCGAGTTGTGCCAGGGCGGCAGCAAGGCTGACATGCGCGTTACGAAAGTTTCGATTGGCCTCGATGGATCGGCGCAGCCAGGCGACCGCCTCCTCGTCTTTGCCGAGCAACAGCTTCGCGCCGCCCGCGACGTACATCGCAACATAGGCAGCGGAATCGCGAGGGCTGAGCCGGAGGGATTCAACGGCGTGATCTTCGACTTCCTCGGCGCGTCCGAGGAGTATCTTGGCGTAGCCGATGTGGGCGTGAGCGCGGGCCAAATTTCGATCCAGCACTAAAGCCCGCTCGCATTCAGCCAGACCTTGGTTGGCGCGACCGGTAGCTGCTTGGATGCCGCCCAAATACATGTGGGCCCATGCATGATTCGGCGCAAGCGAGAGCACCTTGGTCACCGCCGCCTCGGCCGCCGCGAGGCGCGCGGCGTGGTCATCACTCATGTAACCGGCGCCTATCAGATAATCGACTGCCGCCATGCCGACCAGCGCATCGACGTTGGCGGGATCGAGGGCGACGGCGCGCTCAAAATGAGCACGCGCCTGCGACAAGTTTTCGAGCGAAGGTCCGTGGTTTAAGAAGGCCATGCCCTGGAAATAGAGGTCCATCGAGTCGGGGTGCGGCGAGCGCTCCGCGCGCCGTGCCTCAGCGACGATCAGTTCGGTGCTAATTTGATTGGCGAGCCGCGCGACGATCTCATCCTGCATGTCGAAGAGATCGGCCAAGGGCTTGTCGAAGCGCTCGGCCCACAGGTGATTGCCGGTCTCGGCATCGATGAGCTGGACATTGACGCGCATGCGGCTGCCGCTACGCTGCACCGACCCCTCAAGGAGGTAACGCACGTTCAACTCGCGGCCGATCTGCTTCAAATCGACATGTTTTCCCTTGTAAGTGAAAGCCGTATTGCGACCGATCGCGTGTTTTGAGGCTGGAACGGCCAACTGAGTGGTGAAGCCCTCCATAGCTTTCTTCAACGATTCGATTGCTTCTCTCGCCTCAGGGAATGCAGTTAATTCTTTCAGTCTTTCGATAGCTTCAGGCGGTACAGCGGTCGCCGTTTTCAGTTGTTCGGCCATGTGTTTGAATTTGTCATCAAGCTCAAGAAGCGGACGCAACGCGGCCGCGTAGTCGGTCATGACTGCGTTGCTGTTTCTCTGCGGGAGAAGTTCAACCGATGCATCGAGGGGCGAGCCAACGGCCGTGAGCATTTTGTCAACTTGCTCTAGTTCCCGCTCTCTGGGTGCAAGTTGACCTCTCAGGGCGGCGATCTGGGCGATCAACTCCCGTCGCCGCCGATAAAGAATCTGAAGTGTGCTTTCTTCGGCCATGGGTACAGATTCCCGTTGACCGAAATCCAGCATTTGGTGCAGAAGGGGGGCCTGTCATAGCTTCCCCGCACCACACCTGGTGCTGGACTTCGATCCAAACGGGCTCGCCACAACGGCGGCCCGCCCCTGGCCGTGAGCCCCAATGATGGTGGTTTCCCCGCGTCGCGGCAAGAGCAAGTACGGTGGATTTATAGGTTCTATCGTGCCGTACGTTTTGTCGGGGATTTGCCCGGCGTCTTCGCCAAAGCGTCGAATTGCATCAAGCGCTCAAGAAGCGGCTCTATGACCTTGAGCGGGATCATGTTCGGTCCGTCGGACGGCGCCTTATCGGGATTCTGATGGGTCTCGATGAAAAGCCCGGCAACGCCGACGGCGACAGCCGCCCGCGCCAGCACCGGAACGAACGCGCGCTCGCCACCGGAGGAGGTCCCCTGCCCTCCCGGCTGCTGCACCGAATGCGTCGCATCGAAGATCACCGGCGCGCCGATCTTGGCCAGCACCGGAAGCGCCCGCATGTCGGAAACGAGCGTGTTGTAGCCGAACGACACACCCCGCTCGGTCACCAGCACATTCCGATTACCGGCGCCGGTGATCTTTTCCACGACGTTGGCCATGTCCCAAGGCGCCAGGAACTGACCTTTCTTCACGTTGATCGCCCGGCCCGTCTTGGCCGCGGCGATCAAGAGGTCGGTCTGCCGGCAGAGGAACGCCGGGATTTGCAGGATATCGACGACCTCGGCGACAGCCGCGCACTGGCCGGGCTCGTGCACGTCGGTGAGCACCGGCACGCCGAGTTTCGCCCGAAGCTCGGCGAAGATCGCGAGCGCCTTGTCGAAACCGACGCCGCGCGCGCTCTTGCGGCTGGTACGGTTCGCCTTGTCGAATGACGTCTTGTAGACGAAGCCAATGCCGCGCCGGGCGGCAATGTCCTTGAGTGCGGCGGCCATGTCGAGCGCATGCGCGCGGCTCTCGAGCACGCACGGGCCGGCGATCAAGGCCAGCGGCAACGCGTTGCCGAAGCGCACCCTGCCCACGGCGACGATGGAGTTCGCTCTGATCGACATCGGCTTCATTGGCGGCGACCATGGCGGCGGCGGCGTGCCGGGTCAACCGTCAGCCCCTCATTTCACCGCCGAGAACACCGTCGGCTTGAGGAACGAGCTTTTGATGTTAGCGATGATCGGGCCGTCGCGCTCGCTATCGTCACGGGCTTTGATCCACGCCGGATCGGCCAGGAACGTTTCCCACACCTTCTCGCGCTCGGCGAGCGACTCCCAGGCCAGCAGGTAATGCAGATCGTTGTTGCCGTCACCGACGAGCACAGTCCAAAAGCCCGCCTGCCGGATGCCGTGCCGGTCCCAGATTTTCAGCGTGTGGTCCTGAAAGCGCTTGTGCAGCGCCGGCAGCCGCCCAGGAAGGCACGAATAGATGCGTAGTTGATAGATCATGAGCTTGCTTCAGAGTTTTCTGAGACCACCGTGGCCACGACGACCATGAGAAATTACACCAGCCGGCTCTGCTCTACCGCCGCCTCGATGAAGGACGAGAACAGCGGGTGCGGCGCGAACGGCCGCGATTTCAGCTCGGGATGGAATTGCACGCCGATGAACCAAGGATGGTCGTCGTATTCGATGATTTCCGGCAATAGCGCATCGGGCGACATGCCGGAAAAGCGCATACCGTGCTGCGCCAACCGGTCCTTGTAGGCGGTGTTGACTTCATAGCGATGGCGATGGCGCTCGGAAATATCGGCGACCTGATAGATGTCGGCCACCCTAGAGCCGCGTTGCAGCACTGCCGGATAGGCGCCAAGCCGCATTGTGCCGCCGAGGGCGCTGCCGAGTCCGCGTTTTTGCAACTCGTTGCCTTTCATCCACTCGGTCATCAGGCCGACGATCGGCTCGCGGGTCGGACCGAATTCGGTGGAGTTCGCTTCCTCGATGCCGCAGAGATTCCGCGCCGCCTCGATCACCGCCATCTGCATGCCGAAGCAGATGCCGAAATAAGGCACTTGCCGCTCGCGCGCGAATCGCGCCGCGCGGATTTTTCCCTCGGCGCCGCGCTGGCCAAAGCCGCCCGGCACCAGAATGCCGTCGACATGCTCGAGGAACGGCGCCGGGTCCTCGTTCTCGAACACCTCGCTTTCGATCCAGTCGAGATTGACCTTGACCTTGTTGGCGACGCCGCCGTGCGAGAGCGCCTCGATCAGCGACTTATACGCGTCCTTCATGCCGGTGTACTTGCCGACGATGGCGATGGTGACGTCACCTTCGGGATTGCGAATGCGCTCGTTGATGAAACGCCAGGTCGCAAGATCGGGCTCGGGCGGAGATTCGATGCCGAAGGCGGCGAGCACTTCGCCGTCGAGACCGCTGGCGTGATAGGCCTCCGGCACTGCATAGACGTTATCGACGTCGCGGGCCTCGATCACCGCGCTTTCGCGCACGTTGCAGAACAGCGCGAGCTTGCGCCGCTCACTGTCCGGGATCGGGCGGTCGGTGCGGCACAAGAGGATATCGGGCTGGATGCCGATGGCGCGCAATTCGCGCACCGAGTGCTGGGTCGGCTTGGTCTTGAGCTCGCCGGCGCTCGGGATGAAGGGCATCAGCGTCAGATGGATATAAACCACCTGGCGACGCGGCAGGTCGTTGCCGAGCTGGCGAATGGCCTCGAAGTAAGGCAGGCCCTCGATGTCGCCGACGGTGCCGCCGATTTCGCAGAGCACGAAATCGAAGCCCTCATTGCCGTCGCGGATGAAGTCCTTGATGGCGTTGGTGACGTGGGGAATGACCTGGATGGTGGCGCCGAGATAGTCGCCGCGCCGCTCCTTGGCGAGGATTTCCTGGTAGATGCGGCCGGTGGTGATGTTGTCGGTGCGGGTCGCAGGCCGCCCGGTAAAGCGCTCGTAATGGCCGAGGTCGAGGTCGGTCTCGGCGCCGTCGTCGGTGACGAAGACCTCGCCGTGCTGGTAGGGCGACATCGTGCCGGGGTCGACATTGAGGTATGGATCGAGCTTGCGCAGCCGGACTTTGTAGCCGCGCGCTTGCAGCAGTGCGCCAAGCGCCGCGGACGCCAAACCCTTGCCAAGTGAGGAAACCACGCCGCCGGTGATGAAAATGTACCGCGCCATGGGGGTTAACCTGTAGCGCGGATCGCGCGATTCGACGAGCGATATTCCGGTAGAGCTGCCGCGCGCGACCGGCGACAAGCTGGAAAAATAGAGGAACTACAAAAAGTTCCTGGAGGATCCTCACGCCCCGTCGATGGCGCTTCGGCTCCCATCGTCGCAAGCGTCCGGGCCGAAGTCGCTTGCGCCATGGGTTTACGCCTATTTCGACTGCGGCACTTGCGGCCCGCTTGGCGCCGGACCCGGTGCGGCCGGCGCATTGCCGCGCAACTGGTCGAGAACGCCGCGACCGCTTTGGCTCAGCGGCGCCACCGGCGCGGGGGCTCCCCGCGTCACCGGTGCGCCGGGATTGATGATCGAGGCCGGCTGGCGGCCGAGGCCGGCGAGCCATGACAGCGCCAGGCTGGTCACGAAAAATCCCACAGCGAGCAATGCCGTGGTCCGGGTCAGAACGTTTGCTGTACCGCGGCCGGTCATAAAGCCGCTGGTCGAACTGACGAGTCCGCCGCCCTCGGATTTCTGCAGTAGCACCACGCCAATCATGGCCACGACGAGCATGAGGTGGATGACGATAACGACAGTCAGCATCGATGATGTCCGCTTGCGGCCGCCAGATCGGCCCCTTTCGATATAGGAAGTCGCGGGCGTCTCTACATGATCCCAAGTGGATTTTCTATGGCGCTTCCGGTCAGGGCTTTTGGGCCCCTTACCAGGGGCGCGTCGGCGCGGTCCTAGCGGTAAAAGCCGGCGATCGCCAGGAATTCGTCAGGCTTGAGGCTTGCGCCGCCAACCAGCGCCCCGTCGACGTTCTCGACCCCCAGCAGCTCCCTCGCGTTGGCCGCATTGACCGAGCCGCCGTAGAGGATGCGGATGCCCTGCCCCGCTTGGCCGTAGCGGGAGCCGAGCCGCTGGCGGATGGAGCGGTGCACGTCGCCGACATCGCCGGCTGTCGGTGTCAAGCCGGTGCCGATGGCCCAGACCGGCTCGTAGGCGACGACGACATGCGCCGGGTCATCCGGCAAGGAGCCATTGAGCTGCGCACCGACCACGGCGAGCGTAGCGCCGGCCTCGCGTTCGGCGCGGGTCTCCCCGACGCAAACGATAGCGAGAAGGCCAGCGCGTTTCGCCGCCAGCGCCTTGGCGCGCACGGCAGCATCGGTCTCGCCGTAATAGCGGCGGCGCTCGGAGTGGCCGACGATGACGGCGTCGGCGCCGGCATCCTTGAGCATTTCCGCCGAAATATCTCCGGTGTAAGCACCCGAGGCCATCGCATGGCAGTCCTGCCCGCCGATCGAGACGGGCGATCCGCGTGCGGCTTCCGCAAAGCGCGCGACCAGCGTTGCCGGCGGACACACGATCAGCTCGACCTTGGGCAGGTCTTGCGCGCCGGCGATGATCTTTTGCAAGTCGCCGGCCGAGCGTTTCAGGCCGTTCATTTTCCAGTTGCCAGCGACCAGCGGGCGGCGCGCCATGTTGAGGATCTCAATTTCTGCCGTAGTGCCTGCGACAAAGAGCCGGTAGCAGACGCCTTGCGCGGGGAAAAGGGGCGTTTTACCAGGCGCTCCCGTCGATTGCGGGCCAGCGCGGCGGTCCTTATGATGCGCGGCTCTCGCCCGGCAGCCGCGATCGGCATCACTTCAGCAAGTGGGACTTCATGCTTCGAGGTATTCGCAAAGCCTCCGCCAACTGGCTCGGCCGCGCCGTGATGGGCGCGGTCATGGGATTGCTTGCCTTGAGCTTCGCGGTCTGGGGCATCAACGATATTTTTCGCGGCTTCGGCCGCTCGACGGTCGCCAAAGTCGGCGGCATCGAAATCCCGGTCGAGCAGTTCCGGCGCGACTATAACGAGCGACTGCAGCAGCTGGCACGCCAGGTCGGTCATCCGGTGACGCCGGAGCAAGCGAGCGCCGTCGGTCTCGACCGGCAGGTGCTGGGTGAAATGGTCGCCGAAGCCGGCCTCAACCAGCGGGCGCGGCAGATGCGGCTCGGCGTTTCCGACGCCGAGATTGTGCGGCGGCTCTCGTCCGATCCGGCGTTCCGCGGCCCGACCGGCCAGTTCGACCGTCTGCGGTTTGAAGAGCTATTGCGCAGTGCCGGCTATAGCGAGCAGCGATTCATCGCCGAACAGCGGCAAGTGATGCTGCGCCGGCAGATCATCGATTCGTTCTCCGGCGAACTGCCGGTGCCGAAGGCGTGGCTCGAAGCCCTTAATCAATTCCAGAACCAAGAGCGCAACATCGAATACGTGACGCTTGGCCCGGCGCAGGCGGGCGACATTCCGCAACCGACCGCCGATGAGCTCAGCAAGTATTTCGAGGCGCGCAAGATCCTGTTCCGGGCGCCGGAAAACCGCAAAATCGCGACCGTCCAGGTGACGCCGACGGAAATCGCCAAATGGATGGAAGTCTCCGAGGCGGACGTCAAACGCGCCTTCGACGACCATCGCAACCGCTACATTACGCCGGAGCGCCGGCACGTCGAGCAGATCGTGTTTCCGACCATGCCGGAAGCCGAAGCCGCCGACGCGCGCATCAAGAACGGTTTGAGTTTCGCCGCGCTTGCCGCCGAGCGCGGCCTCAAGCAATCGGACATCGATCTCGGCATCGGGCCGAAATCGCAGATCATCGATCCGGCCGTCGCCGACGCCGCGTTCTCGCTCAAGGACGGCGAAGTGAGCGCGCCGGTCAAGGGCCGCTTCGGCGCGGTCATCGTGACGGTCCTCAAGATCGAGCCGGAGGAGCAAAAATCGCTCGCCGACGTTGCGCCGCAGATTCGCAACGACATCGCGACCGAGCGCGCCAAGGCCGAGGTGCAGAGCCTGCACAACCAGATCGAGGACGAGCGCGCCGGCGGCAGCACGCTGCAACAGGCGGCGCAGAAAGCAAAGCTGCCGTTCGTCACCTACGATCTCGATCGCTCCGGCCGCAATCCGGTCGGCGAACCTGTCAGCAACCTGCCCGATGCCAGCGGAGTGGTCAGCGCCGCCTTCGCCTCCGATGTTGGGGTGGACAACGATCCGATCCGGGCCGACGGCGGCTACGTCTGGTACGATGTGGTGGGGATCACGCCGGCGCGCGATCGCACGCTCGATGACGTCAAGAGCCAGGTCGAGGCGCGCTGGCGCCAAGACGAGATGGCGTCGCGGCTGAAGGCCAAAGCAACCGATCTGCTCGATAAGCTCAAGGGCGGCACTACCTTCGACGTCGTCGCCAAGGCCAACGGCCTTGCGGTCGAAACCGCCGCGAACCTCAAACGCGACAAGCTGGGCGCAGCCGTTTCGGCCAGAATGCTCAGTTCGGTATTCCATACCGCCAAGGACGGCTTCGGCAGCGCCGAGGGCGACAATCCGAGCGACTGGATCGTGTTCCGCGTGACCGCCGTCACCGATCCGAAACTTGACGCCAATTCGCCCGACGCCAAACGCATCGACGAAGTGGTGCAGCGCCAAGAGACCAATGATCTTATCGGCCAATACGTCGCCTGGCTCGAAAACGATCTTGGCACCAGCGTCAATCAGGCGGCGCTCGCCCAAGCCGTCGGCAGCGGCACGCCGGAGCCGGATACCGACTAATGCGACGGATTTGAATTTCCTACAATTGAGCGGCGAACTCGAATAGCAGCTTCAAATCCAAAAACCGCACCAGATTATAAATTTGCTAGTGTCCCTTTGATCCCGAAGTTCGCATCAGAGTGGGCCGCAAGCGTTGGCGAACTTCGGAAAATTGGGACTTTAGATGCAGATCGAGCCTTCGGCTGCGACGTTCGCCGCACGCTATGCGGCCGGCGAGCCGCAAGTGGTTTGGACGACGCTGGTCGCCGATCTGGAAACGCCGGTGTCCGCCTTCCTCAAGATCGGCGGCGGCAGGCCCAAGAATTCGTCATCGATGAGCTTTTTGCTCGAATCGGTCGAAGGCGGCGAGGTGCGCGGACGCTATTCGATCATCGGGCTGGCGCCTGACGTCGTATTCCGCGTCAACGGCCAGCGCGCGGAAATCAACCGCACGCCGCAGAGCGATGCCGACGCTTTTGCGCCGGCGGGCGCGGCGCCGCTGCAGGTCCTGCGCGCGCTCATCGCCGAAAGCCGCATCGCCCTGCCCGACACGCTGCCACCGATGGCGGCCGGCGTCTTCGGTTACCTCGGCTACGACATGGTGCGCTTGATGGAGGATTCCTTATCGGCGCCGGGTCCCGATCCGATCGGCATCCCGGACGCCATCCTCGTTCGGCCAACGCTGGTCATCGCATTCGACGCCGTCGAGGATACCATCACCGTTGTGACGCCGGTACGGCCGCAAGCCGGCATCAATGCCAAGGCGGCGCTGGCGCGCGCCGTCGAACGGCTGTCGGCGATCGTCGACGCGCTCGACCGGCCGCTCGACAAATCGGCGGCGGAGAGCGATGCCGGGCCGCTCGCTGTTATGCCACGTTCGAATACCTCGCCGGGTGAATTCAAGCGCATGGTGCTGCGCGCCAAGGAATACATCGTCGCCGGCGATGTTTTCCAGGTCGTGCTGTCGCAGCGTTTTGAAGTGCCGTTCGCCCTGCCGCCGTTCGCGCTCTATCGCGCTTTGCGGCGGGTTAATCCTTCGCCCTATCTGTTTTTCCTCGATTTCGGCAGCTTCGCGGTCGCGGGCTCGAGCCCGGAAATCCTGGTCAAGACCGGCGGCGGTACCGTGACCATCCGCCCGGTCGCCGGCACCAGGCGCCGCGGCGCCACCCCGCACGAAGACCAGGCGCTCGAGCAGGAACTGCTCGCCGATCCCAAGGAACGCGCCGAGCATTTGATGCTACTCGATCTCGGCCGCAACGATGTCGGCCGCGTCGCCGAGATCGGCACCGTGGAAGTGACCGATCGGTTCTTCATCGAGCGCTTCAGCCAGGTGATGCACATCGTCTCGAACGTCGAAGGCAAGCTGCGGGCGGACCGCGATGCGCTCGACGCGCTGGCCGCTGGCTTTCCGGCCGGCACCGTCTCCGGCGCGCCGAAGGTGCGCGCCATGCAGATCATCGACGAGCTGGAGAAGGACAAGCGCTCGCTGTACGCCGGCTGCGTCGGTTACTTCTCCGCCGGTGCGGAGATGGATACCTGCATCGTGTTGCGCACCGCGCTGGTCAAGGACGGCGTGATGTACGTGCAGGCCGGCGCCGGCGTCGTCGCCGATTCCGATCCGGAATTCGAGCAGCAGGAATGCATCAACAAGGCGAAGGCGCTGTTCCGCGCCGCCGAGGAAGCCAAACGCTTCGCCAGCGCCGCGCGGCGCGGGCAGTAGACTCAACGGCGGACGGCGAAAGTACGTGTCCACCCCAAGGGCGCGTTTGGAAACCAAATAGGGGGAGAAAAGATGAAAGTCGCAAAGCTATTGGCGGGCGCGCTCGTTGCCACGATCGCGATCGGCGCGACGGCCGCCGGCGCGCAGGAGAGCGTGCTTCGCGTCGGCATCATCACCGATATGAGCGGCCAATATTCCGACGGCAACGGATCGGGCTCGGTGATCGCCGCGCAGATGGCCGCCGAGGAGATCGGCGGCACCGTGGCCGG
>Ga0181532_10005620_pt1 | contig 10599 bp, 7 predicted proteins | sample PEATcosm2014_Bin_33_FD_119768 | JGI IMG/M metagenome (GOLD analysis project Ga0181532, IMG submission 119768) | Peatland microbial communities from MTU Mesocosm Facility, Houghton, MI, USA - PEATcosm2014_Bin11_30_metaG | ecosystem: Environmental > Terrestrial > Soil > Wetlands > Peat | place... | reverse complement strand
TCTCCCTCCTTGCCGAGACAAACTCACCGCGAGCAGCGGGCTGAGCCCGCTAGCGGTCGGGCTCAGACTCGCTTCGGTTCCCGCCGACTGCGTGACCTTCTTTCATCGATCCCTCGGGCTGCCTTGCCCTTTGTCGGGAGCGGTCGCCGTCTATATCGTAATGGTGCCCCAAATCTGTGCGAGTTGCTCGTCCGACTCTGCGGTCGCATGCCCGCACTTGCTGCAAGCCGTTCTATCGCCATCCTGAGCCCTGAATGCGGTATCGCCCTCCCCTGCAGGATGTGTCTGGCACCGTTCACCATCCCTCGCGGCGTTTGGCCGGAGGTTGTAGTCGCGATGTAGTCGCGACCAGGCACGAATACCGTGGAGAATCCCCTGCTCCGCGGTGCCTACGTGCTCTGCCGGTTGAGGAGGGACCGACAGGGCTGCGACACGTTCAAAGACACGACCAGTGGTGAGGCAGGCAGGGCGTAGGGTGAGCTGGGATTATTGACACTAAAAGGGATGGAAGGCTGGCCAAGGAAAGTGCCCGGAACCCTCCCGCGCGTACTGTGAGGCGCACTACGCACTTGAGCGCTCGGGCGGTCGACAACGATCGGAAATGAGGTCGCCGCCCATCGGGGGTGACTACCTGATCGTATGCCTCATGCCCGGTGCTCCCGAATCCCCTCGGGGGTGTTGTGGCGTGTGGACCAGTAGACCAGACAACACGCTCGCCCAACGACATCGGCCCACCGTTTCCGCAGTTCAACTGGTCCAGCGATCAGTTGTCGGGCTCGGCAACAGGGTTGTGGAGCCACGCGATGCGATGACACCCGACAACGCCGGCATGGAAAAGTATGTGCTTTCGCACGCTGTCGGGGCCTCTATCGCCATGCTGGCAGCGTTGAGGAATGTCACTGTCAGGGGGTTGCCAGACTGACCGGTCGCCACCACGGTAAGTGCCTTCGTGAGAATGTGCACGCTGGTGCCGATGGTCGTCGAGTAGCTCCAGACAACGCCACTTGGGGTAGACGCAAGACAGCCCACCTTCGTTGTCTCTAGGGCGCTCGTCGTGTACCCGGTTGCGTAAGTCTCATCCGTGGGCAGTCTCACCGCTGTAATCGTCACGGGATATGCGTTGAGATTGGAGATCGTCACCACAACGTCACCTTTCCCACCCGGATACAGGACGTTTGTTGCGACGGGTGAGACAACCGCACTGATGAGCAAGTTGGATGCGGTCGTGGCCTGTGACCTTGGGTCCCCGTTTGACGCGGCAACCCAATTCCTCGTGGCATAGGCCGCGGTCCCGATAAGAAGAACCCCGGCAGCGGTCACTGCGGCGAGACTTCCGACGCGGGCCACGACGTCGAACACCTTGCGCCACATCGAACCCTCCTTGTCACAAGGAGCTCAGGACCCGTCGTATCGGCTCGTTCGACCAGTCGTCGAATAGACGAACCATCCTGTTTCCCTAGACGTTCTGTCCTTTCGTGACGTTCGCGCTCGTGATTCTGAGTCAACACCTGATCTCCGCGTAGTTCATGGCTCGGGCCGAGGAGTCTGAACGGCTGCCATGCGTCTAGCGCTAAAGTCTCGTCCCATAGGGGGGAGGTTGCGATGAAATCGCAATCGGGTGCTGAGTCCCCGGGTGCCGAGCTGGCCGACGGGGTGTTGGATGTCGTCAGCCGCAACCCGCTGCCTGCTCTGATCCTGGCAGTGCCCTCCGAGAGGATCGTCGCCGCCAGCCCGGCGGCTCTGGATCTGCTCTCGCCACCAGATGGGGAGTTGATCGGTCGCAACTTCGAGTGGTTCACCGCTGACGATCCGTCGGGCGCCCTTGAGCTGCTCATCTCTGGTCGACTGAACGGCTATGAGAGGGTGCGACATCTCCGCCTGAGCGACGGATCGCCCGCGCCGTTTCAGACCTGGGTGCGCACGATCGGGGAGCAAGTCCCCGTGCGACACGTTCTCGTCGTTCTCACGACAGACGTCATGCCAACCGGAAGCGCGGGCTTCTCCGTGCCCATGGAACTGAACGCCCTGATCGGCACGACCGACGTCGATCTCAGAATCGACCGCGTACACAGCGACGTCGACACGGTCGTGGGCAACCTTCCCGCTGAACTCATCGGCCAGACCCTGTTCGGGGTCGTCCGCCCGGACGACCTCGCCGGGCTCATGTGGGCGCTAGCGCAATCGACATCCACAGGCAAAGGGGTATCGCTGCACGTTCACGTCAACAATGACAGTGAACAAGCACAGCTCTGGCAAATGCTGCTGCTGCCGGTGGATCCGACTCCGGGCTTCGCTTTCACACTCATTTCAGTCGGGCGCTCCGAAGGCTTGCCGGGCTGGGATACGGAACAACCCTTGGGCCAGACGCGAGGGATGGATGTCCTTGATATATCACGGAGACTTGCCGACCTAACCGAGGCGGAGGTCCCCGGCATCCTCGAGCTGTCTTCGCGTGAGTTTGACGTGGTCACGAGGTTGCTCGCCGGATACCGCGTGCCCGCCATTGCAGGGGCACTCTTCATCTCTCAGAGCACTGTCCGCAACCACCTCTCGTCGGTATTCAGAAAGCTACGGGTCGAGTCCCAACAGGAACTCATTGACCTACTGGCATTCCGGAAGGACGAAATGTCTAACGGTAAATGACAATCCGTCTATCTGGTACCTGATCAGAGGTGCCGATAAAAGCTCAGTCTGGCTTCTCCTGAGCCTTGCGGGAAAGGCGTGCTGTTGTGATTGACCGGGCTGGTCTCGAGGAAGCGATCAGACGAGCCGCTGACCCCACTGTACTGATGCAGCGGGTTGCTGACGAGGCGATGGGCCTGATCGCAGGTGTCGACGGCGTTCTTGTCGGGTTCGTCCGGGAAAGAGGGTGGCTGACCTTCGAATGTGTGTCGGGGGGCTCACTTGGAGGACAGGTCGGCAGCCGGGTGCCGCTGGCGGGAAGTCTCGCAGGGCTCGCGTTCGAGACCGGCGAGACTCTTTACGCCGAAGAAGCAGACAGCGACGCCCGTGTCGAGCAGAACTTCCGATGCGCGGTGGGGGTCAAATCCTTGGTATGCGTGCCCCTTTGGCGCCGTACGGAGACTGTCGGGGTGCTCTGTGTCACCTCGTCTCGGTCGCGGGTGTTCAACGACCGCGATGTTGCGACACTCGGCCGCCTCGCCGAGTTCATCAGCGTCTTGATCGCAGTCGCCGTCGACCTGGCGGGCGCCGTCGACACGTTGCTCAGCAGGTCTTATCGCGACACCCCCGGGGCGGCAGTGGCCAAGGGAGATGACCTAGCAGCCGAGGAGCGATTCATCGCCAACGTCTTGAACCCAGGAACGATGCGAAGGCTGGAGAGCCGAAGCCGGATCGACCGCTTCCTCAAAGGGCGCGGCCTCACACACGTCTTCCAGCCTGTGTTCGACATGACCAGCGGCGATTGCTTCGCAGTCGAGGCACTCGCCCGGTTCTCGGGGCGACCGAAGCGCACTCCGGACGTCTGGTTCGCCGAGGCACATGCGATGGGCGTGGGCGTCGAGCTCGAGATCGCCTCGGTGAAGGGAGCTCTGAGTTCCCTGCCTCTCCTTCCGGATGACGTCACCTTGTGCGTGAACGCAGGTCCCGAGGTGATCGTCTCCGACGAGGTGTTTCAGCTCCTCGCCGGCTGTGACTCGAGGCGCGTGGTCATGGAACTGACCGAGGAGACCAAGGTCGACGACTACCCAGGGCTCTCGCGCGTGCTTGACCGGTTGTGCTTGTTGGGCGTACGTCTGGCCATCGACGACACCGGGGCCGGTTTTGCCAGTTTCGCCCACATCTTGAAGCTCGCTCCGGACATCATCAAGCTCGACCGTGAGCTCACCTCGGGCATCGACCACGATCCCGTACGCGCTGCCCTTGCCACTGCCTTGGTGAGTTTCGCCTCGAGCATAGGGGCAGACGTCATCGCCGAAGGGATCGAGACTGCCGCCGAGCTGGAGGTGCTCCGCGACCTGGGCATTCACTACGGACAGGGATACCTGCTCTGCCGACCGACCTCGATCGACTTGATTCCCAGCAGCCTTCCGCCAGGGGCATGGCAGGCCCCGACTCAGGCAACAGCGGAGAAAGCATCGTGATGGTCGCGTCCGCGCACGCTGCCACGGGGAGCGTTCTTGTGAGCGAGATCGGCCGCACGTCAGAAGCGGCCAGACACCATAGCCCGTCAAGACTGGGGCGCCCGAACACGACCGTCATACTCGCTCTAACCCTGGTTACCGGTGGTATCGCGACGTTCGATCTCTACCTGCTTGCTTCAACTGTTGTCCACTGAGTCAGCATTCGCGTCCGCTCAGTCGAGCCAGAGCGCTCCACGTTGAAGCGTGAGGCGTCCGCTTACCGCGTCGGTAGTTGGACGCGGACTGACCTGGTGGGCCCGGCAGGGATCGAACCTGCGACCAAGGGATTATGAGTTGACTCCTGTGTGTGCCGGAGCGTCCCGCAGCGTCTGCTGGCGTCCTCGACAAGCCACGTGAACAGGCAGTTCTGGCCGGAATTGGGACGCCTGTAGACCGTGCCGGACGAGTTGGGAACCCCAATGTTGGGTGAATGTTGGGTGGCGCCTCGTGAGATCCAGCCCTTCGGCTGTCAATCTGAACCATCGAAAGGGCCAAGGCCAGTGCACTCGACCCGACCGACGCGACGAGCTCTGGATCGGCAGTCAGGTCGTTGCTACTGCACCCTGCATACCAATCTCCACGAAAGTTAGCGGTACACTAACTTTCGTGGCTCCTAGTACGCGCTTCGCTGGGCTTTGGGATGAGTTCCTCAGCGAAGGGCAGGTAACGCTCACCCAGGAGCAGATTCGCGACCGCTCAGGATCTTCGCCAGGGTCCGTGCGAGTTGCCGTCGCCGAGGCCCAGCGACGGCACCTGCTTTTCAGCCCGGTAAGGGGTCTCTACATTCTCATCCCGTCGCAGTACCGGCACGAGGGCACCGTACCGGCCGATTGGTTCCTCGACGACCTTTGCCGTCACCTCGACCGGAATTACTATCTCGGCTACCTTTCTGCGGCTGCCCGTTACGGCGCAGCGCACCAAGCGGCTCAGGTAACCCAGACGGTCGTGGACCGTCCAGTGATCGATAGGACATCCGGACCGAGAGTGCGTTTTTACACTGACGCCCGGATGTCAGTGTGGCCGGTGACGACGGCGACCGGCCCCACCGGATCGCTTCGGGTTGCAACACCGGAGACGTGCGCGTTCGACCTCGCTCACGCTCCGAGTAGAGGGGGTGGCGTCGGCAACGTGGCAACTGTCTTGCGTGAACTCACTCTTGACGCAGACAATCTCGCCGAGCAGACGGCGCACCGCTCACGGGCGGCTACGCGTCGATTGGGTTTCCTGCTTGAGAGCGTCCATAGCGACGTGGAACTAGGAGCACTCGAAGTGTGCGCCAGGGGCGACCGGAACCGCACCTTGCTTGATCCGAAGGGGCCGGCCCACGGCGCGATCGACCGACGCTGGCACGTGATAGTGAATGCCTTAGTGGAGCCTGAGGAGTGATTCCTCCGCCAGTCATCTCTCGGTGGCGCCGGGAGCATCCTTGGTCGACTGAGGAGCAGGTTGAACAAGACCTGTTGCTCTCACAATTGGCGGTCCTCCTCGCGAAGCACGATGAGCTTGGCCATTGTCTGGTTTGGCGCGGCGGCACGTGTTTGCACAAGCTGCACCTGTCAAGAGCGAGAAGGTATTCGGAGGATCTCGACTACGTGCTCGTCGGCCGTGCCGGACCGACCGGCTGGCTCGTTGACGCCATCCGGGCAGCGGTCGTGGAGAGTCCTCTCCGGGAGGTGAGTCGCAACGTCGCGCACGGGAGCGTAAAGGTTCTGCTCGAGGGTGATGCGAATTCTGGAGTTCCACTGAGGGTCAAGATCGAGGTCAATACCGACGAGGTTCCGCCGGCACTTGCCCTAACCCGAATTGCACACCGCGTCGACACTCGTTGGTGGTCGGGCGGAGCTGAAATACCGACCTTCGCGCCCGCCGAACTCGTGGGGACGAAGTTCCGCGCTCTTGCGCAGCGGCGTAAAGGCCGCGACCTGTGGGACATGTGGCTCGCCCGCTGGGAACTCCCGATCAGCGACACCGATCTAGCCGTTGCGGGTGACCACTACTTGAGTGCCTGCGGCGTGTCGCCGGCCACGTTTCGTCAGCGTCTTTGGTCGAACGCGGCGGACCAGCAGTTCCGTGATGATCTCGAACTGCTTGCAGTCGACGGACCGGCTGAGTACGAGGTCCATCAGGCGGCAACCGAGTTGATCCTTTGGAGCGACCAGAATCTGGATCCTCTTTACGATGCCCGACGCTCGTCGTCAGCCATCGCCCGCGAACGCGCGAGATGGGCACGAAACGGATGGGCACCCGGTAACTTGCGGTGTCCCCATCATCACGTCGCGACAGACACCGCGATTCGTTGCCCGCACTGGTACCCGCCTGGTGGCAGTTGTCCCGACCATGCCCAGACCTAAGAGGAGCTGGATCTTACGACCAACGACCGCTCTGATGAACGCCGCCTAGAGGGCGCCCTTGCTGAACGAGTGGCGGAACTTGAGGCGGAGAACCGTCGCTTGCGCGATCTTCTCGGCCTGGGCCGCGCAGACCGTGCCGTTCCTGTAGGTGCTTGGGAGCCGACTCTCTTTCCCGCAGAAGTTCCAGCTTTGGCCTCGGGTGTGACGCAACGCTCTTCGTCGCGGCAAAAGGTCGAGCTGTTCCGAGCATTGTTCCGAGGCCGAGACGACGTCTACGCGCTGCGCTGGGAGAGCGTTCGCTCAAGCAAGTCGGGGTGGGGGCCCGCGGTCAAGGGCGGATGGGCGAACAGTCGCAGGCTCGACAGGGAGCTGTTGCCCTTGAGCGGAGAGGTGATCGCCAACCATCTCTCCGGAACCATCAGTCTCGGTCTTTATCCGTTGATGGATGACGATGCGTGCTTCTTGCTGGTGTGCGACTTCGACGGCTCAGGGTGGACGCTTGACGCTCTCGCTTACCTTGATGCCGCGCGAGCGGCCGGCATTCCCGCTGTGCTTGAGCGATCACGATCCGGAGATGGCGGCCACGTGTGGGTGTTCTTCAGTGAGCGGGTGCCCGCCAGCTCGGCGCGACGGATCGGTGCCTACATCCTGCGCGAAGCCATGACAGCTCGCGCGGAGATCGACCTCGTGAGCTACGACCGGCTCTTTCCCTCGCAGGACTTTTTGCCCAGGCAAGGCTTCGGCAACCTCATTGCTCTCCCGCTCCAGGGTGAATGTCGTAACAAGGGAACGACTGTCTTTCTCGACCCATCGACGCTCGACCCCTACGCGGACCAGTGGGAGTTCTTGGCGTCTGTTGACCGCCTGAGTCGCGAGGCCGCGCTCGCGCTCGCCGAGACCCTCGGCGATGTGCCAGTAGGCCCCGACGCGCGTAACTACCGTCGTCCCACTCGCGCCCCGGGTTCGCCCCCTCCACCTGCGTCGATACGGGCGTTAGCTTCCGCGATGCTGGTGGTGGACCGCATCGGGCTGCCCCCGTCCTTGCTGGCTGCGCTGAAGCACGTCGCGTCATTGCACAATCCCGACTTCTACGAAAAGGAGAGGAACCGGTTTTGGACCGGCAACACGCCCCGGTTCATCCGCTGCTACAGAGAGACGCTCGACCAGCTGCTGCTTCCGAGGGGTGTTCGTCCCCAAGCTGAAGCGATCGCGACCGAGGCCGGGAGTCGGCTCGAGATCATCGAGACATTTGAGCCGACAGATGTGGTGGAGTACGAACCGCTTGCGACGCTCCGCCCCGACCAGCAGACCGCCGTCGACGCGCTTGTAGCTCACGAACTAGGCGTACTTGTTGCGCCGCCAGGAGCCGGGAAGACGGTCATTGCGTGCGCCCTCATCGCTCTTCACCGCGTGCCCACTCTGGTGATCGTCGACCGCCAGCCCCTTATCGAACAATGGCGGGACCGTTTGCTCACATACCTCGGTCTAGATGGGAAGCGAGTCGGACAGATTGGTTCGAAGCGGAAGGCGAGCGGTGTGGTCGACCTGGCGATGGTTCAAAGTCTTGTCCGCCGCGAGGATCTTGCGGGGCTGACAGAGCGATACGGGCTTGTGATTGTCGACGAGTGCCACCACGTTCCCGCCGTCACATTCGAGCGCGCAGTTGGTCAAATACCTGTGCGCCGATGGCTCGGTCTAACGGCGACACCGTATCGGCGAGACGGGCTTCAGGCCATGATGACGATGCACTGTGGCCCAATAAGGCATCGGATGCAGGAACCGTCCGGGAGTCAGTTGATGCAGCGGGAGCTAGTTGTCCATGGGACTGCATACGTTGAAAGCCTTGGTCTGCACATTCAGGAGACATTTCGAGGGATTGTGACCGACGCCAGCAGAACGAGGTCGATTTGCGACGACATTTCGACTTCGGTCAACGAGGGACGTAACAACCTCGTGCTCACGCGTTGGACCGAGCATCTGGACGCGATCGTGGAGGAGCTCGCCAATCGCGGGATCACTGCCCATGTGCTCCGAGGAGGCATGAGCAAGACGGCAACACGAGCGGTCATCGACCGACTCGCCGAGCCTGGGCTGGTTGGCACCGTCCTCGTCGCTACCGCGAGTTTCCTTGGCGAGGGATTCGATTGCCCGGCACTGGACACCGTCTTTCTGGCCTTCCCCTTCAAATTCAAGGGGAGCATCGTCCAGTACGTCGGTCGGGTCCTACGGCCAACACCTGACAAGACACGCGTTGTCGTGCACGACTACGTCGACGTCGAGGTTCCGGTGCTCGCGCGGATGTACAGCGAACGAGTTCGCGGATACAAGAGCCTCGGCTTCGTTGCGCCCAGGAAACCATCGAGACGGTAGGTCGTCGTCTGAACCGGTGTGGCGACAGGAGGAGAACTCCAGAAGCAGTTGGAAGTCCAATGAATTCCTCACCGCGAGCCTTGCGACTGTTCGGCCCGTTCCGACCGGGGACCTGTTCTTCGGGACTTGTTGGGACTCTCTGGGATTGCCCTCTGGGGATGTCCCCTGGGGTCCCCTGGGGTTGTCCCCTGGGGTGTGTCAAGTCCCCCTGGGGTTGTCCCCCTGGGGTTGTCCCCCTGGGGTCCCCCTGGGGTGCCCCGGCTTTTGTTGGGTGAATGTTTGGTTGCTGGCACCGCTAATCCAACCCAAGAATTACGGCCTGAACTGCGATTTCATCTGTGGGCCCGGCAGGGATCGAACCTGCGACCAAGGGATTATGAGTCCCCTGCTCTGACCACTGAGCTACGGGCCCTCGCTGGAACAGCAGCGTGATGATCGCCGCTACCGCTCCAGCCGCGTCCCCGGATGCTACGCCAGGGAGGTCGTGCGCGGCGTCCGAGTTCCGCGGGTCGGGCCGCACCGGCCACAGTGGGTTGAACCTCTCGTCGCAGATCGACATGCATGGTGGCACCAGCCAACGCGGGGTGTGTCGGCCCGTCTCATGCTGAGTTCGGAGGCAAGGATGACGATTGGTTAACATCCGCCCGTGCGACATCGAGGCGGCGGAGGCCACTTGAGGGACCTGACCGCCTGGCGTCTCGTCCTCTGGTGCGCATGCGTGGTGGGCTCGCTTGGGCTCGTCGCCCTGCTCTACCTCTCGTCCGTGCACTCCTATCCGGGGAGCTCCGACGGGGCGAGCGTGATTCTCGAGGGTAAGGCCATGCTGGGGAACTTCACCCTCACCCACTGGGCGCTCTCGCTCGACTCGTTCTGGTTGGTGGATGCGCCGTTCTACGCCGTTGCGGTCCTCGTGGATGGTGTTCATCCCCAACTGATGCATCTCGTGCCGGCGATCATGGCCGTCGGTGTCATCGTGATGGGCGCCTGGATAGCGCAGCGCGGTATTCGTCGATGGCCCGGCATTCTCGCGGCAGGGACAGTCGTCGTGCTCCTCGGTTTGCCGACGCACGCGTTCGCACAGTTCTTCCTCATTGGGCCATTCCACGTGGCGACCACGCTTTGGTGCCTGATCGCCTTCGTGGCTCTGCGTAGGGCGCGTTTTGGCTGGGGCTGGCTCGTGGCAGTCTGCTTTCTGGCGGCCGGATTGCTCGGTGACCTGCTGACCGTCGTCCTCGGTGTGGCACCGATTGGACTTGCAGGGATCGTGGCCGCGCTCCGCGCCCGGCGGTGGAAGGTAGCTGTTCCCGCGCTTTCGGCGGCACTGGGCAGCTTTGCGCTCGCCGAAGCCGTGCGCAGGATCGCCTGGGCGATCGGGACCTACACGATCGGCGCGGCGAACCCGCGGGCGAACTTCCATCAGATGCTCAACAACGTGCTTCACGTCTTCACCTGGGGAGCATCGTTGGAGGGTGTCGGGTCGCGGCCGTTCGGTTCTCCGGGGGTGCCACCCGTTCTCGGAGTCGCCCACGCGGTCGGGCTGATTCTGGGCGTGCTCGCCGTTTTTGGCGGGGCTGTCGCGATCATCACCGACGTTGTGCTATCGCTCGTGAGCAGGGACGTGGCGTCGCCATCAGACGAGCTTGCCGGCCGGGACCGACGGGAGGTGGCCTGGCTCCAGGACGTGCTCGTCTTCGCTTTCCTAGGTGGCTGTGCCACCTTTGTTTGGTTCTCCTTCT
>Ga0181532_10005618_pt1 | contig 10605 bp, 11 predicted proteins | sample PEATcosm2014_Bin_33_FD_119768 | JGI IMG/M metagenome (GOLD analysis project Ga0181532, IMG submission 119768) | Peatland microbial communities from MTU Mesocosm Facility, Houghton, MI, USA - PEATcosm2014_Bin11_30_metaG | ecosystem: Environmental > Terrestrial > Soil > Wetlands > Peat | place... | reverse complement strand
CCGCCCTCGAACAACCGCGCCTCGCCACCGGCTCGGCGGAACTCGATCGGGTGCTCGGCGGCGGTTTGGTTGCGGGGTCGGTGTCCTTGATCGGCGGCGATCCGGGGATCGGCAAATCCACTCTGATGCTGCAGGCGGCGGCCGCACTGAATTCGGCGGGCCCCGTGCTCTATGCCACCGGCGAGGAATCCCTCAGGCAGGTCGCCATGCGGGCGCGCCGCCTGGGCCTTTCCTCCTCCGCCGCCCGGCTGATTGCCGAGACCCAGGTCGAGCAGATTGTGGCCGTTGCCACGGCCGTCAAGGCCCGCGTGCTCATCGTCGATTCGATTCAGACGATGTATTCGGAGCGCATCGAGGCCGCGCCCGGCGCCGTATCGCAGCTGCGCGAATGCACCGCCGAACTGGTCCGCTTCGCCAAGGGCAGCGGCACAGCGATATTGCTGGTGGGCCACGTCACCAAGGAGGGGCAGATCGCCGGACCGCGCGTACTCGAGCACATGGTCGACACCGTGCTGTATTTCGAAAGCGATACCGGCAGCCGCTTTCGCGTGCTGCGTTCGGTCAAGAATCGCTTCGGCGCCGCCAATGAGATCGGCGTGTTCGCCATGGTGGAGCAGGGGCTGCGGGAGGTCGCCAACCCCTCAGCGATCTTTCTCTCGCGGCACCCGGAGCCGGTTCCGGGCAGCGTCATTACGGTCATGCGCGAAGGCACACGCTGCTTGCTGATCGAGGTACAAGTGCTGGCCGATGCCAGCCTCGGCGCCAATCCGCGCCGCGTGGCCGTCGGCATCGACGGCAACCGGCTGACCATGCTGCTCGCGGTGGCCCACCGGCACGGCGGGCTGCTGCTGCAGGGTCAAGACGTATTCGCCAACGTCGTCGGCGGCGTGCGGCTCGCGGAAACCTCCGGGGATCTGGCGATCGTGCTGGCGGCCCGCTCGAGTTTGCTCGATCTGCCGCTGCCGCATTCGCTGATCGCATTTGGCGAACTGGGGCTCGCGGGAGAAATCCGGCCCGTGCCGTTCGGCGAGGAGCGGCTGCGCGAGGCGGCCAAGCACGGATTCAAGCTGGCGCTGGTGCCGGAAGCGAACGTGCCCAAGCGCCCGCCCGAGGGTATGACGGTGCGCGGCGTCGCGCGCTTGAGCCAAGCGCTCGATGCGTTTTGACACGTGCTTGGCGATGCCGCGCGGGTCGAGTCGGCCGCCGCTGCGGGGGGGCTGTGACGCGAGCGCCAGTGCTACAGCCGCGAGCCGCGAAATACTCGTCGATGACCGCCACGTCTCACGCCTTGGAGAAGCGGGCGGGCCAGTTCGAGTGGGTCGATCGAAGCGAAGCTCCTAATCCATGTTGGGCTGGAGCATTGGCCCGATCAGCTATTTATCGCCCCTGCCGGCCACGACCGTCAAGCGATCAAACCGATGCATTCATCGAGAAAGACGACGCGCTAATGCGGTGCGAATACTTCGGAAACCTCTCGTCGATTAGCGGGCCTCGGCGCGCTGAAGCGCCGCGACGATGTCCGGCCGGCGGGCGGCCATGGCGGCTCGTAGAGGCGTGGTGCCGCGTGAGTCCGCCGCGTTCGGGTCGGCGCCGTGCGCGAGCAATGCATCGACGGCGCGCGCCTGGCCGTGCACTATCGCCAGCATCAAGGCCGTGCGGCCGCTCGCATCGCGCGCATCGAGGTCAATCTGTCCCTGGAGCAGCGCTTGCAGGGCCCCGACATCGCCGGTTTCCGCCGCTCGCCGCAGCGCTGTGCCCGGATCGAGGGGGCGCGCCGTTTGGACCAGGGATCTCGCCGCGGCATTGCGCGGCGGCGGAGCGGGAGCCGGTGTCTCGGGGGATGATGCCGGCACCGCTGGCGAAGCCGCCGGGCGCGAAGCGGGCGCGCGCGGCGCTAGAAAATGCGGCGTCACCAACAGTCCGGCGAGCGCGGCGGCGGCGAGCGCGCCGAAAATGGCGGGCCGCCAGCGCCGCCGCCCGGCGGCGGTTCGCCCGGCGGCGGATCGCCGGGCGGTGCGCTCGGCGGCCAGCTGCGCCGCATGATTGAGCACCGTTCGGCGCACCGACTCGCTCGGGCGGCTTGGGTCGAGACGTGAGACGCGCCGGTAGTACTCGTCGAAATCCTCCGGTGGGTCTCGACTCGGCGGTACGTCGTTCATGCGTACTCCCTGAGCAGCTCGCGCAGCTTGGTTCGCGCATAGCGCAGACGGCTCTTGGTCGTCTCGAAGCTGCTGCGGGTGATCGCCGCAATCTGCTCGACGCTCAGGTCGCCCTCGATTTGCAGCAAAAACGCATCGCGCTGCTCGCTCGGCAGTTGCTCGATGGCTTGGCTGAGCGCTGCTCTCTGATCCCGCGCCACCGCCGCCGCGAGCGGACCTGAGGCCGGGTCGGAGATGAGCTGCTCCTTCTCTAAGCTCAAGTGTTCTCGTTTCGCTCGCATCGCGTCGATCATCCGGTTGTGGGCGATCGTGAACAGCCAGGTCGTGAACCGCGCCGTGGGCGCGTAGCGCTCGGCGTCTCGCGCGACCGCGATCCAGACCTCTTGCATCAGCTCGTCCGCCGTCGCCCGGTTGCCCACATGCCGTTCAAGATAACGCCAAATGCGCATTTCATGCCGCCGATACAGCCGCTCGAATGCCGCGGCGTCGCCGCGGGCGTAGCGCCCGATCAGGGCCTCGTCACTGTCGGCCGAGTCCGTCATGCAGGCATTATCGCAGTTCGCCGGTGCTCATCCCGGGGGGTCCGGCACGTACTGCGGCTCGGGCGAGACCGGGAAGGGATTGGGCGTGGGCGGCGCCGCGCGCGGTCGCGTGATGATGCCCATCGCGAGCAGGTTGTCGAGACTGTCATAGCGAATGCGGACGATCTCGTTCGGCTGCGGCTGCATTCGCAGGAATTCGGTGTGCGTGACGTACGAGTATTCGCGCTCGCCGTGGCCGGTGCCGAGCTTCGGCGAGAGCGCCGGCGGCGCGACCGAGGGCGCCATCTGAGCCCTCGCTACGGAGTCGCCGGACAGTGGGGCGGATTCGTATGCGCGCGGGGCCGGGGCCGGCGATTGGCCGAGCGGCGGCGACGCATAGACCGGCTGCGGTTGGCGCTCGCGAAACACCGCCACTCCGACGACGCCGACGTTCGCGGGCCGTCCGGTGCGCTGTGCGTACGAATTGGGCGAGTCGGTGAACGTGAATGCGGCCACTTCGGCGTCGGTCTTGCGCCAGCCCGTGATTTGGTAGCTCTCGCCGGGATTGAACACGTAGCCGGCTTGATCCCAAGCGGCAGTCTCGCCGGAGAGCACATTCACGCCGTCGACCGACGTCACGGCGAGCAGGCGCCCGCCGAGGCGATTGCGGATCCGGATCGCATAGCGGGCGCCGGGTGTCCCGGCGACCCAATACTCGCCATGGTAATAATACGTGTACAGGGCGGCCCCGCTGTCTCGGTCCACGATGGTCACGTCGGCAATGGTTCCCGCGGCGCGCGCATCGCAGCTCGCGGCGGCCAGCGCGGCACATAGCGTGAAATACGGAAGGCGTCTCATCTCGGCTCCGATTTGAGGAACTCACGGACTTCAAGCGAGACCGCGGCTCAAATGGGGTTAAATTGGCGAGAACTTCACCTTGTTAAGGAGCGGCGGGATGGCCAGAGCGGAGTTTGCCGGCGGCTGCGTGCTGCTGTGGGCGGTGGCGGGTTATTGGCCGGCGGCGACGGCCCAGCCGGCCGCCGCTCACCCCATCGTCCTGCATGCCGCGCATCTGCTCGAAGTCGATAGCGGGCGCACCGTCACGCCGGGCGAGATTCTGGTCGAGGGCGATCGCATCACGGCGGTGGGCACTTCTGTGCAGCATCCGGCGGGAGCCGAACTCATCGATCTCGGCGATGCCACGCTTCTGCCGGGCCTCATCGATGCGCATGTGCATCTGTTTCTGCACCCGGGTGCAGAGGATCTGCAGACTGTCGAAGAATCGGTGCCGCAACGCACGGTCGAGGCGACGCTCGCGGCCCGGGCCGATCTTCTGGCCGGCTTCACCGCGGAGCGCGACATGGGTACCGAGGGCGCAGGATCGGCCGATACCGCGGTGCGCGACGCCATCGACAGGGGCCTGATCCCCGGGCCGCGGCTACGCATCTGCGGCAACGCGATCGACATTCTCGGCGGCCATGAGGATGCCAACGGCTTCAACCCGGCGCAGCACGTGCCGTCGAACGCCACTTACGCCAATACCGCCGATGAGCTCGTTGCCGCCATCCGCCAGCAGCACAAGGAAGGCGCGGACTTTGCGAAGATCTATGAGACGGGTGCGGACAAGATGCGCGACGGCGTACTGCACACTCCGTACCAGTACACGGCCGCGCAGCTCTCGGCGGCCGTGGAAGAGGCCGCCCGCCTGGGCGGCCGCGTCGCCGTGCACGCCATGGGCGAGCCCGGAACGCTCTTTGCGGCGCAAGCCGGCGTCGCCTCTATCGATCACGCCACGCAGCTGAGCGCCGAGACCATGCGGATCATGAAGGCGAGGTACATTCCCGCGGTGCCGACATTCACGGTCTTCGAGTACTTTGCACATCCGCCGTCGGGCGATGCGCGGCCCACGGTGGCTTTGCTGCTCGATTACAAGATCAAGGAATTCAAGAAGCAGATTGCGGCGGGCATTCCATTCGCGGTGGGCTCCGACGTGGGCCCGTTCCCCCACGGAACTCAGGCGCGCGAATTCGAGCTCATGACCCAGTACGGCATGAAGCCTCTGGCCGTGCTGCAGGCCGACATGATCAATGGCGCGAAGCTGCTCGGATGGGAGGGCGAGATCGGCGCACTGAAGCCGGGCTACTATGCCGACATTGTCGCGGTCCGCGGCTCTCCTCTGGAGGATATCACCGTCCTCGAGCGCGTCGCGTTCGTGATGAAAGGCGGCATCGTCGAGAAGCCGCTATCCGGCGTGCGCTGAGCTCGCCTAGGGCGCGGCAGGGGGGCGGATGCGAACCGTCTTGATGGCGTTGTCGCCGGTTTGCAGAACCTCGAGCATGTAGTCCGCGAGCTTCAGCGTGGTGCCCGGCTCGGGGATGGTCTCCAGGAATTCGACGATCAGGCCGTTCAAGGTCTTCGGACCGTCCGTCGGCAGGCTCCAACGCATGGAGCGATTCAGCGCGCGAATCGTGGTCGAGGCGTTCACGACGAAACTGCCGTCGGCGTCTCGATGCACGTCCTTGTGCATCATGGTGGCCGGGTCGGTTGTGAACTCGCCGACGATCTCTTCGAGGATGTCCTCCAGCGTAACCAGGCCCTGAATGTCGCCGTATTCGTCCACGACGAACGCCATGCGCCGCTTGTCGCGCTGGAAATTCACCAGCTGCGTATTGAGTGTGGTGCCCGACGGGACAAAGTAGGCTTCGCGCGCGCTGGCCGCCTCGATCAAGCCCGTGCGATCCAGGCGGCCGCGCGCGAGCTCGTGCACGACGCGCTTCATGTGCAGCACGCCCATGATGCGGTCGATGTCGCCCTCGTATACCGGCAAGCGCGTGTGCTGGCTTTGGCGCAGCTGATCGACGATCTTGTCCCAGTCATCCTCCACATCGATGCCGACGATCTCGGTGCGCGGCACCATGATGTCCTCCACCGTGGCCTTCTCCAGATCGAGAATGCTGACCAGCATCTGCTGATGGCGATGGGGAATCATGGCGCCCGCCTCCGCCACCACGGTGCGCAACTCCTCGCTGCTCAAGGAATGCGACGCCTGCTGCTGCGATACGCCCAGCAGACGCAGTACACCGTTCGCAAGCAGATTGGTGGCCAGCACGAACGGATACAGCAGCCATAGCAGCGGCGTGTACACGTACGCCGCCGGCAGCGCGAGACGCTCAGGATGCAGCGCGCCGAAGGTTTTGGGCGCGACCTCACAGAAGATCAGGATGACGAACGTCAGCGCGACGACCCCGAGGGCCACGAGGTAATCCCCGCCCAGGCGAAACGTGATGAGGCCCACCAGCGTCGGCGTCACGACGTTGACGATGGTGCTCAACAGCAGAATGAGCCCGATCAATCGGTCGGGGTGGGCGAGCAGGGCCTCCGCCAGCCGCGCGCCGCGATGCCCGGCCTTGGCCCGGTGCCGCAGCCGGTATCGATTCAGGCTCATGAGAGCGGTCTCGCTGCCTGCGAAGAAGGCGGCCAGAATCAGCAACGCGGCGAGTCCGCAGAACAATGAACCGAGTGAGAGATGAGCCATTCTCTACCGTGCGCTCAGCCCCAATGCCGCCCGAGCAGAGATTCGAGGACGAATTTCGAGCCGAAATACGCCAGCACCAGGAAGCCGAAGCCCCACAAGGTCCAGCGCACGACGGAGCGCCCGCGATAGCCGTAGCGGATGCGCGCTATCAGCAGCACGCCGAACAGCACCCAGGCGATGAGCGAGAGGATCGTTTTGTGCTCGAGGTGCTGTGCCCGCAGGTTCGTGACGAAGATGAAGCCGGTGAGCAGCGCGAGCGTCAGCAGCGCGAATCCCGCGCCGATCAACCGGAACATCACTTTCTCGAGCGCATCGAGCGGCGGCAGTGCCGTCGGCAGATCCGCGATTCGGTGGGCGCGCAGGCGCCGGTCAGAGTGCACCCACAACAGGGCCGTGACGGCGGCGGCGAACAGCAGCGCCGCCGCGCCCATGGACAGCAGGATGTGCGCGGTCAGCTCCCAGCCGGGCGTGCTCTCCACTGCATAGGCGTGTCCGGTGCCGGTCACGGCGGCCCCGAAACTCGCACTCCCCAGCAGGATCGCCGCCAGGGCGCGATTCTGCCGCTCGATGGCGATGAAACCGGCGAGCACGCCCAGGGTCCAGGCAAGAATCGAGACGGCATCGAACAGTCCGATCGAGAACGGCACGACGGAGCGCATCGTGTGCACGATGGCGCCGCTGTGCGCGACGATGGCGGTGAGGGTGATCGCCCAAGCGATCGGCTCCAGCCGAGGGCGGCTCACGCTTCGCAGCATCACCCAGGCACTGGCGGCGTAGAGCGCAAACAGGGTAAGTGCGAGGATCACGGCTGCGTAAATCATGACACAAGTGGGATAATATTCGCACCATGTTCGACCGCCTCACCTCGGGCCTTGCCCGTGCACTGCAGACGCTATCCGGCCGCGGCCGCCTGAGCGAGGATAATATTGCCGACACCGTCCGGCAGGTTCGCCTCGCGCTGCTCGACGCCGATGTCGCACTTCCCGTCGTGAAGAGCTTCACCGATGCCATCAAGGCGCGCGCGATCGGCGTGGAGATCACCAAAAGCCTGACGCCGGGGCAGGCGTTCATCAAAGTGGTGCACGAGGAGCTCGTGCGCCTCATGGGTGAAGCGAGTCCCGGCCTCAATTTGCGCGCTCAGCGTCCGGTCGTGGTGATGCTGGCAGGCTTGCAGGGCGCGGGTAAAACCACCACCGCCGGCAAACTCGCACGTTGGCTCATCGAGAAGCAGAGCAAAAAAGTGCTGATGGTCAGCACCGATGTGTACCGGCCGGCGGCCATCCTGCAGCTGCAGACACTGGCCGCGCAGGTCGGCGCCGGATTCACGAACGCCGACATCGACGAAGCCCCGGTCCACATCGCCCAGCGTGCCTTCAGTGAGGCGGCGCTGCAGGCATATGACGTGCTGCTGATCGATACGGCGGGCCGCCTGCACATCGACGCCGAGATGATGGCCGAGGTGACGCAGCTGGAAGCGGCGCTGCATCCCCATGAGCGGCTGTTCGTAGTCGACAGCATGGCCGGCCAGGATGCGGTCAACGCCGCCAAGGCATTCAATGAGGCGTTGAGCTTGACCGGCGTGATCCTCACCAAGGCCGACGGCGATGCGCGCGGCGGTGCGGCCCTGTCGGTGAGACAGGTGACCGGCAAACCGATACTGTTCATCGGCACGGGCGAGAAATCCGAGGCGCTCGAGCTGTTTCAGCCGGAGCGGCTCGCCTCGCGCATCCTCGGGATGGGCGACGTGCTGTCGCTGGTCGAGCAGGTGCAGGAACAGGTCGACCAGGAAAAGGCGCAAGCGCTCGCCAAGAAGATCAGCAAGGGCAAATCCTTCGATCTGGCGGATCTTCGCGACCAGTTGAGTCAGTTGCAGAAAATGGGCGGCATGTCCGCGCTGCTCGACAAGTTGCCGGCGCAAATGCAGGCCAACGCCGCCGCCGCGGCCGGTGCGGCCAACCCCCAACTGCTCAAACGCCAGATGGGGATCATCGACTCGATGACGCCGCGCGAGCGCCGGCGCCCGGAAATGATCGATGGATCGCGAAAGCGCCGCATTGCGGCGGGCGCCGGCGTGCAGCTGCCCGAGGTCAATCGCCTGCTGAAGCAGTTCGATCAAATGCAGAAAACCATGAAAAAGCTCGCCAAAGGCGGGATGCTGAAGAACATGATGCGCGGCATGGGCGGGCGTTTTCCGCCGGGATTCGGCCCGAAGTCTTGAGTTTAGGGCGCCGCCGTCCTTTTTGTTGCCCTGGTGCCCTTAAATTCATTACAATTAGCGGCTAGGCATTGCAAGGTGAATCCAAGATGGTGACGATCCGTTTGACTCGACGCGGCGGCAAGAAGACGCCGTTTTATCACGTTGTGGTGACCGACAGCCGCAAACGCCAGGGAGGCACCAGCCTGGAGAGCGTGGGACTCTTCAATCCGGTGGCGCGCGGCGCCGAAATCAAGCTGCGTTTGAATGTGGCGCGGATCGAGCATTGGCTCAAGGAAGGCGCGCACATGTCCGATCGCGTCAAGCACCTGCTCACCGTCTTCCGCAAACAGGCCGCATAAGGACCACCGAACAGCAGACCGGGTGTGACGATGGGCGGCGATTCATCTGCGCTCATCGAGCTTGGAATCGTGGGGGCCCCGTTTGGCGTTCGCGGTTGGGTCAAGCTTCGCTCTTATACGGAACCGCCGGACCGATTGCTGGAGCATCGAAGCCTGCAGCTGCGCCTGGGCGGCGCGTGGCGGGCCTACCAAGTCGAGGCCAGCGGCCGCAGCGGCGGGCAGCTGACCGTGAAGTTGATGGGAGTCGAGGATCGGAACGAGGCGCAGGCGCTCAAGGGCGCGCCGATCGGCGTACCGCGCAGTGAGCTGCCGGCGCGCGGCGCCAAGGACTTTTACCGCGCCGACTTGATCGGTTGCGAGGTGGTGAATCTCGAGGGTGCGCGACTGGGGGTCGTGCAGCATTTTGTCGAGATTCCGGCGCACGCGCTGATGGTGGTGCGCGGGGAGCACGAATATTGGGTACCGGCGGTGCCGCAGCACCTGAGGCGGGTGGATTTGCAGGCACGGCGGGTCGTCGTGGACTGGGACGAGGAGGCCGTCTAAGCGCGCATGCGTATTGCGGTCGTGACTCTGTTTCCGCTGATGCTGCGCGAGGCGCTGGCGCACGGCGTGCTGGGGCGGGCGCTCGAGCGCGGGGTATTCGCGGTCGAGTACTTCGATCCGCGCGACTACACCACCGACCTGCACCGCACGGTGGACGATCGGCCCTACGGCGGGGGCCCCGGCATGGTGCTCAAAGTGGAGCCGTTGCGCGCTGCGTTGCAGGGCGCCCGGGCTGCGCTGCCGCCGGGCAGCCGGCGAGTGTATATGGGTGCGGACGGACTCAGATTCGAGCAGAGTATGGCGCGCGAGGCGCGCGATTGGCCGGGTCTGATATTGGTCGCCGGGCGCTACGAAGGCGTCGACGAGCGGTTCATCGACAGCGAGATCGACGAGCAGTGGTCGATCGGCGATTATGTGCTGACGGGCGGCGAGTTGCCCGCGCTGGTGGTGATCGACGCGATCGCGCGGCTGCTGCCCGGCGCGCTCGGCAGCGAGGAATCGGCGCTGCAGGAATCGTTTACGGACGGGCTGCTGGATTGGCCGCATTACACCCGGCCCGCCTCGGTGGACGGTCGTGCGGTGCCCGAGGTTCTGGCGTCCGGCGACCATGCGGCGATCCGCCGCTGGCGTCTGCAGCAGGCGCTGGGGCGCACTTGGCTGCGGCGGCCCGAGCTGCTCGAGCGGCGCGGCATGAACAGCGAGGAGCGGGCGCTGTTGGAGGAATTCAAGCGCACGACGTGCGCGGCCCGGTAGGAGTTCGGTCATTGACGACAAGTTACGGTGAGAGGCGAGAACTATGAACAAGATCATTCAAGAATTGAACGGCGAGCGCGCGACGCGCAATATTCCGGACTTCAACCCGGGCGACACTGTGGTCGTGCAGGTCAAGGTGACCGAAGGTGACCGCGAGCGCGTTCAGGCCTACGAGGGCGTGGTGATCGCCAAGAAAAATCGGGGGCTGAATTCCTCGTTCACGGTGCGCAAGATCTCGCATGGCGAGGGAGTGGAACGCGTGTTCCAGACATTCAGTCCGTCGATCAGCGAGGTCAGCGTCAAACGCCGCGGAGCCGTACGGCGCGCCAAGCTGTATTACCTGCGTGATTTGTCCGGTAAGGCGGCACGCATCGACGAGAAAATCTGAGCCCCGGCCGCTGTCATGTGTACACGCCGGCCGGGAGGCATTGAATGGGTGTCGGGTCGGCGCTAATGGGTTTCTTTGGCCTGGTGTGGCGGATTCTGGAGGGCATACGCAAGGTCCTTCACCTCGTTCTGCTGCTGGTCATCTTTGGCT
>Ga0181532_10005617_pt1 | contig 10606 bp, 9 predicted proteins | sample PEATcosm2014_Bin_33_FD_119768 | JGI IMG/M metagenome (GOLD analysis project Ga0181532, IMG submission 119768) | Peatland microbial communities from MTU Mesocosm Facility, Houghton, MI, USA - PEATcosm2014_Bin11_30_metaG | ecosystem: Environmental > Terrestrial > Soil > Wetlands > Peat | place... | reverse complement strand
GCAAGCGATATCTTGGAGCGCGAAACTCCCGGGATCGTCGCGTTTCCGCCGTGGGACGATAGCCGCGTGCGCGATAGCGACGAGGATGTCGTGATCGCAAACAACTGGGATGAATTGCGCCGCTGCATGTGGAATTACGTCGGCGTCGTGCGCACCACCAAGCGCCTGGAGCGCGCCCGCCGCCGAATAGAGCTGCTGCGCGAGGAAATCAACGAGTACTACGCCAGCTTCCACGTGACGCGCGATCTGCTCGAATTGCGCAATCTCGTGGACGTCGCAGCGCTGATCGTGGCCAGCGCGCTTTCGCGCCAAGAGAGCCGCGGATTGCACTACTCATTGGACTGGCCGCAGACGCTGTCCAAGGCGATGCCCACCGTCCTGTCACCGCGAGGGCCGCAAACCATCACGGCTGCGCGGCGCCCACAGCGTCAGCAATTGCGCACGGGCTAACGGTTCAGACGACCCGCATCGAGTAATCGATGGCCTTGATGTCCTTGGTCAGGCTGCCGATCGAGATCCGATCGACCCCGGTGGCCGCGATCTCCTGCACCTTGCTCAGGGTTACGCCGCCGGAGGCCTCGAGCAGCGCTCTGCCGCGGTTGACCTGCACGGCCTCGCGCATGGCCACGGTCGTGAAGTTGTCGAGCAGTACCGACTGGGCGCCAAAGGCCAGCGCCTGCTCGAGCTGGTCGATCGATTCGACCTCGATCTGGACCGGGACACCCTTGCTCAGCGCGGCGCGCAGGGCCGGGGCGATGCCACCGGCGGCGGCAATGTGGTTCTCCTTGATGAGAATTGCGTCGTACAGTCCGAGACGATGGTTGTAGCCGCCGCCGACACGAACCGCGTATTTTTGTGCCAGGCGCAGGCCGGGGAGCGTCTTGCGCGTATCCACAATCTTCGCGCGATTGCCGGGAACCTGCGCGATCGCCTCGACGTAGCGGCGCGTCGCCGTCGCAACCGCCGACAGCAGCTGTAGGAAATTCATCGCACTGCGCTCGGCCGTGAGCAGTCCACGTGCCGGGCCGTACAACTGGCACACCGTAGCGCCGCCATCGAGCAACGCGCCTTCCGCCAGGAGCCAGTCGACGCGGATCCTGCCATCGACCCGGCGCAAGACGGCCTCGAACCAAGGCGATCCGCAAAGGACCGCCGGCTCGCGCACGATCAAGCGCGCCGCGACCTCGGCATCCGCAGCCAGGAGCTGGCCGGTCAGATCACCAGCGCCCAAATCCTCGGCGATTGCTGCGGCAACGTTGGCCTCGAGCGCGGCGTCCAGCGCGGCTGCCCGGTCCGCGTCCGCCAGGCCCCAGCGCCCCGGGCCGGTGCCCTCGCTCACGCCGGACCCATGCCCTGCGAGCCCTGCGTGGCAAATGAGGGGGGCGGGGTTTTGCGCGCGGCGGCAAAGGCAAGCATGCGATCGATCGGGCGACGGGCCCTGCGCGCCAGGTCCGGGTCGACGCGGATGTCCTGCGTTGCATCGCCGCGCTGGGCCGCCGCGAGCGTGGCGGCGAGTTGGTCGAGCGAATTCATCGCCATCCACGGACAATGGGCGCAGCTCTTGCACGTTGCCCCGTTGCCGGACGTTGGCGCCTCGATGAAGATCTTGTTCGGTTGGGCCTGGCGCATCTTGTGCAGGATGCCGTTGTCGGTGGCGACGATGAACTCGCCGGCTTCGAGCCGACCTGCGGCCTGCAACAGCTGCGTGGTCGAGCCCACGACGTCGGCCTGGGCGATGACGGCGGCGGGCGACTCGGGATGTACCAGGACCTTGGCGCCGGGGTGTTCCTGGCGCAGGATTTCGAGTTCCACGGACTTGAACTCATCGTGAACGATGCAGCTGCCGTTCCAGAGCAGCATGTCGGCACCGGTCTGTGCCTGCAGGTATCGCCCCAGGTGCACGTCGGGTGCCCAAAGGATCTTTTCTCCTTGGGCGTGCAGGTGCCGGACGATGTCAAGGCCGGTGCTGGACGTGGTGACCCAGTCGGCGCGTGCTTTGACCGCAGCGCTCGTATTGGCGTACACCACGACGGTGCGGTCCCGGTGCAGGTTACAGAAGGCGTCAAATTCCGCAGCGGGGCAACCGAGGTCCAGCGAGCACGTTGCCTCGAGCGTCGGCATCAGCACGCGCTTGTCCGGGCTGAGGATCTTGGCGGTCTCGCCCATGAAGCGCACCCCGGCCACGACCAGTGTGCGCGCGGGGTGATCGCGCCCAAAGCGGGCCATTTCCAGCGAATCGCCTACGCATCCGCCGGTGGCATCGGCCAGATCCTGCAGTGCGCCATCGACGTAGTAGTGGGCGACCAAAACCGCATCGAGCGCGCCCATTGACGCCTGTATGCGGTCGAGGACCGTCATGCACGCAGCCGCTGTCTTTCCAGCAACTGGTTCCGGTGTCTGCTTGTCGGATGGCATCGGGGAGGGCAAGTGCAAGGGCGACGGCAAGTACGGGGACGAGGACTACGATGGGGCGGCAAGACAAAACCAGTCTATCACGGGCTCTCTATAATCGACCTCTTTTGGGCCCGAGTGGCGCGCTTCCGGGAATGCCAATGCTCGCAACACAGAAGTCGGATGTTGGCTCGATGGCCGCCGCAGGCGCGGCCGGGGCCGTGGCCGGGAGAACCGGCGCGAAAATTGCCGTGGTCGGCACCGGGGTGGTCGGACTAGCCGCCGCCCTGGGTTGCGCGCAGCGCGGTCTGCAGGTGACGCTGATTGGAGCAGCCCCGCGACCCTACTTGTCCGCGCCGCGCGAAGCGCGGTTTGACTCCCGCATCTACGCGCTTTCGCAGGCAAGCTGCGAGCTGTTGGCACAATTGCGAGTCTGGTCGCAGATCGACCCTGCCCGCATCTGTGCGGTTGCGCGCATGCGCGTTTTTGGCGACGACGGCGGAAAACTCCAATTTGACGCCTATGCGGCTGGCGTAGAGCGGCTTGCCACAATATGCGAGGAGAGCCAACTGCTGCAGGCGCTTTGGCTGGGCTGCACCATGGCGCCGGGCATCGAACACGTTTCCCGGGAGTTTGACGCGGCGGCCTTTGACGTCGACGCGGTCCGGTTGCGCCTGGCCGACGGCGCCTCGATCGACTGCGCGCTATTGCTCGGCGCCGACGGCAAGCGTTCCTCGGTGCGGGCCGCAGCCGGGATCAACGCGCGCGAGACCACGTACGGGCACACGGCGTTTGTGGCCAATTTTGACTGTGAGCGATCACATCACGGCACCGCCTACCAGTGGTTTACCGACGCGGGAATCGTGGCGCTCTTGCCGCTGCCCGGCGATTGCGTGTCGCTGGTTTGGTCGGCCCCCAACGCGCTGGCGCCGGAACTGGCCTCGCTTTCGGCGGTCGAATTCACCGCGCGCGTCGTCCATCGCAGCCGCAATACGCTTGGCTCCCTGGCCATGATGGGGGACAAGCACGCATTTGCGCTCGACCGGATTGCGGTCGATCGCCTCGTGCGTCCGGGTGCGGCGCTGCTCGGTGACGCCGCACACGTGGTGCATCCGCTGGCGGGCCAGGGATTGAACCTTGGGTTGCAGGATGTGTCCGAGTTCCTGCGGCTGCTGGAAGAGCGCGAGCCGTGGCGTGAGCTTGGCGACTTGGTCTGGTTGCGCCGCTACGAGCGGGCGCGGGCCGAGCCGATCGGCTTGATGCGCGGCACCGTCGATGGCCTGGCGCGCTTGTTTGATCTTCCAGATGCGCGCGTGCGGCGGCTTCGCAACGTTGGGATGTCTGCGGTGAATGCCCTGGCACCGGTGAAACACGCCCTGGTTCGGCACGCGCTGGGCTAAGGCAAGGACTGCGCGCCTCAGTTTTTTTGTCAATTTGCGGCGCCTCGGGCGGTGCGATGTCGCCGGAATGTCGCGCTGGGACGCCCAAAAGATGGCGGATGGCAAGCGTTGCGAAGGGGAAACACTGGTGTTCAGGCGGTCCTTGTTCTCGGTACGGCTCGTCGCGGCCGTACTGCTTACGGCACTGGTCGTGCCGCTGTTCGCACCGGCCTGGGCAGCCGATCCCGATTCCGGGACCAGTGCTTCGGGCTCAGCCAGCCAGGCGGCGGTCGGCACTGCGGCGCCGGCCACGACGACCGGCGCGGCTACTAGCGGCGCGGCGGCTCATGCGCCCGCGGCCGCCCCGGCGCCTACCGCAAACCCGCCGCTGTTGCCCTGCCCGCCGTACGCCGGGCCACTGAATGCTGCGCCGGCGGCCGCCTTCACGCCGGCGTTGACCAGCGCGATTCGCGACCGGGTGCACAAGCGTGTGGGCGGTGTCGTGACTTCCGTCTGCCGCACCCCCTTTGGCCTGTACGAGGTGGTCGTCGATGCCGAGATCGTCTACGTCGACGAGCGGGTTAATTACCTGCTCGTAGGAAACGCCTTTGATCTGCGCAGCGAGGAGAATGTGACGGCTTTGCGCAAAGAGGCAGTCACACGCATCGACTTCAACGACCTGCCGCTGCAGCTGGCTGTCAAGACCGTCCGCGGCAGCGGCATGCGCGTGCTCGCGGTCTTCGAGGACCCCAATTGCCCGTATTGCAGGCGTTTTGAAAAGGAAATCGCCGGCCTCACGGATGCCACCATATACACCTTCCTGTACCCCATCCTCTCACGCGATGCCTCGGTGGCGGACGATTCGTATCCGAAATCAAAGTCGATTTGGTGCGCGCCTGATCGCAGCCTCGCCTGGTCACAACTGATGCTCGAGGGTAAGCGCCCCGCCGCGGCGCCCGATTCCTGCCAGCACCCGCTCGAGGAAATCCTCGCGTTGGGGCAGAAGCTTCATATCAACGGAACTCCGACCTTGGTGTTTACCGATGGTCGTCGCGCTCCAGGCGCAATTCCGCTCGAGCGGGTCGAGCAGATGATGTCGGAAGCCGCCCGCTCCGCGGCCGCGGTCTCACAGTAAGGTTTCCGGCGCAACGCCGCGCGGCACCAACAGGCGAACGCTGCCATGGGCGCGCTGGCGGCCGGCAATTTCCCCGGCGGCCGGTCCCTGGCCCCAGAACCAGTCGACGCGCAGCGGGCCGCGAATCGCGTTGCCGGTGTCTTGCGCGATCGCGATCCGGTGCTGCGCCTTATCGCCGGCCGCGGCGATGGTGCTCAGCAGCAGCGGTGCGCCGAGCGGCACAAACCTCGGGTCGACCGCTACCGAAACCCCGGGTGTGAGCGCTACGCCCAGGGTTCCCACCGGACCGGCATTGGCATCGCCCAGAGGAAGCTCGCGAAAGAACACCACGCGCGGGTTTTGGTCCAGCAGCTCGCGCACCCGCCGCGGGTGCGCATGTGCCCAGTCGCGGATCGCTTGCATGGTGACCTTCCCGGCCTCGAGTTGACCCTGATCCGCAAGCCAACGACCGATGGAACGATAGGCCTGGCCGTTGCTCGCGGCGTAGGCCAGGCGCACCCAAGCGCCATCGGAGAGGTGCACGCGCCCGGAACCCTGTACCTCGAGAAAGTAGGCATCGATCGGATCGCTCACCCAGATCAACTCCTGCCCCTGGAGCTGCCGGGAGACTTCCAGTTCCGACCGTGTGGCCGTCGGGATCACCGGCGGCGTGCGGTAAATGGGAGCGACGAACCGTTCGTCGCGCTTGCGGCTGCCCTCCAGCACGGGTTCGTAATATCCGGTCATCAAGCCCGTGGTGTGTTCCCTTGCGGGCGCTTTGGCCGTGGTCTTCGAGGCGGCAATCGATGCGGCACCCGCCTCGACCAAGGGGTCCAACGCCACCACCCGGTACCGGTCCATGTGCTCGGCAAAGAAATCGCGCACTTGCGCAGCGTGCTGCGGCGCCAAGCGCAGCGCAGCGGCGCACACTGCCTGCCATGCCTGCTGCCGGCGTCGATCCCGCGCCAACGCCAGCACCTCGCACGAGGACAGCCAAGCCGGCCACGCCGCCATCCAATCCGCGTCCGCTATCGGGGGCAAAGGACTGGCGATTTCCCGCTCAAAGCGAACCAGGGTTCCAACCGGGACGGGCGTCGCAACGGCCGGGGGCGACTGGGCCTGGCCGTTGCCCAGCAAGCCCGCCGCGAACACGACGGCGGGCCCGAGGCGCATCCAGACCCTGATGTCCGCTGAAACGGCCGAGCGCCGCCAGGGGGAAACCGTCGATTTGGGTGCGCTAGCCGATTCGACGCTGCCGGTCACGTCGTACGGGGCAGGGCCATTGGTCTTAATGCAGCACGCGGGGCACGGTAAGCACAAACTCGGGAATCGGCACGTCGAATTGCGCCCCGTCGGCGGCCACACACTGGTAGCTGCCGCGCATGGTTCCATACGGCGTGCTCAGGGGGCAGCCGCTGGTGTACTCGAACGCCTCGCCGGGCGCCAAGCGGGGCTGTTCACCGACGACACCGGGGCCACGCACTTCCTCGACCTTGCCATTGCCATCGGTGATGATCCAGTGGCGCGACAGCAGTTGCGCGGTGACATCGCCCGTATTCTCGACGCGGATCGTGTAGGCAAACAGGTACAGGTCGGCGGTGGGATCGGACTGCTCCGCGACGAAGCGCACGCGAACGTGGACCGAGAATTGATGCTGGCTCATCGCTGACTCTTCAAGGAAATGCGGTTACCGATGCCGCGGGCTGTGCATGCGTCGGCCGGCGCGGCGACACGCAAAGCGCCGCGGGATGCCCCGCGGGATTTGCCTTGCGTGTTGCACGCAGGTGCATTTTGCGCCAGCCGTTTTGCATGACCCTTAGGTACGCCTAAAATGCGGGATTAACCAGCCCTGGGGCTATAAAGGTGTCCATTCATGAATACTAACTTTCGCATTGCGCCCTCGATCCTTTCGGCCGATTTCGCGCGCCTAGGCGAGGAGGTGCGCGCCGTTATCGAAGCCGGTGCCGACTGGATCCACTTCGATGTGATGGACAATCATTATGTTCCGAATTTGACGATCGGTCCTCTGGTCTGCGAGGCGATCCGTCCTCTTGTGACCGCGCCCATCGACGTGCACCTCATGGTCGAACCGGTCGATGCCCTGGTACCGATGTTCGCCAAGGCCGGAGCCAACCTGATTACTTTCCACCCGGAAGCATCGCGTCACGTCGATCGCACGCTGGCGATGATCCGCGACCATGGTTGCCAAGCGGGGCTGGTTTTTAATCCGGCGACCCCGCTGGACCATCTCATGCACGTGATGGACAAGATCGACCTGGTGCTCCTGATGTCGGTGAATCCGGGCTTCGGGGGACAGGGATTCATTCCCCAATCACTCAAAAAGCTCAAGGCGGCGCGTGCCTTGATCGACTCCTGGGCCCGGGACACGGGAAAGAGCGTGCTGCTGGAGATCGACGGTGGCGTTAAGGTCGACAACATCGGGGCGATTGCCGCTGCCGGCGCCGACACCTTCGTGGCCGGGTCGGCGATCTTTGGCTCTAAGAATTACCAGGAAACGATCAGCGCAATGCGGCGGGAAATCGCTGCCGCAACGTCCGGCGTGACCCGGTGATCCCATGGCGCAGACAGCGCAGAGGTGGCTGCGCGCAGCCCTGATCGATCTCGACGGCACCTTGATGCATACCGCGCCGGATTTGGCGCTGGCGGCAAATCGCGTGCGAGTGGAGCTGGGACTGCCATCAGAACGCGACGCATTGATCCCGCGCTCCGCGCTCCCATGACCGAACTCGAATTCCAGGCGCTTGCGTCCCAGGGCTACAACCGCATCGCGCTCATCGCCGAGACCTTCGCGGACCTCGATACGCCGCTGTCGCTCTACCTCAAGCTGGTGCGCAGTCAGCCCGACAGCGCAAATTCTTATCTGCTCGAGTCTGTCGTCGGCGGCGAACGCTTCGGCCGCTATTCGTTCATCGGATTGCCGGCGCGCACATTGATTCGCAGTTTCCTGCATCCCGGGGGCAAGCATCGAACCGAGGTCGTGACCGATGGCCGGATCGTGGCCACCGATGACGGTGATCCCTTGCGGTTCGTAGAACGCTACGCCTCGCAGTTTCGAGTCGCTCTGCGCTCCGGCCTGCCGCGCTTTTGCGGTGGCTTGGCGGGATACTTCGGCTACGACACGGTGCGCCTGTTCGAACACCGGCTGTCGCAGGTTCCGCCCGACGATCTCGGCTTGCCCGATATCCAGCTGCTGCTGACCGAAGAGCTGGCAGTCGTCGACAACCTCAGCGGCCGAGCCTACCTGATCGTGTACGCCGATCCACTGCAGCCCGAAGGCTATCAGCGCGGCCGCGCGCGCCTGCGCGAGCTCAAGGCGCGCCTGCTGCGGCACGTGGAGCCGCCCCACACCCGTGCCAGCGTGCGCCGGCCGGAGCAGCGCGATTTCGCCAAGGCCGATTACCTGGCAGCGGTTGCGCGCGCCAAGGACTATATCGTTGCCGGTGACGTGTTCCAGGTACAGATCGGCCAGCGCATCCGCAAGCAGTTTGCCGACTCGCCGCTGTCGCTGTATCGCGCACTGCGCACGCTCAATCCGTCTCCCTACATGTACTACTACGATCTTGGCGACACCCAGATCGTGGGCGCCTCGCCCGAAATTCTGGTGCGCTCCGAGATGCGCGGGGACGAGCGCACGATTGCGATCCGTCCGCTCGCCGGCACGCGACCGCGGGGCGGTAGCCCGGAACAGGACGCAGCCTTGGCGGCCGAACTCCTGGCCGATCCCAAGGAGCGCGCCGAGCACCTGATGCTGATCGACCTGGCGCGCAACGACATCGGCCGGATCGCCAAGATCGGCAGCGTCCGGGTCACCGAGCAGATGGTGGTGGAGCGCTATTCGCACGTGATGCACCTGGTCAGTCACGTCGAGGGAGTGCTGCAGCCCGGGCTGACGAATTTCGATGTGCTGCGCGCGACGTTTCCGGCCGGAACGCTTTCCGGCGCGCCGAAGGTGCGCGCGATGGAGATCATCAACGAGCTCGAGCCGGTGAAGCGCGGGATCTATGGCGGCGCCGTGGGATACCTGAGTTTTGCCGGGGACATGGACCTCGCGATCGCGATCCGCACGGGAATTGTCAAGGGCAATGTCCTGTACGTTCAAGCCGCCGCTGGAATCGTTGCCGACTCCGTACCCGAAACGGAGTGGAAGGAGACCGAAGCCAAGGCGCGCGCCGTGCTGCGTGCCGCCGAGCAGGTCGAGGACGGTTTCGACCTCGAATGAGGTTTTGCTACCCTCGGGCATGGGCCGGGATTGCAGATCTCGTTCGATATCGGGCGCAAACGATCATTTCCGGTGCGACCCGCCCCAGGCCGCGGCGATCCTTGCAGGCTCCGACGCTGCCTGATCGGTGTACTCGGGCTGCTCGTATTTCTCGTCTTGTTCGCGTACTTCGCGCTGGCGCCGATCGTGGTTGCGCAGACCGCGCGTGCCGTCGCGGAAAAAAATTCCATCGCAAGATAGCCATCGAGAACATCGATGTGCCGCCGTTCTCCTTGGCGGTTTGCATCAATGGGATCCGGCTCATGGAGCCCGACGGCGCGACGGTATTTGCCTCGTTCGAGTGCTAAGAAACGGCCGCTACTAGGGCGGTTCGCAACGGTTTCCTGGAACGGATGGGCCGGTTCGGGACGCCTCTCTCGGGTATTAGCGTCCTTTGAAAACGGCGCCAAACGGCGAACTGGTAGCTCGTTTTCAAAGGCAATTTGCCCGATGGTCGAAGACGGCGCGTGAGAAAAAAAGCCCCGGCGAACCGGGGCTTTTTCAAATCAAGCGACCGGGCCGTAACGCCAACCCGGTCGAAACTTCTGACAACTTAGAACGAATGTTGAATACCAAATCCGAAGAACGTCGTCGTGGTGTTGGCTGAATTCATGAGGCCGCCAGCAGCTGTCATGTAGGCGGAGCTGAAGCCAGCGCTGTCCCCTGCCCTCTGATCGACCTTGACGTCCGCGACCTGGGCATACACCGAAGTCCTCTTGGACAAGGAGTAGGTGTCCATCAACGCGATCTCTTTGGAACTTTCGCCGGTCGGATAACCGCTGATCGTTCCCACGGTCTGGAATCCCAAGGCATTCACGCCCCCACCGTTGTCCTTCGCATCGTAGAAGGACAGGTTCACGGTGTTGGCGCCACTCTTCCAGTCACCACCGATGCCATAGACCTTGACATCGTCCCTGGGAGTGTTGCCAATGGTGGCGAATAACGCGTCGGTGTAGCCGTACTTGAAATCGGCGTACTGGGCCCGCACTGCCCACGGTCCCACGGAATAGCCGAGACCGCCATGGGCGATCTTGCTATTTGGGCCCGTATAAACGGCCGGGAGGTTAGGGCTGGCAGCTTTGTCTTCCACGTATCCAGCCGCAACGACGAAGCCCTGCACTGTGTAGGACGCGCCGATCGAGTACTGCGCGTTGTTCGAGGAGGCCCCGGCAACGCCGCCGATGCCGTACAAGGCGCCTACGTACAGACCGTTACCCTCGTAGGTGTAGCTCACCGCGTTATTGTCGAAAATACCGCCTTGCAAGCCCTGGCCGTTGGAGGCTCCGCCCCCGTTGTTGAGGGTGGCATTAATCCAGAACCCAAGGCTGCTCAGGGAATCCGTCATCGCGCGCGGATCGGTGGCAATTGCCGCGATAAACGCCGGATCCACCTGCAGGCCCGCGGTGACGGTACCCCAATCGGCGCCGAGCGCGACCCACGCCT
>Ga0181532_10005616_pt1 | contig 10607 bp, 7 predicted proteins | sample PEATcosm2014_Bin_33_FD_119768 | JGI IMG/M metagenome (GOLD analysis project Ga0181532, IMG submission 119768) | Peatland microbial communities from MTU Mesocosm Facility, Houghton, MI, USA - PEATcosm2014_Bin11_30_metaG | ecosystem: Environmental > Terrestrial > Soil > Wetlands > Peat | place... | reverse complement strand
CGCGGCCACACGGCTCAGGTCCCGGGCGACGTGGTCGTCAATCTCGTAACCCAGCAGCAGGTATCCCAGAACATGACGCCCGCTCGCGGGACCAAAATAAATGTCCTGGAGGAAAACTTCGTAAAGGTGCCCTTCGACGTACCACCAGTGTCGTGTCTGGTCGCGCAACCCATCGTTCGGAAAGCCGGCCGGGAAGAAATCCTGCGCCTCGCGAACCGTGATCTCCGGCGGAGTGGCTTGCAGAGCCATCACTTTCCCGGACGAATCGGCCAGCAGAAGCAAGTCGCTGCCCGCCAATTGCCACAAATTACGCGATGCATCCTGGATGGTGGCCGGATCGTGCGTGGTCATCAGTGCCCGCACATCCGGCAGGTCGGCCAGGAGCGCCGCCGAGCGCTCCAGTGTAACTTCTCTCTGCTGTTGAAAACTGTGGAATGCGGAAACCGAATTCTCCAGGTCGCGCTGGATTCCGAGCCGCACCTCTTGCTGCACGGTGTGCCGTACGACCAGCAGCGTCGTCAATGTCAATGCCGCCGATACCACCACCATGGAAAGCAGGAACTTGGTCCGCAACCGAATTCCGCCCATGGTCAAACCTCGAAAGGGTTAGAGGAGATTGGATTATAAAAGGCCAGAGGTGAGAGGGGATTGCAGAGGTAAAGCCATCGTGATTTTCACCTCTGCAATCTGACCCTCTTACCTCTGACCTCGCTCCACTACGGCACAAACTTGTAGCCCGCGCTATGTACTGTCCGGAAGTGTAAAGGGTTCGCGGGATCTTTCTCCAGCTTCTGCCGAAGCCGCAGGATGTGATTATCCACCGTCCGCGTACTCGGATAATTCCGGTATCCCCAAACGAAGTTCAGTAACTCCTCCCGCGATAGCACGCGCTCCGCGTTCTGGATCATGAATTTCAGCACCTTGAATTCTTGCGAAGTCAGCGCCACCAGGGTCCCTTCGCGCCACAATTCCATCTTCGTGAAATCAACCTTCACATCGCCAAACTTAAAGGTCTCGGTCAGCGAAGTCCGCATCGATGGCGCCCGCCGCATCGCCGTCCTCACCCGCGCCAGTAGTTCCCGCGGACTGAACGGCTTCGTCACGTAGTCGTGCGCGCCCAACTCCAGCAGCAGCACTTTATCCATCACTTCGGTTTTCGCGCTCAGAATGATGATGGGCAACGAGGGAGCCGCTTGGCTGATTTCCCGGCACACGTCCTGTCCCGGCGTCCCCGGCAAACTCAAGTCCAGCACGAGAACGGACGGCGTCGCCGCCCGAAACATCTCCAGACCCGCGGAGCCGTTCCCCGCAATATCCACCGCAAAGCCCTCGGCCTCAAACAATCGCTTTAGCGCTTTTTGCACAGCACGATCGTCCTCAATCACCAGGATCCGCTCCGAACCGACCGGAACCGCGTCCATTGTCGTCGTCGCTGAAGATGCGTTCTTGGTCACGACTACCCCCGCCCCGTAATTGCCATGAATCATATCCCTAAACTGTAGCCTGCTATTGAGTTAATGGCGCATTTCGGGGAAGAAAGTGACATCAATTTGACAATTTATTGACAAATGCCACGTCCGGGAAATGACCGGCCTTCCCGCGGATACCGATAACGATGATGATAGAGTGCTTGCGACAAAAAAACGGAGGCTATGCATGTCCAGGGTGGTGGCGCGGGCGCTCGTCGTGTTGTGTGCGGCAGGGATGGTGGGCGGACAGGAATCGTCGCCGGCCGCGCGCGTGCAAACCCAGACGGACGAATACACGCGCTACGAGCTGCTGTCGCCGGAGACCTCAAGTTTTGCGATCCGCTACGAGGTGACGGCCACCACCGCCGGGGCAATGTATTTCTTCAATCCGATCCGCCGAGGCAGCGTGGCCAGCGGCGAATCGGTCGTCGACGTGATGACCGGACAGCCCTTGCGATTTGAAGTCGTTAGCGGTGAAGAGGCAATCAAGGAACCGCTGATGAAGGGCGGAGACACATCGGTCGATTACATCAAAGTGCACCTGGGGCGTGCCGTACCGGCCGAAGGGCAGGCGCGCTTGCTGATTCTCAAAACGTACAAGGACCCCAAGAGCTACTACCGGGAGGGGGACACGATCGTTTTCAACCGATCGCTGAGCATCCCGCGGAACAGCGTGGTGCTGCCCGCGGGATATGAACTGGTGGCTTGCAACGTGCCGTCGCAGGTTCTGGCGGAGCCGGATGGACGCGTCGCCATCAGCTTCATGAATGGCAGCGGAGCGGAAGCTCCGCTCGTCGTAAGAACCAAACCAGGCGCGCCGACCGGTACTCTGGCGGCGCCCCGGGTGCCGGGTTCGGCGAAGAGCTGGGAAGCGCCGTTCGAAGGAGAGACCGAGCAGGAGCGTCTTTCAGAACGCGCGCACCAGGACCGCGAAATTGTTTACTTCCTGCAGCAGCCGGAAACGCACGCGTTCCGTCTTTATCACGACTACACGGAGTCGCACCCGGGAGTCGACAAGTATTTCAATGTCGTCCGCACCGGCAGCAAGGTATCGGATCCAGCAGCCTACGTGCTGGATACGGGCGAAAAGCTCACCACTAAAATGATGACCGGAGCGGAACTGGCGGCCGCAAAAATAGATGCGGGGGAGCCGGTTGACCCAGCGGCGCAGGTGGTGGTGATTCCCTTCTCTCCGGTGAAGGCGGGGCAGAACATCCGCTTGCGAATTTCGGAGACCTGTACCGCTCCGGCGAGCTACCGCTTGGAAGGGGACACACTGGTGTTTGACCGGAGCCTTGGACGTCCGCGCAACGCCGTGGTGTTGCCGGAGGGGTGGTATGTGACCGCCAGCTCAATTCCGGCAACGGTCACACAGATGGCGGACGGTCGCATCCGGCTGGATTTCTGGAATGGAGGGCCGGACCCGGTGGACGTGCTGATCAACGCGAAACGACGGGCGCGTTAGCGCCGACGAAACTGAAGTAAGATGTGCGTTGTCGTTCGTCGGGAAAATCTGGCGCGGCCGCTTGATCGCCAATCGATAGAGCAAATCTAGACAGAGCCAGGAGATAGAAATCGCTATGCGCGTTGGAGTCTTTACGCCCCTGCTGTCGCAGCTTCCGTTGGCTGCGGTTCTCAAGAAACTTGCGGCGTTGCATATCGATACCGTCGAGCTCGGAACGGGAAACTATCCGGGCGATGCGCACTGCAAGCTCTCGATGCTCGAAGATGCCTCTGCCTTCGCCGAATTTCAGACGGTCCTGGCCGATCACGGCGCCAGCATCAGCGCCCTGAGTTGTCACGGCAACCCGCTGCATCCTGATAAAGCCCGCGCGCAGCAGGACCGGGCAGTCAGCCGCAAGACCATTCTGCTCGCCGAAAAACTCGGCCTTCCCGTGGTGGTCGACTTCTCGGGATGCCCTGGCGATTCGCCAGCTGCCACCGCTCCCAACTGGGTCACCTGCCCCTGGCCTCCCGACTACCTCAAGGTCCTCGACTGGCAGTGGAACGAAGTAGTCGCGCCGTATTGGATCGAGCACGCGAAGTTCGCCGCCGATCACGGCGTGAAGATCGCCATCGAAATGCATCCGGGGTTCGTAGTCTATAGCCCGGAGACGATGCTGAAGCTGCGCTCCATAGCGGGACCCAGCGCGGGTTGCAACTTCGATCCAAGCCATCTTTTCTGGCAGAGCATCGATCCCATCGCGGCCGTCCGCGTACTTGCGGACGCCATCTTCCATGTCCACGCCAAAGACACGCAGCTTTACCCTGCGAATCTGCCGCGCACCGGCGTGCTCGATAGCAAGCCCTACACCGACGAGCGCAACCGTGGCTGGATCTTCCGCACCTGCGGTTACGGTCACGGTGCCGAGTGGTGGGCCGAGTTTGTCTCTACCCTGCGTATGTTTGGTTACGATTCCGTGCTTTCCATCGAGCACGAAGACAGCCTGCTCTCTCCGGAAGAAGGCCTGACCAAGGCCGCGAGCTTCCTCAACAGCATCGTGATCTGCGAGCAGCCCGGTGCTGCGTGGTGGGCCTAGCGGTCCGTGGTGAGGTCTTATTTTCGTATCAGGGCACGGCTTCACAGGCTGCGAACAAATGCCGTGTAGAGACGGGGCTTGCCCCGTCTTGGATCAACTCGGACTTTGTATCAGGGTATCGCTTTAGCGATACCGCAAGTCGTTCGAAATCAGCGGCCCCTTTAGGGGCGGGCGGGAACAATGAAACCAATCAGAACCGGAATTATCGGCACCGGTTTTATGGGCCGCGTGCATCTAGAAGCCCTGCGCCGCGTAGAGTTCGTCGAAGCAGTCGCAATAGCGGGCAGAACCACCGACGATGCGCGACGCCTCGGTACGGGTTTTTCCATCCCCACGACCACGACCGATTATCACGATGTCTTGCGCGATCCGGCGCTCGATGCCGTCCACATTTGCACGCCCAACGCGCAGCACTTCCTCATAGCCAAGGACGCGCTCCAGGCCGGCAAGCATGTGCTTTGCGAAAAGCCGCTGGCCACGAACATCGACGAGGCCGAAGAACTCGTCGCGCTCGCCGCCCGACAGCGATTGCGCAACTCCGTCTGTCACAATCTGCGCTACTACCCCATGGTGCAGCAGATGCGCCGCCTATGCGAAGCTGGAGACCTCGGTGAAATTCTCGTCATTCAGGGCACGTATTCCCAGGACTGGCTGCTCTACGACACCGACTGGAACTGGCGAGTCGATTCGAAGGTCAGCGGCCCTTCGCGCGCCATGGCCGATATCGGATCGCACTGGTTTGATATGGCCGAGCATGTCACCGGACTGCGTCTGACCTCTCTCTCGGCCGATCTCCAGACGTTCCACCCCACGCGCAAGCAGCCGAAACACTCGGTTGAAACGTTTGTCAATAAGCTGCCTGGCGCCGAAGACTATCTTGAAACTGCCGTCGACACCGAAGACTTCGGCGCTGTAATTTTTCGCATGGGCGCGCGCACGCGCGGCAGCGTCACCGCCAGTCAGGTCTCCGCCGGACGCAAGAACCGCCTCAACATCGAGATCTACGGCACAAAATCTTCCGTCGCGTGGGACCAGGAGCGCCCCGACGAACTCTGGGCAGGGCACCGCGACACCGGCAACCAGATCTTCGTCAAAGATCCCTCTTTGCTCAAGCCGGCAGCGCGCAGCTACGCCGATCTTCCCGGCGGCCACAGCGAGGGATACGACGACACATTCAAACAACTCTTCCGGCGCTTCTACGCCGCAATCAGCGCCGAAGGCGCAACGCCCGAGTATCCCCAGTTCGTCGATGGCCTGCGGCAATTGAGAATCCTCAACGCTGCTCTCCACAGCCATCGGACGCGAGGCTGGGTCGATGTTCCCGGTAATTGAAACCGGCAATTGAAAGGAACGCGTGTTAATATTCGCCGCCAGTCTCGCCTTTTTCATCTATGGATTGATCGCCGCCATGTTGGGCACCATCCTGCCCGACCTGTCCGATCGTTTCCATCTGTCGCCCAGCCAGAACGGCACCATCGCCTTTGCGCAAGCGCTCGGACTGATCATCGCCTCACTCGGCGTCGGGCCGCTGCTTGACAACCAAGGCAAAAAGGTCGGCCTCATCCTCGGCCTTGCCTTGATTTCCATCGCGCTCTACGCCCTGCCACGCTCACCGGGCTTTCGCACCATCCTTGTTCTGTTGTTCCTGCTCGGACTCGGCGGCGGCACCGTGGTGACCAGCGCAAATGCCCTGGTCAGCGATGTAAGTGAGACCCATCGCGCCACTGCCCTGAACCTGACCAACCTTTTCTTCGGACTCGGTGCTCTCGCCACACCTTTCATCTCCGCCAATCTCTTTAAGCGTAATTGGGTTCGGCTCTGCTACACCATCGCGTCACTCACCGTGGTCACGCTGGCAATTCAGGCCCTCACCAAAATGCCCGGACCAACCGGTGCCGGACGTTTCATTCTCGCGGATGCGGCCCCCGTGCTCGGACGCCCGCTGCTCTTTCTGATCGGACTCTTTCTTTTCCTCTACATCAGTTGTGAAGTCGGAATCTGGAACTGGTTACCCCGTCACCTCATCGCGCAGGGCATTCCCGAATCGAGCGCGCTTAATATTCTGTCGTTAGGGTTCGCGCTCGGCATGCTGATCGGCCGTGCCGCCGTCTTACCGATTCTCATCCACGTGCCCGCTATTACCGTCACCATGGCCGGATCGATCGCCATGGCCGTAACCACCTTTCTAATGCTCCGGACCAACCGCCCCGCAGCCGCAGCCGCGCTAGTCTTTCTCGCCGGACTTTCGATGGCACCGGTCTTCCCTACCACGCTGGCAATCGTGGGTGACGCCTTCCCGCGCATGACCGGCACCGCCATCGGCTTCGTGATCACCTGCGGATGGACCGGCCTAGCCGTCAGCTCGCGCATCATCGGCATCATCGCCGGCGGCGACCCAACGCGCCTAAAGAAAGCGCTGTTAGTAATCCCCGCCTCTGCCCTCCTGATGGTGGGTCTGGATCTGGCGATACGGAGCGTGCTGCGCTGAAGTCACACCGTCAACGCACGCATGTAGTCCGCGTCGATCTTCAACGCCTCCATCGCGGGCATGTCAAACTCTTCCTGCTCCACAAAGGCATGCTCGATATGGCTTTTCTTTGCCGCTTCGAAAATGGGACGATAGTCAATCGTGCCGCGACCCATCTCCGTCGACGGTGGCGAAGGCGTAGAGCCCGGAGTCCAGCCGTCCATCTTGAACTCTTTCACGTGCAGCATGGAAAAACGCGAAGGGTAACGCGTGAGGTAGTCCACGGGCTTCGCTCCGCCGACCACGACCCAGCCGCAATCCATCTCGAACGTTACTTTCGCCGGATCGGTCGCGCGCAATATTTCGTCGTAGAACACCACGCCACTTTCTGCGCGGAACTCCGCCGTGTGGTTGTGGTAAGCGAACCGGATTCCCGCCGCATTCACGCGCTCTCCAATGCGATTCAACTGTTCCGCATTCCACCGCCAGTCGTCGAGCGTCATCGCGTCTCTGGCCGCGCGCGACCCGGGGTCCTTCACGCGCGACGGATCCTTCAGCCACGGCGACGCGCAGACGATGTACTTGAGCCCCAGATCCTTGCCGAACTGAATCGTTTCATCCACCTTCGGCAGCAGATCCCGCAGCGGATAGTGCGCGCTCACACAATTCAGCCCCGCGCGATCCATAGCCTGCTTCACTTCGCTCGGACTGTGGCCGAAAAAGCCCGCAGCCTCCACTTCGCGATAGCCGAGTGCGCCGATTTGCCGCAGCGTTCCGTCATAGTCCTTGGGCAGCAGATCTCGCACCGAGTACAACTGCAACCCGATCGGCAAATCCAGCGGATTGGCCAATAGCCGCGGTGCGCTGCTCCATACCACCGCGCCGACGGCCGAGGCGGAAGCGGTTTTTAAGAACATCCTTCTTGAAATTCGATCCATCGTGTCCTCAATTCTGAATCATCTTCTATCACAAATCAGCGGGACCACGCGCTTATCCTCGAATCGTTTTCGCCGCCGCATCCCAGGTCGCAATCTTGTTATTGAAATAAGCGTAGTTGGCCAGATGGCAGCCGATCGCCGCATGGTTACCAAACTCCTCGTTCTCCACGGTCGGCTTGCGGGTGCGAACCGCGTTGAAAAAATTCGCCTCGTGGGCCGCCACATCGCTGTATCCGTCCGGCGCTGTAAAAGTCTCAGCCTCGACCAGTTGGTAGTCGAGCGGCCCGGGCTCCGGATGTTCCGCCGTCCACTGCGCCAGATACGCCTTGCGCAGTCGCGCCGGCCAGCCAATCGTCGAATATTTCTCCGGCTTCGGGCTGACGTCCTGTGGAGTAAACGTCAGCGTCTGCCCAATGATTTCCATCGTGCCCTTTGTCCCGTGGAACTTGATCGGCTCGCCGCCGGCGTTGTTCAGATTGCAGCGCAGCGCCACGCGGAATCTCGGATAGTCATAAAGGGTCTCGATCAAATCCGGAAATTCTCGGCCGTCTTTCCAGCGAAACAATCCGCCACTCGACTGCGCCCGTTTCGCCGCCTCATTCGTCCCCGAGATGAAGTGAATCCCCGAAAGTAGATGCACAAACAGGTCGCCAGCCAGCCCCTCGCCGTAGTCGGAGAAGCAGCGCCAGCGGAAGAAGCGCGCCGCATCAAACGGCCGCTTGGGCGCGCCTTCCAGAAACGCGTTCCAGTCAATCGTCTGCTCGCTCGCATCCGGCGGAATCGGATACACCCACGCGCCGCTCGGCGAGTTGCGGTCGGACGAGCCTTCGACAAAGAACACATCGCCGAGCGCTCCAGATGCGTAAATCTCGCGCGCCTTTTCATAGACGACGGAACTCACGCGCTGGCTGCCGACTTGCATAATGCGATTTCCCTTTCGCACCGCGTCGACCATGGCGAAACCGTCTTCCAAGGTATGCGACATGGGCTTCTCGCAATACACGTCCTTGCCCGCTGCACAAGCATCCACCACAATCCTGCGATGCTGGTGATCGGCGACGGCCACAATCACCGCGTCTACATCATTGCGCGCGAGGATCTCCCGATAATTGCGCGTCGCCGGAACCTGGCTCTGCAGGGCTTCCTGCGCCGCCTCGTGCCGGCTGTCATAGAGATCGCACACCACGACACACTCGACTCCCGGCACCAGAAGCGACGCTTCGAGCAGCTGGCATCCGCGCGTGCCGGTGCCAATCGCGGCAAAGCGGACCCGATCGCTCGGTGCCACCGCACCGCTTCTGCCCCACAGTGCGGCCGGCTCCAGCAAAGTGACTTTCGCCGCAGCTCCCGCAACCACGGAGCCCGCACCGATGCGCATGAAATTGCGACGTGTTAAAGGATGCATAGAGTCCTTCCCTTCTCTGCCCATTCTTGGCATTTCCCGAACTCTGGAAGGATACGCTGACGTTAGCGCGTTGCACACCGCAATGAAGAGCACCGAGGCAACTAGATGCTTGTGTGCCAATCACTGCTTTTCGAGTTACATGCAATTTAGGCTGCAGTAACGCTCGCCCAATTTTCAGAGTAGACTCTGGTGGTAGTAGGTTAGATGTCTGCCGGGGGCTAGCAACCATGACGCCAAGTAGCGGGAATGTATCCGCGAGGCTTGCCGCCAGCCTGGCTGTAATCATTTGTCTAATTCTGGGCAAGCTGGTGCTTGCCGCGTCTTCGCCACAAGCAACGGCACAACAGCCGCCTGCCGTCCCTGCTACATCCGCGAGTGCGCCCGCGCCCCAGAACACGCCGGAAATGACTTCGCACGAAACGACAGCTACGTTCAAGGTCAACGTCAGACTCGTGCAGTTGCGTGTGGTTGTGCGCGACTCACACGGCAAAGCAATTGGCACTCTCCACAAAGAGGACTTTCGGCTGTTCGACGAGGGCAAGCCGCAGGTCATCGCCAAGTTCGATCTCGAAAAAACTGGCCTGCGCGAGGCCAGCGGGCAAGAAGCCTCCCTGTCTGCCGCCGAACCTGGAGTTACTTCCACGCCGCCCGCTTTACCCGCGCGTTACATCGCTTACGTTTTCGACGATGTTCACCTTGAGTTTGGCGACCTGGCTCACGTGCGGGAAGCGGCGGAAAAGAATCTGGCAACCCTACAAGCGACAGATCGAGCCGGCATCTTCACGATCTCCGGTCAGAACAACCTCGACTTTACTGACGATCGAAATAAGCTACGCGAGGCACTGCGGCACATCACACTGCATCCGATTGCAGACCGTGGAATGAACTCGTGTCCAAAGATGACGTATTACCTCGCGGACCGGATCGTTAACTGGAAGGATAGCCAGGCTCTCGCCGCCGTAATGGACGACGTCAAGAGGTGCTTGCCTCCTCCTGTCGATCCAGGAGCCGCCATGGCGGTGGCAAAAGGGGCGGCAGCCCAGGGACTGATCACTGGAGACGAGGAAACTCGACTTGCCTTGACTTCCCTCAAGGATGTGGTTCGACGAGTATCGGCAACGCCCGGGCAACACTCCATAGTCCTGGTTTCACCCGGGTTCCTCACTCCGGAGCAGCATTCTGAGGTGAACGACATTATTGAGCGCGCGTTGCGTGCCAATATCACGATCAGCGCTATCGATGCGCGTGGTCTGTACGTGGTGATGCCTTCCGGCGACGCATCAGAAGGGCCCGTTGCGCTCAGCCCGTTGGAAGCTCAGTATCAGAGCGAAAGCGCTTCCGTCGACGCCAACGTGATGGCTGAGCTTGCGGACGGCACTGGCGGCTCATTCTTTCAGCGCAGTAACGATTTTGAGCAAGGCTTCCGGATCGTCGCATCGATGCCCGAGTACTACTACGTGCTGGCCTTCTCTCCCCAGAACCTTAAACCGAACGGGAGCTTTCACCATTTGAAGGTGACTCTGAATTCAGCGGAGAGGTTATCGATTCAGGCACGGCAAGGGTATTTTGCACCGAAACAAGCTCCGGATCGCGACCAGGAAGCGAAGCAGGAAATTCAGGATGCTCTCTACTCGCAGGAAGAAATGCATCAGTTGCCGGTCGACCTGCACACACAGTTTTTCAAGCCCAGCGAGACTGCGGCGAAACTCACCGTGCTGGCGCACATTGACGTGAGGCCGCTCCATTTTCGGAAAGCGGACGGGCGCAACAATAGCAATTTGACGATCG
>Ga0181532_10005612_pt1 | contig 10612 bp, 7 predicted proteins | sample PEATcosm2014_Bin_33_FD_119768 | JGI IMG/M metagenome (GOLD analysis project Ga0181532, IMG submission 119768) | Peatland microbial communities from MTU Mesocosm Facility, Houghton, MI, USA - PEATcosm2014_Bin11_30_metaG | ecosystem: Environmental > Terrestrial > Soil > Wetlands > Peat | place... | reverse complement strand
CGCCGATTTCCACCGACGTGTGGAACGTCGACTGGAAGATTGCGATGGACAACTATCTGGAGTCGTATCACGTACCCATCGGCCATCCCGGCCTGTACCGCATGTTCACGCCGGACTACGACGATACGGCTACGGTACCGGGAGTCGCGCGCGGCGTGAGCTGGATGCGCGAGCAGCCCTCCTCGAAGTGGGCGGAGCGGCTGTATCAAAAATTGGTCGGCGGCGCGGCGACGCACCTGCCCGAAGCCGAGCGCCGCTGCTGGCGCTTCTACAGTGCGCTGCCCAACCTGGGAATCGATGTCTTTCCCGATCAGATGGATTTCTTCCAGCTGCTTCCGGCGGGCCCCGGCAAGTGCATGGTGCGCGGCGCCGTGTTCGGCCTTCCCGGCAGCAGCCGGGAATTGCGTGCGGTGCGCTACTTGAGCAACCGCATCAACACGCAGGTCAACAACGAGGACAAATGGCTGTGCGACCGCGTGCAGCGCGGTCTCGCTTCGAGCAGCTACACGCCCGGCCCGCTGTCGCACCTCGAGCGCCACATGCTCGAATTCCACGATCTGCTGCGCGCGCGCATCCCGGAGTTCCACCTGGCGAGTCCGCCGAAGCAGTTCGCCTAGCCGGCCACGCCTCGCCGGCCCGGCGGAAAAGCGCCCACCCTAGCCGAGATTGATCCAGGCGGATTTCGTCTGCGTGTAGGAGATCAGGCTCTCCACGCACTTGTCCCGGCCTTGCCCCGATTGCTTGTAGCCGCCGAACGGCTGGGTCATGTCGCCGTGATCGAAGCAGTTCACCCAGATGACGCCGGCCTCCAGATCGCGCACCGTCTTGTGCGCCGTGGTCAGATCGCGCGTCCACACCGAGGCGGCAAGGCCGTAGATCGAGTCGTTCGCGACCTTGAGCGCCTCCGCAATGCCGTCGACCTCGATGGCTGCCGCCACCGGGCCGAAGATCTCCTCCTGCGCGATGGTCATGCGATTGTTCACGCCGGAGAACAAGGTCGGGTTCACATAGGCGCCCGGCAGATCGGGCGTATTGCCGCCAAATTCCAGCCGCGCCCCCTCGCTCTTGCCGCGCGTGATGTAACTCATCACACGCGAGCGGTGCGCCGCCGTGACCAGCGGCCCCAGGTTGGTCGAAGGGTCGAGCGGATCGCCGGCGCGATACGCCGATTTGCCCTTGTCGATGAAGCGTGCAATGAACTCCTCGGCAATCGGCCGGTCGATCAGCAGCCTCGAACCCGCGTTGCAGACCTCGCCCATGTTGCCGTAAATGCCGTTGATGGCGTAGGTCACGGCGCTGTCAAGGTCGGGCAGATCGGCCAGAAAGATCTGCGGAGTCTTCCCGCCGCATTCCAAGCTCACGCGCTTCATATTCGATTGTCCGGCATAAATGAGCATCTGCTTGCCGATTTCGGTCGAACCGGTGAATGCGATCTTGGCCACATCCATGTGCAGCGCGAGTGCTGCGCCCGCGGTCTCGCCGAGACCGTTGACGACATTGAACACGCCCGGCGGTCCGCCCGCTTCGATGAACAGCTCCGCCATCAGTAGCCCCGATAGGGGCGATTGCTCCGCCGGCTTAAGCACCACCGAATTGCCTGCCGCCAGGGCCGGAGCGACCTTCCACGCGGCCATCAGCAGCGGATAATTCCAGGGCACGATGCAGCCGACGACCCCCAGAGGCTCGCGCAGGATGTAGTGGAAGGCATCCGCCGCGGTGGCGGTCACCTGGCCGTCGATCTTGTCGATGAGTTCGCCGAAATAGGCGAAATTCTTCGCCGCCGCGGGCACATCGATGGTCATCATGTCGTTGATCGGTTTGCCCATGCACAGAGTGTCGAGCAGTGAGAAGCGCTCGGCGTTCTGCTCGATGAGACGGCTGAACGCGGCCAGCACGGCCATGCGGTCCCGCGGCGCCATGCGGCTCCACACTCTCGAATAGAACGTGCGCTTCGCCGCCGCCACCGCCAGATCGATGTCCTGCGATGTGCCTGCGCTCACTTCACAGAGAGGCGTGCCGGTCGCGGGATTGACCACGGTGAAGCGGCCCTTCGCTGCCGAATCGACGTACTTGCCGTCGATGAAATGCCGTGTCTCGAAGCGCGCGCGCGCGGCGCGCGCCTGCCAATCGCTGGTGCTCAAGGAAGCCGGGGTCATGCGCAATTCTCCCAATAAGTGGTCGAGCGGCCGGGCATTATAGTGAATTTCTCTTTCAATCGGTCGGCGGGCGGTCAAGTGCCAGCATCGGGATGCGCGTCAGCAGCTGCTGTCGAAACCAGGCGATCGCCGGAGCGATGGGCCTCATCGCCGCCGCCTGATAGCCGTAGTCGATCACGCCGCGCTGCACGGACTCCGCCAGCGCGAGCGCCGAGGGGCGCTCGAACGAGCTCGTTCGCGCCGCCAGATACCGCATTGCGCGCGCCACGCGCCCCGCCCCGCACACCGTATAGTCGAGCCGGCGCACCCGCGAGCGTCCGGGAGCGGCCGGCATCGCCTGCAGAATCGACACCCCGTCGGGACGCAGCTGCAGCAATTGATTGGGTGCAATGAATCGCATCTGCCATGCGCCGCTCGCGACGGCTCCGGCAAGCGTTCGATAGCGCTGCGCACTCCAATGACGGGCGCCCGCCGGAGGCATCGTCCAGTGCAGCGATTCCGCGGCAGCATTCGGCGCAGTCGAGAGCGCCGCCGAGTCGAGCCATTGTTCCACGAGCAGCTTCCAATCCGCCGCGACGGCGGTTTGCGCGGCCGGCCCCGTCGCCACCAGTCCGGGCGGAATCGGCTCAAACGCGCCGCCGGGATTGGCCGGCGAGGCTCGCGGGGATCTGGGCGAGCGCACGACCAGGAGGCCGCGAATCACCTGCAGATCGAGGGCGCTCAAGCCGATTCCTGGTGCGCCACCGGTACGCCGGCCGTCCAGGGCAAACTGCAGTCCGTGGACAGCGCAGGCGATGGACCCGTCGAATCGGCCGCTGCCGCCCACCACCAGCGTATGCGGCAGCGCCGGACAGCTGTTGCGCAGCGCATGTATCTGCCCGAAGGAATCCCGCACCAGCAGCGCGCGCTCCGCGCCCGTGTCCACGGTGAAGTACTCGCCGGCCCGGGCAATCTGCGATTCATGACCCGCCACTTGCCAGGCGCTTTGAAACACGGCCTCGCGCTCGAGCGCATAGGCGCGCGCACTGGCGTACACCCAGCCGGCAAAACGTGCCGGATGCGCCGCCGGGCCGCCCTCGCGCGTCGTCGGGTGCGAGAACTGTCCGGGAAAAATCGAGCGCAGGTACGCCATGCACCGGCGCTTCGCGGCCAGCCGATCGATATTGCCCTCGGCCTGGAAGGCGAAATCCTGCCACATCATTTCCAGCGCGCCGATGAGCCCGAGCGCTATGGCGTCCGGGTCCAAATGCGCCTGGGAGGTCTCCTCGACCAGCCGCCCGATGAGTTCGCGCACGAGCGCCGCAAAGCTCTCGTCCTTTTGTCCGCAAATGTCGTAGTATTCCTGCCGCGAACTGGCTTCCCCCCAAAACGCATACCACACAGAGACCTTTCGGGGGCTGGCGATGTCGGGGTCGAGATAAAGATCCACCATCAGCTCCAAGGCGGCGACCGGCCTTGCCTTGAGCTTGGCGACGGGCACCAGCACCTGCTCCTCGAATTCGGCGGCGAGGAACTGCAGGGAGGCAACCAGCATCGCAGCCTTGGAGTCGAAGTAGAATCTGACAATGCCGGGGGACATTTTCGCGATCGCCACCACTTTTTCCACTGTCGTACGCGACGGACCATAGATGTGCAGGGCCGAAATGCAGGCATCGATCAAGCGCTGGCGCTGGCGCCCGCGGATATTGGTTGCGCGCGGTGCCCGGACTGGGGCGTCGAGCTTTCTCCTGCGCGTACTCATCTTGGCGGGGGCCCCGCATGAGTGGAGCCGCGCATGAGTGAGGCGGCGGCGCAGGACCGGTTCGCTCGCGCGGGCGCGCGCGGCAGGCCGCGTGCAGAATGGCTGAAGCGGCACGGCAAGTGGTTCATCATCCTGCCGCCCGTGCTGTACCTGCTGGTTTTCTTTCTCATTCCGTTTGCGTTCGCATTGATGATCAGCTTCGCGGACACCGCGGTTCGCATACCGCCGTTCAGCGACATTCTATCCATCAGTCCCGATTGGCACATCCACTTGACGCTGAATCTCGGCAACTTCCAGTATTTGGTCACCGATGAAGTGTATGGGCTTTCCTATGTTTATTCGATAAAGACGGCGTTCTTCTCGACCGTCATCTGTCTGCTGCTGGGCTATCCCATGGCGTATGCCATTGCACGCACCTCGAAGAGCACCCAGAGCGTGCTGCTGCTGGTCATCATTCTGCCGTTCTGGACGTCCTTCCTGCTGCGCGTGTACGCGCTCGAGGGAATCATCCGGGAGACCGGTTTGCTCAATACGGCGCTGCTGTGGCTGGGGATCATCCATCATCCTCTGCAGATCATGCGTACCACCCTGGCGGTCTACCTCGGCATCATCTATTCATATCTGCCTTTCATGGTGCTGCCGCTGTTCGCGACGCTCGAAAAGCTGGATTATTCGCTGCTCGAAGCCGCGGCGGACCTGGGCAGCCCGCCCTGGCGCACTTTCATCGATGTCACCCTGCCCCTGTCGATGCCGGGGGTGATCGCCGGCTCGATGCTGGTATTCATCCCCGCCATCGGTGAATTCGTCATCCCGACCCTACTGGGCGGCCCCGACAATCTCATGATCGGGCGGGTGCTCTGGGACGAGTTCTTCGGCAATCGCGACTGGCCCGTGGCCTCTGCGGTCGCCATCGCCTTTCTGGTCTTCCTGGTCGGGCCCATTGCCCTTTATCAGCACTACAGCACCAAGCAGCTGGAGGCTTAAAGTGGCAGATCGCGTCTCACCGCTGCTCATCTCCATCCTCGGCATCGGCATTGCCATACTGTACATTCCGATCCTGGTGCTGATCGGATACTCGTTCAACGCTTCTGCCCTCGTGAGCGTTTGGGGCGGATTCTCCACCAGCTGGTACACGCAGCTGCTGCACAACGACCAGATCCTCGATGCGGCGTGGCTGTCGCTCGAGATCGGCGTCGTGGTCTCGACCGGAGCGGTGATTCTCGGCACCCTGGCCGCCATCTCGCTGGTGAGGTTCAAGCAGTTTCGCGGCCGGCTGACGCTCACGGGCATGGTGAACGCGCCGTTGGTGATGCCGGAAATCATCACCGGAATCACCCAGCTGCTGCTGTTCATATCGATGCTGCATTTGCTGGGCTGGCCGCATCGCGGATTCACCACCATCGTCATCGCCCACATCGCATTCTGCACCGCATATGTGACGATCACCGTGCAATCGCGCCTGCAGACCGCCGACCGCTCGCTGGAAGAGGCGGCGATGGACCTTGGATCCGGGCCCGTGCGCGCATTCCTGGACACCACCTTGCCCATCATTGCGCCGGCGCTCGCCTCGAGCTGGCTGCTGAGCTTCACGCTCTCGCTCGACGACCTGGTGATCTCGAGCTTCGTATCCGGCCCGGGAGCGAGCACGCTGCCGATGGTGATCTTCTCCAAGGTGAAGCTCGGTGTGAGCCCGGACGTCAACGCACTCGCCAGCTTGATCATTTGCCTGGTCGGGGTGTGCGTACTGTTCGCCGGATACCTGATGCGCCGCACCGAACGCCAGCGTCTGCTGGATGCGCAGATGGCCGAGCGTTGAACCTTGCAAGACGAGTCGCAGGCGCCGGCGACGCCGCGCGCTGCTGTGGCAGTTGGCCCAGCAGCGGTAGCAGTTGGCCGATTAGCACTCTATATCCCGCACATGCCCGGGCGCGGTCAACAGATCAATGTGGCGCGTTTGCGCAAATTTGGGTGCGCGCTTCGTCGCTCAAGCCGGGTTCACGTAGCGCGGGTCGTGTGGCGGGCGGGTGAAGATCTTTCGCACCAGGGGCTCGAACGCCGAGAGCGGCTCCCAGGGGTAGTCCGGATCGAACGAGCACTGGTCCCAGTCGGCGCAGAAATCCTGGCACGCGCCGTACCAGGGATGATCGCGAAACCGCTCGCGGCCGTTGCGATCGCCGCCCAAGTGGTGCGCGTAGTAGTAGCTTTGAAAGATTCCGTGCTGCTCGACGATCCAGGTCACCTCGGCGCGCACGTACGGCCGGAGGATGCCGGCGGCGACCTGTGCGTGGTTGTAGGGAGCGAGCTCATCGCCGACATCATGAACGAGGGCCGCCACGATCAGCTCCTCGTCGGCGCCGTCCTTCAGCGCGCGCGTCGCGGCCTGCAGCGAATGCTCGAGTCGGTTCACGGGATAGCCGCCCAAGGAATGCTGCAGCTGCGTCAGCGCCGCGAGTATCCGCGCGGGAAGTTCCGCGACGTAGTCGCGCTCGTAACGGTCCAGCAGCTCGTAGTCCTCACGAGTGCTGTCCTCCATCCGGCGAAAACTCACGATGCGGTTTTCGATCATTTGGCGGTCTTGATCCGCGTCCAGGTGCGCGTGCGGATGCGCTCGGTCGCCGCGTTCACTTCGGCGGATTTGTACAGCCTCGCCTCGATTTCCGGGGTAGGATACAGCGTCACGTCGGCCAGAATACGCGGATCGACCAAGGGCCGCGATGCGAGATTGTCGTTGCCATAATAGATCGCGTTGCTGATCTCGGCAATGATGTCGGGACGCAGGATGAAATTGATGAATTCGTACGCCGCCTGCGGGTGCGGCGCGCCCTCGGGGATCAGCAGCGAGGAAAAGGTCTCATTGGCACCTTCCTTCGGCACCGTGAAGGCGAGATTGACGTTCACGCCCGCCGCCAGCGCGCGCGCATGCGACAGCGCATAATCGCTCGACCACGACATCGCGACGCACACCTCGCGGTTCGCGAGGCCGTTCAAGTATTCGGAGGAGTCGAAGGAGCGTATGTAGGGACGGACCTTCAGGATCAAGTTCTCCGCGGCCTTGAAATCCTCGCGCCGGGTCGTGTTCGGATCCAATCCCAGGTAATTGAGCGCCAGCTGGATGACGTCTTCGGCGGAATCCAGGAACGTCACGCCGCAATCGGCGAATTTCGACACCACTTCGGGCTTGAACAGCATGTCGAGACTGTCGACGGGCGCATTCGGCATGCGAGCCTTGATCATATCGACGTTGTATGCAAACCCGTTGATCGAATGCAGATACGGCACCGCATGCGCGTTACCCGGATCATACGCGGCCTGAATCGCCAGGATCCGCGGATCGAGGTTCTTCCAGTTCGGCAGCTTGGACTTGTCGAGGGCCTCGTAGACCCCCGCCTTGATCTCGCGGCTGAAAAAATCCGTCGAGGCGCTGACCACATCGTAGCCGGAGCTGCCCGCCATCAGCCGCGCCTCCATGGTTTCCTCCGAGTCATACACGTCATAGGTCACCTTGATGCCGGTGAGCTTCTCGAATTTGGCGACCGTCTCGGGACCGATGAAATCGGTCCAGTTGTAGATGTAAAGCCGCTTCTCCTCGGCTGCCACCGCATGTATGCCAAGCGCGCCCGTGATGACTGCGCAGAGCAATACCATCGATATTCGCGCTGATTGAAATCGACCGCGTGGCATCGAGTTAGTTTACCATCGCAGCAGCGCCGCGAGACCGCACCGTGGGGCGTGCACGACAAGAACCGGGAGATCAAACCGATGGATATCGGCCGCCGGATGCTTCGCCACCTGGGCCTTGCCACCGCGCTCGCGTCCTGGCAGCCGGCGGCGGCGAGCGACCCGGGTCCCGCGCGGCCCGCCACGCCCCAGGCGGCACTCACGCGCATCGAGGCGGAGTATGCGGATTGGCTCGACGCCACCGGGGCAGTGGGAACGATCGATTCCGGGCTCATGCCCCGGATCGACGGGCTCGATCGCCGGACCTGGGAGACGCGGCGGCGGAACTTGACGGCAGCGCTGGAAACGCAGCTCCCTGGCATCGACGGGTCCTTGCTCGGCCCCGAGGATGCGCAAGCCCTTGAGGCCATGCGCAAGGGGCTCATCAGCAATGCATTGGATCCATCCGACGAGTCGCATCGGCGCTGCGACGATCGGACCGAGCGCGGCGGCGCCGACCCGATGCCACTCGAGCTCGCGCTGTACGCCTGCTTCGAGGAGATCGGCGATCACATTGCTTTCGAGGGCAAGCCCGTCGTACGTACCTCGGTGCTGCAATGGCTGCAAGAATTCAACGACGGCGAGCGGCGCAAGCGGTTGTTCTTCGCCTTCGCCCCGCTGTGGCGCGCGGTCAATGAGGAGGACAAGGAGGATAGTCCGTATCGGCGCATGATCCGCTTGAGCGCGGCGCAGTCGCGGCAAGGCGGTGGTTCTTCCATCGACGAGGCCGCGGCGACGCTCGGCATGAGCACCTCGCAGATAGAAGGTTGGCTGCGCGAGATCCTGGTCGCCTGGCGCACGCACTCGCGGGGACCCGCGGTCGAACCGTGGGATTATTGGTACGCGGCCGCGTCGGCCTCGCGCGAGCTCAAACACGCCATTCCTCGCGGTTCGGTGCAGCCCTTGAGCGAGCGGTTCTACCGCGATCTGGGCGCGGATTTGCGCAAACTCGGCATTCGCCACGATCTCGACGTGCGGCCCGGCAAGGCCCCGTTGGCGTACACGGATTACATTCGCATTGGCCGACGCGTCGGCGATCGCTGGCGACCGGCGATACCCCGAGTCTCCGCGTTGTACGAGCAAGGCGGCTTGTTCGTGCTCAACGAGCTCGTTCACGAAGATGGGCACGCCGTGCACGAAGCCGCATTGCGTACCCGTCCGGCATTTTATTCGCTGGGCGGCGACTTGTTCGACGAGGCCTTCGCCGACGTGCCCGCATGGAGCATTCTGGAGCCCGCCTGGCAGCGCAAGTACCTCGGCATCTCGGCCGCCGCGGCGACGTCGCTGCGAGAGCTGTACTCGAACGTCATGCTCGACGTCGCCTGGGGCCTGTTCGAAATCACGATGCTCAAGAATCCGGCCGCCGATCCGAACCTCGTGTGGACCGACCTCACCACGCACTACCTCAACATCGTTGCGCACCCGGAGCTGTCATGGTGGGCGCTGCGGGTGCAGTTGGTGCGCTGGCCCGGCTACATGATCAACTATGGCTTGGGCGCGGTGCTGACCGCCGACATCCGCCGCCGCACCGAGGAAGCCATCGGCCCGTTCGATACCGGCAACCCGCAGTGGTATGCATGGACCTCGCGGCATCTGCTGCGCTATGGCGCATCGATCGACACCGCGACGCTGCTGCGCCGCATCCTGGGCCGGCCGGTCACCACCGCAGCGCTCCTCAGCCAGCTGCGACGCCTCGACTGACGGCCGGATGCTCGCTCGAGAGCACATCCACGAGCGCCCCCTCGAGCAGCTCGACGGCCTCATCGACATCCCCCCTGCTGATCATGAGCGGCGGCATGAAGCGCACCGTGCTTTGTCCGCAGGACAGCAGAATCAGACCCTTGTGAAAGGCGCGCGTGACGAGCGCATCGCAGAGCTTCTTCGCCGGCGTCTTGCTCACCTGATCGGTCACCAGTTCCATGCCGATCATCAATCCTTTGCCGCGCACCTCCCCGACCGCCGGATACTTGCCGGCCAGCGCGCGCAGCTTGGCGATGAAGTGATCGCCGACCTTCGCGGCGTTCGCACCATACTGATGTTCGACCAGATCCAGGGTCGCGAGCGCAGCCGCACAACACAGAGGGTTGCCTCCGAAGGTATTGCCGTGCGCGCCGCGCGACCACTTTTGCATGACGCTGCGCTTGGCGACCGCCACACCGATGGGCATGCCGGAGCCCAAGCCCTTGGCCAGCAACATGATGTCCGGCTCGACGCCCCAGTGCTGCGCAGCGAACATCTTGCCGGTGCGTCCGATGCCGGACTGAACCTCATCGAATATCAGCAAAATCCCGTGCCGGTCGCACAGCTCGCGCAGCCCCGCGAGAAATCCGTCCGGCGGCACCAGATAGCCGCCCTCCCCTTGAATCGGCTCCACGAGCACGGCGGCCACCTCATTGGCCGGCACGTTGTGGGCGAACAGCACCTCTTCGATGTAGCGCAGCACCGCCCGGCCCTGATCGGCGCCGGCAAACAGCGGCCGGTATTGATTCGGGTACGGAACATGCGTGACGCCGGCCATCGTCGGGAAAAAGCCCTTCTGCTGGGTGTACTTGCTCGAGGTGAACGCGAGCGATCCCATGGTTCTGCCGTGGAAACCGCCGAGAAAGCCGATGAAGCGGCCGCGGCCCGTGACATAGCGCGCGAGCTTCAGCCCCGCTTCCACGGCCTCCGTGCCCGACTGGGCAAAGAAGCTCATCGCCGGCACCTTCATCGGCGCCAGCTCGTTGATGCGCTCCGCGAGGCGCACCTGGCCCTCGTGCCAGTAGTCCGACGAGATATGAATGAACCGATCAGCGGCGTCCTTGATCGCCTGAACCACGGCCGGATGACTGTGCCCGGTGCTGCACACGGCAATGCCGGCGGCGAAATCCAAGAAGCGATTGCCGTCCACGTCCCACACCTCGGCACCCTTGCCGTGGGACATCACGAAGGGGTAATCGCGCGGATAGGAGGGCGAGACCACCAGCGCATCGCGCGCCAGCAGCTCGCGCGCCTTCGG